>Ga0075424_100004290_pt1 | contig 13430 bp, 11 predicted proteins | sample SoiMethybrSBSTD3_FD_75301 | JGI IMG/M metagenome (GOLD analysis project Ga0075424, IMG submission 75301) | Bulk soil microbial communities from a Populus tree surrounding site in Tennessee, USA - Soil MetaG P. TD hybrid SBSTD3 | ecosystem: Environmental > Terrestrial > Soil > Tree plantation... | reverse complement strand
CCGCCGACCTCGACGCGCTCTGTGCGAGCGGCCAGCTCGTGTGGGTCGGTGCCGGGGCGCTCGGCGCGACCGACGGCCGCGTGGCGCTGCTGTTCCGCGACCGCGCCGCCCTGCTCGCGCAGAGCGCCCCGGCGGAGGAACGGCCCGCCGGCGCGATCCACGACGCGATCCGCGAGCACCTCGGGAGCCGCGGCGCGTCCTTCTGGCCCGACCTCGTGACGGCGGCCGGCACGGCCGACGAAGGGGTGTTGCTCTCGACGATCTGGGATCTCGTCTGGGCCGGCGAGGTCACGAACGACACGCTCGCCCCCCTCCGCGCCCGGATCCACGGCGGCGGCTCGCGGCGGCCGCGGGCGGGCGCTCGCCCGCGTCCGGGCGCCGTTCGGCTCGCTGGCCCGCCCGCGGCCGCCGGCCGGTGGTCGCTCGTCGCGGATCTGATCCGCGACGAGCCGTCGCCGACGGAACGCGCGCACGCGCTCGCGCTGCAGCTCCTGGACCGTCACGGCGTCGTGACGAGGGAGGCGGCGCTCGCCGAGGGGACGCCCGGTGGCTTCTCGGCCGTCTACCCGATCCTGAAGGCGATGGAGGAGACCGGCGCCGTCCGGCGGGGCTACTTCGTCGAGGGCCTCGGCGGCGCGCAGTTCGCGCACCCGGGCGCCGTCGACCGGCTGCGCGGGTTCCGCGACGCGGAGCGGGACGAACCTGCGGTCCGCGTGTTGGCGGCGGCCGACCCGGCGCAGCCGTACGGCGCCACGCTCCCGTGGCCTGATGCCGCCGGGCATCCCAGCCGGACCGCCGGCGCGTACGTGCTCCTCGCGGACGGCGCGCCCGCGGCCTTCCTCGAACGCGGCGCGAAGACGCTCGTGACCTTCGGCGTGGAACCGGCCGTGTGGGCCGATGCGCTCGCCTCCGTCGTGAAGGACGGCGTCGTGCGGCGGATCGAGCTCCGCACGATCGACGGCGAGCCGGCGGGTGAACATCCCGCCGCTCCGGTCGTGCGGGCGGCTGGGTTCGTGGACGGGTACCGGGGGCTCACGCTCCGCGGGTAACCTCCCGCGATGCAGGCCTCCGCCACGGGCCCATCGTGGGCGATCGCCAGCCCGAGCGGCGACGCGACCGCCGCGGGCGCCGACGCATTCGAGCGGGGCGGGAACGCAGTCGACGCCGCCCTCGCGGCCGCGACCGCGATCGCCGTGACCGCACCCGCATCCTGTGGCGTGGGCGGCGACCTCTTCGCGGCCGTCCAGCGGCCTGACGGCGAGATCCTCTGCGTGAACTCGAGCGGCCGCGCGCCGACGCATGCCGACGTCGACGCGGTCCTGCGAGAGCACGCCGTCATGCCGGTGCGAGGCCCGATCCCGATCACGGTCCCGGGAGCGGTCGCCGGTTGGGAAGCGCTGCACGGCCTCGGAGCGGTCCGCCCGTGGGAGGAGGCGTTCGATGCGGCGATCGGACTCGCGTACGGCGGCATGCGCGTCAGTCGCGACGCGGCCGAAACGCTCGAGCAACCCGAGCTCGCGAAGGATGCGGGGCTCACGTCGGTCTTCTTCGCGGACGGTGCGCCGGTCGGCGCGGGCTCGATCCTGCGGCAGCCGGCACTGGGCGCGACGCTCGCGGCGATCGCCGAAGGCGGACCGGATGCTCTGTACCGGGGGGACATCGGGGCGGAGTACGTGCGAGGACTCAACGCAGCCGGGAGCCCGATCACGACGGAGGACCTCGCGGCGCATCGCGCCTCCGTCCTGCCGCCGATCCGAGCGGCCTCCCACGATCGGCACGTCTCGGTCGTCCCGCCGAACTCGCAAGGCTTCGTGCTGCTGGAGATCCTGTCGCTCGTCGAACGGCTCGGGATCGATCCGGATCCCCTCGGTCCCGACGCCGGGATGCTCGCCCGCGTGTTCGCCGCGGCGGCGGCCGACCGCGACCGGCACCTGGCGGACCCGGACCGGATGAGGGTCCACCCCTCGACGCTGCTCGACGACGGCCACCTCGCGGGACTCGCCGACGACCTCCGCGCCGCGCACCAGGCGCAGCCCGCGGCCCGCCCCGACGGGGATACGATCGCGATCGTCGCCGCCGACGCGGAGGGCTTCGGCGTGTCGCTGATCCAGAGCCTCTTCTGGGGCTTCGGCTCCGGGATCTGCGACCCGGTGACCGGGATCGTCGCGCACAACCGAGGTGCGTGCTTCACGGTCGAGCGCGGCCACCCGAACGCGTTCGAGCCGGGCGCGCGCCCCGCCCACACCTTGATGCCGGTGATCGTCACCGACGACCGGGGACTCGTCGCCGTCGCCGGCACGATGGGTGGCTACGCGCAACCGCAGATCAACGCGCAGACGCTGACCCATCTGTTCGCGGGCGCGACCCCGGCCGAGGCCGTCGCCGCTCCGCGCTGGTTCGTCGAACGGGATGCGCCCGGGAGGGCGGTCACGATCGAGGAGAGCGTCCCGGAGGACGCGCGCAGGTCGCTCGCATCCTCCGGCTTCGAGCTCGGAACGGTGAGCGACCGTTCGAGCGAGCTCGGGCATGCCCAGTTGATCCGGGTAGCGCCGGGACGGCTCGAGGTGGGGTCGGACCCTCGGTCGGATGGAGGAGCCGCCGCCGGTTGACGGGCTACGCCGATCGGCCCGTGGCGCCGGTCACACATCGGCTGCGAGACTCGTCGCGTGCCGCACCCGCCGAAGATCCCTCCGGAGGCGGAGCTCCGCCGCGCGCAGAGCCTCCTCGTCGATCTGCCCGGCGTCGTCTGGGAGGCGGACGCCACGTCGATGGCGTTCACGTTCGTCTCCGACGGCGTCCGCGACCTGCTCGGGTACGACGCACGCGAGTGGCTCGCGGACCCTGGGTTCTGGACCGAGCACCTGCATCCGCAGGACCGTGACCGGATGGTCGCCCGCCTCGTGCGGATCGGAACCGCCGGCGGCACCTTCGACGAGGAGTACCGACTCCGCGCCCGCGACGGTTCGTGGGTGTGGGTGCGCGACCTCGGACACGCCGTCGGCGAGACGGGCCGGCCGCCGCGCTCGATCCGAGGGCTCATGGTCGACGTCACCTCGTCGCGGCGCGCCGAGCGCGACCGCGAGGCGATGGAGGGACGCTTCCAGCGCGTGATCGAGCACCTCCCGGCGATCGTCTACCTCGAGGCCGTGACCCGGCAGGAGAACGGCATCGGCGAGATGCTGTACGTCAGCCCGCAGGTCCAGGAGATCCTCGGGTTCTCGCCCGACGAGTGGCTCTCCGACCCGATCGCGTGGGCACGCCAGTTCCACCCGGACGACCGCGCGCGGATCCGCGAGGAGTACGACCGGATCGAGCAGACGGGCGGACCGTTCCACGCCGACTACCGGATGTACACGCGCACCGGCGAGATCCGGTGGTTCCGGGACGAGGCCGTGCTCGTCCGCGACGAGGAGGGCGCCCTCGCCTACTGGCAGGGCATCATGTTCGACGTCACCGCCGAGCGGGAGAGCGAGGAGCGAGCGCGCGCGTCGGAGGAGCGCTATCGCACGCTCGTCGAACAGATCCCCGCGATCGTGTACCGCGAGGACGTGACCGGCGATGGCCTCCAGGTCGTCTACATCAACTCCCGGGTCGAGCAGCTGCTCGGGATCACGCCGCAGGAGTGGGTCGACGACCCCGGCATCTGGCTCCGGTCGATCCACCCGGACGATCGAGAGCTCGTCGAGCAGGAGAACCGCCGCACGGAGCTCACCGGCGAGCCCTTCTTGATCCAATACCGGATGTTCGCGCGCGACGGTCGCGTGGTGTGGTTCCGCGACCACGCCGTCCTCGTTCCGGGTTCCGATGGAGCACCGGGCTATTGGCAGGGCTTGATGATGGACATCACGCCGCTCAAGGAGGCCACCGGACAGCTCTCGGAGGCGGAGGCGCGGTACCGGACGCTCGTCGAGCAGATCCCCGCGATCGCGTACATCGACCCCGTCGAGGACGGGCCGACCGTGTACATCAGCCCGCAGGTCGGCTCGATCCTCGGCTACGAACCCGAGGACTGGTACGCCGACCCCGGGCTCTGGTCGAAGATCGTGCACCCCGACGACCGGGACGCGATGGAGGGCCGCGGCGTCCAACGCGAGCCCCACGCCGCGACCTACCGCCTCATCGCGCGCGACGGACACGAGGTGTGGGTGCAGGACCAAGCACGGCTCGTCCTCGACCCGGACGGCCGGCCGGTGTACTGGCAGGGAGTGCTCGTCGACGTCACGGAGGAGCGACGCACCCGCGAGCTCGAACGCGACCTGGAGCGCGAGCGCCTCGAAGCCGAACGGCTCCGGCTCGAGGACGAGCTGAAGACGACGTTCCTGCAGGCCGTCTCGCACGACTTGCGGACGCCGCTCGCCGCGATCCTCGGCCTCGCGGTCACGATGGAGCGCGACGACGTCGAGATCACCGACGAGGAACATCGGGACATGGCCCGGAGGATCGCCTCGAACGCGCGGAAGCTCGATGCGATCGTGACGGACTTCCTCGACCTGGAACGACTCAACCGCGGCCTCGCGGACATCCACCTGGAGCCGATCGACCTCGGGGCGCTGCTCCGCGAGATCGTGGCCGATTCCGCCCTGGTCGCGGAGCGCCGGCTCGCGATCGACGTCGCGCCGATCACCGTCCGTGCCGACGCGGCGATGGTGGCGCGGATCGTCGAGAACCTGCTCGGGAACACGGTGAAACACGCGCCCGGTGACTCACGGATCTGGGTCCGTCTCGAGCGGATCGACGACGGTGCGTTGCTGATCGTCGAGGACGACGGGCCCGGCGTCGCGCCCGAGGACCGTGAGCGGATCTTCGAACCGTTCCGCCAGGGCGCGGGCGCGGGATCCGGCTCGGGCGTCGGTCTCGCACTCGTGGCGAAGTTCGCGGAGCTCCACGACGGTCGGGCCTGGGTCCAGGACCGGGTCGGCGGCGGCGCGTCGTTCCGGGTGACGCTCGCCTCGGAGCCGAGGATCCGGATCCGTGAGGTCGACCTGACCGACGCCCAGGCCGAGCAGCCGGCCGATCCGCCGACCGGTCAGCCGACCGGCACGGGCTCGCCGGACGACAACCAGGCGTAGGCCTCCTCCTCCTGCGCGAAGTGCAGGCGCAGGATCGCGTAGAGGCCGTACAGGACCCGGCGGAGGTCCATCACGTCGTCCGGTGTGGGACCGTCGGCGGGCAGGTCCTCGAGCAGCTGCTGGTACATCCGGCCGAGGTGCGCGATCTCCACGTGCGCTCGCGCCATGCTCGACATCGGATCCTCGCCGCCCATGAGTCCCGCGACGACCGGATAGACCGCCTCCTCCTCTTCCTCCTCGTGCTGCGGGAGCCGCTCGGCGATGAAGACCCGGACGGCCTCGAGCTCGCGGGCGGCCTGGTCCGGCGGCAGGTCCTCGAGCCGGTCCGCGATCGAGCGGATCCGCTGGAGCTCCGGCGCGAACTCGCGATGCTCGCGGCGGAAGCGATCGGCGACGTCGGTGGCCGGGCCCGCGGGGCCCGGCCGACCGCCGTCGCCGATCGCGCGCAGCGAGTTGAGGATCGACAGCACGTCGATGCCCTCCTGGATCAGCGCGCCGGCGATCGGGCCGAACCACCCGAACGCGCCGCCGAACATGAACAGGAACGCGAGCCCCATCCCCATCACGACGCTTTGCGTCGCGATCCGGCTCGACCGCCGAGAGATCGCCATCGCGTCCACGAGCCGATCGAGACGGTCCACGACGAGCACGACGTCGGCGGCCTCCGAGGAGGCCGTGGCGCCGCGCGCTCCCATCGCCACCCCGACGTCGGCGGCCGCGAGGGCGGGGGCGTCGTTCAGCCCGTCGCCGACCATCACGACGACGCCGTGCTCCCGCTCGGTCTTCACGGCCTCGACCTTCTCCTCCGGATCGCGCTCCGACAGGATCCGGTCGACGCCGAGCGCGGCGCCGACCGACTCGGCGACATCTGGGTGGTCGCCCGTGACCATGACGACGCGCGTGATCCCCGCGCGCCGGAGCGCGCGGATCACGCGCGGCGTATCGGGACGGATCGGGTCATCGATCACGAGCGCGCCCGCGACCTCTCCGTCGACCGCCACGAAGACGCACGACGTCCCATCCAGCATCGAGCGACGCCGGACCTCGCGGGCACGACGCGGCAGCTGCGCGCCGCCGGTCACGAACTCGGTCGTGCCGAGGGCGACCTTCCTGCCCGAGACCGTCCCCGCGATCCCCGCCCCGTAGCGTTCGTCGACGTCCTCGGGGAACGAGAGCTCGAGCCCGCGCTCGCGGGCGGCCCGGACGATCGCCGTCGCGAGCACGTGGACGGAGACCTGGTCGACCGACGCGGCGAGTCGCAGCAACTCCCCGGGGTCCACATCGCCGAACGTCTCGACGTCGGCGACCTGCGGGATCCCCGACGTGAGGGTTCCCGTCTTGTCGAACAGGAGCGTTCGGCCTCGCGCGAGGGTCTCGAGCGCGCCTCCGCCCTTCACGATGATCCCCCGCTTGGCGGCGCGCGAGATGCCGCCCACCACCGCGATCGGCACCGCGAGGATCAGCGGGCACGGCGTCGCGACGACGAGGACCGACAGTGCGCGCACGGCGTCGCCGCTGATCGCCCACGCGGCGCCGGCGATCACGAGCGTGACGGGGACGAAGATGAGCGCGTACCGGTCGGCGAGCCGGACCGCCGGCGCCTTCTGTCGCTCGGCCTCCTCGACGAGCCGAACGATCCCCGAGTACGTGCTGTCGGCCGCCGTCGATGTCGCGTGGAGGTCGAAGCCGGCTCCGGCGTTCACGGCTCCGGACCGGACCAGGTCGCCCCTCGGGCGTTCGACGGGCAGCGACTCTCCCGTGAGCGCAGACTCGTCGAGCACGGCGTCGGTCTCGAGCAGCCCGTCCACCGGCACGACCTCGCCGCTCTTCACGAAGAGCCGGTCGGCGAGGTGCACCTCGTCGATCGGACGCGTCACGAGGGCGCCCGCCTCGTAGCGATGGACCTGCTGCGGCGCGCGCTCCAGCAGCGCGGACAGCTCCCGGTGCGCCCGACGGTCGGCGTACGACTCCAGGGCCTGACCCGTCGCGAGCATGAGCGCGATCACGGCGCCGGCGAGGAACTCGCCGAGGGCGAGGGAGCCCACGATCGCGAGCACGGCGATCAGGTCGACGCCGGGTTCGTGCGCGCGGAGCGTCCGGACGACGTCGACCGCGAGGGGGATCGAGCCGAGCAGGGTCGTCACGGCCCACGCGGCGTCGGCGGCCGTGTGCGCGCCCGCCAACCAGAAGATCCCGCCGAGCGTGATCCCGATGAGGGCGCCGACGAGCCAGACGCGGTTCAGATCGAAGCGCGAGGGTTTCACGGGCGTCTCCGGAGCGTCCCCCGCAGGTGGAGCGTCATCGGTGTCCCGTCGGTCTCCATGAACAGCTCGTAGGTCAGGATGTCGCGTTCGACCTCGTATCGCCTGCTGAGGTGCTTCACGGCGGAGCCCGATCTCGTCCGGCCCACGACGCCGTCACGATCGGTCGAGATCTCGATCGTGGTCCCATCGAGGACGCCGTGCGCGATCTCGGTGAGTCCGAGCGGATGGGCGAGACAGAGCTCGACCTCGTTCGGATCGGGGCCGGGCCGGATGAACCCGCGCTCGAAGTGCAGCGGTGAGCGATCGGTCGAGAGCCAGCTCGACTGGTCGTAGAGGAGGAACGAGTCACCGACGTGCTCGATCTCGATCTCCTCGTCGTAGTCGAACGGGTCGATCGTGGGGTACTCGCCGCGCCCGCCACCCTCCCACGACCCGAGCAGGAACGTGAGGTTCGACAGGTCGGCGTGCAGCGGGACTTCCACCGATCGACGGTATCACCGGCCCCGCGGCCGGCCGGATGTCTCAGGCCCGGCCGTGAGGCGGCAACGATGCGGCGATGCTCTGGAGCTCGGCCTCGAGCTGATCGAGCCGCGCTCGGAGCGCCGCGACCCGCGCCTCGGCGGCCCGAACGAGCTCCGTGGGCTGCGACACCTTCGGCCCATCGATGCGAGCACGGCTCCGTGGCGGCACCAACGACGCCGGGTCGCCTCGCAACCTCGCCTGGAGGTCGAAGAGGTTGGACAGGACGGCCTGATGCTCGGGCTCGGGTCGTGTGCCGCTCGTCGGTGCCATGAACCCTCCCTCTCCTCTCCGCTCCGGCCAGCCCGAGGGCGCGGATCATACGCCGATCGGTGCCGCGCGGTCGATCGGCCGTCGGTCCATGGATCGCCGCGGGGCAAGAGGGTCCGCGCCGTTACGATGCCTGTGAGCCATGCGATGGCGTCGCCTCTCCCCCATCCTGCTGGCGTTCGCGCTCCTCGCGACGGCCTGCGACCACTTCGCGGCGGCGCGGGCGTCCGCGCCGCCCGGCGCGAGCCTCACGCCCGCGCCGCACGCGGACGCCCGCGCCGCCTCCACGTGCGACGTCGTGAACCCGAGCCCTTCCGTCACGATCGAGACGATCACCGCCGCCGACGGCACCTGCGTGCCTCCCGACGGCCTCGTCGTCTACCGATGCGACCCGGGCCAGCCGCAGGTCGCCGCCGTCGACATCCAACGGTCGTCGAAGCGGTTCCTCGGCGGCACGTACGCCGTGCCGGTTGACGGCGTCCCCCCGGACGCTCGTCCGGTCGGCGTGACGGGGAGCGGGCGGATCTGGACCACGTCGGACGATCGCGCCCTCTACGTGGAGGCCGGCGGTCAGGTCGAGCGGTGGCTGGCCCTGCCGAGCCGCGCGACCGTCTCGTCCCCGACCGCGTTCATGGTCGGCGACTCCATCCTCGACGGCGGCCAGGATGCGGTCGTCAACGGCCTGCAGGGGTGGGACGTCACGATCGACGCGCTGATCGGGCGCGGCTCAGAGGGCGGTATCACCCCGGTCGAGTCGCTCACCGAGACGCCCAACGTGATCGTCGTCGAGCTCGGCGTGAACGATGTCAGCGATACGACCTTCGCGGCGAGTGCGGATCGCATCCTCGCCGCGGCGCAGGACGCCGACCTCGTCGTCTGGGTCACCGCGCACGGCCCCGAGCCCGTCACCGATCAGATCGACCGGACGATCGTCACGAAGCTCGGCGGCCTCGGGAACGGCGCGATCCTGGATTGGAACCGGCTAGTGCCTCCCGATCTGCTGGGCAGCGACGGTGTCCATCCGACCACCGGTCAGGAGGGCCTGCTCGGGAGCTTCCTCGACCCGTTCCTCGTGACGTGGCGGGACGCCGTCGAGGGACGCGGCCCGACGGCGTGTCAGGGCGACGTGGAGACCGCCGTCGGACGTTGAGCTCCGACCGGCTCCGCGAAGCCCGTCAGGCGGGCGGAGGTCCGCCCCGTTCGCCGGGGACGGTCCGATGGAACGCCGCGCTCAGGTATGTGAACGCGACGTGCTCGGGCGTTCCCGCCTTCGTCGACCGGCTCGTCAAGGACATGGCGGCATCCGACAGCGCCCGAGCATCGCCCGCGGCGGCGTCGACCATCATGCCGACGCGGGTCTCGAACCCCTCGTTCGCCAGCGCGAGGGCCGATTCCGTGAGATCCCGGGAGGTGGCCATGCGAGCAGCGTAGTCCTGCTCGACGAACCACGGAGACCGGCGGCGCCGGCCTCCCGGATCAGCAGAAGATGCTGACGCCTCCCGGTCCGATCAGCAGGCCGACCACGATCAATGCGATGCCCACCAGGACGCCACCACGGATGATCGTGACGATCCCCCAGATCACGAGGATCGCGGCGATGATCCACAGGATCAACGACACGGCCCCGCTGCACCCGTTGGCTGCCAGCAGTGCTTCCATGCCTTCCCTCTCCTTCGAACAGGGTCGGGAGTGCCATACCCACTGCCGCCGTTGGTGAAGCACCGGTCCGGGCAGCTCGCCGCCGTCGTTCAGGGGTGGATCAGACGCGGGGGTCTTCCTGGATCGCGATATCCGCGACCGGGCCCTCTCGCTTCAGGACGACGACGAAGCCCTCGAACCGCTCCACGATGTCTTCGATGTCCAACACGACGTGCTCCGGGACGACCATGAAGCGGCGCGGGTCGTTCCGGACCGATTCGTACTCCGCCACCGTGACCTCGAACGTCCGGTTGCAGTCCGGCTGGGAGCACTCGCACACGATCTTGAACGAGACGCCCGCCGTGACAGGGGCCGAGGGCTCGCGTACCTCGTTGATCGCCCGGTTGGCCGCCTCGTTGAGGGCCAAACGTTCTTCACGGTCGGTCACGGCCGGCACTGTAGTCCGTTGCGCCGCGAGTCGTCTGCCCGAGCGCGCACCCTCCGGACGGGTCGCGACGTGGATGAAAGGAGGACCCTGCGAGCCCTCAGGGTCACCCCGATGGATCACGCCTGACCATCCCGTGGACGCCGGCGCTCTCGGAGAGGTTGGAGCGCAAGCCGGGCCGATCTCGGGGGGGTCGGCGTCCGACGCGTTCCCGGCCGAGCGGTTCTCAAACCCTGCCGACGGAAGTGGGTATCCCGCGATCGAGCAGAGGCTCGATCCGATGACCCTCGAGGCAACTGGCTCACCCGGTGCCGGCGGGCGGATACTCCAGGGCGAGATGCTGTGTCGAATGTGACGAAGCACGTTCACACGGCCCGTCCGTCCGAAGCCCGCGGCCACATCTCTGACTGGGAACGTCTCTCGCGCATACGGGTGGAAGGCGGCGGTTCGAGAAGGGACCGTCTCCTCGCGCCGAGCGCACGTCGTCCAGGTCCGGGAACACGTCGACCACGTCCAGGGCTTCTTGGAAGCAGCCAGAGGATCGATCGCGCATTCCGCTCTTCGGTCGGAGCTCGAGGAGCGACCGGGACATCCCGAGCCGTACGTGTAGGTGCATCGTCGGTAGACCGCGGGAAAGATCTCCGTCTTCGCCGTTTGAGGATCCTCGAACGGGGTGGTCGAAGGTGTTGCCCGCAGGGGCGGCCCCAGAGCCTTCGGCAAAGGTGGGGCCGCCCATTCTCTTTCAGGGCTAGCTGCGATCAGCTGTACTTGGGAATCGGGTGCGCGCGGATGGGAGCGTTCGGCGCTCCGCCAGGCGCTTCGGGACGCTGATGTTTCTGTCGGTCTCGCGGGCGAGCTCAGTATGGCCACCGCTGCTGTTGGTAGCGTGCGGCGAGTGAACGGCCCAAGCTTGCAAGTGACGTCGGTGACGATCACGGCGCCGGATCCGAGGGCGCTCGCTGAGTTCTACTCGCGGTTGCTCGGACGCCCGGTGACGACGGCGGAGGGACCGCGACCCGGCCATCCGCCGGAGGACGGCTGGGCGCAGATCCGTCCGGCCGAGGGGACCTCCGAGCCGACCCTGAACTTCGAATATGAGGAGCAGTGGACTCAGCCGGTCTGGCCGGCAGAGTCCGGCGGGCAGAACGCGACGCAACATCTCGACATCTACGTGTCGGACCTCGAGGCGGCCGTGGCGCATGCCCTTCATGCAGGAGCCTCCCTCGCCGACTTCCAGCCCCAGGAGGCTGTCCGAGTCATGTTCGACCCGGCCGGTCATCCCTTCTGCCTCTTCACGTGAGATCCTCCCAACGCGTTCGGAGAGCGGCGGACGAACGGTCACGGATCAAGGCTTTGGATTGATCTCCCGGGCGTTGGGCCGCGCCAGCTGAGCCTGGAGATGTACCGACGGATCTCGGAGCTGTACGGGTGGCCGCAGACGTTCTGACGGAGGCGGACTATCCGAGCCGGAGTTCGAACAGTCGCCCGTCGTTCTCGTTCGGATCGACCGTGTAGTTCACGCCGCGATCCGTGACGTATAGGTGATGGCGTTGGCCGCCCGATCCGGGGGCGAACGTGAGCGCCGACGGACGGTTGATGCCGGTGGCCGTCAGGTCGATCTTCTTGACGAGTCGACCTTTCATCGTCGTGACGAGGATGAAGTTCTGGCTATCGCTCACGATGAAGAGGTGATCGGTCACTCCGTCGTAGGCGATGCCCTCGGGGTGCGTCAGCCCGTACTTCCCGACCCCGAAGCTGGACACGATGTCATCCTTCGTACCGAACCGCCGGTCCTTGCCCCGGTGGAACTTGTAGACGCGCCGTGAGGCGGAGTCGACGATGATCAGCGTGTCCTTCTTCGGCCTCCACGCGACCCCGTGTGGTTGGGTGAACCCGAAGTGTTCGGTGTAGATGATCCGCTTCGCCGGATCGTCCTTCGTCCCGAGCCGACCGTCGCGCCCGCGTCCGAACCGATAGACCGCGTCGGCGTTGTCGTCGACCACGTAGAGGCAGCGAGCCTTCCAGTTCCACGCGATCCCCACGGGGTTGAACGTCGCCTTCGTGAGAGATCCTGTGGACCGAAGACGGCCTTTGAGGCCCACATAGAAGAGGTTCCTGTGATGCCACACGTGGGTGTTGTCGACACCGGAGTCCGAGATGAGGAGGCGATGGATCTTGGGGTAGTACGTGATCCCGGACGGATCCGGGCTCGGTACCTTCCACTTCGACGTATGCGTGATGCGGACGACCGTCGCGGTGGTGGCCTCGGCGGGTGACTGCGCGGCGAGCGAGGCGAGGACGATCGCGCACAGAACGATGCGTGCGAAGCGTGTCACTGGATCTCTCTCCTTCGGTCCCGACTGCTCCCGTCTACCCGACCGCATCTCCTGTTCAAACCGGCGGCCGCCTTCACGCCGGTCGCGAATGGTCGAGCGATCGCTCCGGCCCCCGGCGGCTCGACGCGCCGGCGCGAAGTGATGGTTGCGCGCAAGGTCGGGATCCTGCCTACGAAGCCTTCCGACTGGCTCTGCCGACGCTAGCCGATCGAATAGGTCACTTCGTCGAGGACGCCGTTGTACCAGTCACCACCACCTTTGTGCGAGCCGAGGCGGATGGGGTCTTTCACCGTGATCGAGCCGGTTGCCTTCGTCACCGAGAAGCTCTTGCCGTCGACCATCTCCATGATCCGAGTGCCGTCGCGGACGCAGGTCACGTGGTGCCATTGCCCGTCGACCACGTTCGGTCCCGCCTGCAACTGCTTCTTGCCGAGCGAGCCGCGGAACATGCACGATGCCTGACCGTTCGCCTGGACCTCGATCTTGATCTGGCCGCCGCTGGTCCCGCTCGCTCCCTTCGTGAATATGTCGTAGTCGATCACGTCGCGAGGGGGCGTCGTCGTCTTCAGCCAGTACGAGATCGTGATCTTCGCCGTCCCCGGGATGAGGTCGGAAGCGTTCGGGACGATCACCGTGCCCTTGGGGACGAAGCTGTAGGCGGTGTTGAGGTGACCCGGAACCCCGAGCGTGACCGGGCCGCTGATCGCACCGTCGTTGCCGTTCCCGCTGCTGTCGAAGGCGGTCGAGCCGCTCGTCTCGTCAAGGTGCCACAAGCCGACCACGGAAGGGGAAGCTGAAGCGTTGTGTGAGGGAACGCTGAGGGCTGCGACGACCGTCCCGATCGCGGCACCGATACGAACGATCCGGGTCAACCACATCACCGACCTCC
>Ga0075424_100004288_pt1 | contig 13432 bp, 14 predicted proteins | sample SoiMethybrSBSTD3_FD_75301 | JGI IMG/M metagenome (GOLD analysis project Ga0075424, IMG submission 75301) | Bulk soil microbial communities from a Populus tree surrounding site in Tennessee, USA - Soil MetaG P. TD hybrid SBSTD3 | ecosystem: Environmental > Terrestrial > Soil > Tree plantation... | reverse complement strand
CTCGAAATGAGTGGAGCAACAAAGGCCGACCGCTTCGCATCGGGAGCCTGAAGCAATCGGCCGTGTTCGGAACCTACTCGGCTTGCGCGTCGGTCGCAAATCGGTCACAACGCGGTGCCCGGAGGCTTGAAATTTGGTTGCTCTTAGCTACTGTACTTTGCGCTTCATGTTTCGATGACAAACGAGGCGTATCCGCCGCGCCTCCGTCGTGTGAGACGGCCAGGAACGTAAATGCGTCATCGGATCAGGCAAGATTATCGAAGGTGCTCCGACGCTCCGCACGATGCTCACGCAACCATGCGCCCGGTGAAACGCCGATCACGTTCTTAAACACACGACACAGGTGGCTTTGCTCGGCGAACCCCACCTCCAAGGCGATCTGGGCCTGAGGCATGGAACCAGACAAAAGAAGCTCTTCCGCCTTTGCGATGCGCGCGTTCAGTTGCCATCGATGCGGCGACACGCCCGTCGCCGCTTTGAACGCGCGCGTAAAGTGCCATTGCGAGAGACCCGTCAAACCGGCCAGAGCCGCGAGCGGCACCGCCTCCGAGAAGTGCGTCATGAGGTAGTCCGTGGCGCGCCGGACTTCCCAGGACGCGAGCACTCGGGTGCGCCGTGGCGGACGTTCGGCGCCCAACCGCAGGAAGTCGATGCAAACTGCCACCGTGAGCGCGTCGAAATAGAGGCGATTGAATCGATCGGGGTTCCGGCACTCGTCCGCCAAACACTGCGCCAACCGCCGGAGTCGATCATTGCGAAATGAGCGCGGCCGCACCGGCGTCCTCAATTTTTGCTCGAGCGTTTCCGACGTCCGCTGCAGGTCGAAATCGAGTTTGATGCCTTCGGCTCGTGTCGCTCCGTACGTATATCCCCAGATCGGAGCGCCGGCGGGCGTGAAGCAGATCGCGTGGGGTCCGTTCGGCGCGGGCTCGTCGGGTTTCAGCCGCAGCTCGGCCTTTCCGCCGACGTGTCCGAGATGGATGGACAGACTCGCATGCGTAGGCGTCGAGTAGTCTGCCCACGCTGGCTCGGGATCGACATCGACGTCGATGACGTGCACCGCGATCTCGTTGCAGACGCGGCGCATGCAGCGGACCGCCGCGATTCCGTGGGCCGAGCGGCCGAGACGCGGGTCCGACATCCTCCCTCCCAGCGCCCATGGTGTTCGGGATGGCGTGCCCTTGTCAAAAAGTGCACCGCAAGATCCGTCAAGACGCGCAGGAATCGTCAATTTCTGCACGCACTGGCGGCGTAAGCTCCAACGTCGCGGGGACGATGAGACTGTTTGCTCCTATCCTGCGGGGTCTGTCCGCGCAACTTGTGTCTAACAGCGCACCCACCGTACTCGATGGAGAACGTCGATGGGCCGAAACGCCATCATCACTGGAGCATCCGGAGGGATTGGCCGGGCAGTCGCCGAACGCCTAGCGCGCGACGGCTTCTCCGTAGTGCTCAACTACGCCGGCAACGCCGCGAAAGCGGAAGAGGCCGTCTCGGCGATCACCGCCGCTGGTGGACGGGCTGCCGCTCTCAAGGCGGATGTCGCCAGCGCCACCGATGTGGAGCAACTCTTCAAGCAAGCCGGAGAGCGCGTCGGCACGATCGATGTCGTCATCCATTGCGCCGGCATCATGCCGTTGCGCCCGATCGCCGATGGCGATGTCGCCATGTTCGACAACGTGATCGCCACGAATCTTCGCGGAACGTTTCTGGTCCTCGCCCAAGCGGCGCAGCACGTGGCCACCGGCGGCCGCATCGTCGCGTTCTCGAGCAGCGTGCTGGCCAAGTCTTTTCCCGGCTACGGCGCGTACATCGCGTCAAAAGGTGGCGTTGAAGGGCTCGTGCATGTTCTGGCGAATGAATTGCGGGGCCGAAACATCACCGTCAACGCGGTTGCGCCTGGCCCGGTGGCCACGGCGTTGTTTCTCACCGGGAAGACGAAGGCGCAGATCGACGAATTGAGCAGCCTTGCCCCGCTGCAGCGTCTCGGCCAGCCGGAGGACATCGCGAGCGTCGTGTCTTTTCTGGCTGGTCCAGACGGCGCGTGGATCAACTCGCAGGTGCTCCGCGCCAACGGCGGTTTCGCATAGAGGAATTATCATGGCCAACAAGACGATCGTCGTGACAGGCGCGTCGAGCGGATTCGGCCGCCTCACCGCAAACGCACTGGCACGAGCGGGACACACGGTCTATGCGACCATGCGTGAAACCGCGGGGCGCAATGCGCCGCAAGTCGTTGATGTGGAGAAGTACGCGAAGGACAACGCAGTCGACTTGCGGGCGATCGAGCTCGACGTCAGCTCCGACGCTTCAGTAGACGCCGGCATCGCGAGGATCATCGGCGCGCACGCTCGGCTCGATGTCATCGTGCACAACGCCGGTCACATGGTCTTCGGACCCGCCGAATCGTTCACGCCCGAACAACTCGCTGAGCTCTACGACGTCAATGTGCTTAGCACGCAGCGTGTCAATCGCGCCGCGCTGCCGCAGATGCGGAAACAACGAGAAGGGCTGCTAGTCTGGGTCTCGAGTAGCAGTTCAGGCGGGGGCACACCGCCGTACCTCTCACCGTACTTTGCCGCGAAGGCTGGGATGGACGCCCTCGCCGTGCAGTACGCGCGCGAGCTCACGCGCTGGGGCATTGAAACGTCGATCGTCGTGCCGGGCGCGTTCACGAAAGGCACCAACCACTTCGCCCACGCCGGACGTCCGGGTGACACGGCACGGGCCGCCGAATACGAGGCCGGCCCCACAAAAGGGCTGGGTGAGGAGATTCAGAAAGCGTTCGCCGGCATTGTGCCGGCCGATGCCGATGTGTCGGCGGTCGCAGATGCGATCGTGAGGATCGTGGACACACCGTTTGGGAAGCGGCCATTCCGCGTGCACGTCGATCCATCGCAGGACGGAGCTGAGGTGACGTTCGCGGTTATGGATCGCGTGCGCGCGGAAATGTTGCATCGCGTCGGTCTGTCCGATCTGTTGGCGCCGCGGGCCAACCGATGACTGATCGCGCCCGCGAAGGCGCCCGCGATAGGCGTTCGTGAGCACCGTGTTGGTGACCGGCGGCTCGGGTTTCGTCGGAGGCCACGTCATCTTGCAGTTGCTGGCCGCGGGACATGACGTGCGCACGACCGTGCGCTCGCTGACGCGCGAAGACGCGGTTCGCGCAATGTTGGCCGGAGCCGGGGCCGACCCTGGCAGGCGGCTCTCCTTCTTCGCTGCCGATCTCGAGCGCGACGACGGGTGGGCTGAGGCGGTCGCTGGATGTGCCTACGTGCTGCACGTGGCGTCGCCGATCCCGGCCGCAGCGCCCAAGACCGAGGACGAACTGATCGTGCCCGCGCGAGACGGCGCGCTCCGTGTGCTCAAGGCCGCACGCGATGGGAAGGTCAAAAGAGTCGTGCTCACGTCCTCTTGCGGCGCGATCTATTACGGCCATCCTCCGCAAGCGGCACCCTTCGACGAAGCGAGCTGGACGAACACTGACGGCGAGATGAGCGCCTACGTTCGGTCGAAGGCGATCGCCGAGCGCGCCGCGTGGGATTTCATGGCGACTGAAGGCGGCGTTCTCGAGCTTTCGACGATCAACCCCGCCGGCATCTTCGGACCCGTGCTTGGCAAAGACGCGTCGTCCTCGATCGAGCTCGTCACGCGCCTGATGCGAGGGATGCCCGGCTGTCCAAGGCTCTACTTCGGCGTGGTCGACGTCCGCGACGTGGCGGACCTCCATCTGCGCGCGATGACGGATCCAGCGGCGAAGGGCGAGCGTTTCATCGCCGTTTCGGGCGCCATCATGTCGATGCTCGACATCGCCAGAGTGCTCAAGGCGCGCCTGGGAGACGCGGCCAAGAGGGTGCCGACACGGCAGCTGCCGAACTGGCTTGTCCGCATCGCGGCGCTGTTCGATCCCACCGTACGGCCGATGTTGCCGTTGCTCGACAACACGCGCCACGCGACGAGCGCAAAGGCTGAGCGCGTCCTCGGATGGACACCGATCTCCCGCGAGGACGCGATCATCGCGACCGCTGAGAGCCTGATCCGATTCGGGATTGTAGGGTCTTGAAGTACACCCATCCAGCTGCACCGTCCGTGTTCACATCGTTCAACGGCGCGTCAAGCGAGTAGCAACAGCTTTCCGGCAGCACCCTTCTCCGCTGCGGCATGAGCCTTCGCGGCGTCCGCTAAAGCGACGCGCTGCCCAATCGGAATCACCAGCTTGCCTGTCCTCACCGCTTCCGCCATGTGGAGTAACGTGGCTGGAGCGGGATTCACCTGCATGATCTTGACTGCGACATCTGGATACGCCGCTGCAGTGCTTGGCGGTTCGAGCACGGAAGCGAACGTTCCACCTTTTTTCAGCTTGGCAATCAGCATGTCCGTGACCGGCCCAGACACGGTGTCGGCGACGGCATCCAGTGTTTCGAGGGACTTCAATGACTTGTCATCATCGATCGCAATGACATGATCCGCGCCGGTTGCGCGAGCCTGTTCCATCTGTGACTTCCGTACACCCGCAATGACGATCCAACCTTTGTCTCTCGCAGTAAACACGGCAGAGCGGCCGACGTTGCCGACGGCTCCGGTGACGAGGAGAGTCCCACCCCGCTTGTCGCGGACAGCAAGCTCAGCGAGTTGTGATCCGGTGGTCGTCACCGTGGGCAGGGCCGCGACGTCTCTCGTTTCCATGGAGTCAGGAATCTTCGCGAGATCGGCTGCTTTGACAACGCACAGCGAGGCGTAGGTTTGCATGGCTTGACCGAAGACCCTGTCGCCGGCGCCGAAGTTCTTCACGCCTGGACCTACGGCCGCGACGACGCCGGCCACGTCGAGTCCAAGAATCGCCGGAAAGGTCAGAGGGACGCGGTACTTGACGGAGCCGGAACGTATCTTCAGGTCGAAGGGATTCACACTCGTAGCAACAACGGTGACCATTACTTCACTAGGCGCTGGCGTGGGATCGGGACGCTCCTCGAACTTCAGCTGTTCAGGACCACCGTAGGCGTAGATGACAACGGCTTTCATGTGCGATCCCTCCTGCGCGATATACGGTTCGAGCGATTCGTTTGAGATCTCTCGTGGGCTTGGCCCTCCGCCGGCACTGCTGCATCGCTACCTCGGCGCCAGAGGGGTGGGCGTGGTGACTCGTTGATTCGTCGGTGTCGGCGGTCGCGTCAAATCATCAGTCGAGCCATCAATGTTTCTCGTGACGAACTGTCGATGAGCGCGCACTGCGCCCTCGCGCCGGGCGTCTCCTTGGCGCAAATCCCAGCGCGTTCACAAACAGTTGGATCGACCGGAAGAGAGCCTGTGGAGGTGTGCCTTCCAAGACGCGAAACGTCAAACCACTCAGTACGGTGAAGCAGAGATCGCTGAGCAGATGGCAATTGACGTTCTTAGGAAGTTCCCCGGCGGCCACGGATTGCGCAAGACGTAGACGAATGTGCCTGGCGAGAGAGCGACGCCTCTCGCTCACAAGATCCTGGAGCTCCAGGTCCTCGGCCGGAATGACGAACGCATTGAATGTAAAGAGGCACCCACAGTATTTGGGCCGGTGTCGACGCAACCGTACATTCTCCTCGAGCATCGACACGATGGCTTCGCGCCCGGTCGGTGAGACCCGCAAGGGCTCGTGTGCCAAGGACGCTTCGGTGTCCGCGCATGCCCGGATTGCCGCGCGAAACATGTCCTCTCTAGTTCCGAAACCTCTGCGGAGCATGTTGGAGCTCATTCCCGTCGCGCGTGTGAGGTCGGCGATCGACGCATCGGCGAAACCCTTCTTGGACAAGACGTCCATGGCCTTACGCAGGACAGTCCCTCGGTCCACGGGATTGCCGTGTTTCCGGGATCGCGTGCCGATCGTGTGTGCCATGGTCCTGTGTGCCATGGGGGCGAACGCTCTTTCCCAGCCCGCTGCACCGAGCGTCAAGCCGATCGACTCACTCTATTGACGCAGTCGTCGACTGAACTAGCGGTACAGATTGAGAATCAGATTTTCAGATACGGAACTATGACGTTGGTTTGACGCTGCCTCGCCGTTCGGAGCCACAGGAGCCACCGGAGCGATTCAGGCGACCGGAGCACTGACGATGCAGTCGCGCCAGCTCAACAGCCGCGATTGTTCCAGATTTTGAAAAGCCTTTTGCAGTGCTGGCGACTTGTTCGCAGCGTGAATTGAGTCTACGTTGCGGGTGATGACCCTTTAGCGAAAGCGAGGATACCCGCATGAGCGCGAGCACTGACGCCATCACTAGTCTACTGGCAAAATACAACGAAGCCCTGAACGCGTCGAGCACAGATGGGGTGATGCCGCTCTATGCGGAGGACGGCGTGTTCATGCCCCCGTACAGCCAGTCGGCTGTCGGCGCCGCCGCCGTCCGAAGAGCGTACGATGCAGTGTTCGCCGCGATCACACTGCAGGTTAAGTTCTCGATCATCGAGATCGTTGAAGTTGGCCCTGGGTGGGCTTTTGCGCGGACGAATTCCGCTGGTACGACGACGGATCACGCCACGGGGGCGAAGAGCGCCGAAGGCAACCAGGAACTATTTATTCTCCAGAAGGGTCGTGACGGTGGCTGGAAAATCGCGCGCTACAGCTTTTCCCCGACCACTCCTCCGCGACACTAATTGGATGGTGATCTCTCCCTCGCTTGATCGCCGGACGTTGCATCGACAGCCGGCCACGAACGCACCGCCGCAGCCGCCCTCTACGACGAAACGCTGCAGTGCGCCCTGGTGATCAAGCGGCAGAACATCATGTCCGTGCGTCTTAAGGCCGCCCGCAATGTGAATCAACTCGGCAGATCCGCCGGGTTTTACGCTGAGCGCGATCGCCGAGAGATTCGGTCCAACCTTAACTGAATGTAAGCGTCGTCCCGCCGGTCGGACTAGTCTGGCAGAGTGAAAAACGTCTTTCTCGGATTCGGAACAATCCTGACGATGCGCGGCCGAGGCTCATCTGAGCTCACAGCATGGAGCGGCAGAGCCTTCCCCGATTGTTCCAAATATGGAACGATGATTCCCAGTGTTCGCGGCTAGCGCGGTGCCCGGTTTCCGGCTACAGGTACCCGGATCTCCATTCGGCCCGGACCAGCCACGTGGAGCGAGGCGCAGGGATGGAGCCGCCAAACGCTCGAGAGGACAATGTCAGATCTCAACTCGCTAATTCTTTTTGCTCATGTCGTTGATGCAAACGGCTTCTCCAGAGCCGCTCGGCGCTTGAAGATGCCCACATCGACCGTCAGTCGGAGGATCGCCGAGCTTGAGGAAGCGCTTGGGGTTCGTCTGATTGAACGTTCGACGCGCTCGTTGCGTCTGACCGATGTCGGATCGGAGCTGCTGGAATATGCGCATCGCGGGGCCGAGATCAGCGAGGCGATCGACAACATCGCGTCGAATCATCTGTCGAAGGTGTCGGGCAACCTGCGGCTCGCGGCGCCGCCGAGCATTTCCGATTCCTTGCTAGCCCCAATCGTGGTCGCCTTCCAACGGGAATACCCGGATGTCTGTATTCAGGTCTTCATCACCGAGCGGATTGTCGATCAGATCGCGGAAGGCGTCGATCTTGCGTTCCGTGTGGGCGAACTGGAGGATTCGTCACTAGTGGCGCGTCGAATCTTGACGTACCGCCATCAACTCGTTGCGAGCCCGGAGTACCTACAACAGAACAAGCCGCCGAAAACGCCCCAAGATCTTCTTGGGCATCGGTTGCTCGCGTTCTCTTTTTGGCGACCTGAAAACACGTGGAACTTCGTGCATGCGAACGGAAAAGACAAGACGTCGATTACGTTCAAGCCGCATTTAGCAATCAACGAGTACGACGGTCTCGCGACGGCGCTGCTCGCGGGCACAGGAATCGGCGACCTTCCACCGATTGTGCAGCCGGCGCTGTTGCGCTCTGGGCAGCTCGTAGAAGTGATGCCGCGGTGGCATTTCCGGGTATTTCACCTCTCGCTCTGTCATCTCGGAAACCGATTTCTGCCGAGACAGGTGCGCGTGTTCACGGATTTCGCCGCCAAGATGACGCCTGCCCTCTTTCCAAGTCTTCCCGTTTAGCTGGTTGCACCTCCTATGGTTATCGCATCTGCATCGTCCAAACAGACGTCGTTCGCATTCCTGCCTGTGTTGACCGGCTTATTTACGGCGACGTTGCTGATTTCGAACGTGCTGAACTGCAAGGTGATTCGTGTGGGGCCGCTGCCGTTTACGGGCGGCTTGATCATGTTTCCATTCGTCGCGCTGTTCGGCGACGTCCTAACGGAAGTGTACGGGTATGCAGAATCTCGAAAGGTGATCTGGACGGGCCTGGGATCTCTGGTTCTACTCGTGCTGATGATCGACATTTGTGGCGCACTGCCGGCGGATGCTTCCTGGAACCATCAGGCGGCCTACGACGTGATTCTTGGCGCCGTACCCAGAATTGTTGTCGCGTCATTGATCGCACATTTCGTCGGTGAGTTCAGCAATTCGTACGTCTTGGCCAAACGCAAAATCCGTACGCGCGGCCATTTCATGTTTGGCCGTTTTCTGCTGTCGACGATGGTCGGTCAATTCATCGACAGCGCCACCTTTGTGTTTATAGCGTTTGCCGGCAACATGGTGCCGCGTGAGATGATGCTCGTGACGTTCTCTGGTTGGGCCATCATGGTGTTGTGGGAAACTGCGGCGCTTCCGGTGACACTCCCGCTGGTGAGGGCGTTAAAGCGGCACGAAGGTGTGGACTATTTCGACATCGGAACCAATTTCAACCCGTTGCGCTTCTGACCCTCAGCCAGCGCGAGCGCGGCGTCTCACGGCTGTCCGCCCTGATCCTGCCACGTCTTGAACCTCGCGCACATCTCCGGCGTCCATCGCGGTTCGCCGCTCGCGGGTGGTGGCATGAGCCCGCTTGACACCGCTTCGTAGATAGCGTCTGCGTGGAGATATACGCTGTCGCGGCTGCTCAAATCCATTGCCTTTCTCATGTGCTCGACGTCCATTCCGGTGAACATCGGGCGGATGTCCCGCTTGAAGCTCACACTGTCTGCCATTGCTTTACCTCTTCGGGGCCTTCAGGTTGACCGACCGCTCGAAGCGGCGATCATTTGTAGAGTTCCAGCGGTCCGACGGTGATGGTCGTTTGCCCGACCTCGATGAGATAGCCATCCGGATCACGCATGTAGCAGCGCAGTTCTGAGGCGTGCGTCTTCGGCTCGGTGATGAAGGTCGCCCCGCGCGAACGCCAGCGTTCGTAGAAGCGCTTGATGTCGGTCACGCGCAAGTTCAGGAACAAGCTCAGATCGTTCTGATGCTTCGGCGGTGTCGCGATCACGTCAGGCTTATCGTCGGTCGGTCCCCCGCCCACGTTGACCGTGAGCCAGAGATTCCCTAGGCGAAGAAATGTCGGCTCTCCTATGCGTAGCACGTCCGCGCCAAGCACGTCACGATAGAACGCGACGGAGCGAGCCACGTCCGCAACAATGATCGTCGCCGTCACGACGAACTCGAGGCCGGGTTCTACCGATGTCGGAACCTGCATAGGACTCTCCTTCCCTGCGCGCTAGATAGACCAAGCCTGTCGAGCGGTTCATCCTCATCCTGATACGACACGAAAGCGCCGGCCATCCTCGACTCCCGCCCGCCTCTCAGAAGGCGACCGCATCCAGCACATTGTGCACGGACGTCACCGCCGCCACTCCGTCGCCAATCGCAAACGCGACGCGTTTCGGAGTGGCGTTGCGACAGTCGCCCGCCGCAAACACGCGCGGAAGACTCGTCTCCACCGTACACGGCGGTCTGCGTTCTTTCCACACCGAAAGGGCCGCCACGTCAGTCCCCGTCAGGAGGAACCCTTTCTCATCCGTCGCCGCGGACGCATGAAGAAAATCCGTTCGCGGTTTCGCTCCGATGAAGACGAACAGGCCTGCCGTTGGCTCTCGCTTCACCTCGCCGTTCGACTCGCGGACGTGGACGGCGGCAATGTGATCGGTGCCCTCCACCCCCATGAGTTCCGTGCGATAACGAATGGCGACTTTCGTGTTCGCCAGCAATCGTTCCGCAAGATACGAAGACATCTTGCGCAGGTCGAACCCGCGGACCAACAACGACACGTGATCAGCCGTCTGGGACAAAAACATCGCCGCTTGTCCAGCGGAATTGCCGGCCCCGACGATGTGCGCCGGCGCGTTTCGACAGAGGCGCGCCTCGACACTTGTCGCGCCGTAGAAGACGCCAGCGCCCTGCAACGTCTCCAAGCCCTCCACGTCAAGAAGCCTGTAAGACACGCCAGTGGCGACGATGACCGTCCGAGTGATCACAGCATCTCCTTCCACGGTCTCCGCCCGGTACGTCCCGTTGTCCTGACGCGCCAAGCTCGAGACGCTGCTCGGCATATGAAAGTCGGCGCCGAATTTGAGCGCCTGCAGGTACGACGAATGCGCGAGAGCCTGGCCGCTCACACCGTTCGGAAAGCCGGCGTAGTTCTCGATGAGGGACGTCGAGCTCGCCTGGCCACCTGGGCCGAGTCTGTCGAGCACGAGCGTGGATAAACCCTCCGAGGCCGCGTAGACGGCGGCTCCGAGACCAGCAGGCCCCGCACCAAGGATCAGGACGTCGTAAGTCGAATCCGGCAGAGTCCTGCGCAGGTGTAGATGATCGGCCAGCTGCAAACGCGTCGGCGCTTCGAACAACACGCGGCCCCCGTGCGCAACGACAGGAAACGCGCGAACGTTTTGGCGGATGTCGTGAAGCCTGACGCAGTTCTCCTCCGCTGATGTATCCAGCCAGTTGAATGGCACGCTGTTCCGAAAGAGCAGTTGCACTGCGTCAAGAGTTGGCCTGTCGTCTTTCGGTCCGTAGATGGTCAGCCCGCGAAATCGTGAGAGGAGCAGCAATTCACGCCGACGCTGAAATGACTTCCAGAACTTCTCGCCAAGGATCGGCTTTCGCGTAAACAGGTAGCGAAGCTGGCCGGGCGTGAGCCGGATTGCTTCCACTTCGGTTTCAGCCTCGCACGACACGACGGATGGGCGATGCGTGAACAGGTCGATGTCTCCGGTGAAGTATCCCTGACCGTAGCGCAACAACACCAGGCGTTCGCCTGATGAGAAATCGACGACGCGAACACTTCCCGACAGGATGGCGTGGCTATTAAACGGCTGGTCGCCGGCGCAGAACAGTGGTTCGTCCCGGGCGAACGAATGTCGCTCCCCGAACGCTGCGACTTCTGCGAGCTCTTCCTCACTCAGACGAGGAAAGGCCACTTTATCGGACAGAGGGTCCGTCTCTAGACCATGACCAACTAACGGTCGATTCTCATCGCGCGACATGGGCCACCAGCGTGGGACGCCAACAGGACGAGTTGTGCGCACTGCTACTAACGGCGGACCACAACCCGCGCTGGCCACGTCAGACTGTTACTGAAACCAGCTTTAGCACAGCGTCCGCAGTAACACCGGCGGAATAGTTCTGCTGGCCCGTTACAAGATTGCCGTCGACGACCGCATGCGGCGCCCACGGCGCTTTCGACACATAACGACCGCCCGAGATTCGGAGTCGGTCCTCAAGGAGCCACGGCGCGTTGCCCGCAAACCCGGCCTGACTCTCCTCGTCGTTGCTGAACCCTGTGAGTTGGCGATCCTTGCACGCCCATGTGCCGTCCGATCGCGCCGCCGTCAAGAGTCCTGCTGGGCCGTGGCACACAGCGGCGACGATCTTCTTAGGGTTGTCGAGCATCGCGACGATGACGGCGCCCATCGTTGGATGGACCGCCATGTCCTGCATCGGACCGTGGCCGCCAACCAGAAAAATGATGTCGAAGCCATCCGCCTTGATGTCTTCGACGCGAGTGGGCGATGTCAACACAGAGCCCAGGCGCTTCAGGTAGTCCTGCTGCTCTTTCACTTTGCCCGCGTCGTTGCTGTTGTACGCCAGATTAAAGCTCAAGGGATCAACTGTTGGCGTGACGCCGCCAGGGCTCGCGATCGTGATCTTGAGTCCGGCATCTGCGAATTTGCGATGAGGCGTCACAAACTCTTCAGACCAGAACCCCGTCGGATGCGGCGTCGCGTTCTTCATCGTCCATACGCTCGCGCCAGACACGACCATCACTACAGACGCCATGACCCTCTCCTTTCAAGCACGAACGGCATTTTGTGGACGCCGATTGACCCTTCTCCGAAAGCTATTGGACGATCGCTCGGAGGACTAGGGGGCGAGATTGAAATTCATCGTTTCGAAAACGGAACAATCGAATTGCACAAGTTGCTGAGCTTTCGCGCACGACTGTCCCAATCGACAGTGCGAACAAGTTGTGCCGGCAAGAGAGCGTCACAACCAGGTGCCCAAGGCTGTCAGGTTCGATGAAGGTCTCAACGAACTCTGCGTCGCCCTCAAGAGTCGTTTCGGTGGGAATCCCGCTTCCCGCGTCGGCTGCTAGCTCTTAGGCGGGGGCCAATTCCTCAGGATGGAGTCGGCGACTCGCTCGAGGTCTCTTCGCGTCGCCCCTGTGGTTGAACGCCCCGTGCTGCGATGTGTTTCGGATCGTGGACGGGAGAATCCAAACGTTCAACTGCTCTTGGTCAGCGGCGACGGTTCTCGCGCAGCTCGGGGTCCTTGGGAATCTCGAAGGCGCCGTGAAGAAGGCCGACTGATCCGAGCGATACCTGGCTGCATGCGGCACTCGTCGGCGATCAGCGCGACCTCAAAAGATTCCGTCTCGCAAGCTGGCGCCGAACTATGCTCAGTTCGTTATGCCCAGGCATGAAACAGGAAGACACGACGTCGACCGAATCGAGGACCGTCCGTTCCCGAAGGACCCGAGTCGCGTCATCGCGATCAGCGACGGCGTCTTCGCGGTTGCTCTGACGCTGCTGATTCTCGACGTCAAGCCACCGACGGTCACCCAGACCCTTCTGGCGTCGGCGATCATCGCCACCGCGCCGCGGCTGGGCATCTTCGCTTTGAGTTTCGCGATCGTAGCGTATTACTGGGTATCCCACCACTTTTCATTTGGCTACGTCCGCCTCATCGACCGCGGTCTCCTCTGGCTCAACATGCTGTTTCTCTTCACGATCGTCGTGTTGCCGTTTTCTGCAGCAGTGCTGGCTGATTATCCGCTCGCCGCCCCGGCAATCACACTCTATGGGGCGAATGTTGCGGCGTGTTCCGCAACATTGGCGATCGCGTGGTGGTATGCCGTGGGCAAACGATTGAGTATTGACGTGCGACGCGATGAGCGCCGTCGCGTGGCTATTCGAACCATGATTTCGCCAACACTCGCCGTCGTCGGTATTGCCGTGGCCACCATCGCTCCGGTCGCGAGCCTTGTGCTGTTCGTCGCGATTCCGGTGGCCTCGTACACGCTGAGACCTACTCGCTGAACAGCCGGAGTCTCACGCGGCTCGGCCAGCGCGCGTCTTACTCGAGATACTTCGAGAACGTGTAGTCCTGCGCCTTC
>Ga0075424_100004286_pt1 | contig 13433 bp, 9 predicted proteins | sample SoiMethybrSBSTD3_FD_75301 | JGI IMG/M metagenome (GOLD analysis project Ga0075424, IMG submission 75301) | Bulk soil microbial communities from a Populus tree surrounding site in Tennessee, USA - Soil MetaG P. TD hybrid SBSTD3 | ecosystem: Environmental > Terrestrial > Soil > Tree plantation... | reverse complement strand
GCCAGGGGCTTCGCGCTAGAAGGAATCGTGGATCTGGGCGTGGCGACCGGCTGCGCAACCGCAGGCGTCTGCACGACGATCGTCTTTTTCGCCCCGTTCGAGAGCCAACCCGCGGCCTTCCCGACCGCGAGGACAGAAATGCCGCCGATCACGGCGGCAACGATCGCGACGATCGCGATTGGAGCGGAACGCTCGCGCACCGAACGCACTGTAGCTACGTGTTGTCTAGACGGAGGACCGGTTTCAAGAGAGCGTAGTGGCGGTTTTCACGGGAAAAGCCATGCCGCTGAGAGGCTTGGTCTTGCTTTGCTTTCGTGTCGCAAGTGCGGGTCTGCGCGCGCCCACGACAATCCCTTTTCCGTCACGCCGCCGTGACCCGCGCGTAACGGTTTCAACGCTAGGCTCGCCTCGGGGAGGAGGCTGGGGCGCCTCGGTTCACGCGTCAACCCAGAACCGGTGAAACAGCGCCGAGATCGCTCAGACCGTCACCGGCTCGCGCTCGGGCTCCGTCTCTTGCGTGAGCTCTTCCGCCGGCAACACCAGCGCGAAGACGGTTCGGCCTGGCTTCGTATCGAGCTCGATCTTGCCACCCATCAGCTCCGCGAGCTGCTTCGCAATCGCCAGGCCCAGCCCACTGCCCGACGCTTTCGTGCTCTCGCCGCGATAGAAGCGCTCGAACAGCTCGGCTCGATCCTCGGCGTTGATGCCGGGCCCACCGTCGGTGACGGTGATTTCTGCGTGTCCGTCGATGCGCCGCACGGAAACGTCCACCGGTGTGCCGGGAGGCGTGTGAACAAGAGCGTTTTCGAGCAGGATGCGCACGATCTGAAGGACGCGCTGCGGGTCGCCCCGGCCGGCGACTGCGCCGTTGGCGGTGTACTCGAGGGGGTGTTCAGATGGCCGAGCGACGCCGGCAAACTCGTTGACGGCGGCAGCTGCCAGGCTCTCGAGCTCAACGGGCTGCGTCTCGACGTGTAGGCGGCCGGCGTCGAGCTTGGACAGGTCGAGTAGGTCGTCGGCGAGCTTCGTCAGCCGCCTGACCTGACCGGCCATAGTGTCGAGGAACTCGCGCCGCGTCGACTCGTCGAGCTCTTCATCCTCCAGCAGCTCGAGGAAGCCACCGAGCGAGAAGAGCGGCGTTCGCAGCTCGTGGGACGCATTCGCGACGAACTCACGGCGGGCGTGATCGAGACCCGCGAGCCGGATGCGCATCCGGTCGAACGCGCGTGCCAGCTCACCGAGCTCGTCCGCACTGACATCCTCGACCGGCTCGTCGAAGCGGCCGCCCGCAATTCGATCCGCGGCCCGCTCGAGACGGCGAATCCGGCGTGCGAACAGGCGTGCGGCGCCGTAGCCAACCAGAAGCGCGAGGAGCAGCGCGAGTCCGCCGGCAAGCAGCAGCCGCCGCTGCACCTGGTTGACGTCGGAAAGAGCGTCGTGCAGCGGTGCGGCAAGCAAGAGCACTTCGCCGCTTCTCGCCATCGGGATCGCGACCTCCGCGAACTCACCGTCGCTTCGCGAGACCGTGCCGCGCTCGAGTTGAGACGTCTTGGCCGAGAGACTTGCGATCGGATCGTTGGTGTAATCCTTCGCGCTGCGGCCGGGAAGCGACCACTGCGTCGGCGCCACAAGCGTCGGCGACTGCGAGACGACGGACAGCAGAATGACCCGGGCATTCGTGCTCGCCGCGGCGTTGGAGAAGAAATCCGGGTCGTTCGGCTGCTGCTCGTACTCGGCAACAAGGGCTTTTCTCGCATGGGCGAGGTCGTTCAGCCGCGCATCGACCAGGCGGCTCTTGAGCGAAGGCACAACGATCAGGTAGACGAGCCCGAGAACGAGCGCAACGACCCCGAGCACCGCCAGGCTGAGCCGAGCTCCTACGGTCCGGAGCGGGTTCATCAGTCTCGGAAGCGGTAGCCGACGCCGCGCACCGTGAAGATGTACTCGGGCTCGCGCGGATCGCGCTCGAGCTTCTCTCTCAGGTGCCGGATGTGCACATCGATCGTCCGTGGCTCGCGGTACGCGGAGTCGCCCCAGAGCGCGCGGAGCAGCATCTCGCGCGTGAAGACCCGAGCCGGTTCGCCCGCGAGCGTCGTCAGCAGCTCGAATTCCACGTAGGTGAGCTGCACCGGCTCGCCCGCAAGCTCGACCGTCCGGCGCGCGGGGTCGATCCGCAACTCGCCTGACTCGATCGTTTCAACCTCGCGAGGCCTCTCCTTCGGCAGGCCGGCGCGGCGGAGAAGCGCACGCACGCGGCTACGGAACTCGCGAATCGAGAACGGTTTCGTGATGTAGTCGTCGGCGCCGAGCTCGAGACCGAGCACCTTGTCGAGCTCCTCGCCACGAGCGGTCAGCATGATGATCGGAACGTTGCTGTCCGCGCGCAGGCGTTTGCAGACCTCGAGCCCGTCGACCTTGGGAAGCATCAAGTCGAGCACGACGAGATCGATGTGCTCGTCGCCGAATAGCCTGATTGCTTGCTCTCCGTCGCGCGCCTGGACGACGCGAAAGCCGTCGCGCTCAAGCGGGTAGGTCAAGAGCTTCTGAACGGAATCCTCGTCGTCGACGAGCAAAATGGTCGAGGGATCGGGCATCGCTTACAAGTCTGCCTGCCCGCGTCGAGTTCTCGGCTCCTTACTATAGCCCCGGCATGGCGGCGAACCCGCCTCCCGCGCGTGCGCGCGCACGCCCCGGCTCGCTCGAGCGACCGATCAACAGCCGCCTCTACCGCGGTACGTGGCTACTCGTCGGGATTCCGCTGCTAATCGCGGCTTTCAGCGTCGGCAAGCCGCCGGCGCTACGAGCGGCAGTCCCGACCCTGCCGCCTGCGTTCGACAAGCTACGTGCTGTCGCGCTCGCCAGCGACCTGGCGCAAACCTTTCCCGACCGATCGCCGGGATCGCCCGGCGCAGAGAGCGCGCGGCAGTGGTTTGTCGAGCAGATGTCGAACCTCGGGCTCCGAGTCCGCCGCGAGCCGTTCACCGCCAGGATTCCAGGACGCGGTCGCGTCCGACTCGAGAATCTGATTGTCACGATCCCTGGCCGCTCGCCGCAAGCACTCGCCGTCCTCGCGCACCTCGACGACGTCGGCACGGGACCTGGCGCCAACGACAACGCGTCCGGGATCGCAGCACTGATCGAGCTCGCACGCTCGTACGCGACGTCGGTTTCGGGGAACGTCCCCCCGGGCGCCAGCATCGTCAGCCCCGCGCACACGCTCTTTTTCGTCGCCACGGACGGCGGCGAGTTCGGTGGCGTCGGCGCGAAGCAGTTTGCAACCGAGTTCCGCAATCGAATCGTCACCGCGGTCGTTCTCGACTCGATCGCGGGCCAGGCGACATCCCGACTCGTGATCGCCGGCAACACCGCCAGGAACCCCGACGCAGGGCTGGTCGAGACGGCGGCGGCGCGAATTCAGGAACAGGCGGGCGCCCCGCCGCGACGCTCGAGCAGCTTCGCCCAGCTCCTCGATCTCGCCTTTCCGTTCACGCTCTATGAACAGGGCGCGCTGCTCCGGCAGGGAATCGGCGCGCTGACCATGACGACGGCGAGCGATCGGCATCCATCGGCGTTTTCCGACACTCCCGGGCGCCTGAACGGCGGTCGGCTCGCTCAGATCGGTCGTAGCACCCAGGAGCTGCTTCGGGCGCTCGATCAGGGCGCGGAGCTCGTGCAAGGCACTTCGAGCTACGTTTACCTCGGCTCACGAGTGATCCGGGGCTGGGCGATCGAGCTCGTTCTGATCGCCGCACTGCTCCCGTTCGTGATCGCGACGATCGATCTCTTCGCACGCTGCAGGCGGCGCCGGCTGCCGATTGCGCCTGCTCTTCGTAGCTACCGGAGCAGGCTGATCTTCTGGCTTTTCGTCGGGGCGGTGTTCGAGCTCTTCGCCCTGCTCGGGGTCTGGCCGGGCGGAGCGGCACTTCCGCTCGCGCCGCACAGCGCGGCCGCACAGCACTGGCCCTTGTTCGGGCTGCTTGGCCTCGCCGCACTCGCGGCCGCCGGCTGGGTGATCGTGCGCTACCGGCTCGTTCCGCGAGGGCCTGTCGGGATCGACGACGAGCTGGCGGGCCACACCGCCGCGCTCCTGGCACTCGGCGTCGTCGGCCTGATGGTCGTGGCCACGAACCCGTTCGCCCTGATTCTCGTGCTGCCGTCCCTCCACGCTTGGCTCTGGCTACCCCAGGTGCAATCCCGACCGCTCTGGCTGCGTGCGACGGTGCTCGCACTCGGCTTCCTTGGACCGGTCGTCTTGCTGATCTCCTTCGCGACCCGCTACGGGCTCGGACTGGATGCGCCCTGGTACCTCGCCGAGCTCGTCGCCGTCCACTACGTCACGATCCCGACTTTCGCAATCTGGATGGCCTGGCTCGCGGCAGCCGCACAGCTAACCGCCCTGGCGGCCCGGCGCTATGCGCCATATCCGAGCTCGGCCGACCGGGGCCTGGGTCCGATCCGAGCGACGCTCCGTCGCGTCTATCTCGGCCGGCGCGCTCGCCAACGGGCCACGGAGCAGCGGCAGCGGGCGACCGGCGCCTAATCAATCGAGCCGGAGGTAGTCGACGGCCTCGCCGTCGGCAAGCTCGCCCTCGCCGCGAGGGACGAAGACGAGCGCATCGGCCTCGGCTGAGCGAGCGATCATGTGCGATTCCTGGCCGCTAAGGGGCTCGAGAAGAGCGCCGTCGGCAGAGGGCCGCAGCCGAGCGCGCACAAGCTCGTCGCGCTCGGGGTTCCTGCGCCGCCCACCGACCAGCCGGCCGCGGTCGAACCGAGGCAGCGGCTCAGGAACGCCTTGGAGCGCGCGGGTAGCAGGCTCCACGAACAGCACGAAGCCGACGAGTGCCGAGACCGGATTCCCGGGCAAGCCGAAAACGAGCGTCCGTTCGCGGACGCCGAATGCGATCGGCTTGCCGGGCTTGACCGACACGCGCCAGAAGACCTCTCGCACTCCTAGCTCGGCCTCGACCCGTCGGACAAGATCGTGAGGGCCGACCGAAACCCCGCCGGAGGTGACGACGAGGTCCGCCTCGAGCGCCTGCTCGAGCGCGCTCCGGTGCGCGACTTCGTCGTCGCCGACCGCCGGCAGCAGGTCGACGATCGCACCGGCGGCCTTTAGCTGGGCCGAGAGGATCAGGCCGTTGGCCTCGTAGATCTCTCCTGGCGCAAGCGCCTCGCCCGGCCGTCGGAGCTCGGTTCCCGTCGGCAGAACGGCGGCGCTCGGGCGGCGCGCGCAGAGAACCTCCGGAACCCCGGCGGCCGCCAGCGCGCCAAGCCGTGCCGGTGTGAGCACCGCGCCGTGCTCCGCCACGACCTCATCCGCCCGGATGTCGCCGCCGCGCGGCCGAACGTTCTCACCAGGCTCGATGCGGCCGCCGATCTCGATCTCGTTGTCATTCTCGGCAACATACTCGATCGGCACGACGGCATCGGCACCGTCGGGGACGACGCCGCCGGTCGCGATTCCCATCGCCGCTCCGGCCTCGACCACCCCCGTGGCGGGCTTTCCAGCCGCAATCCTCGACTCGACGCGAAGCCGTCCCGGCGTATCGGCGGCCCGGACGGCGTACCCGTCCATCGCGGAGCTTGGGAACGGCGGCAGATCGATCTTCGCCCTGGCCGGCTCGGCGAGAACACGGCCGGCAGCGTCCACGAGCCTCACCGTCTCGGCCGGAAGCGGCCTGGCGTGTTCGAGAATCAGACGTTGGGCGTCGGCAATCGACAGGAGATCCGCCATGCGAGCCGCATAAGCTAGCCCGGTGGCCGACGAACTGGTGGGGGGTCGCTACAGGCTCGTCGATCGCCTAGGGATCGGTGGGATGTCCGAGGTCTGGGCTGCCGACGATCTCGAGCTCGGCCGGCAAGTGGCTCTGAAACTGCTGGCCCGCGGCGCGGATCCGGCCCGGTTCGAGCGCGAAGCTCAGGCCGTGGCCGGCCTCGCGCACCCGAACATCTGCCGGCTGTACGACTACGGAGAGGACAACGGCCGGCCCTACATGGTGCTGGAGTACCTCGGCGGGGGCACGCTGGAGGACCGGCTCGTCCAGGGCGAGCCGTATCCGGACGACGAGACGGAGCGGATTGCGCGAGAGCTCGCCGCCGGCCTCGCATACGCGCACGCGCGCGGCCTGATCCACAGAGACCTCAAACCCGCCAACGTGCTCTTCGACGACGACGGCGTGGCCAAGATCGCGGACTTCGGCATTGCGCGGCTAGTCGGATCCGGCACGCTCACCGAGACGGGAACGTTGCTCGGGACGGCTGCGTACATCTCGCCCGAGCAGGCCCAGGGCCTTCCGGCCACGACCGCCAGCGATGTCTACTCGTTCGGCGTCATCTTGTACCGGATGCTCGCGGGGCGGCTCCCCTTCGAGTCCGACAGTCCGATGGAGCTCGCCCGGATGCACATTCAGGAGCAGCCCTTTCCCCTGGCCGACGCGCGGCCGAATGCGCCGGGCACGCCGGCCGCCGTAGCCGAAGCGTCGCTCGCGAAGGATCCCGAAGCCCGCCCCGCGGACGGTGAGGCTCTCGTGCAGGAGCTCTCATTTGGAGAGCCGGCACCAACGCTGAGCGACGCGCCGACGATCGTCGCGGGCTCCGCGCCGACACGCGTGATTCCGCCGGGCGGCGAGGACCGTCGAGGCCTCCGCACCGTCCCGCTCCCGCTGCTTCTCGGCGCAGTGCTTCTGCTCGGCGCCGCAGCGGCCGGCCTCGCCGTCGCATTCCTGATCGGCGGCAGCTCGAACGACTCCACTCCGGCTGCCTCGTCGACCCGAGCATCCACCGCGACGACGTCGGCGAGGCCCAGCACGGCGGCCTCGACAAGGGGGACGACGACGCAAGGAACGACGACGAGAGGGACTACGAGAGCGGCGACGACCGTGGCCTCGCCACCCCCGCCACCGCCCCCCTCACCGCCTCCTCCGGCCACGACCTTGCCGACAACCGTCACCATTCCGGTGACGACAGCTACGACACCGACTCCACCTCCACCTCCGCCTCCACCTCCGTGATCTCAATCGTCATCCCGCTACACGACGAGGAGCGCTCGGTCGCTCTCCTCTACGAAGAGCTCCAGGCCGCCCTCGAGCCCCTCGAACAGGAATGGGAAGCTGTCTTTGTCGACGACGGCTCCATGGACGGGTCCTTCGCGGCGCTCACTCGGCTGCACAGCGCCAACGAGAACGTGCGCGTCGTGCGGCTGCGCCGGAACTTCGGCAAGGCTGCGGCGCTGGCGGCAGGGTTCAGCCAGGCCCGCGGCGAGACTGTGGTCACGATCGATGCGGACCTCCAGGACGATCCGGCGGAGATCCCCCGCCTGCTCGTGAAGCTCGACGAAGGCTTCGACCTCGTCTCCGGCTGGAAGACGCACCGACGCGACCCGTTGGGCCGGCGAGTCCTGTCACGGATCTTCAACTGGGTGACGGGGCGGGTCTCGGGGCTCCGGCTGCACGACATGAACTGCGGGCTGAAGGCATATCGGGCGGAGGTCGTCCGCGGGATGCCCTTGTACGGCGAGCTGCACAGGTTCATCCCGGTGCTCGCGCAGTACCGCGGGTTCCGGGTAGCCGAACTGCCGGTCAACCATCGCCCGCGCGAACACGGCCGCTCGCGCTACGGAGTCGAGCGGTACGTCCGCGGATTCCTGGATCTACTCACGGTCTCGTTCATCGGCCGCTACCGGCACCGGCCCCTACATCTATTCGGGGGCCTCGGTCTCATCCTCGGTCTGCTCGGCGTCGCGATTCTCGGCTACCTGACGGTCGTCAAGGCCCTCGGACACGCGATCGGCGAGCGCCCGCTGCTCACGCTCGGTGTGCTCCTGGTCGTGGTCGGCCTTCAGTTCTTCTCGCTCGGCCTGATCAGCGAGATGATCACGAGCCAGCACGAAGAGAGCGCCGTCGGCCGCCAGCAGGCGGAGTTCCACGTCGACGAGATCCTCTCCTGAGACCGCGAACCCGTTAGGGACGCGCCGAACGAAGCCCGGCAGAGCGACGTGCGCATCCTCTACTTCGGCACGTACGAGCGCGACTACCCGCGAAATGCACAGGTGATCGCAGCGCTCCGTGGCGCGGGTGTCGAGGTGAGCGAGCGCCACATCTCCGTCTGGGAGGGGAGCAGGCACAACTGGAGCGCGGGCGTCGGGACCGCAGCCCGGCTGGCGCTCGCCGAGACGCGCCTCTTTCGTCGTCCTCGCGAAGAGTTCGACGCGCTGATCGTCGGCTACCCCGGGCACCTCGACCTCACCGCTGCCCGGCGAGCTGCGCACGGCAAGCCGGTGGTATTCAACCCACTCGTCTCTCTCTACGACACATTCGTCGGCGATCGCGGTCGTTTCGAACCGAGCTCACCGGCCGGACGAGCGCTCAAGGCGATCGATCGCCGTGCCCTCCGTGGAGCCGATCTCGTCGTGGCGGACACCCGGGCGAACGCCGGCTTCTTCGCCACGCTCGGCGGCATCCGCCGGGAAAAGATCGAGGTTTGCTTCGTCGGCGCCGAGGAGCGGGTGTTCAGCCCCGGATGGCGGCCTGTGCAGCCCTTCCGGGCCGTCTTCGTCGGCAAGCTCATCCCCCTGCACGGAATTGCGGTCGTACTTGAAGGGGCCCGGATCGCGGCCGACCTGAAGTTCAGGATCGTCGGTAGCGGCCAGCTCGAGCCGCTGCTCCGAGGCGGCCTGCCGAACGTCGAGCACGTGCCGTGGGTCGACTACGAGCAATTGCCGCGGGAGCTCCACGGCGCTGGTTGCGCGCTCGGGATCTTCGGCACCTCGGAAAAGGCGAGCCGGGTGATTCCCAACAAGGTCTTCCAGGCACTCGCCTGCGGCGTCCCGGTGATCACAGCCGACACACCCGCTGCCAGGGAGCTGCTCGCGGACGATGAAAGCGCACTGCTCGTGCCGCCGGGCGACCCGCCGGCGCTGGCGGCAGCTATTCGGCGCCTCGCAGGAGACCCTGGGCTCGCACAGCGTCTCGCCGAGGGAGGCCTCCACGCCTACCGGGCCTGCGCCTCCCAGCACGTCCTCGGCGAGCGCTGGCGTGCGTTGATCGAAGGCCTCCTCGGTTGAGGCGTCGCTTGCGATGCCGGTCTAGAGACCGCGGCGGCTTTGCCGGTGCGGCCGTCCAAACCCGGCTCGTAAAGTCATCCGCGCGAAAAGACGAACAGAGGGGCGCATGAGGTCGGTTCGGGCTCGCCCCCTGCTCTGGGCGGCGATCGCTTCGTACGCGGCTGGGTTCGCGGCCCTCTCGGTGCTCCGGCACGACGCGTTCGAGACAGGCCGCTTCGACCTCGGCAACATGGTTCAGGCGGTCTGGTCAACCGCGCACGGGCACCTGCTCCAGGTCACGAACCTGCACGGTGTCCAGGTCTCGCGGCTAGGCGCACACGTCGACCCGATCCTTGTCGTCTTTGCGCCGTTGTGGTGGATCTGGCCGAGCCCCAGCCTGCTCCTGACCGCCCAGGCAGTCGTGGTCGCGCTCGGAGCGCTGCCGCTGTACTGGCTCGCGCGCAAGCACACCGGTTCGGAGCGGGCCGCCCTTGGCTTTTCGCTCGCGTACCTGCTGTTCCCGGCGACCGACTGGATGACGCTGAACGAGTTCCACCCGGTCGCCCTCGCATGCCCGCTGCTGCTGTTTGCGATCTGGTACCTGGACGAGGACCAGCTGCTGCCGTTTGCATTCTTCGCGGGGCTCGCGACGCTGACCCGAGAGGAGATCCCACTGGTGATCGCCGGGCTCGGGATCTGGTACGCGATCGGCCGCAGGCGGTGGGCGGTTGGAGGAACGATCGCGGTAGTGGGCGTTGCGGCTACCGCAATCGCGACCCAGATCGTGATTCCCCATTTCAACCACGGCGCGGGATCGAGCTTCTACCACCGCTACGACGCCGTCGGCGGCTCGGCCGCAGGGATCGTGCGAAAGGCATTCACGGATCCGGGGCGCCTGCTTTCGGTCGCCCTCGACCACCGTGGTGTGCACTACATACTCGACCTCCTGCTCCCGATCGCCGCGCTGTCGCTGCTGGCCCCGTTGTTGCTCGTCGCGCTCGTTCCCGAGCTCGCGTTGAACCTGCTCTCGTCGGTCGACGCTCAGAGCTCGATCCACTACCACTATGTGGCGGGCGAGATCCCGATCCTGTTTGCCGCGGCGGCAATGGGAGCCGGAAAACTCGGGCGCTCGGCAGGAGCGGCCGCCACAGTGGTCGTGCTGGCAGCCGTCATTGGCAACTACCGACTAGGGCCGCTCCCGATCTGGCGATTCGTGCCCGGAGGCCAGACGCTTCAGACAACGAGCGCTCAGGTAACCCGGCACGACCGGATCGCGGCCCGCAAGCTGGAGTCGATTCCAGCCTCAGCGCGCGTCACGGCGACGAACGCGCTCGGCGCGCACCTCTCGGAGCGAAAGTGGATCTTCAGCTTCCCGTACCTCCGCGGCGCCGAATGGGTGATCGTCGACCAACAGAAGCCGTCCCTCGGCGACCACAACGACAAGCGAGGCGGGCTCGCGCGAATCATGCAGCTCCGTCGGGACACACGCTTCCGACTCGTCTCGGCCGACGACGGTGTGCTCGTCTTCCGGCGGCGTTAAAGAGGTACGCGCTGGCGCAGCAGGTAGGCGGAGATCGCCACCGCGAGCCACTGCGCCGGCGGATCGTCTTCGGCGGCGGCGACCGGGATCGCCCAGACCGCGTACCACGGCACGAGATACGGCGAGGCGCACAGCAGCAAACCGGCCGCAAGCCCCAGGCGCGCCCGGCCGTGCCAGGCCTGCCGCAGCAGCCAGAGGTACGCGAGTGCGAACGCGCCGAGGAACAGGCCGAGCGCGACGTCATGCTGGACGCCGAGCTCCTTCAGCCGATGCGGCAGGGCGAACTGCGTCTCCCGGTTGGCATTACGGGCAAGTGGCCCGAAGGCCTCGAGCCAGTGCCAACCGAACTGCAAGCTCGCAGCCGCGACGAGCACGACCACCGCGACCGCGAAGCCGAGGTGGCCGACCTTCCGTCCATGCGCACGGGCCTCGAGCGCTCTCAGAGGCAGGAAGATGACCGCGATCCACTTGACGAAGATCGCAGCGACCCATGCTGCGCCCGCCCACTGGCGCCGGCCGCTCGCGCCGAGTGCAAGGGCAGACATCACGAGCAGCGCCATCCACGCGTCGTTGTGGCCCCCGCCTGCAAAGTGCAACGCGAGAAGCGGATTCCAGCCGGCCAGCGCCACCGCGAACGCGCGCCGGCGGGCGAGCACCGCCACGAGCGCGATCGTCCCCAGCATCGCCAGCGCGGCAAGCACCTTGTACAACCAGGCGGCCGCATCTTTCGATGACCCCGCAGCGCTTGCCACCGGCTCCGAAGCGAAGGTGAAAAGCGGCCCGTACACCGACGTGGTTCCGCGATAGGCGCCGCCCATGTGCGGAAACGCCGGGTCAGCCGGAAAGTCGCGCGGCGGCTGCGTGTACGGGTTCGCATGGTGGACGAAGGCGATTCGCCCGTAGTCCCAGTAGGTCCACGCGTCGCTGGAGATCAACAGCGGGGCGCCGAGCGGAGCGAGCTGAATCGCCGCCGCGAGCGCTCCAACGAGCGCCAGCCGCACAGCCGCGCGCCGCAGCAGCAAGAGCCCGACCACGTACCCCGCAAAGGCGGTGATCTCGCCGGCCAAGTAGAGCCAGGCCCACTTTGCATCGCCTTCAAGGAGTCCGCCGTGACGCGGAATGAGCGGCGAATCGTGCGGCCAGGCCGAGGCGATGCACAGGCCGACACCGGCAAGCGTCAGCAGCCCGGCGCCGAGAACCGCGGCGTTAAGGCGTCGGACCAGGCGGAGGCGGCGTCCCACTCGAGCCGCCGCTGTAGTAGGTCGGCGGCGGCGGGCTGTACGTGTACGTCCCGACCGAGTACTGCCCACGCGTGAACGAATGCCAGGTGGGCAGCACCGACGGCTGCTTGAAATCGACCGGTTTCTTGTGCCCAACCGCCGCGACCATGAACGACTTCCAGATCGTCGCCGGGAACGTCGGGCCCGAGACCGCAATTCCGTGCACGTTCAGCATCGGCACCTCGCCCCGCGGGTAGCCGATCCAGACGGTCGCCTCGAGGTTTGGTGTGAAGCCGCAGAACCAGGCGTCCGCGTAGTTGTCGGTCGTTCCGGTCTTACCAGCGGCGGGACGCCCGAAATAGGCACCGGTCCCCGTGCCGTACTGCATGTTCTGCTCGAGGATCTGCGTCACCGTGTAAGCGACGCCGGCGCTGATCACCCGCTTTCGCGACGGGTCGCCCCACCCCACGTCGGTGTCCTCCTTGCCGTTGCCGAGCACGACCTTGCGAATCGCCATCGGCTTCGAGTAGATCCCGCCGGCCGCGAGTGTGGCGTAGGCCGAGGCCAGGTCGAGCGGCGAGACGGGGATCGCGCCGAGGCCGAGCGACGGTACGTAGGCGCCTTCCTTGGTCGTCAGCGGCGAGCGCACGCCGAGCAGGTGGGCCATCTCGGCGACCTTCTTCGGCCCGACGTCGAGCGTCAGCTGGGCGTAGACCGTGTTGTCGGAGTGAAGAGTCGCGTTCGCGATCGAGGTCGAGCCGAGGTACGTGTGGTCGTACGTCGTTACGTTCCAGGCCGGCGAGTAGGGATCCGGCTGGTAGTGGAACGGGCCCGAAACGTAGTACGTGGTCGCCGGGTTGATCCCCATGTTCACGGCGGTCGCGAGCACGAACATCTTGAAGGTCGAGCCTGCCTGCCGCTTGGCCTGGGCAACGAGGTTGAACTGGTTCCCCGAGCTGCCCGGGGTCACGGCCGCCATCGCCTTGATCGCGCCGGTGGCGGGATCGATCGAGACCAGCGCCGACGCCGGATCTGTGCGCGAGGAGAGCGTGTCGACGATCGCCCGCCGCGCCGCGGCCTGCAGGCGCGGGTCGATCGTCGTGTAGACCTTGAGGCCTCCCTCCCGGACGGTATTCGCGCCGTACTCGGCGATCAGCTGGTCGCGGACGTAACTGAAGAAATACGGCTCCCGAATCCGCGAGTAGAGCTTGCCGGGAACGAGGTGCAGATCTCTGTCGGCAATCGCAGAGGCGTACTGGCGCCGCGTCAGGTCACCGTTTTCGAGCATCGCGCGTAAGACCTCGTCGCGACGTTCGAGCGCATCGAGCGGGCGATGGATCGGGTCGAAGATCGACGGGGCCTGCGGCAGCCCGGCAAGGAGCGCCGACTGGTCGAGCGTCAGGGTGCTCGCGCGGCGCGAGAAGTACGTTTGGGCCGCGGCTTCGATCCCGTAGGCGTGGTTGCCGTAGTAGACCGCGTTCATGTACGAGCCGAGGATCCAGTCCTTCGACTTGTTTCGGGCGAGCTTGATCGCCAGACACGCTTCCTTGATCTTCCGCTTGAATGTGCGCTGGCGAGAGATGTAGAGGTTGCGGACGAGCTGCTGCGTGATCGTCGAGCCGCCCTGGACGAC
>Ga0075424_100004282_pt1 | contig 13436 bp, 10 predicted proteins | sample SoiMethybrSBSTD3_FD_75301 | JGI IMG/M metagenome (GOLD analysis project Ga0075424, IMG submission 75301) | Bulk soil microbial communities from a Populus tree surrounding site in Tennessee, USA - Soil MetaG P. TD hybrid SBSTD3 | ecosystem: Environmental > Terrestrial > Soil > Tree plantation... | reverse complement strand
CCGAGAACCAGCGGCTCTCTCTGGGACTGAAGCAACTGCAGACGGACGTGTGGGATGAGTTCTTCCAGCATCACCACGTCGGCGACGTCGTCGAGGGGAAGGTCGTCCGCCTGACCAACTTCGGCGCGTTCATCGAGCTGGCCGAAGGGATCGAAGGGCTCATTCATGTGTCGGAGTTCGACGACTCGCAGCACGCCGGCAAGGACGAGAAGCTGGATCTGAAGGTCGGGGAGAACTACCAGATGAAGATCATCAAGCTGATCCCCGCGGAGCGGAAGATCGGCTTGAGCATCCGTGCGCTGAAGAACGACGAGTTCCGGGCGGACTGGGAAGCGTACACGGAGACGACCGGACGGCCTGAGGTGACGCTCGGCGATCACTTCAAGCACCAGCAGTAGGGCGGGGTCTTCAGACCCCGCCAGTTCGACAACCAAGGGAGCCCGTATGACCAACGGCAGCATGACGAAAGCGGAGCTCGTCGAGGAAGTCTCGCGCGTTTCGGATCTCACGAAGAAGCACTCGGAGGTCATCGTCGACACGGTCTTCAAGAGCATCATCGACGCCCTGCATCGCGGGGAGAAGATCGAGCTGCGGGGGTTCGGGAGCTTCCGGCTGCGCCGGCGCGAGCCGCGCAAGGGGCGCAACCCGAAGACGGGCGACAAGGTGGACGTTCCGCCGAAGAAGGTGCCGTACTTCAAGCCCGGCAAGGAGCTGAAGGAACTGATCAACAAGGAGCCCGACGCGACGCCCGCTCCGCCGACGCCGGCACCGATCGCGGTCGACCCCGATATCGCAGGAGTGTAGGAGGCTGCGCTGAATTGCTGATTGATGATTTCTGATTGCTGATTTATTGGATGATTGAATCAATCAGCAATCAGCAATCGTAAATCAGCAATTTATGGATCGCCTTTGGTCGCCCTGGAGGCTTGCGTACGTGACCGGCAGCGGTAGGTCTCCAGGCTGTGTGTTTTGCGACCCTTCGACAGGCGCAGGGCAAGGGGCGTTCGATCAATCCGATCTCGTCGTCTTTCGCGGCAAGACCTGCTACGTCATCCTCAACCTCTATCCCTACAACAACGGCCACCTGATGGTGGTGCCGAACCGGCACATCCCGTCGCTGGCGGCGGCGACGAACCAGGAACTGTGTGAGCTGATTGAGCTCACCCGCCGATCGGAGCTCGCGCTCGGCGAGGCATTCAGTCCCGACGGCCTGAACATGGGCATCAATCTGGGAAGGCCGGCGGGCGCCGGCGTTCTGGATCACGTGCACATGCACGTCGTGCCGAGGTGGTCCGGCGACACGAACTTCATGACGATCGTCGGCGAGACGCGCGTGCTCCCGGAGGAGCTGTCGGTGACCGCGCGGAAGCTGCGGCCGATTTTCGAGAAGCTCGAGAGCTAGGCTTATCGAGATGATTCTGGAGCTCACGCCGGAGCAGCGGGCGTTTCACGAGCGCGTCGAACGTTTTGCCGCCGAGCGGATCGCGCCTGAGGCTGCGGCGATCGACGAAACCGGAAGGTTCCCGCGCGACCTCGTGCGCGAGGCTGCCGCGCTCGGCCTGATGGGCGTCACGATTCCCCGTGAGTGGGGCGGAGCGGGCCACGACTACGTCAGCTACGCGCTGGCGATCGAGTCCCTTGCGTCGGCCAGCGCCGTTGTGGCCGTCATTGCCGCCGCGAACAACTCGCTCGTCGCCGAGCCGCTCGCGCGCTTCGGCAGCGACGCGCAGAAGGAGACCTGGCTGCGGCCGCTGGCATCCGGCAAAGCGCTGGGCGCCTTCGCGTTGTCCGAGGAACATGCGGGATCGGATGCGGCCAATCAGCAGTCGGTCGCGCGCCTCGACGATCGCGGCTACGTGATCAGCGGGCGCAAGGTATGGGTGGCGAATGCGGAGGCCGCGGACGTTCTCGTCGTGTTCGCCGCCACGCAACCGGGCATTCGCGGCCGCGGCGTCAGCGCGTTTCTCGTTCCCATGGATACGCCCGGAATCTCGCGGCTGAACACGCAGGATTCGCTCGGCGTGCGCGGGCTTGGCTGCGCCGACCTGGAGTTGAAAAACGTTCGCGTCGACACGGACGCGCTGATCGGCACTCCAGGTCAGGGGTTCCAGATCGCGATGTGGGCGCTCGACGGTGGACGCGTGGCGATCGCCGCCCAGGCACTCGGCGTGGGCGCCGCGGCGCTGAAGGAAGCGCTGCACCACGCGAAGTCACGCGAGGCGTTCGGTCAGCCGATCGGCAACTATCAGGCGATTCAATGGATGCTCGCCGACATCGCGACCGAGCTCGACGCGGCGCGGATGCTCACGCTGAAGGCCGCCGATTCCCGCCAGCGCGACGCGAATGTGACGCTCGACGCCGCGATGGCGAAGCTGTTCGCTTCGGAAACCGCGCATCGGGCGGCCGACAAGGCGATGCAGATCCTCGCGTCGAAAGGCTACCGGCGCGGCTCCGTGGTCGAACGCCTGTTCCGCGACGTGCGCGCCACCGAGATCTATCAAGGCACGTCAGAGATCCAGCGCATGGTCATCGCGGAGCATCTGCTGGCCTGACGGACGATTCTCGCCGCACGGTCACGACTCCGAGCTGCAGGCCGAGCACGCGGTCGTCGCCGGAGCCGGGAATCACCTGCGACGGTTTCCACGCGCGATCGGTACGGACAACGATCCGATGCATCCCTCCTGACCAGGACGTCCGCATCCGACCGACCGCCGTCTCCGACGTCCGCCACTCGGACGTGCTCAGCTCCATCTGATCGACGACGCGGCCATCGGCCTCGATCGATACGTGCACTGGTTCCCTGAAGATCTCGATCGCGTGCCGCAGGGGAATGACGACGCTGTGCGCGTCGGGCGCGATCAGGATGTCGCTGCGCCGGCCGGACATCCATTGGAACGGCACACCATCGCGCCCGATCTCGTGGCCGTGCGCGCCGAACGTGATTCGCTCGAGGGCCGCAGCGGGATTCGGCGACAGGCGATTGGCGGCGCCTGGCTCGTGCTTCTTTGCGAGGTAATCACGCAGCTCCGCAGGCACCGCAGCCCATCCTTCAACCAGGCGATCGTGGGACAGGACGACGGGGCCGAACGGCTCGAAATCGCGCGTGATGTCCATGGTGACGGCGGCGAAGACTGCAACGCCGGCTGACACGACGGCCGCGGCGAGCGCGCGGATCACCGCCGCGCTGATGACATCGCGAATCGACAGCAGGCCTGCTGTGAGCACGATGACCGCCCCAAGCGCGACGAGGTGGAGCTGCTCGGGCTTCGTGATGAACACGAACGGCAGGTTGAAGAGCAGTGCCACCGACGCGCCGCTGACGAGCGCCGCGCGTGAGCGCGGTGCGGCGCGGCGCCAGAACAGTACGCCCGCGAGCGGCACGCTGGCTGCAAACCAGCTCGCCACGCGCTGCCACGGGCGATCGGCCGGCGCGATGCAGAAGGTTCGATAGAGCCCGCTCCAGTAGTTGTCGAGCACCGTGGGCCATCCGGGCAGGCCACGGCTCGGCGTCTCGCGAAGCGCTTCGCTTCGGATGACGAGCAATCCCAGGAGAGTGACGGCGGACAACGCGACGAAGAGCCGACCCACCGGCGGCAGATCGGGCTCCGCGAGCCTGCGCTGCACGACATGGAGCGTGATGATGGACGGCAGCAGCATGATGCCGTCCTCTTTCACGAGAAACGCCGCGGCGGCCAACAGCAGGAGCGGCGCCCACCAGTGTACCGGGCGCCGCCGCACGGCATGCCACCAGCAGAACCCGAGCAGCACGAACAGCAACTCGAGCAGGTGCATCTGGTTGGTGATCCACGCAGCCAGCGAGTACGGCATCGCGGGGTGGACCCCGAAGAACACGATCGAGAGCAGTCCGCCCAGCGCGCGCCCCGTCAATCGATACACGAACCAGCCAGTCAGGAATGCGGAAGCCGCAAAGAGCCCCAGCGACAGTGCGTGATGCGCGACCGAGTCGATCCCCAGCAGCTCGAATCGGGCCGCGAACAGCGCGATCGTCAGGGGCCGATAGTAGGGGCGCTCGATGCCGGCGGGATCCCATGTCCCGGTGAACGCCGCAGCGACGTCCGCGCGTGAGTAGGGATGAACGAAGTGGTAATCGTCGTAGTCGAAGCCGTAATGCAGCGTGCGCCAGTAGAGTGCGCACATGCCGGCGCCGGCCAACGCGAGCAGAATCAGCGCGCGCGGCGCGCTCCTCACGCCAGGAGCTGCTTCGCGATCGTCTGCAGCTGGAGGTTCGACGTGCCCTCGTAAATCTGGCCGATCTTCGCGTCGCGGAACAGCTTCTCGACGGGGTAGTCCTTCACGAACCCGTTGCCGCCGAACAGATTGACCGCGAGGGACGACACGCGCTCGGCGACCTCCGACGAGAGGATCTTGCAGATCGCGGCCTCGGTGAGGAACGGCCGACCCGCCTCGCGGAGGCGCGCCGCGTTGTAGACGCTCAGCGTTGCCGCTTCGACGTCGACGGCCGCGCGCGCGAGCTGATGCTGCACCGCCTGGAACTCGCCGATCGCCTTGCCGAACTGCTTGCGCTCCTTCGTGTAGGCGATCGCGTGCTGCAGCGAACCCTTGGCCAGCCCCACCATCTGCGCGCCGATGCCGATGCGCCCCTCGTTCAGCGTCTCGATTGCGACCTTGTAGCCTTTTCCGATTTCGCCCAGCACGTTCGCGCGCGGCACGCGGCAATCCTCGAGAATGAGCTCGCACGTGCTGCTCGCGCGAATCCCGAGCTTGTCCTCTTTCTTGCCGACGGTGAATCCCCCGAAGCCGCGCTCGACGAGGAACGCGGTGATGCCGCGATATCCCGCGTCGGGATCCGCCGTCGCAAACACGATGAAGAGGTCAGCCTCGTTGCCGTTGGTAATCCACAGCTTGCGGCCGCTCAGCACGTACGTGTCGCCATCCTCGCGCGCACGCGTCGCGAGCGCGAACGCGTCGCTTCCGGACCCCGCTTCCGACAGCGCATACGCGCCGACCACCGACGCCGCAAGGCGGGGAAGGTATCGCTGCTTGACGTCCTCGTTCCCCCATTTCAGGAGAGCATTGATGACCAGCGTGTTCTGGACGTCCACCAGCACGCCGATCGAGGGGTCCACGCGCGACAGCTCCTCGACGGCGAGGACGGCGTGGAAAAAGCGGCCGCCCGAGCCGCCGTAGCTCTCGGGGATTTCGATTCCCATGACCCCCAGGTCGAACAGCTTGTCGACGAGCGCGCGCGGGATCTTTGCGTGTTCGTCCATTTCCCTGACGAGCGGCCGCACCTGCGCTTCCGCGAATTCGCGCACGCTGTCGCGGAGGATCGCTTCGTCGTCGGAGAGAACCGTTAAAGGAAGGACAGGCTGCTCGGCGGTGTCTTGCGCCACGTCCGGAATGTTATCATCGCCTCAGCCCCTCGATTTGGAAGCCGCCCGCCCGGGGCTGGAGTCTTAACATCATGAAGTTTTCCCGCGTTCTGACGGTGACCGCGTTGGCCGCACTGGTTCAGCCTCTGGCGTCGGGACACGGGCAGAATCCGCCGCCGGCGCAGCAACCTCCCGCGCAGCAGGCGCCGCAGCAGCAGACACAACAGCCGCAGCCGCCCACGATCCGCACCGGCATCAACTACGTCCGCGTGGACGCAATCGTCACCGACAAGGACGGGAAACCCGTGCTGGACATGACGCAGGACGAGTTCTCCGTGTCCGAGGACGGCAAGCCGCAGAAGATTGACTCGTTCGACGTCGTGAAGGTCGACGCCACGCAAACGGCGGAAAGCGGTCCGCCGCGCGCCATCCGGTCCGACTACGACGAGGAACGCGAATCCAAGCGGCCCGATGTGCGGCTGTTCGTCATTCTCCTCGACGACTATCACGTCAAACGCGGCAACGATCTCGCCGTGAGGCGGCCGCTGATCGACTTCATCCAGAACCAGCTCGGTCCGGCCGACATGCTGTCGATCATGTATCCGCTGACGCCGATTGACGACATCCACTTCAGCCGAGATCGCGAGGCGGCGATTTCCGCGATCGATCACTTCGAAGGGCGCAAGTACGACTATCGGCCGCGGAACATCATGGAAGAGAAGTACGCGATGTACCCGGCGCAGACCGTCGAGCGCCTCCGGATGCAGATCACGATGGACGCGCTGAAGGCCGCGGCGTTCCGGATGTCGGCGCTCCGCGAGGGGCGCAAGGCGATCATTTTCGTGAGCGAAGGGTTCACCAGCCTGCTGCCGTCGCAGTTGTCCGATCCCGTCGCGTCGATGCCCGGGTTCGGGAATCCGAACCGCGGCAACTCACAGGCGGCGCAGGCGACGCCCCAGCAGCAGCTGCAGGCCGATGCCGACATGTATTCCGACATGAACCGGATGTTCGGCGACCTGAATCGGCAGAACACGTCCGTCTACGCGGTCGATCCGCGCGGGCTTGCGGCCTTCGAGTACGACATCAATCAGGGGATCGGAATCCAGCAGGACGCGAAGAGTCTGCGCGACTCGCTGGATTCGCTGCACTCGCTCGCGGCCAACACCGACGGCCGCGCGATCGTGAACCGCAACGATCTCGCCGCGGGCATGAAGCAGATCATTCGCGACTCCAGCGGCTACTACCTGCTCGGCTACAACTCGTCGCAGGCGCCGATGGACGGCAAGTTCCACAGCATCAAAGTGACCGTCAAACGGCGGGGCGTCGACGTGCGTGCGCGCAAGGGGTACTGGGCGTTCACGCCTGACGACGTCGCCCGCGCGGAAGCGCCGAAGAAACCCGATGTAGCCACGCCGGTGATGACCGCGCTCAGCGATCTCGCGACGCCGCTCCGCGACCGATCCGCGCACTTCTGGATCGGCACGTCGCGCGGCAGCGAGGGAAAGACCAGGGTCACGTTCCTGTGGGAAGCCGCGCCGTCCGTGCCGGGACAACGCGATCAGGAGCCGGCGGCGCGAGTCGCGCTGACCGCTCTCGATCCCGACGGACGGCCAGTCTATCGAGGCAAGCTGCCCGAGGAAAGCGCGACGGTTGCCAGGGGAGGATCGGCCAGCTTCGAGGTCCCCCCGGGGCGTCTCGATCTGAGGATGGTGATCGAAGGCGCCCGCGGACAGGTCATCGATTCCACGACCCGGGATCTGACCGTGCCGGATTTCACGACCGTGACCATGTCGTTCGCGACGCCGCGCGTGTATCGAGCGCGCACCGTGCCGGAACTGCAGGCGCTGAAGAAGAACCCCGACGCGCTCCCGACGAGCGATCGAGAGTTCAGCCGCACCGATCGCCTCTTCATACGAGCCGAGGCCTACGCGCCCGGTGGCGCGACGCCGCCGGTCTCGGCACGTCTGCTGAACCGGGGCGGACAGTCGATGGCCGACCTCCCCGTGCAGCAAGGCGCCGGCAAAGCGGCGGAAATCGACCTGCCGCTCTCGTCGCTTGCGGCGGGCGAGTATCTGATCGAGCTGAACGCGAAATCGGAAGGCGGCAGCACGGCGCAGGAGCTGATCGCGTTTCGGATCAGCAGGTAAATTTGTCGATCTTTGATTGCTGATTGCTGATTGATTGGGTGATTGTCGATTGACGATCTTCAATCAGCAATCAAACGTCAGCAATTCTCGTCTCACGCGTACATGCCGCGCATCTTGGTGACGGTGGCGACGCGATTGATCGCGACGATATAGGCCGCCGTGCGCATGTCCGTCTTGTACTTGACCGACGTCTTCAGCACGTCGTCGAAGGCCTCGCACATCTTTGCTTCCAGCCGCTTGTTGACCTCGTCTTCCGGCCAGAAGTAGCCGTGCCGATCCTGCACCCATTCGAAGTATGAGGTCGTGACCCCGCCGGCGTTGGCGAGGATATCGGGAATGACGAAGACGCCGCGCTCGTGCAGGTGCTTATGCGCCTCGGGGGTCGTGGGACCATTCGCGCCCTCGGCGACCACCTTCGCCTTGATGATCGGCGCGTTCTCCATCGTGATCTGGTTCTCGATCGCCGCGGGCACGAGGACGTCCACGTCGAGGCCGAACAGCTGATCGTTTTCGAGCGGCTCGCCGCCGGAGAATCCCTCGATCGTCTTGTGCTGCTTGGCGTAGTCGACCATCTTGCCGATGTCGAGCCCGTTCTGGTTGAACACGCCCCCTTTCCAGTCCGTCACCGCGACGATCTTGGCGCCGATCTTCGAGAGCAGATCGGCGGAGACCGATCCGACGTTGCCGAATCCCTGCACGGCCACCGTCGCGCCCTTGATATCGAACCCGAGATGCTTGGCGGCCTCGCGGGTCACGATCATGACGCCGCGCCCGGTGGCCTCGCGGCGCCCGAGCGAGCCCCCCATTTCAACGGGCTTGCCGGTGACCACCGCGGTCGACGTGTGGCCGACGTGCATGCTGTAGGTGTCCATCACCCACGCCATGACCTGATCGTTCGTGTTGACATCGGGCGCGGGGACGTCCTTCTCGGGACCGATCGCGTCGACGATTTCCGCGACATAACGCCGCGTCAACGACTCGAGCTCCCGCCGGGACATGCGCGTGGGGTCGCAGATGACTCCCCCCTTGCCGCCGCCGAAGGGCACGTGGGCGACCGCGCACTTCCACGTCATCCAGGCTGCCAGGGCCGTGACCTCGTCGAGCGTCACATCCGGGTGATATCGGATGCCCCCCTTCGCTGGACCCAGCGTGATGTTGTATTGAACGCGGTACCCCGTGAAGACTTCGATCTCCCCGTTGTCCATCTGGATCGGGCATGAGACCGTGATCTGCCGTTTCGGGTGCGTGAGGATTTTCCAGATGCCCGGGTCCAGCCCGAGAAGGCGCGCGGCTCCATCGAACTCCTGGAGCATCGCGTTGAAGATGCTGCCGCCTGCTTCCATGTGACTCCTGCCTCGTGCGCCACGCTATTCCCCCTTTCGTGGCAAGTCAAGGCGCCGCCTAAGTGTATCTATTGTCATGTAGAGTCACTCAATGACGTCTCAAAACTGTCGCTAGAGGCTTAATTTTGACCATGCGCGTGCGCCCCGCACACTTCGGTCAAGCCAGTAAGTCATTTTAATTCAGTAGTTTAAGTTGTATTGCAGGGCTGGCCCTCCCCTTGCTGTTCAGGTCCGCGGAGTACTGGGAGGCCAAGGTTATGCGCTTCACAACGAAAACGTTCGCCGCGGCGCTCGCGTTCGTTCTGCTGGGAACGACCCTCGCGCACGCGCAATCGAAAAAGTCGGTCGCGCAACCGCTATCCACGTCGCCCATTACGGCGGCGTCCGATCAGCTCATCATCACCAGTACGACGGTCAACCGGGCGAGTCAGACGCTGACGGTTCAGGGTGTTGCGTTCGGCAACCAGGCACCCGAGGTATGGCTCGAGGCGCAGCCTCTGACGGTCATGAGCTGGTCGAGCACGCAGCTCGTTGTGTTCCTGCCCGCGGCAGTGGCCGACGGCACGTATCTCCTGACGGTACAGCGCGGGACAACGGCGAAGGAACGCGACGTATTCAATTTCAGTGTCGGCACCCCGGGCCAGGGGCCGATGGGTCCGCAGGGGCCGGCCGGACCGGCCGGCCCACAGGGCCCCAAAGGCGACACCGGCGCGCAGGGTGCGCAGGGACAGGCCGGAGCAGTCGGTCCGGCAGGAGCCCAGGGTCCGGCGGGACCTCAGGGTCCGGCGGGTGCGAAGGGTGACACCGGCGCGCAGGGTCCCCAGGGTTTCGTTGGACCGGCGGGTCCAGTCGGACCGCAGGGTCCGCAGGGTCTGCAGGGCATGCCGGGAGCGCCCGGTGATGTCGGGCCTGCGGGACCGAAGGGCGATCCGGGCGTGGCAGGACCGGCAGGGCCGGCGGGTCCAGCGGGACCAGCGGGATCTGCGGGACCGCAGGGTGAAGTCGGGCCCGCGGGGCCGGCCGGAGCGCAGGGTCCGCAGGGTCTGCAGGGTCTGCAGGGCGAGGTTGGCCCGAAGGGCGACACTGGCGCGACGGGCGCGGTGGGCCCGAAGGGCGACACCGGCGCGACGGGCGCCACTGGCCCGCAGGGTCCGCAGGGTCTGCAGGGCGAGGTTGGCCCGAAGGGCGACACTGGCGCGACGGGCGCGGCAGGCCCGAAGGGCGACACCGGCGCGACGGGCGCCACTGGCCCGCAGGGTCCGCAGGGTCTGCAGGGCGAGGTTGGACCCAAGGGCGATACGGGTGCGACCGGAGCAACGGGACCGCAGGGTGCGCAGGGCCCGCAGGGGGAAGCTGGCCCGAAGGGTGATACTGGCGCGACTGGCGCGACCGGACCGCAGGGTCCGCAGGGGGCGACTGGACCGCAAGGTGAAGCTGGTCCGAAGGGCGACACCGGTGCGACCGGCGCCACTGGTCCGCAGGGTGCGACGGGTGCGCAGGGACCTCAGGGTGCGACTGGTGCCACGGGTCCGCAGGGTCCGATGGGACCCCAGGGTCCTCAGGGCCCGGCGGGCACATCGGGCGCGGTGACGGGCTATCAGATCGTGTCGACGGCTCTCACGACGCAAACCCTCACCGGAGGCGCGACGACCGTCGTGTTGGTGACATGCCCGATCGGCAAGCGGGTGTTCGGCGGCGGGTTTGACGTGCCAAACTCACCGGCCGTGCCGGTGCACCCCGTGTCGATGTTTCCGCCAACGGACAACACGTTCAGGGTCATTCTGCGTCTGGACCTAGACCCGACGACGACCGCGACGTTTCAGTTCCGCGTGTATGCGGTCTGCGGAAGCGCGATCAATTAGGTTTTCAGGCTCCCAGCAAAGGCGGGGCTAAAGCCCCGCCCTCCACAGCGCTCACGTGCGGCGGGGCTTCAGCCCCGCTGTGTCCGTGCGACCCCGCCTGCTGAGTGCAACGCTATAATGCACTCAGCATGAAAACCGCGGCCGCCGAGACGGCCAGGCAGCGATGGGAACGTGAGGTCCTCGAGCCGGCGCTGAAGAAGGCGCCGGAACGCAGCGTTCCGTTCACGACCATCTCCGGCCGCCCGATCGACCGCCTCTACACGCCTGAAGACCTTCCCGGATTCGACCCCGCGCGCGACCTCAACAATCCTGGAGGGTTCCCCTATACCCGAGGCATCCACCCTACCGGCTACCGCGGGAAGCTCTGGACGATGCGGCAGTTTGCCGGATTCGGGACGCCGGAAGAGACCAACGGACGGTACAAGGCGCTGCTCGCGGCGGGGGGAACCGGGCTGAGCGTCGCGTTCGATCTGCCGACGCTCATGGGACGCGACCCGGATCACGAGCTCTCGCTGGGCGAAGTCGGGAAGTGCGGGGTGAGCGTGGCGTCGCTCGCCGACATGGAGCGGCTCTTCGACGGGATCTCGCTCGGCGAGATCACGACGTCGATGACGATCAACTCGCCGGCTCCGATGATCTTCGCCATGTATCTCGTCGTCGCCGAGAAGCAGGGCGCGGACTGGGCGACGCTCTCGGGCACGATTCAGAACGACATCCTGAAGGAATTCATCGCGCAGAAGGAGTACATCTATCCGCCGCGCGAGTCGATGCGGCTCATCACCGACATCTTCGCGTTCTGCTCGAAGGAAGTCCCGCGGTGGAACACCGTGTCGGTGAGCGGGTATCACATTCGTGAAGCGGGCTCGACCGCGCTGCAGGAGCTGGCGTTCACGCTTCGCGACGGCATCGAATACATCCAGTACGGGATCGACGCCGGCCTCGACGTCGACGACTTCGCCCCGCGCATCTCGTTCTTCTTCAACTCGCATAGTGACTTCTTCGAGGAGATCGCGAAGTTTCGCGCGGCGCGGAAGATCTGGGCGCACGTGATGCGCGAGCGCTTCCACGCGAAGCACGAGCGTTCCTGGAAGCTGCGGTTCCACACGCAGACGGCGGGCGTCTCGCTCACGGCGCAGCAGCCGTACAACAACGTCGTGCGCACCGCGCTTCAGGCGCTGGCCGCGGTGTTGGGCGGCACGAACTCCCTGCACACGAATTCGCTCGACGAGGCGCTCGCGCTGCCGACGGCGGAAGCAGCCACCCTCGCGCTGCGCACGCAGCAGATCATCGCGCACGAGAGCGGCGTCGTGAACACGACGGATCCGCTGGGCGGGGCTTGGTTCGTCGAGCGGCTGACGCTCGACATGGAGCGCGGCGCGCACGACTATTTCTCCACCATCGATCGCCTGGGCGGGATGATCGAGGCGATCGAGCAGGGCTACCCGCAGCGGGAGATTGCCGAAGCGTCGTACAAGTTTCAGCAGTCGGTCGAGAAGCGCGACAAGATCATCGTCGGCGTGAACGACTACGTGCAGGAGGACGAGCCGCCGTTTCCGATCCTGTACATCGACGAGACGACCGCGGAGCGGCAGCTCGGGCGGCTCGACGAGTTGAAGCGCACGCGCGACGGCGACGCGGTGCGGCGGTCGCTCGACGCGCTGCGCGAGGCGGCGCGGGGGCACGGCAACACGATGTACCCGCTCCTGGACTGCGTGCGCGCCTACGCGACGGTCGGCGAAATGTGCGACGCGCTGCGCGAGGTCTGGGGCGAGTACGAGGAAGAGCCGCTAATCTAGATTCGGGGCTCGCGGCTGGCACATTCTTTTATGAACAAGATCCGGGTCGTGATCGCCAAACCAGGGCTCGACGGCCATGACCGCGGCGCGAAGGTCATCGCGCGCGCCCTGCGCGATGCCGGGATGGAAGTGATCTACACGGGATTGCGGCAGACGCCGGAACAAGTCGTCGCCGCCGCGCTGCAGGAAGACGCCGACGCCATCGGGCTGTCGATCCTGTCGGGAGCGCACATGCACATCTGCCCGCGTGTGATGGAGCTTCTCGAGGAAAAGGGGCTGAAAGACGTACTCGTGGTGGTTGGGGGGATTATTCCAGATGTCGACATTCCGAAGCTCCACGAAATCGGCGTGAAGGGCATCTTCCTTCCCGGTACGCCGATGCAGGAGATCATCGACTTCATCTCCGCGAACGTGCGACCGCGCGTGGAGCACATCTGATGCCGCACAAACTGCTGCTGGCCGACGACAGCGTCACGATCCAGCGCGTCATCGAGCTCACGTTTGCCGACGAAGACGTGCAGGTCCACGCGGTCGGCGACGGGATGAAGGCGATCGCGAGCATCCAGGCCGACCGGCCCGACATCGTCCTCGCCGACGTCGGCATGCCGGAGCGGGATGGCTATGAAGTTGCCGCCTTCATCAAGGGCAATCCCCAGCTCGCGCACATCCCCGTGCTGCTGCTGACCGGCGCCTTCGAGCCGGTCGACGAGACGCGTGCGCGCGAAGTCGGATGCGACGGCGTGCTGGTCAAACCATTCGAGCCTCAGATGGTCATCAATCGCGTCAAGGATCTGCTCGCCGGACGCCGCCAGGCGCCCGCGGCCCCTCAGGCGGCCCCGCCGGCACGTGATCTCGATCTCCGGAGCGCTCCGCCGAAAGATGCACATGGGACCGGCGGTTCGCTCGAAGAGTACTTCGATCGTCTCGACGCGGC
>Ga0075424_100004280_pt1 | contig 13440 bp, 16 predicted proteins | sample SoiMethybrSBSTD3_FD_75301 | JGI IMG/M metagenome (GOLD analysis project Ga0075424, IMG submission 75301) | Bulk soil microbial communities from a Populus tree surrounding site in Tennessee, USA - Soil MetaG P. TD hybrid SBSTD3 | ecosystem: Environmental > Terrestrial > Soil > Tree plantation... | reverse complement strand
ACATCACCCGGTTCGGCTGGATCGGCACGCCGGTGCAGGAGCCGCAGATCACCTGGGTCTGGCACACCGCGCCGGCGCGCAACCTCGACGATTTGCGTACCAACCTCATTCGCATGGGCGCCACCACCTCGTCGGCCGACAACTACATCCTGCCGACGCTGGTCAACCGTCTGCTCGGCACCAAGATGCAGGTCGTCACCGGCTACATCGGCCAGAACGAGATCAACCTCGCCGTCGAGCGCGGCGAGGTCCAGGGCAACAATACCGGGCTGTCCAACATCACCGTCAACAAGGCGGATTGGCTGCGCGACGGCAAGGTGCGCATCCTGCTGCAATACGGCACCGAGCGCCTGCCCGCGCTCAAGGACGTGCCGACCATCATTGAGCTTGCGGCAACCGAAGATGACCGCGCGCTCATGCGCTTCTATGCGCTCAAGTTCCACATGGCGCGACCGGTGGCGCTGCCGCCAGAGACCCCGGCCGAGCGCGTCGCGGCGTTGCAGTCTGCCTTCGAGACCACGATGAAGGACGAAGCCTATCTGGAGGAGGCGCGCCGCATTCGCCTCGACGTCAACTGGCTGGGCAGCCGCGAGATGACGGCGCAAATCCGCCAGATGCACCAGACGTCACAGGCAGTCGTCGATCGGCTGCGCGAACTCCTCGCGCGTGCGGGCGTCAAATAGTCGGAGCAGCAGCATGGCATCCAATGGTCCCAAGCGGGGTCGAGGGGCTTCTAGCCATAACCCGTGAAGCTGGAAGGACAGTCCACGCTTGTGCTGGACGCCCAGGCACGTACGGCCTGCACCAGCTGCGCGTGTCCGATCGTGGCGCGTCTTGGCTGCGCTCACCGGGCAGGCGTCGGCGACCAGGAGATGCAAGCCACCCTCGGGCTCTTGCTCACATTGATGATGTTCCCACGCTGGCTGGCCTGCACCTGCAGCTCCGCCCCCGACGGACTCACGCGGATGGTCGGCTTGTACGCGGTGGTCACTACCATATAGCTGACGCCCGGCTGGTGTGTCACGGTCGCTACTGGACACCCTCCTGGCGATGGTGGCCGAGCTGCCGCAGTGCCAGCTCTACAAACGAGTGGTCGACGATCTGGTCAGCCCTCACGTCAGCCTCGATCAGGCTCTGCTCTTTGTAAAAAGCAAGGTCGGCCGCCAGGCTATCGACGTTCACCTTGCCATCGGGATTCATTCCGGTTGGTGTGATGGACTTGTAAATCGCCGGATCTTTGATCTGCGTCGTCTGAGCAAGAATTGCGATCACTTCGTCCGCGTTGGGGCCGATCATCCGGCCGTCCTTCAAGGCACCATTGTAGAAGCGCACGGCGCGCAGATAAGCGCGCATGAAGGCCCGCGCGGCATCCGAGCGCCTCGCCGCGAAGTTTTCCGAGTAGAGCAGCACTGCGATTTGGTGGTTTGGCAAGATCTCGTCATCCGCTTTGACCAGAACGGCAAAGCCATTTTTGATCGCGATGGTGGCCGCGGGCTCTACCGAGGCGGATGCATCGACCGCCTTGTTGCCGAGGGCAACAACATGATCCGGCAGCGGCATGTTAACGGTCTCAACATCCGAGTAGCGCAGCCCAGCGGCTTTCAAGATCGCATTCAGCGTCGCCGTGTTACTGACCCCTGGTGCATTCATGGCGAATTTCATGCCCTTGAAATCCACCGGCGACTTATAACGGCCACTGTCGACGTGATCCTTGCGAACCAGGATCTTGGTCGCGCCATAGCCTGGCGGTGAAGATGCTTTGTCGGCCACGATCTTGATCTTGATGCCGCGCGCCACTGCATTGTAAAGGCCGGCCGAGGCGGAGCCCGCGCCGGCATCGAGCGTGCCGGTGCCCAAGTGAGGCACCATGTCGGACGCCGAGCGGAAATTCTCCACTTTGACCGCAAGCCCTTCGTCGCGAAAATAGCCCTTCTTGTCGGCAATGTAGATGGGCGCATCGCTCGTAACACTGGCGGCGCCCACTGTCACCGCACTCGGGCTTTGCGCATTCGCAGGACCGATGCTCGCGACAACCAGGGCCAACACCAGACCATGTGACGTGACGATCCGTGCCACCGTGTTTCTCCCTGCATCGGCTCAACGGTCTCAATCTCGGCAAGATCATACGGTGCCGGTAGTGATCCACAAGGCCTGGCCGAACGGTGTCACGACGACCCATCTCGCGCCCTAGCGTGCGTGAGAGTTGTATATGATCGAAAGCTGATGTCCGACCCCTGATCCCAGAGACAATCAGATGGCAATTCGTAATGGATCAATGCGCGACCGCCTCGGCATGTACAACGCGAACACGCTCAAGGTTGGGGTGTTCGGGGCGAATTGTTCCTCGGGCCGCTCGGCCACCAAGGTGCCGGAACGCTGGCTCGCAAGTTGGGCGGATTGTCTGCGCCTCGCCCGCATGGCCGATGAGGCCGGCATCGATTTCATCCTACCGATAAGCCGCTGGAAGGGTTATGGGGGCGATACCGATTTCCATGGGGAAACCTTTGAGACCAAAACCTGGGCTGCGGGCCTGCTAGCCGCGACCAAGCGCATCACTGTGTTTGGTACCGTCCATGCCCCTTTGTTCAATCCCATCATCGCCGCCAAAGAATGCGTCACCTGCGACCAGATCGGTGAAGGTCGCTTCGGGCTCAACATCGTTGCCGGCTGGAATGAAGGCGAGTTCGAGATGTTTGGGGTTAGGCAGCGCGACCATGAAACACGCTACGCATTCGCGCAGGAATGGGTCGACGTCGTGAAGCGGGCTTGGTCGGAGGAAGAAGATTTCGACTTTCAAGGCCAATTCTTCAAACTTTCTGGCGTTCGCGCCAAACCAAAACCCTACGGTGGGACACGACCAATCATCATGAATGCCGGCTCGTCCGGCACCGGCCAGGCGTTCGCAATGCGAAATTGCGACGCGTTCTTCACGGCCACCAACGCGTCGCGGAAGTCGATTGAAGGAACCGCAAAGAAGGTCAAAGAAGTGAAGGCGCAAGCGCGTACATTCGAGCGCGACATCGAGGTCTACACCGTGGGACACGTGATCTGCCGCCCAACCCAGCAGGATGCGGATGAGTATTATCGACACGCGTTTCTTGAGAACGCGGATTGGGGCGCGGTCGAGCGCATGATGGCTCTACGCAACATCACGCGGGATTCTCTCACGGCAGAGGAGTACGCGGCCAAGCGACACTATTTCGCTGCCAACGCAATCGGCGGCTATCCGTTCGTCGGCACACCGGACAAAGTCGCGGACGAGCTTGCCAATCTGAGTCGCGCCGGTGTGCGCGGCATCGCGTTTTCGTTGGTGAATTACGTCGGTGAGTTGCCGTATTTCTGCGAAGAGGTGTTGCCACGGCTAGCGCGGCTGGGCCTCAGGCAGTCGTGATACCGTAGGTAAACAGACCCGGATGTGATCCATCTTGGGCCAAATGAGCCATAAGATTGCTCACATTCCGCTCGACTTCCCCTGCACGGCAAGCATGTGTGGTGCCCTAAGGAGGCACCCTATGAACGCTCCCGTAATTGAAGCCACTATCAAGGCGAGCCTGGTTGATATCCGAGCCAAGCTTGAGAAAGGGTTGAGGATCGCGAAAGCGGCCGAGGCCTGCGCGGTCTCCGGCCGAACCCGAAAGGGCATCGAAGTTGCCCTCGGCCTCGAAGCAATTGTTTACGAACTGAACACGCTCCTTAATGCCGCAGGCATGATCAGTCGGCTTGGCAGATCCTGAGCTTCGCTTTTTTTAGGTGATCCTCCCCGCCAGCGCCGTTCGCGGTCATTGATCCGGACTTTTACTTCACAAGGGATGGCTTTCAGCCGCATCGCTTTCCGGAGGCGCTCATTGCGGGCAAGAAGCGCCTCGAACGCAATGCCGCAGTTCGCGGCCAAGTTATTATGTGGCAGCACCTACTTGTTGAAAGTGGCAAGCGAGAGCTGGGATTGTTCGATACAGATGTGTCGCAGCCGATCCTGCAATTCGAGCGACTACCAGTTATTTGGATTCCGCAAGCCGTGCCAGAATCGTCATGGAACAGGACCGATCCTCGCGCGAAGGACATGGAATCTTTAAACTTCTTCGATGAAGGGGATACAACATGATCCTTAAATCTTCCGTCCTTGATGAGCCTCCTTTGGAATTTGGTGATGGCGGTCAACACTGTGATCCTCGGCAGGGTTTGCGGGAGTTCGGTCCTCTTCAGCCACGCTCCGGCGATGTGGTGCGCGTGGGCATCGTGGGAACGGACGAGACGGCCGCAGGCTTCTCTGAACTTCTGGTGGAGACCGCGGGCGGTATTGAGAGCGAGAACAAGCAACTCATCAACCTCAATCCAGACTTTCCCGGTCTGGGCAACCAGAACCCCTTCCGGTGCAAGTTTGAGGTGCCGGACGGAGCTACAGCCATACTGTCACGCCGGCAGGTCAACGAGATCAGAGAATTGGCCGCCATGATGAGGCAATCCGTCATGCGGTCGAGTTGATTGCGTCTCAACTCACAGCCCTGATGGAGAGCAGCGCCAAACCTGATGTGGTCGTTCTTGCGCTTCCAGTTCCGCTGATCGAGAAACTAGTGAACGCGAGGAGCGAAGAGCAGGTCGAAGGCGCGGAGGATGAGGATGACAGCGATGATGCGCTAAACTTCCGCGATCTGCTGAAAGCGAAGACGATGCACCTGCCTGTTCCGACGCAAATTGTCTGGCCGGATACGTGGGATGATGCCGCAAAAATTCCAAGGAAAGTCAAGCGAGAGAGCAATCGCCAGACGCAAGTGAAGGCGACGCGGACGCGGAAGAGTTGGTCGTTCAGTCGATCACGGCCTACAAGGCTCATCATCGGCACGTGCCAGCGCGTGTCGTACTCCTGAAAACCTCCCGATTCCGGCCAGAGGAAGCCGAAGGCATTAACAGTGCGCTTGATAAATTCGGTATTGAAATGGCCGATCTGTTGTGGGTCCAAGAAAGCTCGCCAATTGCTGTATTCCGAGACGGGAACTATCCCGTCTTGCGCGGCACTTTCATAAATCTGGATACCAAGGGCCTTCTCTATACGCGCGGCAGTGTTCCGTACTATGGGACCTATCCAGGCCTACGCGTGCCTCGCCCGTTGCTGCTCGTGCCGCACGAACACTCAGACAGCAAACTACTCACACTTGCGAGGGACGTTCTCGCGTTGACCAAAGTGAACTGGAATACGACGCAATTCGATCAAAAGCTTCCTGCGCCGATTAAGGCAGCGCGGGAAGTAGGCAGAATACTCAAGCACATTGAATTTGGAATGGCGGTCTCACCGGATTTTCGCAAGTACACGTAGTCGACGTGGCGGCCGCTGAATGGCTCGACAACACCAGATGCTCGGACCTGCCCCCCAAAACTCACATTCGAACCTATCTCGAACCACTTGTGGTCTCCGTTTCCGGGAAACGTGTTTTGGGGGCGGAGAAAAAAGCCCCAAAAGGCCGCCCTAGCGACAATTGCGCCGTCTCAGAGACGGAGCGCGTGCGAGACAACGCCGCCAATCCGGGGCTATTCGCGAGACCCCAGGAAAGTTGCATTGCTTTCCTAATGGATTTGACATGCTCGATCGTGTTTGGTGCGTCTCGTTGCGATCGTTTCTGGTGCGAAACTGGTGCGGTGATCGGCGCTTATCAATTTGGGTGACCGAATGCAGGCGGTTTGCGGAATGGCGGAATGCGGTTTCGCTTGTGGCTCAGCGAGGCCTCGGGCGGGCGAGTGAGCGGCTTCCGGTACGACAGCAGCGAGGGTTCGCTACAGCCTGACGAGCACTTCGGAATTCTTGCTCCGGTCCGCCGGAGTGATCACCGCAACCCGTTCCATTAACCGAGGAACGGACGAGAGTAGTCAAGCTCGATGGTGCCAAGCAGGGCTAATCTAGCCTTGGATTCACGGTATGCGACTCGAAAGTGCCTGAGGTCTAGGCCCAATCCGTCTCAAAAACGAAACAGTGGTTCGACGCGCGGCCCACGTGGCTGCGCAACCTGGATTGGCCGAAGAGTGGCCGAGAGAGACTTAGTTCTACATCCAGAACAGTATCCTCTTAATGCGAGATCATCCACGGCCGGCTGCCGGGAAAGCTCTTGGCGCCGTTCTTGCCCCGCTTGACGGCGCGGGCTGAAAGCTTTCCGCTGCAACACGCACAGCCCTGGCCGTGCCGCGCTTTGAACTCCGCAAGGCCCTGCGGCGCGTGCGCACTGCGCTCATTGGTGACATGAGCCAGGCGCCGCTCGCGCGACATCGTCGCAAAATGCGGCGCCGTGAGAAATGCGCGCGGCGCAAGCCCGCCGCACTCTGGACAGGCTTGCGGAGCGTCGCATTCCATCATCGGCCGCATCTCCGTAAACGGGCCGCACTCACTGCAGAGATAGTCATAGACCGGCATTGTTTGATCTCTCTTCTGATGCGCTCGCGGCGGAGACAGCGGCAAGCCGCCTCCGCCGACGCCCGCGCCATTACTTGTCGGGCGAGAGCGGCATCGGCGTGCCGCCCTTTTCATGCATCATCGGCCCGCTCGCGTTCGGCATGACGTCGAAATCGAAGATGTCAGTCGGCAGCCACAGCGTCGCACAGGCATTGGGAATATCGACTACGCCTGAGATATGCCCCTGACACGGCGCGGTGCCGAGGATGGCGTAAGCCTGCGCTCGAGTGTAGCCGAACTTCGTGAGATACTCGATCGCGTTGAGGCAGGCTTGCCGATAGGCGATGTGCACGTCGAGATAATACTGCTTGCCGGCTTCGTCGACCGAGATGCCCTCGAAGATCAGATAGTCATTGTAGGTCGGCGTGATTGGGCTCGGCTTGAAGATCGGGTTCTTGATGCCGTATTTGCGCACGCCGTCCTTGATGAGATCGACCTTCAGGTGCAACCAGCCCGCCATCTCGATGGCGCCGCAGAAGGTGATCTCGCCATCGCCCTGGCTGAAATGCAGATCGCCCATCGAAAGGCCCGCGCCTTTCACATAGACGGGAAAATAGATTTTCGAGCCGCGCGACAGATCCTTGATATCGCAGTTGCCACCGTGCTCGCGCGGCGGCACCGTGCGCGCGCCTTCGGCCGCCACCTTGTCCTTGGCATCGCCCTTGGCGCGGCCGGCATGTGCGGTCGGCCCGAACGGCGGGGCCGCAAGCGGCGGCACCCGGTTGGGATCGGTTGCGATGAAGGCCTTCTCGCGCGTGTTCCAGGTGTCGAGCAGCTTCTGATCGGGCAGACAGCCAATCAAGCCTGGATGGATGAGACCCGCAAAACTGACACCGGGCACATGCCGCGACTGGGTGAACATGCCCGAGATATCCCAGATCGACTTCTGCGCCTGCGGGAAGTGATCGGTGAGAAAGCCGCCACCGTTCTTCTTCGAGAAGAAGCCGTTGAAGCCCCACAGGCTCTCGGGTAGCGCACCGACATCGAGCAGGTCGACGACCAGCAGGTCGCCCGGCTCCGCGCCCTCCACCCCGATCGGCCCGGAGAGGAAATGCACGATGGTCAGATCGATGTCGCGCACGTCATCCGCGGATTCATTGTTCTTGATGAAGCCGCCAGTCCAATCATAGGTCTGGATCACGAAGTCGTCGCCGGGCTTGACCCAGGCCACGATCGGGATGTCCGGGTGCCAACGATTGTGGATCATATCGTTCTTGTAGGGCGACTCGCTGAGATCGATCTCGATCAGCGTCTTCGGCTTCCCGGCCAGTGCACTGCTTCCTGTCACTATCTGATCCATAGCTTTACTCCCCTCTCAAGTTGACTCGTTACACCGCGAGAAACCGGGCGACCGCCGCTTCGTCCACATGGTCACGCGTGTCGGCATGCACGATGCGGCCACCTTCCATCACGAGGATGCGGTCGGCGATATCGAGCACGAAGCTCAGCACCTGCTCACAGACGACGATGCAGAGATTGCGGATGCTGCGAATATCGCGCAGCAGGCGCGCGATATCCTTGATGATCGAGGGCTGAATGCCTTCAGTCGGCTCATCGAGCAGCAGCACCTTCGGGTCGCTCGCCAGCGCCCGCGCGATCGCGAGTTGCTGCTGCTGGCCACCCGACAGGTTGCCGCCGCGCCGACGCTCGAAATCCTTGAGGATCGGAAAGAGATCATAGATCTCGTTCGGAACGTCGCTCTTGCCGGTGACCACTAATCCGGTCTCGATGTTCTCCTTCACCGTCATGGTGCCGAAGATCTGGCGGCCCTGCGGCACATAGGCGAGGCCATTGGCGACACGCCGGTGGCTCGGAAGCGTGGTCAGGTTGACGCCATCGACGGTGATCTGCCCGGAGCGCGCCGGCATAACGCCGATCAGCGACTTCATCAGAGTGGATTTCCCCATGCCGTTGCGGCCGACCAGCGCCACGATCTCGCCGCGGCCGACCGAGAGGTCGATCCCATGCAGCACCTGGCTCTGCCCGTAGGCGGCCGACAGATTGCGCACATCGAACATCTGGATCTCCCTAGTGACCGAGATAGACTTCCTTGACCCGCGGGTTCGTTTGCACCGACTGCATGTCGCCTTCGGCCAGCACCTTGCCCTGGTGCAGCACGGTGACGCGGTGCGCGATGCTTTCGACGAACTTCATGTCGTGCTCGATCACGATCACCGAACGGTTCTTGATGATCTCGTTGAGGAGTTCGGCGGTCTTCGCCCGCTCCGAGACGCTCATGCCGGCCACGGGCTCATCGAGCATGAGCAGTTCGGGATCCTGGATCAGCAGCATACCGATCTCGAGCCACTGCTTCTGCCCGTGGCTGAGCGTTCCTCCCAGCCGGTCGAGATCGCCGTCAAGAAAGATCATCTCGGCCACTTCATTCACCCGCTGGGCGACCTCCTCGGTCCGGCTCCAGAACAGCGCGCCCGTCACGTTGCGGCCACGCGGCAGCGACAGCTCGAGGTTCTCGAACACGGTCAGATCCTCGTAGATAGTCGGCGTCTGGAACTTGCGGCCGATGCCAAGACGAACGATCTGCTGCTCGCGATAGCTGGTGATCTCCTGATTCTTGAACTTGATCGAGCCTTCCGAAACGCGCGTGCGTCCGCAAATCAGGTCGAGCACCGTGGTCTTGCCGGCGCCGTTCGGGCCGATGATCACGCGCAGCTCGCCCTTATCGATGTAGAGGTTCAGCTCGTTGACCGCCTTGAAGCCGTCGAACGACACGCTGACATTCTCAAGCGCGAGCAGGAAATCAGTGTTGTTGTTCATGATCGTCGCTCTGCGCTACTCGGCCGGTGCCGGGCTTGGCTCGGCCTGGCGGCCACTCGACGTACCGAGCCGCATCAGCCTGGGCACGATCTGATCCGTCACCAGCCCCGCCAGCCCGCGCGGGAATGCGAGCACGACCCCGATGAACAGGCCGCCCATTGCGAACAGCCAGAGCTCCGGAAATGATTCCGAGAACAGCGTCTTACCCCAGTTGACCACGAGCGCCCCGATCACCGCGCCGACCAGAGAATGGCGGCCACCGACCGCGCAGAAGATCACCATCTCGATCGAGGGCACGATGCCTACGAACGACGGCGACATGAACCCGACCTGGAGCGTGAACATCGCTCCGCCCAGAGCCGCGATCGCAGAAGCAAGGCAGAAGACGAAGATCTTGAAGTTGGCAACATCGTAGCCGGAAAATCGGACCCGCTCCTCCTGGTCGCGAATCGCAACCAGGATGCGGCCGAGCTTGCTCGCGATCACAAAGCGGGCGAGGAACATCGTGCCCAGGAGCAGAAAGCAGCACACGAAATAGAGAATGTACTTCGCGCTGTCGGTGCGGATGTCCCAGCCAAGCAGCGTGCGCAAGTCGGTGATGCCATTGATGCCGCCGGTGTAACCCTGCCGCCCGATGATCAGGATGGTGAGCACGGCCGCCAAGGCCTGGGTGATGATGGCGAAATAGACGCCGCCCACCCGCCGCTTGAACATGGCGGCGCCCAGGATGAAGGCGGCGATCGTCGGCACGACAACGACCGCGATCAGCGAAAACGACAGCGACTTGAACGGAATCCAGAAGAACGGCAATTCGGTGAGCTGGTTCCAGTCCATGAAGTCCGGAATGCCGGGCGTTGACTGAATCTTGGTATTCGCCACGCTCGACGCTTCGAGCTTGAGGAACGCCGCCATGCAATAGCCGCCGAGCCCGAAGAACACCCCCTGCCCGAGGCTGAGAATGCCGGTGTGGCCCCAGCACAGCACGAGTCCGACGGCCACGAAGGAATACGTCAGATACTTGCCGACGAGGTTGAGCCGGAAGATATCGAGCGCCAGCGGCAGCACCACCAGTATGAGCGCTGCAACAAGTGCGAACCCTATCAACTCAAGCGTACGACCATCCGTACGAATTCCCGACATGATTCACCTTCTGACCTTAAGGACGAACAGTCCCTGCGGGCGGAGCATAAGCAGCCCGATGACCATGAGAAGCGTAAGCACCTTGGCCATTGAGCCGGTGAGGAAGAACTCGAGCGTCGACTGCGACTGCGAGATCGTGAGAGCCGAGGCAATAGTTCCCAAGAGGCTCTGCGCGCCGCCGAAGACCACGACCAGGAACGTGTCGACGATATAAAGCTGGCCCGCGGTCGGCCCGGTCGAGCCGATCATCGTGAATGCGCTGCCGGCAATCCCGGCGATGCCGCAGCCGAGCCCGAATGTCAGGCGGTCTACCCGCCGCGTATCAATGCCGGCAGCGCCACTCATGGTGCGGTTCGACACCACGGCACGAACTTGCAGTCCCCAGCGCGAGCGATAGAGCAGCAGCGCGACGATCGCGGTGATCAGGATCGTGAGCCCCATCACGAACAGGCCGTTGATCTGCACCTCGATCGAGCCAGCAACCGGCAGCGAGCCCATCATCCAGGGCGGAAGCTCGACGCCCACCTCGCGTGCCCCGAAGGTCGAGCGAAACGCCTGCTGCATGATCAGGCTCAGACCCCAGGTCGCCAGCAGCGTATCGAGTGGTCGTGAGTAGAGATGTCTTATGAGCGTCCACTCCACCAGCAGGCCAAGCGTGCCGGAAGCAATGAACGCAACGATCATCGCCATGAAGAAGTAGCCCCCGTAGAGGCCCGGCGCATAAGTCTCGCACAAATGCGACGTGAGAAATGTCATGTAGGCGCCGAGAATCATGAACTCGCCGTGCGCCATGTTGATGACGCCCATCTGGCCGAAGATGATGGCGAGGCCGAGCGCCATCAGCACGAATACTGAGAATAGAATGAGCCCGGCAAATCCCTGCATGACCATGATCGACATGAGATCGCCGACCGAATAGTCGCCAAACATCGTGCTGCTCCGTCGCTGCGCCGCCGCCTTGCAACAAAAATGGGAGAAGGTGGGTGCCCCGGTTTGCCGGGAACCCGGGGCACCCAGCGACCTTACTGATAGCCCTTCGGATAAGGATCCGGTTCCATCAGCTCGGCCGTTTCGTAGACCAGGTCATACTGGCCATCCTTGCGGGCGCGGCCGACACGCGTCTTGCTCCAGAGGTGATGGTTCTCATGGACGCGGACATAACCTTCCGGCGCGCCCTTGAACTCGACGCCGGGCGACGCAGCCGCGACCTTGTCGATATCGAAGCTTCCCGCCTTCTCTACCGTGAGCTTCCACAGCCAAGGCCCAAGATAGGCCGCCTGCGTCACGTCGCCGATGACTGTCTTGTCGCCCCACATCTTCTTGAAGGCGGACACGAAGCCCTTGTTGTTCGGGTTATCGAGCGACTGGAAGTATTTCATGCAGGCATAGCCGCCTACGATGTTTTCGCCGCCGATGCCGTCGATCTCGTCCTCGGTGACTGAGATGGTCATCAACGTCTGCTTGTTGAGATCGACGCCGGCCGCCTTCAGCTGTTTGTAGAAGGCGACGTTGGAGCCGCCGACGATGATCGCGTAGATCACGTCGGGCTTGGCGAGCTTCATCTTGTTGATGACGGAATTGAATTGCGTATGCCCAAGTGGGAAGTACTCCTCGCCCAGAACTTTCAGCTTGAGGAAGTTCTCGATGTGCTTGCGCGCGATCTTGTTCGAGGTACGCGGCCAGATATAGTCCGAGCCGAGGAGGTAGAACGTCTTGGCGCCCTTCTCCTTCTGCACCCAGCCGAGGCCGGCGATGATCTGCTGCGTCGCCTCCTGCCCGGTGTAAATGACGTTCTTGGAAGCTTCGAGCCCTTCGTAGAAGGTCGGATAGTAGAGCATCCCGTTGTATTGCTCGAACACCGGCAGCACCGCTTTGCGCGAGGCCGAGGTCCAGCACCCCATCACGGACGCGACCTTGTCGTTGACCAGGAGTTTCTTCGCCTTTTCGGCGAAAGTCGGCCAGTCGCTACCGCCATCCTCCTGAATGAATATGATCTTGCGTCCAAGCACACCGCCCGCCGCATTGATCTGCTCGATGGCGAGCTTCTCGGCCTGCACCGAGCCGGTCTCGCTGATCGCCATGGTGCCGGTGACCGAATGCAGAATGCCGACGGTGACTTCCGTGTCCGTGACCGCAAGACCGGTCGTATTGACCTTGGCGGTGGGAAACTGCTGCGCCCACGCGCTCGGCGCAATCAACGCACTGCTCGACAGCGCCGCCGCGCCGAGCAGAAGCTCGCGCCGCGAGGGGGTGAAAGACTTCGATATGATCCCAGATGACATGTGACGCCTCTTGTTCCGCTTGCTGAACCGGGGGATCGAGCCGGCGCTCGCTCCTATCCCTAGCCTCCGTCCACTTGCTGCAATGCAACATACGTCGTTTGACGTATACACCTACGCAGATCGACCCATCAAAATACCGGACAATGCTTCACAACGGCCGCCGAGGCGGCGAAGCGAGGATGATGGTGCGCCATGCATTTTATTGCAGCGCACACTGCCCCTATTTTCGGCACGCGGCTTGAGCGGCGGCGCATTAAGCTCGCCGGACAAGCCGCGCCGCATCGACGGCATTCGTGCGAGGGAGACGCCGCAGGGAGCAGAGCAAGGTCAGCACGGGCGTTTGGCGAAGGGCGGCAATGACAGCGCAACAACGAATCGCCCGGGTTCGCCGCAACTACAATCAGTGGGTCGCGAACCAGACGCTCGAGGACTATGCGCTGCGCTTCACCGCCAAGAGCGCTCGAAAATGGTCGAGCGCCCGCGTTGCCAACACAGCGATCGGCGCGGTGTCCTTCCTGGCGCTGGAAGCTATCGGCGGCGCGATCGCCATCAACTACGGCTTCGTCAATGCGACCGCCGCAATCCTGTTCGTCAGCGGCCTCATTTTCCTGACGGGCCTGCCCATCGCCTACTATGCCTCAACCTATGGGTCGACATCGACCTGCTCACGCGCGGCGCGGGTTTCGGCTACATCGGCTCGACCATCACGTCGCTGATCTACGCCTCATTCACCTTTCTGTTCTTCGCCATCGAAGCGGCGATCATGTCGCTGGCGCTGGAGCTGTGCTTCGGCGTGCCATTGTTCAT
>Ga0075424_100004279_pt1 | contig 13444 bp, 12 predicted proteins | sample SoiMethybrSBSTD3_FD_75301 | JGI IMG/M metagenome (GOLD analysis project Ga0075424, IMG submission 75301) | Bulk soil microbial communities from a Populus tree surrounding site in Tennessee, USA - Soil MetaG P. TD hybrid SBSTD3 | ecosystem: Environmental > Terrestrial > Soil > Tree plantation... | reverse complement strand
GGCCGACATTGACCACCTCATCCTTGTGCCACCGCTTGATCAGCTGCTGCATGCCGTAGGGGTGCAGCGGGCCGTCCTCGAGCAGCCCCAGGATCGCCAGGGCCAGTGCGGACCGTCGTACGTTCGACATCACGTGCAGAACCATACACTAGTTTTCTTAATATTAGTTGTACTAACACTAGTAGTGAGGTTACTATCTCCCCATGACTACTACCCAAACCCTGAAGCACCTGCCGACTCAACCGGAAGCGCCGCAAACTCGCGGTGGCTGAAATGGCTATCGCTAGGCGCCGTCGCCGGGCCGGTCCTCTTCACCGCGGGCTGGCTCATCCTCGGCGCCGTCAGCCCTGGTTACACCATCTCCGGGATCTGGATCTCGCCGTACTCTGCGATCACCCAGCCGATCAGTGGCCTCGGACTGGGCGAGACTGCTCCCTACATGAACTCGGTGTTCGTGATCAGCGGCTTGCTACTGCTGGCTGGCGTGATCGGTGTGGTCTTCACGCTGCCTGCCGGGGGACGACCCGTCGTGCGGATGGCCAGTTCGATCTTGCTGGCGCTGTCACCGGTGGGCCTGATCATCATTGGCCTGTTCACCCTCGAGAGCCCGGCGATGCACCTACTCGGCGCGATGCTGATACTGGCGACTCCGGTGATCAGCTTCCTGATCACGGGACTGCATCTGCGAGGCCTGCGCGGGTGGCACCGGTTTGGCAACGGGCTGCTTGTCGCGGCGCCGCTGACGCTGGTGCTGTTCGTCCTCTACACCCTCTCGTTCGATCAGTCCGCTGTCGCCGCGGGGCACGGCGTCGCAGGGCTGACTCAGCGGCTGCTGTTCGTAGACATCATGGGCTGGTTCGCGACACTGGGTTGGCTCGCCTACCGGCGTACCGCCTCTTCGACGCACGCAGGCCGCCAACAGTGACCGTTATTACTTTGGAAGGAAGCACCATGACGCGCATCCACAAGGCCCTCGTCGGCGGCGGAATCGCCGGCCCTGTTACCGCGAAGCGACAATACCGGCGTCGGGGTAAGCAGCTTCGGGAGATCATCGAGCAGGCCGACCGTAACGGTGATGCCAGCGCCTCGGAGGCAGCCAGCAAGGAGCTCGAAGTGCTGAGCCGCGAGCTGTCAGCAGCTGCCGGTCTGCACGGTCGGGATCGAAGACTTGACGACGAAGTCGAACGGGCGCGCAAGACCGTCTCGGCCCGGATCCACGACGCCCTGTCCCGGATCGCCTTTGCCCACCCCGCTCTCGGCTCGCATTTCAGCTCTGCGATCGCTTTGGGGGTGCGTTGCTCGTATCAGCCGAGCGAGCCGATTCAGTGGGAGGTGGGCCCGGTGTAGGAGCGTGAAGTCGAGGAGAGGGTTGCGCGAGGCGCACCGCCTGAGCGAGAAGATCTTCAACTTCCCACTGCAGTCGGGTGCACGCTCCAGCCACCCGACCCCGCTGGTCCAACAGGAACAGCTCGATCCGGTGTCTGTTGACCAAGGTGCCGCTGAAGCTGACGCCGAGCTCGAAGCAGTCTTCCAGCGCCGACAGTCCTCCTGTGGTTCGGAAAAGGCGGTTGGAGGGATCGAAGACGAACGCTCGATTTTCACCGTAGGCCCTCAAGCGGAGCGGGAGGTCAAACTCGGGGTCGTAGGTGATCGCCGCCATCTGGATCTGGCCGTCCAGCCCGAGCTCGGCGAGCTGCCGTTGCAACCGTCCCAGCTTGGTGATTGTGAGGGAGCACTTGTTGGGGTTGTCGCAGCGCGTATAGAAGAACGCCAGCACAGAGGGCTTCCATGTGAAGAACTCCGAGAATGTCACGCGAGCGCCGTCCTGGTCCTCCAGCTGCACGCTGGCGAGCACATCTGGTTGGGGATGGATCTGCTGAATGACAGGCCGGGCGGATTCCGAGTGGTGACCACAACAAGGTGGGGACGTCGGTTGGGGTTCCTGGCTCAGTCGAATATCCCGGCGTAGGCATTGAGCGCCGGCTGCCCGCCCAGGTGGGCATAGAGCACTGTGGATTCCTTGGGGATCTCGCCGGAGCTGACCAGATCGATCAGGCCAGCCATGGATTTCCCCTCGTACACAGGATCGATGATCATGCCCTCGAGCGAGCCGCTCAGCCTGATCGCCTCAATCGTCGACTCGACCGGGATGCCGTAGAAGTCCCCGGCCCAACCCTCGAGAAGGATGATCTCATCGTCGCTCACATCCCGGGCGAGCTCGATCAGCTTGCCTGTGTTACGCGCGATTCGGGCAACCTGGTCGCGAGTCTTCTCGATCGTCGCGGACGCATCGATACCGAGGACTCTTCGAGGGCGACCCTTCGTCTGCTCTTCCAGGGCGGCGAAGCCGGCGATCATTCCCGCATGGGTGGAGCCGGTCACCGTGCAAACGATGATCGTGTCGAAGAAGACACCCAACTGCTGCTCCTGCTCCGCGACCTCAAAGGCCCAGTTGGCGAAGCCAAGTCCTCCGAGCGGGTGCTCGGACGCACCGGCAGGGATGCCGTACGGGGTGCCACCCGCCTCCTCCACCTCGCGCAGCGCTCCTTCCCACGAGCTGCGGATACCGATGTCGAAGCCGGCCGGGTCGAGGCGCACGTCAGCCCCCATGATCCGTGACAGCAAAATGTTGCCCACCCGATCATTGCCCGGGTCATCCCAGTCCACCCACTTCTCCTGGACGAGGCGGCACTTGAGGCCAAGCTTGGCCGCAACGGCCGCGACCTGGCGGGTGTGGTTGGACTGGATCCCCCCGATCGAGACCAGCGTGTCGGCTCCCTTGGCGAGGGCATCGGGGACGAGGTACTCGAGCTTGCGGATCTTGTTGCCTCCGAAGGCGAGACCCGAGTTGCAGTCCTCACGCTTGGCCCAGACGGTTGCTCCGCCGAGGTGCTGGGTGAGTCGATCGAGCAGGTGTACCGGGCTCGGCCCGAACACCAACGGATACCGGGGGAAGTCCTGCAGCTTCACACGTGCTCTCCTTGGATGATCGCGGTTGGCTCAAGTCCACGGATAAAGACGCCGACGTCGAAGAAGCTCACCGGCGGCCAGCATGTCAGCAGGTGACGTGAAGTACGGCGTGGACCTCACGCCGGTCGAGGTCTGCAATCAGCAGACAAGCCTCCTTGGTGGCGATGGCGGTGAGACCGACGCCTCGACGACGAGCCTCCTCAAGGACCTCCGGCATGATCGGTAGCGAGCCGTAGGCGCCGGTGCCGATGATCACCTGGCGTCCGCCCCACGGGAGCTCCTCATCAGCGGACAGAGGAGTATGCCCGAACTCATCGCGGTATGGCTTGGAAGGCTTCTTCTTCCGTTTCCGCACCCGGCCACCCTCGATGACGATGTCGTTCTCGTACTCCCGCCCCTCGACCTCTATGGATCCGAACCTGAGGAGTCGCACCTGCATCCCGTCACCTCCAGGTGGATCACCGGCCGGCGGACCAGCTCCGCCAGCTTCAGTCATCCACACGTTTCCACGCGGGTGTCTGGGCGTCCAGGCTGCTGGGGGCCGAACTATCAACCGGCGACTCGTACGAGGGCCAGCGTAATGTTGTCGGGGCCGCCAGCCTCGATGGCCGCTTTCCATAGCTCGAAGGCAGCCAGGCTGTCTTCGGACTGCTCGAGTAGGTCACTAAGAGTCTCGTTGGCTACTAGGTCGGAAAGTCCATCAGTGCAGATAAGCCACCGCACTTGGGTCGACTGCGGAAATGCCGACACATGTGGCTCAACGTCGGCGTATGTGAGTCCTCCACCAAGTGTTTGCGTGACGACAGAGGTGCGTTCCTGGCCAGGAGCCAGCGGTGGTCTGTCATCTACGCTCACTTGTCGAAGCCCCTCGGGCCCATGCGTGTAGACCCGACTGTCTCCAACGTTGAAGGCGAATACTTGAGCAGACGCGAGCAGCACACCGGCGACCGTCGTGCCCATTGCCATCAGCATCGGCTGATCTGCAGCGATACCGTACAGGGCCCTGTTGGAGGCACTGAGAACATCCAGCAGTCTCTCCTCGCTGTCGAGCGTCGGTCCCGCGCGCGCCAGCTCCCGAACCACAAGTGAGCTTGCAACATCACCGCCAGGATGTCCGCCGAGACCGTCCGCGACTGCGACCACCAGTGGGCTGGCAATCGGGAAGACAAGAGTCTGTGGGGTTTCGGTCTCTGCGGCACACAAAGTCCATTGGCCAATGACGAGGCTGTCCTCGTTATGGTCGCGGACGAGTCCGGCATGACTCAGCGCGGTGACCACGCTGTAGGTCGCCGCACTGGCCACGAACTCAGTCTGCACCAGCCGAGGTCGGGTCACTGGTGCCGCCTCCGAACCGAGGCCCGGATAGGCCAGACATCGGCCAGCCGTCGGGACTGAGATCACAACCATGCTTGGTTGCGTGAACTCAGCCGCTCCGGGTGGTTTCGTAGAGGGTGCACCACCACCGATGACGCGGTGTCTAACACGATCAGCCACAAGGAGTGCACTCGCATGACTGACAAGAAGGTTTGGTTCATCACCGGCGCGGGCCGCGGGATGGGCGTCGACATCGCCACGGCGGCTCTCGCGGCCGGTCACGCTGTGGTGGCTACGGCCCGTAACCCCGGCACCGTCACCGCCGCGCTGGGTGAGAACGATGATCTGCTGGCGGTCAAGCTCGACGTCACCGACCCGGCCGACGCTGCGGCGGCCGTGAAGACTGCGGTCGACCGGTTCGGGCGCATCGATGTGCTGGTCAACAACGCAGGCAATTTCAACGCCGGGTTCTTCGAGGAGCTCCGCTCTGAGGAGTTCCGAGCCCAGATTGAGACCACACTGTTCGGTCCGGTCAACGTCACCCGTGCGGTACTTCCGGTGATGCGCGCTCAGCGTTCCGGCCTCGTCGTCGCGATCTCCTCAACCGCCGGAATCGTGGGCCAGGAGTTCTGCTCTGCGTACGCCGCCGCCAAGTTCGGGGTCGAGGGCTGGATGGAGTCGCTGACCCCCGAGGTCGCGCCGTTCGGGATCCGCACGATGCTCGTCGAGCCCGGGTTCTTCCGCACCGAGCTGCTCACGCCGGAGTCGACGAAGTACGCCGAGTCCTCGATTAAGGACTACGCCGAGCGCACCGAGCAGACCGTCACCGCCTGGAAGAGCATGAACGGCCAGCAGGGCGGCGACCCCGCCAAGCTCGCCGACGCCCTCGTCACTCTCGCTGACTCTAAGCAGCCGCCGCTGCGCTTCGCCGCTGGAGCCGACGCGGTCGCCACTGTCGAACAGAAGGGGAGGGATCTCCTGGCCCAGGCTGGCGCCCACCGCGAGCTGTCCAGCAACCTCGCCCACGACGACACCTGAAACCCCACCGCCCGGGAAACCATCAGGCGAACCGGCAAATCACGAAAGGCCATCGTCATGAGTAATGTCATTGTCGTCATCGGACCAGGATCAATTGGCCAAGCGATCGCACGGCGGGTGAGCGCGGGGAAGCATGTCCTACTGGCTGACCTGCTCCAGGAGAACGCCGACGCGGCGGCCGAGGTACTGAGCAATGCAGGATTCGAGGTGAGCACCGCGACCGTCGATGTGTCGTCGCGGGAGTCGGTGCACGCGCTTGTCCACACCGCCACGGCGCTTGGGGATGTCACCGGCGTCATCCACGCCGCCGGCGTATCCCCCAGCCAGGCAGCGCCGGGAACAATCCTGTCGGTCGATCTATACGGCACCGCGTTGGTGCTCGAGGAGTTCGGGAATGTCATCGCCGCAGGTGGTGCCGGCGTCGTGATCGCGTCGCAGTCCGGGCACCGGCTAGGCGCGCTGACGGCCGAGGAGGACGCGGCTCTCGCGATGACGCCCGCTGACGAGTTGCTCGCCCTCCCGATGCTTCAGCCGGACCAAGTCAAGGACCCCCTGCACGCGTACCAACTGTCCAAGCGCGGAAACGCGCTGCGGGTGATGGCTGAGGCCGTGCGATGGGGTAAGCGTGGCGCGCGAGTCAACACAATCAGCCCCGGCATCATCTTCACCCCGTTGGCTAAGGACGAACTGACCGGGCCCCGCGGGGAGGGGTACCGGCGCATGATCGAGCTTTGCCCGGTCGGGCGCGGGGGAACGCCGGACGAGGTCGGAACCGTTGCGGCGCTCCTGATGGGACTCGAAGGCGCGTTCATCACAGGCAGCGACTTCCTCATGGACGGCGGAGTCACCGCCGCCTACCGATTTGGTGAACTTGCTCCGAAGTAGGCGAGATCGATCTCGTCTCGCGTTCTGAGCGGAAGCACGGTAGCGAATGTCATCTCCTGCCGTCACGGAAGGTCAGAGGTAGCCGCCGCCGGACCCTACCCAGGTGTGCATAATCCGGAACGCGTTGGCGAAGATGGTCAGTACTGGGTTCACGCCGCCGTTGGTCACGTGCAGCGAGCCGTCGATCACCCGCAAGTTCGGATGGCCCCAGACCCGGCCGTTTGGGTCGGTCACCGAGGTCGCCGGGTCGGTTCCCATCCGGCAAGTTCCCGCCTGGTGCTGGCCACTACTCGGCGCGACGTTGCCGGGCGGGAAGCCATAGGCGATGGCCGTGGTGGCGCCGGAGGCCCGGAGCCAGTCGGCAGCGCGTTCTCCCAGCAGTTGCAGGGCCGCGAGGTCGTTGGGGTGCAGCCGTCCGCTGAGTCGAGCGACGGGGATGCCCAGGCTGTCGGTCACTGTGGGGTCCAGCCGGACGCGGTTATCGGCCGAAGTCACTTCTTGCACGGGACCGACCACGCGCTGCATCCTCGGCAACAGGTGCCGCACGCCCTGCTTGGCCGCCAGCCCGTGTGGCCCGATCAGGCCGGCTTGCCGGAGATAGCCGAAGGTGCTGACCGGTGTGGGGACGAACTCGTTCGCGATCATGCCCCCGCCCACCAGACCGTCATTGCCGTGCCGGAAGTCGTGCGTGGAGATCGCTGGACCCGGTCCGAGAAGATCATTGACCGCATCGGCGAAGATCCCGATCGCGCCGCCGTACAGGTGTCCCTGCAGGTGCCGGCCGACCTGGTCGTGGGCATTGCCCAAGCCGTAGGGTTCCCGTTCATTTCCGCTGGCCAGCAGGAGCCGCGCTGACTCGATCGCACCGGCGCCGACGACAACGTCGTACGCGCCCACCATGCGTCGCCAGCGCGAGCCGCCAATATCGCCGACGAGGTCGACGCCAGTGACCCGGCCGGTCGCGTCGGTGACGATTCGCTCTGCGCGGGTCCCGAGCAGCACGCTGAGGTTCCCGGTCGCGGCCGCCCGGGCGAGCACGGTGGCGTCTGACCCGTTCTTGGCCTCGACGGGGCAGGCGAAGCCGACGCACTGTCGGCACCGGGCGCACGCCGCCCGACCGTCGTACGGCGTGGAATTGATCGCCAGCGGCACTGGCGTGGTGGTCAACCCAATCACCCGGGCGCCAGCCAACAATCGACGAGCCGGCTTCGTGGGCGCCATTGGCGCCATTGGGTACGGACGCGAACGCCGGGTCGACCCAGCGTGGGGTTCGGCGGAGCCACAGACCCCTATCTCATACTCGGCCTGAGTGTAGAACGGCTCCATGTCGTCGTAGCCGATCGGCCAGTCCGCCAGCGCGCTGCCGTCCGGTACCCCGTACGTGCTTGCCATGGCAAAGTCCTCAGGCATGAACCGCCAGGCCTGCGCCCCGTACACCCGAGTGCCGCCGCCGAACGTGTCGGCGTTGCTCCCGTAGCGGGGGTCCCAGGCCGGCAGCACGACCGGGTCCGGGCCCAGCAGCAGGGTACGCGGGTTCTCCGCCGACGAACGCAGCGTCCTGTGGTCGAGTCCACTGTCGGTGCGGGCGTTGCGCAGGTGGTCGCGAGCCAGGTAGGCCGTGTCCGGGTAGTCGCCCCGCTCGACCAGCAGGACCGACCGGCCGGCCTGAGCCAGCGCCCAGGCCGCCACCCCTCCGCCCGCACCCGAACCCACGACCACGGCGTCATAGTGCGCGGCCACGCGGTCACGCCGGATGATCGGGCGGCGGTCCGGAACCCAGACCTCCTCCGCCGGCCAGCCACCGGCCGGGGCCGGACTCCAGCCCAGCATCCGCCAGGAGACGGCGTCGTCGTTGCCGCCATTGGCCGGGTCGGCGTAGAATCCCGCGTTCACCAATTGGGCGAACCAGAGGTATTCGGGATAGTTGGAGAGGCTGTCGAGGACGGCCTGGCGGGCGGCGAGATCCAGGTCGGCGAACCTTCCGCCTGACTGGCGGTCGAACAGGTCCAGCACCGCAATCGCCCGGTCCGACCACTCCGGGCGCTCGCTAGCCGTGACCTGGCTCCAGAACCGTAGCCCACCGGCCTGGGAGGCCGAGGGGAAGTCGTCGGCCGGCACGACAGCGTCGATCGCGACCAGTAGCCGCTCAGTATCAGCGTCGAGCCGGCTCATCCGATGCCCCTATTCGCTCTTCTTAGGCTCAGTTGAAGAATCCGGCGGGTGCATGCCGGAGAGAGCCACCATGGGCGTGACGTCCGGATGCCAGCCGTCGGAGGTGTCGACGTCGAGCGTAGCGGGCGTTCAGCGGGACCCTGCACTCCGGCGGTAACGGAGTGCAGCAGCAACCTGAGCATCATCGACACGTCCAGCACGACGCGGTGAGTGAGCTAGACGGCGTGTCGACGGCGACGGGGACGCGGTCGGTACCTCTGAGGTGGTTGCCGGCTGGCCAGGTAATGACATGCTGTGGCTATGAGGCGGTCTTCCCCGTGAGCACGAGCTCGAAGGCGTTCGCCGGACGGGTCGCTGTCGTCACTGGGGTGGCATCAGGCATTGGTCGTGCGCTGACGTATGAGCTGGCTGCGAGAGGCGCAGTCCTCGCCGTGTCCGACATCAACGACGCACAGCTGGCCGTGACGGCTCAGCATGCGCGGTCACTTGGTGCCACCGTTCGGGCCGACCATCTCGACGTCACCGACCGTCCTGCCATGTTGTCCTACGCCGAGGAGGTAGCTGCGTACTTCGGTGCCGCTCACCTCGTCGTCAACAATGCCGGAGTAGCGCATGTGGGTGACGTCCTAGGTATGCAGTTCTCTGACATTGAGCGTGTGATGGACACCAACTTCTGGGGGGTCGTGAACGGCACCATGGCCTTCCTGCCCCACCTCATCGCCTCCGGTGACGGCCACTTGGTGAATATCTCCAGCCTGTTCGGGTTGATACCGGTCCCCACTCAGTCCGCCTACGTCGCCTCCAAGTTCGCGGTACGCGGGTTCACCGAGTCGCTACGCATCGAGATGCTCGCCGCCAAGATGCCGGTTCGGGTCACGTGTGTTCATCCCGGCGGGGTGAACACCGCCATAGCCCGGTCCGGCACGCGGAACGCGGGTGCTCTGCGGGAGGGTGACTCCGGCCCGGTTGGTCAGAAGCTCCTGCGCATGCCGTCGGAGAAAGCCGCCACCATCATCCTGCGCGCCACGTCCCGAGGCCGTCCACGCGTGCTCGTTGGGCGGGATGCCCGGGCGGCCTACCTGCTGAGCTCGCTCACCAGGACAGGCTGGCAGAGTCTCGCCGCACACGGCTTCGCTCGCCTGTCTGCACCGAGATCGGCGTCTGCTTCAACAGGCCTCACTTAAACCTCGAGCACTAGCGGGATGTGGAACGAGCAGCCGGCCAAAGCTACCGGGCGATTCGACAAGGCACGGTGCGTCGACGTCATCATTGTCGGCGCCGGTCTATCCGGCATTGGGGCAGCCTGCCGCCTGCGACAGCGACTTCCAGAACTGGACTTCTTGATTCTGGAGTCGCGGGACGCCATTGGCGGTACTTGGGACCTCTTTCGTTACCCAGGCGTGCGCTCCGACTCCGACATGCACAGCTTCAGCTATCCCTTCCGGCCCTGGACGAAGCCCGGCGTCTTCGCGTCGGGGGATGAGATCCGCGCCTATATCGGCTCCACCGCTGACGAGTATGGAATCAAGGAGCACATTCGCTTTCGCTGCCGCGTCACGTCGGCCTCCTGGTCGAGCGGGAGCGCCGCGTGGACCGTAGAGACGCAGACGAACGAGGGCGACAGTCGCTATAGCTGCCGCTTTCTCTATCTATGCACTGGTTACTACGACTACGACACGAGCTATCAGCCCGGGTTCTGCGGGCTTGATGATTTTTGCGGCTCTTTCGTAGCGCCGCAATTCTGGCCGAGTGGCCTGAACTGTGCTGATCGGGATGTCGTGGTGATCGGCAGCGGAGCCACTGCGGTGACGTTGGCGCCGGCTCTCGCCCGAGCGGGCGCCCGGGTGACAATGCTTCAGCGCTCTCCTAGCTATATCGCTGCCTTGCCGTCCGTCGGGTTGCACCCCTGGATCGGCCGTTTACTCCCCGAGCGGGTGGCGTATCGTCTCCGGCGACTCGACTCCATCCTTGGACAGCAGATTTTCTGGGAGTACTGCCGGCGCCGGCCGGCCCGGGCGACGGAGCTGTTACGGGGAGCCGTCGCCAAGAAGGTCGGCTGGCCGGTGGTGGAGCAGCACTTCACTCCGCGCTACCGGCCGTGGGACCAGCGCCTCTGTATAGCGCCCGACGGAGACCTCTTCAGCGCAATTGGCGTAGGAACCGTCACGGTCGTGACCGATAAGATCGATCGCTTCCTATCTGACGGTGTCCGGCTCGCGTCCGGCCGGAAGCTGCCGGCCGATGTCATCGTCAGCGCGACGGGACTCGTCCTTCGACCTGCCGGAGGCATCGCTTTGCAAGTCGATGGCCGATGCATCGATCTCGGCGGAATGATGACTTACCGGGGAATGATGATCGAAGGGGTTCCAAACCTCGTCTACACGCTTGGATATGTGAACTCATCGTGGACGCTTCGGTCCGACATGATCGCTCGCTGGGTGTGCCGATTCCTCCGGTATCTTCGACGGCGCGGATTCGGGAGCGGAACGCCATCAGCCAAATCAGTCGAGCCGGGCAAAGAGTTATTCGCCCTGAACTCCGGCTACATGCGGCGAAGCCATGGGCTTTTCCCGCGGCAAGGTACTCGGGATCCGTGGCGGATTCGGCAGAACTATCTCTTGGAGTCGATCTTGTTCCGGTTGGCGCCTCTCGGTCGGCAAATGATCTTCAGACGAGGCCAGCAAGCAGCCAACGTGAGCGATGCGTCGATTCAGTGTCGGAGGTAAACCGGCACATGATTTGGTTCCCAGGCCAGCGACCCCAGTTAGCATTACGGGCCCATGGGCATTAGAAATTATCTGATCGAAGCCTTTCGGGCACCAGCAAAAAACTCATTGCGCGATTGCATCAAACGAAAGAAGACATTCCGAAAAACGGCATCTTGATCGACGCCACCGCACCGATCGCGCGCGTCGTTGACGAGATCGTTCGTCAATGCGCTCAGGGGAGCAGGTGGACGGCGAGCGGCATCACCTGACTCGCGCCGAACTCGGCCAAAAGCGCTGATGCAACCGTGACAGTCCATCGCGTCCGTACCGTGTCGTCCACCAGCAGCACCGGCCCCTCGAAGCTCACCCCATCGCGCACGCTGGTGCGGGCCAGCAGGTCCCGCGCCCGGACCGCTGAGGCCGCCTCGGCCGTCGGCGGCGGCCCGCTCACCGCCAGCGCGTCGACCAGCGGCAGCCGGCCGACCCGAGCCACGTGCTCGGCGAGGGAGCCGACCAGGAGCGGGAACCGCCGGGACGGCATGGCCACCACGGCGACCGGCCGTTCCCAGCTCGCCGACCAGCGCACAAGCACCTGAACCAGCCCGTCCAGCACCTCCGGCGGCGCCGGCGCGTCCCGCTGCCAGAGCACGCGCAAGACGTCCCCCCAGGCCGGGTCGTCAGCGAAAGCCAGCGCGCGGCCGGGCGCCATGCCTGCGATCTTGCCCTTGCGTCCGGCTAGGCCGCTGACCCACAGCTTCCGCGGCTCGATGACCACATCGCGCCCGCGGAAAAACCGCCTTGCCGCCTCCACCAGCTCTGAGCTGGGATGCGCGCCCGGTGCCGGCAGGCGCCCGTCACACACCGAGCATCGTCCGCACGGCCGCGGATCCGGGTCGTCCAGTGCGCGCTGCAGGAACTCCATCAGACAGCCCTCGCCATGCGCGTACCGGCGCATCAGCTCGGCCTCGGAAGCGCGGACGCGGCGCAGCTCCGACCACTTCTCCTCGTCGAAGTACCAGGCCCGGCCAGTCGCCTCCCACCCGTCGCGGGACTTGGTCACCACCTCGTCCACCGCCAGGATTTTGAGCAGCGTCTCCAGCCGGCCGCGGCGGATGCCGGTAGCCGCCTCGACACCACCGAGCGACTGCGGGCCATCGCCAAGCGTGTCCAGGATGCGTTCCACCTGCTCGTCGGTCGGGATGCCAGACGTCGCGAAGTACTCCCAGATCCGCTCGTCGGGCGGTCCGGGAACCAGGACCGCGATGGCGTCTTCGAGTGCACGCCCGGCCCGGCCGACCTGCTGGTAGTAGGCCACCGGAGAGGCTGGCGAGCCCAGGTGGATGCAGAAAGCAAGGTCGGGCTTGTCGTAGCCCATCCCCAGCGCTGAGGTCGCCACCAGCGCCTTGATCTCGTTGCCTCGCAGCCGGCCCTCGAGGGTCTCCCGGTTGTCGCTCTGACCCGAGTAGGCCGCCACGTCCATCCCCTGGTCGACAAGGAATGCCGTAAGGCGCTCGGTCTCGGCCACCGTCAGCACGTAGACGATGCCGGAGCCCGGCAGCATTTGCAGCGCCTCCGCCACCCAGGCGTACCCCTCCAGGGTGCTGAGCCCCGGCACCACGGCTAGCCGGAGCGAGGCCCGGGCCAGCGAGCCGCGCAGCGTGACGGTCTCCGGTCCGAGCTGGGCCGCCACGTCCACGGTGACGCGTTGGTTGGCGGTCGCGGTTGTGGCCAGCACGGGTGTGTTCGGCGCAAGTTGCAGCAAGGTACGCGTGAGCCGCTGGTAGTCGGGCCGAAAGTCGAAGCCCCAGTCGGACACGCAATGAGCCTCATCGATCACCAGCAGGCCGCACTCGCTGAGCAGCGCCGGCAGCTGGGCGGCGAAGCCGGGATTGGCGAGCCGTTCCGGGGAAATGAGCAGCACATCGAGCGTCCCGGAGCGCAGGTCGTCAAGCACCCCCGACCACTCATCGACATTGGTGGAGTTGATAGTCGCCGCCCGCAGCCCGGCCCGCGAGGCGGCGGCGATCTGGTCACGCATCAGCGCCAGCAGCGGCGACACGACCAGCGTCGGCCCGATACCCAGCTCCCGCAGGGCCGCCGTGGCCGCCCAGTACACCGCCGACTTGCCCCAGCCGGTCGCCTGGACCACCAACACCCGGCTCCGATGCTCCACCAGCTCCTCCACCGCCCGCAGCTGGTCCTCGCGCGGGCGTGCGTCCGGTCCGGCGCCGGCGGCGATGGTCCGGGCGAGAGCGGCGGCTGACTCCGACATGCTGTTCCCCTCCCTCGGAGTTCTGACAACTTACCTAGGAGACGCCTGGACTTACAGCGGACTATCGAGCACACCGCGAGAGGCG
>Ga0075424_100004278_pt1 | contig 13444 bp, 11 predicted proteins | sample SoiMethybrSBSTD3_FD_75301 | JGI IMG/M metagenome (GOLD analysis project Ga0075424, IMG submission 75301) | Bulk soil microbial communities from a Populus tree surrounding site in Tennessee, USA - Soil MetaG P. TD hybrid SBSTD3 | ecosystem: Environmental > Terrestrial > Soil > Tree plantation... | reverse complement strand
GAGGCCGAGGAGAATCGTTACGTGTTCGAGGTATTGAGCGCGCTCAGAGCCGACTTCGTCGCCGCGTTGTCTGCTGGTGAATAGCAAGCAAAAAGCGCCGCGAACCTCGTGGTTCGCAGCGCTCGTGTCGTCCTGCCGTTGATTTGTTCGCCAGCGGGACTTGCCGCGCGCGCCGTCATTGGAACTCTACGTCCTACCGATCGGCGGCGGGCAACATTCCCTTTGGCGAGAAGCATGCCGCGCTAAAGTAGCGCCTCGATTGCCATGGAGCTGAGGGGAGTCGAACCCCTGACCTCTGCAGTGCGATTGCAGCGCTCTCCCAACTGAGCTACAGCCCCTCATACCCGGGAGTGCGCCGATTGTTGTTCAACCCGTCGCACCGGGCCGGTAACGAAGCAGCCCCGCTCGTGGGCGGGGCCGCGCCGATATCGTAAGCTACGATGCATCGGGCGGTTGTCAAGCGCCGCCGGAAAGCACTGCGCCTGCTGCATCGGGGACGATCCGACACCCGACGGGTCACACGACGGTTGTTCGCGGCCGCGTTGCACCGCACCTGGCGCAAGCCTAACGCGGACGGCACCCGCGCGAGCGAGGCCGGTTCCGGTGCAGCGTGGAGCCGGCCTCGTTTCGTTCGATCTTCAGTTCTACCCCTGAGCGTTGGCGTCAGGTGGGGTTCGGGACATCCTCGTCGCGAACCGACTCCATGCCGTCGTCACTCAGCTCATCACGCGAGGCTCTCGAGCTGGCGCCGTGGGAAGACATCCCTTCACGGGAGACTTCCACCGGCGACTCGCGATCCGAGTACGCCCCGCCCGATCCGCCTCCGGTGGCCTCGGAGCCTCGGCTCGCCGCAGTCTGACGACGGCGATTCTTCGCTCCGCGTGATTCGCCACCCTCGCGACCGATCGCCGCCATGTGCGCGCGATCGCGACTGACTACTTCTCCTCCCTTGCGACCCGCAACGCGGGCCTCGTCCGACGTCCACTCGTGAGCGGTGCCCTTCTGGTGCGCTGCCCGCCCACCCTTGCTGGCGATCTCTCGCTGGCGGCTCACGTCCATGGACGCGAAACCTCGCTTGCTCTTTCCCGTTCCCGACATCGCGCCTCCATCCAAGTTGGGGTGACAATCAGCTCACGCCTCGCAGATCCCCCAACGGCCACTATCCGCGAGCAACTTACCTCGACTCGGTCCAGCGGACCAACACACCAGTTCGGCGCAAGTCATGGGCCGCGGCGAAATACTCCAGAGGCAACTTTCATTGCGCTATTGAATCCATGGCCAATAGTCAACCGGGCCGATTGCCCGCACTACTACCACGTTCCGCCCCCACCGCCTAACCGGCCGTTCGTTTTTCTGGGGTGTCCCTCCCCGAAATCTGGGCCCCTCCTGCAGCCCGTGACGAACGCCGTCCCCTGTCGAAGAGTCGCGGCGCCGGACCTATTACTTGGAATTGCAAACCCGTTCGCTTCAGGGAGCGGTTGCGCGCAAACCACGGGCCGCCAGATCGGACGTCCGGACTATATTCCGCCTGTGTCGCTCACCCTTCGGTTCCTCGGGACGTCAGCGTCGCGTCCGACCGTCGAACGCGGCGTCAGCGCCATCGCCGTCGTGCGCGAGGGCGAGACCTTCCTGTTCGACTGCGGAGAGGGCACGCAGCGCCAGATGATGCGCTACGGTGTCGGCTTCTCGCTGGGCGACATCTTTTTCTCCCACATGCACGTCGACCACATGCTGGGCGTCGTGGGCCTCGTGCGAACGATGGCGCTGCAGGGGCGCGATGACGTGCTTCGGATGTGGGGGCCCGTCGGGTCGTCGCGCATGCTCCGCCGGGCCGAGACGCTGGGCGCCGACCGGCTCGACTTCCCGGTCGAATATCGTGAGCTGCAGCCCGGTGATGCGGTCCGACGTGACGGGTACGCGATCGTTGCTTTTGCCGCGGACCACATGGGGACGCCGGCCCTCGGCTTCGCGCTGGTGGAGGCCACGCGTCTCGGCCGGTTCAATCCCGAGCGCGCCCGCGAGCTTGGCGTGCCGGAAGGTCCCCTGTGGGGGCGTCTCCATCGCGGCCATCGCGTCACGCTGGACGACGGCCGCGAGATCGATCCCGCGGATCTCGTCGGACCCACGCGCCCGGGCCGAAAGCTCGTGATCACGGGGGATACGCGGCCGTGCGAGGCAACGGTGGAGGCGGCGGCCGGCGCCGATCTCCTCGTTCACGAGGCGACCTTCGCCGACGAGGAAGCCGCCCGCGCCGCGGAGACAGGGCATTCGACCGCCCGCGAAGCCGCACAAGTCGCGGTGGCCGCCGGTGTCGGCCAGCTGGTGCTCACTCACGTTTCCGCGCGCTACTCGCGCGACGTGTCGGAGCTCGAGCGCGAGGCGCGCGAAGTGTTCCCGGCAACCCAGATCGCGCGTGACGGAGCGGAATACGAAATCGCGTTTCCCGACGCCGTGCCCACGGCTCCGGCGCGCAATCAGGATCCCGTTAGGGCGAGCGGCTGACCCGCTGTCCAAGCCGGGTGTCGCCGAAAGTGACCGCAACGGCAACACGAGCGCCCACTCGCCCGCGCTCGATCAGGTGCCCGCTGCGGTCCGACCGGTTGCGCTACGATCGGTCGACACAGGCATCGAGCGACGAAACAGTCGCTGCAGGTCCGGGTCGCCCAGCGAGTCCAGAACGGTGCGCTTGTTCAGCCGTCCCGTCACGTTCTGTGATTCGGGCCCACGTGTGATGTACCAGGCGTAGCGATCGAGGCGCGCGTTCTGGCCATCGGGGTGACGGAACGCGACGACAGCATTGCTCGCGCCCGGATTCTGAACCTCGACACCCCAATTGGTGCCATCGGGTCCGGTGAATGCGCGCATACGTGGCATAGGAAGGACCGGGGTGACGGGACTCGTGTTGTGACTCCGTAGCCGTTCGCGTGCCCGCATCACTGGTGGCGGTCACGCCGATGCTGTACGGGATGAGAGATGCCGTGGACTGGCGTGCCTGTGGTTCGCGACCATCGTGCGAGGATCAGATGCGATCGCCCCCGGCGCGGCCCGATGACGGTGCGCGCCGACCCTGAATAGAGGGTCGCCTCGTCGAACGCGCGAGTCAATCCGCGCCGGGCCGCGGTATCGACGGCGGCTGCGTCCAGCCGATACACGCGCCTGGTCGGCGTCGGGAGTCGACCCGCGGGCCATTCGTTCTTCGCAGAATCGCGTACCACGAGCGTCGCATACTCACCGGTCGTGTCGTAGCGGGCGATCACGTCGTAGCGAGGCCCGGTCCACACCTCGCTCGCTGAATCCGCACCGAGCTTCGGCACGGCGCTGGCGATCGCGCTCCACCACGAGGGCTCCGGGGCTCGAATGTGCGGCAACGGGAGCGAGAGGCCACCGCCGGACGTGCCCTCTCCCGGGACGTAGAACCCCACGCGCGGGCTGCCGTCAATGTCCACGAGCGAAAAGCTGGTCGAGTCGAAGCGGAACGCGTCGATGACGCGCGCCGCCCGCCGGCCACGCGCGCTCCGCGTGCGACGCACCGAGTCGATCACGACGCGGTAAGCGACGCGTGCATCGGCGACGATCCGGCGAGCCGCGCTGTCCCCGAAGATCGCGTGCAGCGTCGCGGCGGACCCTTCGCGAAGATCGATGACACCGTATCGCACCGTATGGGAGTCCTCGACGTTCACAATGTCGATGTCGGTGTGTCGCGCGTACGAGAGCAACGGCCCGAGCACGTCGAGGAGCTCGACGTCGCTGGTCGCGACGGTGTGAGGGTCGTCGCTCCCCTCCTCGTCTTCGTCGAGCCGCCGCTCGTCGGGGTGCTCAGCGGCGTACCGGCGCGCGATGCTGCTCACTCGCTTGTCTTCGAAGACCTGAACGGAGTCGCCCGAAACGAGGTCGCGGCGGTAAACGCGCTGGCCAATGAGCAGCGCGTCGAAATACGAGCGGTCGTCGTCGGCGACATAGAGCTCGTAGAACCGGCCATCGTAGTAGGCGAGCGTCAGCGGGGCGCGTCGGATTCGAAGTCGGCCATCGATCGTGCTGACCCAGAAGGCGGAATCGCCGGCCGTGACCAGGAACTCTGCGGCGGGCGGCTTCCCGGTGCCTGCCGGCGCATTCCTGCATCCGGCAACCCCCAACAGGAGCGCACCCAGAAATGCGACGAAACGCGGAGACGTGAGAGGGAGCATCGTCGTCCGAATATAGCCAGCCCGATCGCGTCTCCGGAGGCTCGTGATCGGCTCGGCGGTGTACTATTCGGGCCTCCGACCTCTCCGAAACGATTTCGATGCGCCGAATTTTCCCGCTCGCCGCCTCTCTTCTGCTCGCGTGTTCCGCGAGCGCCGCCGACCGCTCTGCCGCCTCGAGCCGGGACGCGAAAACGACCGGCGCAGAGCGGCTCGATACCGCTACCGCCGCGGGGTCGTTGACGTCCGACACGACTCGCCCGAGCACGACGAAAACCGCTCCCGCCGCATCAGTGCGACCGGCATCGGCTGCGGATCTTCCCATCGTGCGCGGGCTGTACGTCAACCGCTTCGCAGCTCAGAGCACGAAGCGCATGCACAAGCTGATCGCGATCGCCGATTCGACGGAGGTCAACGCGCTCGTCATCGACGTGAAGGACGAGTTCGGGCTGAACATCCCGTCGCAGGACGCACTGCTCCAGAAGAACGCGGGCAAGGCAGGTGTGATCCCGAACGTGAAGCAGCTCCTCGACACGCTGAAGGCGCACGACATTCTCGCCATCGCGCGGATCGTGGTGTTCAAGGACTCTGTGGCCGCGCGCGCGAATCCGGACCACGTGATCCGCAAGCCCGACGGGTCCCCGTGGCGCGACAAGCAGGGCCTGACGTGGGTGAACCCGTACGACGAATCAATCTGGGAGTACAACCTGCGCGTCGCCGAAGAGGCGGTGAAACTCGGGTTTGGCGAGGTGCAGTTCGATTACATCCGCTTCCCGGAGCCGTACAAGAGCCTTCCGCCGCAGGTGTTCCCGAACGACAAGGGTCGAGCGAAGCCGGAGGTGCTCGCGCAGTTCCTCAAGGCGGCGAACGCGCGCATCGACAAGCTCGGCGCCCGGACCACCGCGGACATCTTCGGGCTCGTGACCACGGTGGGCGGGCCACTCGAGATCGGACAGGAGTGGGAGAAGGTGTCGCCGGCGGTGGACGTGGTGCTGCCGATGACGTACCCGTCGCACTACCCTCACGGCGCGTTCAACCTCGCGCGGCCTAACGCGGAACCGTACAAGGTGCAGCTGACGGCGATCTCCCGCGCCCGCCAGCGCGACGCGAAGCTTGGCCTGACGGGTGAGCGCGTCCGTCCGTGGATACAGGCGTTCTCGCTCGGCCAGCCGAAGTACGACGCGTCGCACGTGAAGGAGCAGATGCGCGGCATATACGACGCGGGATACAACGGGTGGGTCTGGTGGCACCCGGGCTCTGTCTACGAGCCGTACCTTGGCGCACTAGAAAAGACGCTCGTACCGCACGCCAAGACGCCATAGCTGCCAGCTGCTTGCAGCTGCTGGCTGGTAGCCGACGGCCGACGGCTGCGTGCTACTGCCGCTTGCTACGAGCTGCTGCTATTACTCGCCGGGCCTTCGCCATTCGTCGTCCTCGCGCCGTCGTAACGCTTCCCGCGACGACGGCGCGAGCCGTCTTCCCGCTCTCGCGGAATGATGGCGGTGAGGATTCGAATGATGCGCTCCAGTAGAGCATGCCGCTGCGCTATTACGGCTTCACCTAACGCCACTCTTCCCTTGAAATACCAGTCTTTGGCCTCGCGCGCAGTAGCTCGCGCGTAGTCGTAGTACCGGGCACGCTCGGCGCCGGTTCTTCGACTATAACCCTCGGCCAGGTTGGCGCTGATGCCGCCAACGGCCCCAAGGAACTGGTCGACGTCACTTCGAGTATCGGCGTTCGCGCGCAGTACCTTTGCGTCCTGTTTCGAAAGATCCGAAAGCCAGAGCGCATAGCGGTATGCCGGCGTTCGCCAGATCGGGTCGCGCCGGATCGACTCCGGTACCGTTGCCTCCCACTCCGCGAACCCCTCGGGATCAGAGTATTTGGTCATAGCTCGAAGCTATGAAAGTCGCGACGACCGCCACCATCCTTTCACTGCGAGTGTCGTCGCGACTATTCGCTTCCCGATCGGTCCGGGCGGTATTGGCAGCAGCCCGCAGCACGCGGCAGTAGCGCGCAGCCGTCGGCTACCAGCGAGCAGCTGCACGCAGCAAGTAGCTACTCAAAAGTCCATCGACAACCTGAGTAGCACGTTCCGCCCCGGGTCGAGGGCGAAGCTCTTGTAGCGACTCAGGAACGATTTGTACGCCTTGTCGGTGAGGTTCCGTACGCGTATGTCGAAGCGAATCGGACGCGATCCGAGGCGGCGGGCGATGCCGGCGTCGAGGCCCAGCAGCGTGTAGCCGTCCGTCGCCGTATCGAACGGGCCGAGATGTGACTGCTTGGCGTTGATCTCCACATCCAGGCCAGCGTGCGCGTTGTCCGTCCATCCCAACGCGACCCCGTGGACCTCCGCCTCGAGTGTCGTACGCGGCGGAGGCATGAGAGGGAGTGGCTCGTCGGTGTCCTCGTTCGTGCCGCGCACCATGTCGTAGCGGGCCCGGAGCGTCAGCATCCTGACCGGATCCACATCCGCCGAGACTTCGCCGCCGTACAGCGTCGCGAGCGCGTGCTCGTAGCGGTACACCTGCAGGTTCCCCTGCTGTTCGCCCGTCGGTGCGATGTAGATGAAGTCCTCGATCCGGTTGTGGAACCCCGCGATCTCCGCGCGCACACGTGGATTCGCCCAGCGAATGCTGCCGTCGAGGTTGAGGCTCGTTTCCGGATCGAGCGTCGGCTCGCCGATCTCGTAACGGGCCTCGCCGAGACGCGGTCCGTTGGCGAACAGCTCGAAGAGCGTCGGTGAGCGCCACGCGCGGCCGACGTTCGCGGTCAGCGAAAGGTCGTTGATGGGACGGACGATGACACCCACGTCGCCTGAAAAGGCGCTCGTGTTCCGCGACTGATCCGTCAGACCGAGATCCGCGTTCGCATCGGCGTGCAGTGAGTTCGCGTCGCCGCGAGCGGCCGCCGTGAGGCTCACCTTGCCGAGGTCCATCTGCTCGAAGCCGAACAGCCCGCCCGACGTCAGCCGCGCGTCGGGCACGAGCGGGATGATCCCGCGCGAATCGCTCGTCTGGTACTGGCCCGAGATGCCTAACGTACCGTGCACCTTGCCGCCCTCCCCGTGATGCAGCAGAAGGTCGGCGGTCGTCGTGTTGAGCAGCAGGTTGAATACCTCGGACTCGACGCCCGTCGGCTCGCCTCCGGGGCCGAGCTCATCGGACATCTCGGCCAGCCCGTGACGCTGCCACTGCAGCTTCGGCTCCAGGCGGAACTTGCCGACAATGTAGTTCCCGGTGTACTGCACGCGGTCGTCTGCCGCTTTCCGCTCCGGCCCTTCCTCCTCGCCTTCGCCCTCGGGCTTGGCCGGCTCGTTCGCCTCGAGCAAGTGACACTCGCAGCCGTAGCGGGCATACCGCAGCGTCGATGTCCCGCGCGACGAGTGGTAGGCAGCAGCGGCCTCGCCGGTCACCGCTGAATACTTCGTGTTCTCCAACTTCCCGTCGGGCGTGTTCATGTCCTCGGCGAAACGCGCGATGGCGGTAGCGCGCCACCCGATGCGCGAGTGTGCCCCCTCGGCGCCGAGCAGAAGGCCGCCCTCGCGATTGTTCGTCGCACCGGTCAGCTCGGCGGTCGACCGCACGAAGTTGCCGCCGCTCGCGTCAGGCAGCGCAGCAGGAACAGCGTTGACGACGCCGCCGATCGCATCGGACCCGTACAGAACGCTCGCGGGACCGCGAATTACTTCGACGCGCTGCGCAAGCCGCGCGTCGATGGAGGGCCCATCTTCATCGCTCCACGAATAGTCCTCGAGCCGATGACCGTCGTCGAGCACGAGGACGCGCGCCCCGGCGAGCCCGCGAATCACCGGTTTCCCGATCTGCTGGCCCGTCGTTAGGTTGTGCACGCCGGCCAGCCCGTCGGTCGCGCCCGACAGCGAGAAGCTCTGCTCCCGCTGCAGCCGATCGCCCGAGAGCTGCTCCACCGGGAATGGCGATCGGCTGACATCCGTCGCGTCGCGCGTCGCCGTAACTACGACAGGCTCGATGTTCGTGGCGAGCCTGGTCAGTTGAATTTGGAATGTCGGTTCGACTCGTCGAACGACCCTGTTGTCGACTACATCCACAACCACGACGGAACCGGGTCCGAGGCGCACGGTGCTCGATACCGCCGCATACCCGAGTCGCCGGGCAACCAGGGTGTACCGCCCGGCCGGGACACCAGCGAACACGAACGCGCCGCGCTTGTCGGTGGTCGCTCGGCGTGCCAGCTCGACGAGCGTCACCTGAACGCCGCTGATCGGCGCGCCGGCCGAGTCGACGACCGTGCCTCGAAGCGAATCCAGCACCACAATTGGGGCGGCCGGGGCCGAGTCGTTATGCGCTGACGCCGCCGGTGGGGCTGGAGCGGCCAGCATCGCGAACGCGACAAACGTAAAAGAGAGCATCAATCAATGGTGCGAGGAATGTCCACGGTCACCGGCAGGAGCGCCGGCCGTTACCGCACTGCAAAAGGTTACGCAGTTGGACTCAGTTTCGCTCAGTCTCGCGTGAGCTCGGCAACGCCCTCGATCAGGCGATCCACTTCGTCGGCCGTGGTGTAGCAGGCGCACCCCGCACGGACCACACCATCCACAGCGTGGCCAAGTCGCTCGATTACGGTAGTCGCGTAGAAGTCGCCGTTCGACACGAACACGGCGCGCTTCGCGAGCGCACGCGCCACGTCGTCGGACACGACGCCGTCCAGCGTGAATGCTACCGTGGGCGTTCGAGCGTGACCGGGCGGCCGCCCATACATACGTACGCCCGGGATCGCGCAGAGGCCGTTCCACATCCGCGAGAAGAGCTCCGAGCCCTTCTCGTGCAGAGTCGCGTACGCCGAGATGAGTCGGTCACGTCGGCTCGCGCCCTCGCCGAGGCTCGCCAGATAGTCGACCGCGGCAGCGGCGCCGATGATCCCCTCGTGGTTCTGCGTACCGGTCTCGAGACGCTCCGGTGGTGCGTCCGGCGCCGGGATGAGCTTGGGGACGTCGACGGACGCGATCAGATCTCGCTTCCCCCACAAGACGCCGATGTGAGGGCCGTAGAACTTGTAGGCCGAGCAGGCGAGGAAGTCGCAGCCTAACGCCTTGACGTCGACGAGTGTGTGTGGCGCATAATGGACAGCATCGACGAACACCAGCGCACCCTGCGCGTGCGCCAGCCGCGCGGCCGCGGCCACGTCGGTCACCGTCCCGAGCGCGTTGGACGCGGCACCGATAGCCAGCAGCTTGGTTCGCGGCGTGATCGCCTGCTCCAGGTCGGCCCAGTCGAGAACGCCCTGGGCCGGATCCATCCGCACCGTCTTGATGACGATGCCGCGTTCGGCTGCAAGCCGCGTCCACGGCGCGACGTTGCCGTGATGATCGAGCTCGGTGACGATGACCTCGTCTCCCTTCGCCCACCGGGCCGACAGGCCGCGCGCGAGGTGGAAGGTCAGCGTCGTCATGTTGAGACCGAACGCGATCTCGGTGGGATCGCCATTCACAAAATCGGCGAAGGCCACGCGCGAGGCGTCGAGCGCCGCGTCGGTCTCGGCGCTGGTCGGGTAGTTCCAGTGCGTGTTCGCGTTATGGTAGCACAGGTAGTCGTTCATCGCCTCGACGACCTGTCGCGGGACCTGGGTGCCGCCTGGACCGTCGAAGTAGGCGACGGGCAGGCCTTCGTGCTTGCGCTCGAGCGCCGGGAAGTCGCGCCTGACGTTCGTCGTCATCCGTGCACCTCGCAGCCCGCCCATTCCTCGATCAGCTTCACCGTCTCGACGTGATCGGCTTCCTCGCCTAACGCGCGTCGGGCGACGCGCAGCAGGTCGGCCGCGCACTGCGTGAGCGGTGTCGGTACGCGATTCTCGCGGGCGAACTCGGCGGCGATGGTCACGTCCTTCTCCATGAGCGCGAGCTTGAACGTTCGGGGGAAGGCTCGCGTGATCACGCGCTCCGTGAACAGGTTCTGCGAGACGTTCGAGCGCCCGCTGGACGCGTTGATCACGTCCAGCGCCAGTCGTGCAGAGATGCCCGCCTTCGACAGCGCGACGAGCCCTTCGCTCAGCGCCCAGATGTGAATCCCGAGCAGCGCCTGGTTCACTGCCTTCACGGCATCCCCCGCGCCGACCGGGCCGCACAGCACGATCTTCTTGCCGAACGCCTCGATCACCGGCCGCGCGCGCTCGAACGTGGCTTCGTCGGCGCCACACATGACCGTGAGTGCGCCCTGCTGGGCGCCCGACACGCCGCCACTCACTGGCGCGTCCATGAACGCCGTTCCACGCTCGGCCAGGCGCGCCGCGATCCGGCGCGAGGTCGCGGGGTCGCCGGAGGTGCAATCGATGAGCAGCGCCTGCGGGGCGAGCCCGGCGACGAGACCGTCCGATCCGTCGAGCAGGGCTTCCACCTCGCGCGACGTCGGCAGGCATGTGATGACGACATCCGCGCCGCGCGCGGCGTCCGCTGGAGAGGCCGCCACGCGCGCGCCGACCTCGCTGGCGAATGCGTCCGCACGCGCCTTCGTCCGATTCCAGACGGTCAGTGAGAATGGCGGCTTCGCGAGGTGTCGGGCCATCGGCGCGCCAATGGCGCCGAGTCCGAGAAAGGAAACGTTCACAGCGTTCACGATGATCGCGGGTCGAAGTCGGGACTCGTAGAGAAAGGCGTGACGCACCGAAACGACCGGAAGGTCGTGGGCTCGCAGGTGCGCGTCAACCGGCTTTCGTCCACTTCGCGCCAGTTCGCAATCGCGCTGTACGTTTCCGCGCCATGGTGTCGATCCTCACGATCTCGGGCATGATGGCAGTCCACGCGAAGCGCGCGGTCTTCACCGCGCTCGCGGGGGTGACTGGTGTCGTGTCAGCGCAGGTCGAGATGGGACGGGCCGTGGTGGAGCACGATGCGTCCACGACATCCGATGCGCTGAGGGAAGCCGTCGTTTTAGCGGGCTGCGAGGTGACGTCGGTAAGAATCGAGCGTCGGCTGCCACTGAGCGAGCCGTGACTTGAATAGGACCATGTCTGGCTTGTTCCGCACTGGCCCACGTTCGTAACTTGCCCCCCCGCGCCGGCAGGCCCGTCACCACACTCCGATGACACCATCCCAGCGAAAGGAAGAACGCCCGATCGCGGCGTTGATCGCGCCGGATATTCTGGCGTTACTGGAGGAGTCGCCGTCGGACGTCGCGGCCGAAACCGAGGAGATGCACGCGGCGGATCTCGCGGATGTCGCCGAGGCGCTCCCGATCGATCAGGTGAGGCTCCTCCTGCGCGTCCTGCCAGCCGATCGCGCGGCAGACCTGCTCGAGTACCTCGACGAGGAGCTGCGCGCCGAGCTGCTCGAGGAGATGCCTGCCGCACAGGCTGCGAAGCTCGTCTCCGAGATGACGCCCGACGACCGCGTCGACGTTCTCGAGGAGCTCGAGGAAGAGCGCACGAAGGAGATCCTCGCCGAAATCCCGGCGGAAGCACGTCGCGAAACGGAGGCGCTGCTCACCTACGCTCCGGATTCGGCCGGTGGTATCATGACCACCGAGTTCGTGCAGCTGCCAGAGACGATGACGGTGGATGAGGCACTCACGAACGTGCGACGGATTGCGCGGGCGGGCCGTCGCGAGGCGATGCACTCGCTGTACGTGACCGACGCGCAGGGCGCGCTGCGTGGAGTCATGTCGCTGCGCGAGCTGCTCGCCGCACCCGAAGGAACGCGCATCGCGGATATCGCGTGGGAAGAAGTCCTGAGCGTGCCCGCGACCGCGGACCGCGCGGAAGTCGCAAAAATGACGTCGGAGTACGACCTCGTTGCCGTGCCGGTGGTCGACGATGGGGGACGCGTGATCGGCGTCGTGACGGTCGACGACGTCATCGATGCGATCGTCGAAGAACAGACCGAGGACGTGCAGAAGCTCGGCGCGGTGCAGCCACTCGAGGAGCCGTACTTCCAGGCGGGATTCTGGTCGATCGCTCGCAAGCGGGGTGGATGGCTCACTCTGCTGTTCATCGAGGAGATGTTCACCGGGACGGCGTTACGCCATTACGAGGCGACGCTCGCCAGCGCAATCGCGCTGACGTTTTTCATCCCGCTCATCATCAGCTCCGGTGGCAACTCGGGATCGCAGTCCGCCACACTGATCACGCGCGCGCTCGCCGTCGGCGACGTCGAGATGCGTGACGCGCTGCGCGTCTTCATGCGCGAGCTCGGTCAGGGCCTCGTGCTCGGTGCATTCCTCGGCGCGATTGGCTTTGGCCGTGCGTTGATGTGGGGGAACGGGATGGACGTCGCGTCAGTGGTGGCGTTCACGTTGCTGTTCGTCGTGATCACGGGCACGATCGTCGGGGCGATGCTGCCACTGCTCTTCACGCGAGTCGGCTTCGATCCCGCGATCGCATCATCTCCGTTCGTGGCGTCACTCGTGGACGTGGCCGGAATCATCATCTACTTCAACATCGCCATCCACGTGCTGGGGCTCAGCTGATTCCGATCGCCTCGGCTGCGGCGCCTGAACGAGATGTTGGCATCTCCACGGTCTCGGCTTCGCTCGGGTCGACTGGTGTAAGGCCCACGATGCCCTGCTCGAGCCAGCTGTGCTCGCCGCGCAGGACCTGCATCGCGACCTTGTACAGCGCCCGATCGGACGGCCCGAACAAGTCGCGGAAGTGTGCTCGGATCCGCTGCCGGGCCTCGATGCAGAACGCATCGGCGAGCACGACCGCCTCCGGACGTCCCTTTCCGGCGAGCATCTGGGCGCGCGAGCACGCAGCGGCCATCGCGTAGAGATCGGCGCCGATGTCCACCGCACGGAACAGCACCATCTGCCTGCGCTCGAGCTTGGGGCCGAACCGGACCATCGCGTGGAAGATTGCGCGCCCGAGCTTGTTCGTCGCGCGGTCCGCGAAGCGCAGATGCTTCGCGAGCTTGCCGAACTCGGCGTACGGCCTCGGACGAACGCGGGCCAGCCACCGAGCCGGATACCACGTCGCGTAGAACGGCGCCGATTTCGATAACGCCGCGAGCCTCTGCCGCATCGACGATTCGGGCGCCACGATCGGGAACGCAAGCTTGAAGTGGTGATCCACCGCTTCGCGCGCGATGAACAGGCGCATGATCTCCGATGAGCCCTCGAAGATCAGGTTGATCCTGAAGTCTCGCATCGCACGTTCAACCGCGATCGGCTTCTCGCCGCGCTGCTCCAGCGACTGCGCCGTCTCATAGCCGCGACCTCCGCGGATTTGCACCGTGTCATCGACGATGCGCCACCCAGCCTCCGTGTTGTACATCTTCGCGATGGCCGCCTCGAGCC
>Ga0075424_100004277_pt1 | contig 13446 bp, 10 predicted proteins | sample SoiMethybrSBSTD3_FD_75301 | JGI IMG/M metagenome (GOLD analysis project Ga0075424, IMG submission 75301) | Bulk soil microbial communities from a Populus tree surrounding site in Tennessee, USA - Soil MetaG P. TD hybrid SBSTD3 | ecosystem: Environmental > Terrestrial > Soil > Tree plantation... | reverse complement strand
ACGTTGAGCGTCGCGTGGCTCTGGGCGGCGAGCGCGCTCCTCGTGGTGCAGTGGTTCGGCGACAGCGTGGACGGAACGCTGGCGCGCGTGCGCGGTGCCGAGCGGCCGCGCTACGGCTACTACCTGGACCACATCGTGGATGCGTTCTCGACGGCAGCGATCGGCGCGGGGATCGGTCTCTCGCCCTACGTGGATCTCGGGGTGGCGCTCGCGGGCGTCCTCGCCTACCTCATTCTGTCGATCAACATCTACCTCGAGTCCCAGGCCTTCGGCGTGTTCCGGTTGGGGTACAGCCGGATCGGCCCGACCGAGGCCCGGATCGTCCTCATGGCCGCGAACGTCGCGCTGGCGCTGAGCGGGCCGGGCGCGGCTGTCGTGCCGGTCGCTACGGGGGCGGCGGCAGCGCTCGTGATCTGGATGTTCGTGATGGTAGCGGTGCGGATCGGCCGCAACCTCTCCGCCCTCGGGCGACTCGAGCCGCCCCCAACCGCCGGTCTTCCTCGCCGCGTCACGACGGAGAGTCCCGAAGGTTACCTTCGGAAACAGGGGGCCATGACGTCCATTTAGGCCCGGTCCTCGTTCTCCGTGCGGAGGTATTCGAGAACCGCGCGCCAGCACCCCCTTGGGCGCTGGCGCGCGTCGAGCTCTACTGCCGCACCGCGTTCACCGCGGCCAACGCGTCCACGTACCCTGTCCCCACTTCCCACAGTGCATAGCCGGGGAGCGGGCGCGCCGTCTGCGTCAGCACCGACGCGACCCGATCGGGCGTCAGGCGCCCGCCGGCCGCTTCCTGCATCAGCGCCACCACTCCCGTCACGTGCGGCGTTGCCATCGACGTGCCTGAGGCGCAGGTGTAGTACGGCGCGTTCGCCACGCTCAGGGCGCAGGTGCTGGTGAGGTTCAGGTCGTGGTTGGCGTCGCTCACATTGAGCACCATCCCGGTCGAGGCGCGGGTGGAGACGATGTGCACGCCCGGCGCGGTCACGTCGGGATGGTATAGCGGATCGCCCGGAATGCCCCGCGAGGAGAAGTCGGCCAGGATCGGGGCCCGGTTCTGCCCGGTCTGATCGGCGCAGTGGATCGCCGACTTGGTCGGATCGGGCACCGTCTTGCACCCCGCCGCCACGCCGATCACCCAGGGCGCTACGCTGTAGGGATTGAGCGTGTTCTGGTCGGGGCCGTCGTTCCCGGCTGCGAACACGACCGTGATCCCCTTGCCGCTCACCTGCTTGGTCGCCTTGTTGATCGGATCCTTCGGGTCGAACGGACCGGTCGTGCCCCAGGAATTGTTCACCACCTTAATGTTGTAGGCCGTCCGGTGGTCGAGGATGTAGTCGAAGCCGGCCAGCGCCCAGAAGATGAACAGCACGTCGCCGGTCCCGATCCCGATCAGGTTGGCGCCCGGAGCGACCCCCGTGTAGTACCCGCCCGATGCCGTTCCCAACCCCGCCGCGATTCCGGCGACGTGCGTCCCGTGGCCGACCGAGGTCTCGCTATTGGGCAGATTCTCGACGAACAGCTTCGCCGCCTTGGCGGGTTTCTGCAGCGAACCCTTGAAGGTGAACAGATCGGTGAGGTTGACGAGGACCTTGATGTTCTGGACCGTTTTGTCGGGGTAGTGCAGGTCGGGGTTGTACAGCCCATCGATGCCCGAGTCGAGTATGGCGATCCCGACACCTTTGCCAGTGATGCCCGCGGCATGCACCGCATCCGCGCGAATGGTCGGGACGCTCTCGTGCAACATCGCGGAGTAGCGGAGCTGCTTGTTCGCGTACACCCCCTGCACCGCCGGCAGCGCGCCGATCGCCGTGATCTCGGCCGGCGTGGCGTAGGCCGCCACGAGGTCCAGGTTGTTGAACTGAATCACTCCCGAGCCGACGTCCATGATGGCCGCGCTCATCGCATCCGACGTGGTGACCGTTTCGTCGTAGTTGACGATCACGATCAGCCGGTCGCTCGGCGTCGCCGTGGCGAGCGCCGCCCGGAGCGCGGGATCGACGGTGCGTTGCGGTGCGGCGGCATCGCGCTGCGTGTCGCACGCCGCTCCCACCAGCAACGCGGCGGCGACTAGCCAACGTTTCATCGGAATCCCCCCCGTGTGATGGACCCACCGGAACGTGCTGCGGACCGGTTGTGCCGGGGTCGCAAGAGGGGTGCCGCGCGCTGTCCTGCCTCGGGGACGAGGGGTGTGTTGCGGGGACGCAACTAGGAAGGCTTGTTCGTCGCGCCGCGAAGGACGCCGTTATCCGGCGCTCACCAGGAGACCGCGTAGTTGGAGAAGTGGTCGACCCGCCCGGTGACCTTCGTCCCCAACACATTGTCGATCGACAACAGGTACGAGACGATGTCGAGTGCATTGCTGACATACGCGATCCGCTTCGGCAGCAACCGGCCGAACAGGCTGCAGTTCGCGTAACTCATGGTGAGAGACGCGGAGCGCGCGAACGTGAGGCCTTCCGGCTCGAAGTGGACGGCGTTAACGCCGCGGCCCGTCACCAGTGTACCCGTGATCGCCACCGGGGACGACAGCGCCCCGGCCGGCACCGTCAGCGTGTGGGGTCCGACGCGAACCGTGCCGCCCTCGGACCCGATCGTCTGTGTCGCCGTAGCGTAGGGGAGGTTGGAGCATTGCAGCAGCCCCGTGACCCCGAGGAGGTCCCCGATTAATGATGCCTGGGCAGGCGGAGCCGACTCGGGAGGGCTCATCAGGGCCCGGTCGGTGCACCCGACCACGCCCAGCGCGATCACCAGCCAGCAAACGGCCTTCATGACCTCACCTTTCTTTCTTGAGGGCGCGGAGCAACGGGGACTTCCGGCGTGGCCTGTGTCATGCCGGGGTTCTTGGCAGCCAGCAGGTCTGGGATCGCCAGCAACGCGTCCAGTTTCTCGGTCTCGACCTTCGCGCGCAGCCGTTCGAACGTGGCGCGCGCCGCCAGCGCGATCTGTTTTGCCGCCGCGACGTCGCCCAGCAGGGCCAGCAGGTGCGCGAGATCGCGCTGGGCGCTGGCGACGAGCAGCGGGCGCTCGTGCTCGGTCGCGCGGTCGATCACCTGGTGGAGCATCGCTTCCGCTTCCGGCGCCTTCCCTGCGACGCCGAGCGCCACGGCGAGGATCCGCAGGTCCTCGGCCTCGAGCACCGCATCCTTCAGATCGCGGTGCACGGCCAGGGCTCGCTTCGCGTCCCGAATCGCGGACTCGGGCTCACCCCGGGCAACCCGGATCTCGGCCAGTCCCGCCAGGGCCTGGCCCTGGAGCGCCCGGTCGCCCAGTCGCTCGGCCTCGCGCAGCGCCGTCTCGGCGGCCCGCAACGCGCGCTCCAGCTGCCCCTGCTCGCGGTAGGTGATCCCGAGATTGTGTTGCGACTCGACCACGCCGCGGTTGTAGCTGGCCTTTTCGTACGCGGTGATCGCGCGGCTGTAGGCGCCAACCGCCCGGCTGTAGTCCCCCTGCATATTGGCGATGACGCCGAGGTTGTTGGCACACCGGCCAACCGTGGCCATATCGTCGTCCTGCATGGCCTTTTCCTGTGCCCGCGTGAAGAAGTACGTGGCCTCGCTGATCCCACCCCGCTCCAGCGCGATGGCGCCCGACACGTTGAGGGCTCGCACTTCGATCGCCCGATCGCCCAGCATCCGGGCCCGCAGCTGCGCGACCATGGCCCACTGCTGGCCGAGATCCAGCCGGCCGAGTCGGGCGTGCGCGATGCCGGAGAGCAGGGTCAGCATGGGGGACTGCTCGAGCTCGTCGGGCGACCGCTTGCTCAGATAGGCAAGCAGCTCCGCGTAGAGCCCCGCATCGGCCAGCGCTTGCGCCGCATTGAGCGGCGTGAGTGATCCCCGCAACTCGGCTGCGAAATCGTCGTCCCAGCCCTGGTTGGCCAAGTTGCGGATTTCGCCTTCGGCGCCGAGGCGCGTGAACACCGCCTTGGCGCGGCGCGCAGCGGCCTGGGCTTCGGAAGTCCGCCCGCTGCGCCGCAGCACCAGGGCGAGGTCCCGCGTGGCTTCGGCCAGGAGCTGGGGCCGCCCGTGCGGCTCGGCGCGCGCGATCACCTCGCGCAGCGTGACCTCGGCGGCCGCCGACTGACCCTCGGCCACGAGCAGCGACGCCGCGACCCGCAGATCCTCGGCCTCGCCGACGGTATCGCGCAGCCCGCTGCGGATTTCCCGAACCCGGTCCAGCTCGGCGCGCGCCTGCTCCAGCTCGCCGCGGGCCACGCGGATCTCCGCTCGCCCCCTGAACGTCAGCGCCCGCAGGGTGCGATCCCCGTCGGCTTCCGCTTGGGCCACGGCACGGTCGGCCGCTGCCAACGCCTGGTCGAACGCGCTCTGGTCCCGATACGCGATCGCCTGGTTGTGCTGGCATTCGGCGACGCCCCGCGGCAGGCCCGCGCGCTCGAACGCGGCCGCGGCGATCTCCCAGGAGCCGATCGCCTCCGCGTGCCGTCCCCGCAGGTGGCTGATGATCCCGAGATTGTTGGAGCAGCGGCCGGTGGTGACGGCATCCCCGTCCCGGCTGGCGGCCAACAGGGCCTGCGTGAAGTAATCCGCCGCCTCGTCGATCCGCCCGCTCACCAGGGCGATGGCGCCCCGGGCATTGAGGGCCTGACGCTCGACCGCCTGCTCGTCCCGCTTGCGGGCGAGGTCGAGGGCCAGATCGAGCCACCGCTGTCCCTCGTCGTGCCGCCCGAGCCGCGCGTGCGCGGTTCCGAACAGCAGTGCGAGACCGGGCGAATCGGCCAGCTCGCCCGCCGGTTGTGCGCCGAGGTACTCGACGACCTCGGCATGGCGCCCGGCGGCGGCGAGCTGCCGGGCGGTGTCCACTACGAATGACGGCGAATGCATCGGCACGCTCGCCCGGCTACCAGGAAACGGCGTACTCGGAGAAGTGGGGCAGCGCGCTGACGAACGATTTGTCCGACAGCTCTTGGACGGCCGGGATCGGCTCCCACACGCCGTTCGTGCCCTCGCGATACCACAGCCCCAACAGCTGGCTCTCGATGTAGGCGTCGGTGTCGTCCACCACACCGTCGCCGTTCAGATCGCCGTCCGCGCCGCCATAGGAGATCTGCAGCTGGCCGGGCTCGCCAAACAGCAATCCCGTCGGCTCGAGCGACACCTTGATGTTGTCGGGGTCGATCGTCACGGTGATCAGCACGGAATCCCCGGGCGCGAGATCGCCGAGGCCAGGGACATATGCCGGATCAGTGGTCGTGAGCCGCAGGAAGGCCGAGCTCGTGTCCCCGGTGGTGCTCAGGTAGTTGATGTGAAGCGAGCGCGTCTCGCCGCGGACCGCCCAGAACGAGGCCGTGTAGCGGTCGAGATGCAGCCCCGCCAGCGAGGCCCGAAGAGCGCCGCCGCCGGAAGGACCGGCGAGCGCGCCCGTCGCGCTGAACTGCGGCGCCGCGCCCCCGGCCCAGCGGAGGAAGTGGGGGGCCGGGACCGCAGACTGCCCGACCGCCGTGGGGTGCGGCCCGTTGGTGCATCGGACCGCGAACAGCGCGAGCGCGAGCGGGATCACGGAGCGGCGAACGGACATGCGATTCTCCGATGGCACGTGGGGTCCTACGCCTGGCGACGAATTGGGTCCCCGGACTCCAGGGATTCTGTTTGAGATCGAGGAAGGCTTGGGGGTACAACGGGCATCTTGACTGCAGCGGTCATGGTCCGCACTTTGTGACTAGTTGCGTCCCACCGCACGGTGTTTTGGGGGCGCATTGCGTCACTAAACTAGAGACTATTTGAGATCTGTCAAGACTGGAAAAGGACCTATGAAGGAGACTACTGGCGACCGGCTCACCCTCCTGCTGGAGGTCTTCAGCCCCTGGGATGGTATATCATTGACCTATCGGCAGTTCGCCGCCGAGCTGGGTCGGCCGGTGACCGAGGCGGCCATTAAGAAGTGGCCGCAGCGCAAGAAGTTCCCATCGGACGTAGCTCGACTGATCGTTGCCAGGGCGAAAGAGCGTGGCTTGACCGGTGTAACCTTGGAATGGCTGCTATGGGGGGAAGGTCCAGGGCCCCAAAAGGCTCCCAAGGCGACCCCTGCTGGCTCCACAGCGCAGCCCCCTCTCACTACGCGAGGTGAGGCGAAGGAGGGGCTCGCCACGCGGGAGCCCCATGGCCGATTCGCGGCGGAGATTGCCGGCGCCCTGGAGGCAGACCTCGGTCACAATGAGTTCGGCCAGTGGTCCTCGCCCGAGGTGCAGCACACGGTCATCTGGGCGCTCAAGGACCTGGCCCGCCGGCTCTGGGTGCTGCGATTCAACATGGGCAAGACGTTCGAGCTGACCGATCAATGGGCTGGGGAGATTGGCCTCCCAATCCGGCCCCCTGAACCGTCATCCGAAGAACGACCGTAGCCTAACGCCGCGGCTGCCCGAGCAGCCGCCGTGCCGTCCGGAATACCTGATCCCACATCGCGGGCGTGAGCTTGCCCGTGTTGGTGTTCTGCCGGCTCGGGTGGTACGACGCGATCACGACGGTCCCATCGGGCAGGTTGCTCGCGACGCCATGCCGGAACGGTGGCCGCTCGCGTGGCGCGAGCCGCTGCCACCAGCCCGCTGCCTTGAGCCAGCTCTCGTGCGCGATCCGGCCCAGCGTCACAACCACCCGCACCTGTCGCAGCAATCGCAGCTCGGCGGCGAGATAGGGCCGGCAACGCTCGAGCTCGACGCGGCTGGGCTTGTTACCGGGCGGCGCGCAGCGCGCCGCCGCCGTGATGTAGCAGTCGTGTAGCGTCAGGCCATCGTCGCGCGACAGCGATTGCGGTTGGCTCGCAAAGCCGTGGCGATGCAGCGCCTCGTACAACCAGTTGCCGCTCGAGTCTCCCGTGAACATGCGGCCGGTGCGGTTCGCGCCGTGCGCCGCGGGCGCAAGCCCGACCACGAGTACGCGCGCAGCGGGATCGCCGCAGCCCGGGACCGGCTTGCCCCAGTACTGCCAATCGCGAAACTCGCGTTTCTTGTCGCGCGCGACGCGGCGACAATACGCGCGCAAGCGCGGGCAGCGCGTGCAATGGATGATGGAGTGGTTGACGGCAGCGAGTGAAGCGAACAATCGGATGCGTCTCGGTCGGAGTTCCCACCGTGAAGGGTGGGCCCGCTACAGCACTACTCTGAAGGGTAGCTCAGGGGAACCGGATCGGAAGACCATGCCGCATGCTGCTGCGGATCGTGAACGCCTGCACCGCGATCGCGGCGCCGAGCAGCCACGGCCGTACGCGGGGCGGGAGCGCCGCCGCAGCGCCGAGTACGCTCAGCCCGGCCAGTGCGGTGTAGGTGTTCACCTGGCCGACGCTGGGGCGCGCACCCAGCAGCGGATTCGCTTCGCGGAACCCGACCCAGCCCTGGCGGGCAAGCTCGCGGGTCTGCGCGGCGTCGATCAGCAGGGTCATCGCGAAGACACTCGCCAACGCCGTGTGCGACCGCGTCCAGGACACCCGGGCGGGGAGCTCCGTCAGATGCGTCGTGCTCCACGAAGCGCGGCCGGGAGGCGCGGCGGGAACGACGAACAGGGCTCGACTATCCGCCGTCGGCCCGAGCGCGGGGCGCACGCGGATCGCAACCGACCTGCGAAACAGGTTGGGCGTGCCGTACACGTCCGCCACGGCCCGGAAGCTCGGTGTCCTCAGGGCCTTCTGCGCGGCACACGGCGTGAGCCATCCGCCGAGGCCCGCCATCACGATCAGCACGACTCCGATCCGCGTCATGCCCGGCGGCAGGGGCAAAGGCGGTGCCACCTGGGCCCGCCGAGGTGTAACGCTGCGTTGTGATTGGGGTCACGGGCATTCCACGGCGGCTGGGCGCGTATCGCGAAAGCCCGATTTTGTGGTCGAACTGTGACAGCTTCGCGGCGCGGATGAGCGCATCTCCCCGCCGCATCAGGCTTTCCGCTGCGTCACTGCCGCAGGCGTCGCGGCAGGCGCTTGTAGTCCTCTGGGACCTCCAGGGCGGGTTGCAGCGGCGGCAGGAATTCGAGACTCGGGTGCACGCCATCCCGCCACGAGAGTGCGAAGCATTCCCCGCGCTCGCTGGGCGTCCATACCGTGCCGTCGGCGTATTCGATACGGCTCGGGTACACCGCCCACCCGATGATCGCGTCGTCGTGGAAGTAGCCCGTCAACCCCTTTTCGCGGAAGTAATCTTGCAGTTCGAGCGTCTTTTCCTCGCCGCTCCCGACCGGCTCGGTCCACGTCCACTCGTCGGGAAAGCCGTGCACGCGGTTGGCGGTGAAGACCAGGTACTCGGCGCGCAGCCGCAGAGCGGAGATCTTCTTCCCGGTCTGGTTGGACACCCGCACCGTGAATTTGCCCGGCTCAGACCAGAAGTCGAGCGCGAGCCGCAGCGGACACGCGCGCGGCGGCTCGTGAATAGTGAAGGTGGCCATCATACCGTTCTCCAGATGCTCCGCCACCTGGCAGTGAAACAGCCACGTCCCGGCGTTGTCCGCGTTCATGTCGACGCTGACCATGCTCGCCGGCAGCAGCTCCACCACGTCGGTGTAGCGGTCGCCAGACCGCACCGTCTTGCCGTGCCAGTGGGCGGTGTGTACGTCGCCTTCGTCACCCATGCCCAGCAAGTGCCAGCGGATCCGCTCCCCTTTGGTCATGGCGAGACCGGGGACGTTGCCGAAGATGTAGCCATTGATGGTGTAGAAAAACCCCTCGGGTTTACCCTGCAGCTCGTCGAAGATCATGAACATGGCGACGAATTCCCGGCTCACGTCCCTGGGCGTGCCGTCGGGCTTGGCCCTGCCACGCGCGGTGACGATGATCGGCCCCATGAGACCCATGTTCGCTTCCACGGGCTCGTCCACGTGCGAGTGGTACACCCACACCACGGAGCTGCGAACGTCGGACAGCGGGCCGCTCTCCAGGTCGGCGATCCACCGGTACTGGAACCGTTTTCCCGGAAGGATCCGTGCGCCCGCGCCGAACGGGGCGTACAGCGCGCCCTCGCTCGCCTTGTCGTACCGCAAGCCGTGCGGGTGCATGCCGTGCGGCTTCGCCGAGCGGTTCAGGAAATCGACGATGATCGTGTCGCCGACCTCGGCACGGATAATCGGTCCGAGCAACCCCAGCCATGGTGGCTGTGCCTTCGGCGTCGAGAACGACGTGTCCGTGTACTCCACGTAGCGTGTCTTCTTCCACATCGTGCCGACGTGGCGCGGGTCGGGGGGCAACATGTCCGAGTGAATCAAATCGTTCTTGCTCGGCGCATAGTCCCACGTCGTGTCCTCGGCGGTGATGTAGTAATGCCGCGTGGCGCCTCCCGAGGACTTTGGGGTGGCGTCCACGAGCGCGAGGAGCAGCAGGCACGACGCGTACAGCAGCCTCTTCATTCGAACTACTCCTTTGACTGGGCGGTACCCTGCACCGAGCCGCGCGCGCTTGCTGCGACGCGCCGGCGACGCTAGACTCCGCCAATACTAGCAGTTGGAGAGGTGGCCGAGTGGCTGAAGGCGGCGGTTTGCTAAACCGTTATAGGGGCTAATACCCCTATCGGGGGTTCGAATCCCCCCCTCTCCGTATCTCACCCCCCACCGCGTTGACATGACCGTCCGAGTTCGATTCGCCCCCTCGCCCACCGGCTATCTCCATGTCGGAGGCGCCCGCACGGCGCTTTTCAACTGGCTGTACGCCCGCCACGAGGGCGGCAAGTTCCTGCTGCGCATCGAAGACACCGACAAGGCGCGCTCGACCGACGAGCACACGCAGGTGATCCTCGAAGGGCTCTCCTGGCTGGGCCTCGACTGGGACGAGGAGCTCGTGTTCCAGGGCGCTCGCGTGAAGCGCCACCAGGAAATCGCCGACCGCCTCCTCGCCGAGGGCAAGGCGTACATGGAGGAGGGCGCGATTCGGTTCCGCGTCCCGCCCGGGGAGATCGCCTGGGAGGACGCGGTGCACGGCCGGATCTCCTTCCAGGGCGCCGACATCAAGGACTTCATCATCCTGCGCTCCGACCGCACGCCGATCTACAACCTGGCCGTGGTCGTGGACGATCTCGACATGCGGATCACCCACGTGCTGCGCGGCGACGACCACATCTCGAACACGCCCAAGCAAATCGCGCTGTACCAGGCGCTCGACGCGCCGCTGCCGGTGTTCGGCCACGTGCCGATGATCAACGGACCCGACGGCAAGAAGCTCTCCAAGCGCCACGGCGCCGAGGCCGTGGGCGACTATCAGCACATGGGTATTCTCCCGGCCGCGATGCGCAACTTCCTGGCCCTCCTGGGCTGGAGTCCCGGGGGCGACCGCGAGATCATGACGCTGGAGGAGATGATCCAGCTGTTTTCCTTCGCCGGGATTCAGCAAAAAGCCGCGATCTTCGACATGACGAAGCTCGAGTGGATGAACGGGCAGTACCTCTCGATGACGCCCCCCGAGGAGCTCTACCCCCTGGTGGCTCCGCAGCTCGAGCAGCTCGGTGTCAACGGCAACCGGGAGGCGGTGCTCAAGGCGATCGCCGCGGTGAAGACCCGGTCGCGCACCACGCTCGATGTCGCGCGCCAGGTGGCCGCGCGGCTCGACGCCAAGCACGTCGAGTTCGACGACAAGGCGAAGAAGGAGATCTCGAAGGATCCGGCGGCCTACAAGGCGTCGCTCGAGGCCAGCCTCGCCGTCCTCAAGGCCGCGGATTGGAGGCCGGAGGCGCTGGAGCGGACGTTGCGCGCGCTGGCGGAGCAGCAGGGCGTCGCGGCAGGAAAGATTTTCCAGCCGATCCGGATCGCGCTCACTGGCGGCACCGTGTCGGAGCCGGTGAACGAGCTGCTGTATGTGGTGGGGAAAGAAGCCGCGCTAAAGAGATTGGCAGCCGCAATCTCCGGAAGGTCCCCGGGCTGAGAGCCCGGGCTGGGATGATGGTGCGTCCTTAAGGACGCACTCCCAGCCGAGCGCGCCCTGTCAGGGCGCGATGCGGGACATCTCGTACGATTGTGGTTCGTTGCGCACGAGAATGATTCCGCCCACGGCTACGAGAGACCGTATTCTTCGCACATGCCCGTCCGTCTCTACGCGCTACTCACCTGGACCACGCTCCGACGCCTACCGCTCATTCACCCCGGGGCTGCTGAGTTTCTGCGACGCCTGCTCGCGAAGATTGCAAGCCGCCACGCCACGAGAATCCTCGGGATCGGGATCGTCCGGAACCACGTGCATCTCGTCCTCGAATTACCGCCCCATGTCGATATCCCGCGACTGGTTCAGGGTCTCAAGGGCGCGAGTGCGCGAATCGCGAATCGGGATGGTGTGATGCCTCGCGCGAAACTGCAGTGGGCCCCCGGCTACGACCTTCGTTCGTTGGGCATCCGCGACGTGAGGCGAGCCGTCGCGTACGTCCGCAGTCAGGATCAAAGGCACCCAGATATGGCGCTGGGTATGTCCCGGGCTGAGAGCCCGGGCTGGGATGATGGTGCGTCCTTAAGGACGCGCTCCCAGCCGAGCGCGCCCTCTCAGGGCGCGAATAATCCGGACCTCACGTCGCCTATTTCTCTCTAGGGAGTTCCCCGGGCTGAGAGCCCGGGCTGGGATGATGGTGCGTCCTTAAGGACGCACTCCCAGCCGAGCGCGCCCTCTCAGGGCGCGAAAAACACGATCACGGAACCCCGGGGACGGCTCGATCGGGAACCCGACTACGGCACCGCGCTGACGGAATCCGTCTTCGCTTCCGTCGTATCCCCCCGCGCCCGGCGCGCGGCGTCCCGCTCCGCCTGCTTCCGCGCCCGCAGGTCGCGCACGTACTGCTTGAAGAGCCGCAGGGTCTCGGTGCGGCGGGCGGCCTGCATCAAGTCCTCCCGCATCTCGTCCAGCTGGCGTGCCCGTCGTTGCTCGTCGTAGTTCCCCTGCGGCAGGCTGATCGGCAGGAGCGCGAGGGCGGCCGTGGGAATCTTGATCCCCGCCACATGGATGAACTGCGAGTCGATGCCGAACACCTTTCCGGCCACGTCCGTGGTCCAGACGGGGCGCTGCCGGGCTCGCTGATCCAGATCGATGATGACGTTGAGCGAGTCGACCATGGCGCGGAGCCGGTGCACGACCGTGGTGTCGCGGCTCTCCTGCGGCTCATACAACGCGTCGGCGACTTCGGACGGCAACGCGGGGCGCGGCGACACCCACAACCGACCGTCGCCCACCTGGGGCGGGCTTACGATGTGGGGGCCCTCCGCCCGGGGGCTCGCGGCGAGCGTCGAGTCGGGCTTGCCGACCGGGGCCGGGATGGGCCGCGTCGTGTCGGGCACGCCGGCGTTCGGCAGCGGACGTCCCAAGCCACCGCTCGGTCCCACGCCACGCCGCGTGCCGCCGAACGGCGGCAGCTCGGGCGGCTGCGGCCGTGACGGCGGGATGATCGTGATCAACCCCTGCGGCCGGTCGATCCGCCACGAGCCGCTGAACGCCAGGACGATGATCGTCACGTGCGCCACGGCGCTGACGACCCAGGTGAGCCGCCGGAACTCGCGGGCGGGTCTCCGGATCTCAAACAGCGGCGAGCACCTTTCCCAACCGCTCGGCCGCCTCGACCAGCCGCGGTGTGTCGACGGTGAGCGCGATGCGGAAAAAGCCCTCCCCGCCCGCCCCAAACCCGCTCCCGGCGAGCGTCACCACTCCCACCTCCGTGAGCGCGCGGTGCGCGAATGCCGCGGACGCGACGCCCTCGGGGAGCGGCACCCACACGTACATCGTCGCCTCGGGCGTTTCAGGCTCGAACCCCTGGGCGCGGAGCGCGGGGAGCATCGCATCGCGCCGCTCTCGAAACCGCGCGACGTAGCCCTGCGCCAGCGCCTCCGCCTGCGGCAGCACCGCCGCCCCTGCGGCCTGGACCGCGAGGAACGCACCCGTGTCCACGTAGTTCTTCACGCGCGCGAGCGCCGCGATGAGCTCCGGCCGCCCCGCGGCCCACGCGAGCCGCCAGCCGGTCATGCAGAACGTCTTGGACAGCGAGTGGAACTCGACGGCGATGTCGCGCGCCCCCGCGATCTCGAAGATGCTGGGCGCCACGTGCCCGTCGAACGTGATCTCGCAGTAGGGATTGTCGTACACGATGACGATCCCATGCTTCCGACAGAACGCGACCGTGCGCTCGAGGTATTCTCGCGGCGCGATTGTGGCGGTGGGATTGTTTGGGTAGTTCAGGTAAACGAGCTTGACACGGCGGAGCACATCGGACGGGATTTCCTCCAACTCCAGCAGGAAACCGCTTCGCGGCGTCAGCGCGTAGCGATACGGCTCGGCACCCGCGAGCACAGTCCCGCCCTCGTACACCGCGTAGCCCGGCTCGGGGACGATCGCCACATCGCCCGGGTCGAGCAGCGCCATCGCGAGATGCGCGATCCCTTCCTTCGATCCCAGGAGCGGGTGCAGCTCGGTGAAGGGATCGAACCGCACGCCGAAGCGCCGCTTCATGTATGCGGCGGCCGCCTCGCGGAACGCCGGCAGGCCGAGCTGAAACGC
>Ga0075424_100004273_pt1 | contig 13449 bp, 6 predicted proteins | sample SoiMethybrSBSTD3_FD_75301 | JGI IMG/M metagenome (GOLD analysis project Ga0075424, IMG submission 75301) | Bulk soil microbial communities from a Populus tree surrounding site in Tennessee, USA - Soil MetaG P. TD hybrid SBSTD3 | ecosystem: Environmental > Terrestrial > Soil > Tree plantation... | reverse complement strand
ACCGTGGTGAGCCAGAGCAGCCCGATGACCCCGATGGTCGTGGCGACGGGGGTCGAGGACAGCCACGGGAGGAAGCCGGCCAAATAGCCGACGGCGGAAATCGCGATCGCCACATTGCCGATCGCCAGCGACAGGAAGTAGAGGAAGAACACAATGAAGTACCCGGACTTCCCGTAGGCGTCTTCGGCGTACGCCGACATGCCGCCTTCGCGCTGGTTGAAGAGGCCGGCCTGCGCGAACCCCCATGCAATCGCCATCGACCCCAAAGCCGTCACGACCCATGACAGCAGCGAGATTGCGCCGACCTTCGCCATGTTGGTCGGCAGCATGATGATTCCGGAGCCCATCATGTTCACGGCAACGATGAACGTGAGCTGGACTACGTTCATCTTCTTGGTTTCAGCCACGTCTCCCCCCTGCTTAAGGTCGCGTCTCGAAACTCACTGCCGGACGGCGTAGGTGTAGAACTTGATGCGACCGTCGACCCGCTCCTGATACACGCCCTGCACTTCGTAGTTGAAGCCGGGGAACCGATTGAACGACTCCTGGAACGCCATGAAGTAGTCGAGCATCGGTTTCGCCCGGTCGTCCCACCGCTCGCCCGGGACTATGACGCCTATTCCGGGCGGGTAGATCAGCGCCAGCGTTGCGGCAATGCGACCTGTGATCTCTTCCAGCGGCACGTAGTCCACCTCGTTGGCGACCAGCGCCTCGTACGCATCCTTGGGCGACATCGCGAGTTCGGGGAAGCTCGAAGCCCGGAAGCAGAGCCGCTGTAGCTCCTTGATGTTCGCCGTTCGATAGAAGTCATGCATCTCGTTGCAAACCTGACGGAGGCTGTATCCCGCGTAGCGCTCGCGGTTGTTGGCGCAGAGGCTCGGAAGGACTTGGTCGAGGGACACGTCGCGATCCCAGAAATCCTTGAACTTGACCAGCTTGGCGATCAGCGTGTTGAGCTTGCTCTCGTCTTCGGCCGGCGTCATCAGGAACAGGATACTGTTGAGGTCGCACTTCTCCGGGATGACACGCTGCTCGCGCAGGTAATTGGCCACTACCGTGGCGGGCACCCCGAAGTCGAGGTATTCGCCGGTTTGGCGATTAATGCCGGGCGTGAGCAGCGTCAGTTTGTTCGGATCGACCATCGCATATCCATCTGAGTATCCGGCGTACCCGTGCCAACGGCTGTTGGGCTGGAAGGTCCAGCACTGCTGCTCGCGCCGCAGCACTTCATCCGGCAGATCTTCCCAGGGCACGTCGGTGACGTCCTCGGTAAAGCGGGAGCCCCGGATCGTTACGACGTCGGGCACGAACGGATCGAAGAACCATTTCTCCTGGTCGGTTCGGCCGGTGCTCGCGTAGAAGGAGCCGAAATCGCGCAGCTTCTTCCGAACCTCGATGCCGAGCGCGATGCAGCGATCCCACAGCATCTCGCCGGCCTTGCCCTCGTGGACCTTCGCGTTCACGTCGAGCGAGGCGAACAGCGGATAGAAGGGTGAGGTCGACGCGTTCATCAGGAACGATTCGTTGAAGCGCTTGTGCTCGATGTACCGCCGCTGGCCCTTGATGTGCTCGTCGCGCTTGTGGATCTGGGAGGCCTGCGAGAAACCGGCGCCTTGCTTGTGCACGGACTGAGTGGAAAAGAGCCCGGGATCCTCAGGTGCCAGGTTCGTCAGGCGCATCGGGCTGTGGTCGTCGAACAGCGAATGGAAGGCGTTATAGCCGATCCAGGCTTCATCCCAGAGCACGTAGTCGCACAGGTGCCCGATCTTCTCCAGGACCTTGCGTACGTTGTAGACCGTCCCGTCATAGGTCGCGAGCTGAATGCAGGCCAGCCGGAAGGGGCGTTCGGTCTTGTGTCGTTCCGGATCCCGCACCAGCGGATTGATCCTAATCTGCTCTCGCAGGTATTTCTCGTCCCACGCATCCCAGTCGACCGCCCCGATCATGCCGAACGAATTGCGTGAGGTCGGGAGAAAGATTGGAATTGCCCCGGCCTGGACTAGCGCACCCTGATGCAGCGACTTGTGGTTGTTGCGGTCGAACAGCACCAGATCACCGTGTCGCAGAACGGCGTTGGTGACCACCTTGTTCGAGGTGCTGGTGCCGTTCAGCACGAAGTAGGTTTGGTCGGCGCCGAAGATGCGCGCCGCGTGGCGCTCCGCCAATGCCGCAGTGCCCTCATGGATCAGCAGGTCGCCCAGGTCCACGTCGGCATTGCACAGGTCGTTGCGGAAGACCTTCTCGCCGAAATGCTTGAAGAAGAGCTGGCCCGCCGGTGACTTCCGGTAGAACTGGCCCCCCTGATGCCCCGGGCAGTCGAAGGCAATGTTGGCCTCGGCGTCGTAGGCGGCGAGGCCGCCGAAGAACGGCGGCAACAGGCTCATTCCGTAATCCACCAGGCTCGCGATGACTTGCTTGGCGTAAAACGCGGGAGTTTGCTGGCCGAGATAGATGTAGCCGTCCACCTCGCCGGTGGCTCCCAGGACAGCCACGTCCGCAATCCGGTGTGAATCCGCGAGGGCCCAGAGTGGCGTCCGGAAACCGATCCCCCGGACGGCGCGGCCCAGCTCGCGAGCCGGCTCACGCCGCTCGCCATCGATCGACACGATGTAGGCGCCGACATCGGCATCCTCGGAGACATCGCGCTCGTAGCGGTCGCTCAGCTCGATCTCGTACTTCTCTTCGGCGATGTGGTCGAGCAGTTGTTTGATTTGCCGATCCTCGGCATCCACCAGGGCGACCACCTTCAGCAGCCGGTGAAACGGAATGGGAATGGTCGGGCTCTTCACCGCGAATTCCAGCATTCCGCCGTGAGAGGTCCCCGTTCCGGCATCGCGCGCCGGCGCCGGACTGCGACGGCTCTTACTTGGTGAGGCAATAGATGTGGTAGACACCGTCTCGCTCCTCCGTTCCTTCGACTTCCTTGGCGAAACCGGGGAAGAGATGGCCGTACTCCTGCAGTGTACGCAGGTAGGTGAGCCATGGTCCGTCGGCTGCGCCGACGTTCTCTCCCGGCATGACGATCGGAATGCCAGGTGGGTATGGAATAACGCCGACCGCAACAACCCGATTGGCCATCTTGCTGAGCGGTACCTTCTCCGCTGCTCCGGCCATCAGGCGCTGGAACGCGCGCCGAGGCGTCATCTGGGGCTTGGGGAGCGAGGCATAGGCCTGAGCTTGCCAGTGCCCTTGCCTGCTCTTCTTCATGTGCGCCCACATGGCGTCGGCCAGATCCCTGAGGCCCATCCCCGCATAGCGGTCAGGAGCAGCCGCGACCACGCCTGGCAGGACCTCGGTCAATGGCGCATTGCGGTCGTAGTCGACCTTGAAGTCCAGCAGGGTGTTGAGGAGCGTCCCCCACTTCCCCTTGGTGATTCCCACCGAGAAAAGGAAGAGCACCATGTGGTCGGTGGTGCGTGACGGCACGATTCCGTGTCGGCTCAGGTAAGCGGTCACGATGTCGGCCGGCATGCCTTTCGTGTCCAGCTGTCCATCCGCTTTCATGCCCGGACACACGATGCCGAACTTGATCGGGTCGAGCATGCACCAGTTGTCCGAGATGTCTTCGAACCCGTGCCAGCTCTCGCCCGGCCGCAGGACCCAGCAGGCGGGATCGGTGGCCAGCAGCTCGGCCGGTGCCTCGTGGAACGGGATGCGCTTACCAGTCTTGGGGTCCCGGACTTCCTCCGCATTCCAGGGTGCGAAGAACCAGTCCTTCTTGGAGAGGAACTCCTGTCGAACACGGGCCACGGCCAAGCGGCACCCCACCGCTTCATCGATGACGTCCTGAGTGAGGGCCTGTCCTCCGGGTCCGTCCATCATGGCAGCCGCTACATCGTTCGAGGCGATCAGCGCGTAGAGCGGCGACGTGGTGGCCTGGGAGCAGTAGGCTTCGTTGAAACGGCCGTGATCGATGGCTCCGCGACCGTCCCGGATGTGGATGTACGAGGTCTGGGACAATGCCGCGAGGAGCTTGTGGGTGGAGTGGGTAGCGAAGACCGTTGGGCCATCCTTGGGATGATCGGCCGGACTGCCCCGCATCGCGAAGCGGTCGCGATACATGGGATTGAACCTCGCATAGCCGTACCACGCCTCGTCGAAATGGATCCGGTCCACGCTCTTGGCCAGCCGCGCCTCGGCCTCAGCGGCGTTGTAACACATTCCGTCATACGTGCAGTTGGTGAGCACCGCATACACCGGGCGCTTGTTCGGGGCATCCTTTGCCAACGGGTTTGCCGCAATGCTCTTCTTGATTGCGGCGGGGTCGAGCCGCTCCGGCGGGATCGGACCTATGATGCCGTACCGGTTGCGGGTCGGGCTCAGGAAGACCGGGATGCCGCCGGTGAGGACCAGGCCCTGCTCGATTGACTTGTGGCAGTTGCGGTCGCACAGCGCGATTTCGCCGTCGCCCACACACGCCGACATGATCGATCGGTTGGAAGCAGAGGTCCCGTTGAGAACCGAGTAGGAGCGATGGGCGCCGAACACGTGCGCGGCGTACCGCTCGCTCTCGCCGACGGGGCCACTATGGCTCAGCAGCGAGCCGAGTGCGGCGCGCTCGATTCCCATGTCGGTGCGGAAGAGGTTTTCGCCGTAGAAGTCGAAGAACGCCCGTCCGACGGGCGACTTGAGAAACGCGATGCCGCCCTGATGTCCGGGTGCGGCCCAGGAGTACTCCCGTTCCCGATCGTAGCGCGCCAGCGCAGCTGCGAAGGGCGGCAGCAGCCCCTGGAGGTACCGCCCCATTGCGGCAGTCGCTCTGCCGGCGATAAAAGTGGACGTGTCCTCGAGTACCCAGACGAACTCGTCGGCCAGGGTGGCTACTTCTATCGTGACCCGGTCGGAGAGCTTTCGATCCGCCATGAGAAAGACGGGGACCTTGCCATTGCGCGCCCGGAGGCCTCTGAGCAGCTCGGTGGCCTGCGCATGGGAGCGACGGTCGTTCTTGCCGAGGGTCCAGTTCACGAACACGCAATGGAAGCCCGAATCGGAGCTCACGTTCGCGAGGCCGTCCTCACACGAATAGGCTTCGACCACTTCGACTCCGCGCGTGCGGAGCTCTTCCGTCAGCGCGCGTACGGCGCGGCCCCCCGCCGTCGTGGGCTGGGCCAGCTCGTCGTCCACCATGAGGACCCGCGCTGAGAGCGGGCGGGTGGTTCGTTCAATCACGGCTGGATTTCCCCGGGTGAGTAATCAGTAGGAGTACGCGACATACATCATACCGTAGGTAAAGTTCGAGGTCCGTCCGAAGCCCTGTGTCGCGGCTTCCTGCGGATGGGCAAACGCCGCGACCCAGCTGATCGTGAAGTTTCCATTAACCTTCCAGTCGAGGTAGGCGTCCAGCTCGTTCGCGATGCTCTTTGACGTAACGCCGGGCGCGAACGTTGCCGGCTGATCGAGCCGGAAGATGTATCCGATCAGACCTAGGCCCACAGACTCGGCGGGGGTCGTGTGAACCCGCACCTCATGGGAGATCAGATTCGAGTTGGCGAGGAAGTATTCGCCTGCGATCTCGCCTTGCCACCAAGTGCCCCAGTCGTAGAAGCCCGGGATCAGTGCATCGAACGCTTCGTCTTTCGGGGTCGTCGGGTCGTCACCTTCGAAGAAGGCGTAGCGGTAGGAGATCCTGGGCTTCCAGGCCACCTTGCTCAGCTCATAGGCACCCTGCGCATACCAGGCGTTCGAGCTGAGCAGGTCGCCGTTGCTCTCGTGGACATACTCCCCGGCAAAGGAAAGGTTCGGCAGCGACTTGAAGGGGGCGACATAGGCGCGCAGGTTGAACACCGACATTCCGTCGCGCCTCGGCAGGGAATCAGCATAGAAGTGCAGATAGGTCGCACCGAGCGTGTTGGCTTCACCCAGGGCGAGCTCGTAGTTCGCACCCCAAAGGTGGGTTCCTGTCTGAGCCTCGGGCACCTCGTCTCGATCCAGGTAGAACAACTCGAAGGTGTGGTTTTTGGGCTTGAACCGACCAATGGCGGCAAGCGCCCAGGCCTTCCGTGCGTTGCTCCAGAAGCCACCGCGCGTGCCACCTTCGCCGCCGCCGTCCCACAGGATCATGCCCTGGCCAAGGGTGTATTGGCTGCGCCCGATCCTGAAGTCCAAAGCGTCCTCGCCAAGCTTGAGCGCATCTCCCGAGCGCCAGCCCAGATACAAATCCTCCACCTGGAACGATGAGGCTTCAGAACCAACTATCGGCGGGGGCGCGTCGAATGTGCGTTCGCCGACGGCGCTGATTTTTGCGTACAGCTCGCCCTTGGGCAGTCCGTAGCTGGCCGACAGTGCTGGTTTAACGAAGCTCTCCCACCAGTTGTCGCTCAGGTTTCCGGAGGGGTCGGGCCGCACGTCGGTGTAGAGGGAATTGTTGAAGCCGAATACGCCGGCGCCGGCGTCGAGGTTGAATTTCCACTTCACTTGACCGGGTAGCCCGGTCGACCGCTCCTCTTCTTTAGCCGTGTCTGCGGCCGCGGCGGAGGTGTCTGGAGCAGCTTTGGACGTGGAGTCCTGAGCCTGGGCCTGCCTGGCACCAGCGAGCAGCACAACTCCAACGGCCAGCAGTCTCAAATGCCTCATTTTCTCTCCTCGTGAAACCCGCCGGCACGACTGAGAGGGACGGTGATGGACGGTTAGGCCAAGGCGGGATGAGGACTTGTTGGCAGCCTTCGCGCACCGGTCGCATCTGCGGGTGTCAAGGTAGATCGTGGAGGTGGGCCGGGCATCGGAAGAATTACTGCCGCCCAGTCACGAAAAACTACGGAACCGAGCCCACTCAATTCGTGACCCAATGGTGACTTGCTCTGCGAGGAGGCGAACAAACGAAGGAACGGTCCGGCATTACGGTTGGTGGTCTTACCGTCCGCTCAAACTGCGATAGGTTTGCCCAGAGTGCTTCTGTTTCCTCGTGCCGGTTTGTGACGTTCCAAGGAGATCACCGGGATCAGGCCTCACCCGGCCGGACCGCTCGGTACTTTTTCGTAGCCGGTCGCTCGTAGTTGTTCGGAGGCAAGGAGTTCGGTAGCCGAATACCTTGCGCCGATAACCTGCCGAACGGCGATTCACCTTGGCCTTCCCAGTCAATCCGACCTTGGCAGTTTGGGGGGTTCTATGATCGTGGCGGGATGCCGGCTCCAGGCGGCATTGCTCGTGTTGGTAGGCCTGGTAGGCTGCAAGAAGGGCCCGCCTCCGACACCACCGCCACCGGAGGTGGAAGTCCAGCCGGTAGAGGTGCGTGACACGCCGGTGCAGGTCGAGTTCACCGGCGAGGTCCGAGGCGGCGAGGATGTAGAGGTTCGCGCCCGGGTGGCCGGGTTCCTTCAGTCGCTCGACTACCAGGAGGGAACCCTGGTTCGTAAGGGCCAACTGCTCTTCATGATCGACCCCAAGCCCTTCGAAGCTACCGCTGCCCGAGCCCTCGCCGACTACGCCGAAGCCAAAGCCAGGCATGACCGGGCCGTAATACAGGTGAACCGGCTCCGACCGCTCGCGGCACAGAACGCCGTAAGCCAACAGGACCTCGACAACGCGGTTGCGAGTGAGGAAGCCAGCCGGGCCAGCATGGCTGCCGCCCAGGCGCAGGTCACCTCGGCTCGACTCGACCTGAGCTACTGCCGAGTGAGGAGTCCCATCGATGGCCTGGCAGGCAATCGGCAGGTGGACGTCGGATCGTATGTTGGGAGCCCGCAGCCTACTGTACTCACGGTGGTCTCTTCACTCGACCCCGTCCGCTTCAATTTCACCATCTCGGAGACCGAATACCTGGCGTATGCGCGGGCGGCCAAGGCTCAGGGCAGCAACCGGTCCGGGGCAGCAGCCCTCCCGCTCGAGCTCGTGCTGGCAGATGGCTCTGTGTTCCCGCAGAAGGGGCGGGTGACGGTCGTAGGCCGCGGAGTCACCACGGAAACCGGGACGCTTCCCATTCAAGCCACTTTCCCGAACCCGGGTGGACTGCTCCGTCCCGGACAGTTCGGCAGGGTGCGCTTTCCCATCACCACCCGCAAGAATGCCATCGTTATCCCGCAGCGGGCCGTTCAGGAGCTGCAGGGCACCTACAACGTCTTTGTGGTGGGTCCGGACAGCATCGTCCAGGCCAAGACCGTGAAGCCCGGCAACCGCGTCGGCAGCGACTGGGTGATCTCGTCCGGCCTGGAGCCCGCCGATCGCATCGTAGTAGAGGGTCTGCAGAAGGTGCGGCCGGGTGCCAAGGTGCGGCCGATCGCCCCAAAGCCGGCGACGGGGGATACCACCAAGGCCCGGGATACCACGGCCGGGAAGCATTGACCTATGGCTGACTTCTTCATCCGGCGGCCCATCGTCGCCATCGTCGCATCGATCGTCATTACGCTGCTCGGCCTCGCGGTCTTGCAGAAGCTTTCGATCGAGCAGTATCCCGAATTGTCTCCGCCCACGATCCGGGTAGAAACCACCTACCAGGGTGCCGCGGCCGAAGTGGTCGAGCAGTCCGTCGCCACGCCGATCGAACAGCAGGTGAACGGCGTGGACAACATGATCTACATGAAGTCGCTCAATACCAGCGACGGTCGCATGCTGCTCGACGTGTCGTTCCAGGTCGGCATGAACCGCGACATGGCGAATGTGCTGGCCCAGAACCGGGTGTCGCAGTCGCAGTCACGGCTCCCGCAGGAAGTGAATCAGCAGGGCGTCACGGTCAAGAAGATCAATCCCAGCATCCTGATGGTGATCTCGCTCTACTCACCGAAGGGCACCCGGGACGCGCAGTTCCTCAACAACTACGCGATGATCAACATCCGGGACGCGCTGCTCCGGGTCCCGGGTATCGCCCAAGTGGATCTCTACGGCGGAGCAGAGTACGGGATGCGGGTCTGGCTCCGCCCCGACCGGATGACTGCGCTCGGCCTCACCCCGTCGGATGTCATCTCCGCCATCAAGGAGCAGAACCTCCAGGCTCCGGCCGGCCAGGTGGGCGCCGCACCCTCGCCGCCCGGTCAGGAATTCACCTACACCGTCAAGGCACCCGGCCGGCTCACCACCGGAGAGGAGTTCGAGAACATCATCCTGCGCCAGACCTCCGGCGGAGGCGAACTCCGGATCAAGGACATCGGACGGGCCGAGTTGGGAAGCGAGAACTACAAGTCCTTCGGCCGCGCCATCGTGAAGGATTCGACGGGCCAGTGGCTGGAAGGTGGCGCGGCGTCCCTCACGGTGTACCTGCTCCCCGGCGCGAACCAGCTCGCGTCGGCGGACGGCATCTACAACACCCTCAAGGAACTGTCCGGCTACTTCCCGCCCGATATGGCTTACGAGATCGTGTACGATACGACCCCGTCAGTCAAAGCCAGCATCCGCGGGATCGTCAAGACCCTGATCGAGGCGTTCATTCTGGTGAGCATCGTGGTATTCGTGTTCCTCCAGAGCTTCCGCGCCACGATCATTCCGCTTCTCACCGTGCCGGTATCGCTGGTCGGGACGTTCATCTTCTTCCCGATGCTGGGCTTCTCCATCAATACCCTCACCATGTTCGGGCTGGTGCTGGCGATCGGTATCGTGGTGGACGACGCCATCGTAGTCGTCGAAGCCGTGATCCATCACATCGAGCACGGGAAAACCCCGCATGACGCGACCGTCCAGGCCATGAAAGAAGTCTCGGGGCCGGTCGTGGCCATCGCGCTGATCCTCTCGGCGGTATTCGTGCCGGTGGCGCTCCTTGGCGGCCTGACGGGTCGGCTGTATCAGCAGTTCGCTCTCACGATCGCGATCTCGGTGTTGCTGTCGGCGTTCCTGGCCCTGAGCCTTGCCCCGGCACTCTGCGCCATGATTCTGAAGCCGGCGAAACCCACGGGTGGCCCGCTGGGCGCGTTTTATCGCGGCTTCAACAAAGTGTTCGCAGTGACGACCGGCACCTACGTGAATTGGACCAGGCTGTTCGTACGTCGCGCCATCTTCACCATCGGAGTGGTGGTGCTGGCGACAGTCCTGACCGGTGCGCTGGGTAAGGCACTCCCGTCCGGATTCGTGCCCGATGAGGACATGGGCATTTTCATGATCAACGCCCAGCTCCCGCCGGCCTCATCGCTGGAGCGGACCGAAGGCGTCGTAAAGCAGATCGAGGGAGTCTTGAGAAACACCGAAGGCATCGTGGCCTGCACCGGCATCGGTGGCTTGGGAATCCTCACCAACTCATTCAGCCCGGAGTTCGCTTCCTTCTTCTGCAAGCTGACACCGTGGGAAGAACGCCACTCGAAGGAGCTGCACGTCACCGGGATCACGCAGACCCTGCGGCGATCGCTGGCCGGCATTCCTGGCGCCATCGTATTCCCGTTCACGCCTCCGACAATTCCGGGCTTCGGTGCCGCGGGTGGGTTCAACTTCCTGCTGCAGGACCGCAGCGGAACGATGAGTGTGGCCGACCTCGGGAAGCAGACGCTGGTATTTCTCGACGCAGCCCGCAAACGGCCGGAGCTGGCCAACCTCTTCACCTCGTTCAACCCGCAGGTGCCCCAGGTCGGCGTCGAGTTGGATCGGGAGAAGGCTCGGGCGCTGGGCGTGCCGATCAACGATGTCTTCGCGGCCCTGTCGGCATCGATGGGCGGCGCCTATGTCAATGACTTCAACCGCTTCGGGCGGCTGTATCGGGTCTACGTGCAGGCCGAGGCGGCGTATCGTCAGAAACCCGACGACATCGGCCAGTTCTACGTCCGGAGCAAGACCACCAACCAGATGATACCACTCTCCACCCTGGTCTCGGTGAAGCCCACGTCGGGCACCGAAATCACAGTGCGGTTCAATCTGTTCCGCTCGGTCGAGATCACCGGGGTACCGGGACCAGGGTACACCTCGGGCCAGGCCATGAAGGCGCTCGAGGAGACGGCGGCGCAGGTACTGCCGCGCGAGATGGGCTACGCGTACACGGGCTTCTCCTATCAGGAAAAGAACGCCCCGCCGGCAGGGCCCACCTTCGTGCTCGCCATTGTCTTCGTGTTCCTCCTGCTGGCCGCCCTGTACGAGAGCTGGAAGCTTCCGTGGGCGGTGCTGCTGGAGACGCCGCTGGTGGCTCTGGGCGCGTTCCTGGGCGTGTGGGTCGCGGGATACGACAACAACGTCTTCGTGCAAGTGGGTCTCATCATGCTGGTGGGCCTGGCGGCGAAGAACGCGATCCTCATCGTGGAGTTCGCCAAGGCCCAGCACGAGCAGGGCAAACCCATAGAAGACGCGGCGCTCGAGGCAGCCCGACTCCGCTTCCGACCAATTCTCATGACCGCGTTCGCCTTCATCATGGGCGTGGTACCGCTGGTGCTGGCCAGCGGCGCCGGGGCCGCGGCACAGACCCGCATGGGGACAGCCGTGTTTGCCGGGATGCTGGTCGCGACGGTGGTCGGTGTATTCATCATCCCCGGTCTGTTCGCCATGGTCGAGCGGATCGGGTTCGGAAAGAAAAAGGAGAAGGTGCCGACGACAGAGGCTGCCCGGGAGCCCGCCCAGCCAGCCTCGGCCGGAGCGCACTGAGATGCGACGCTGGGGCCGTGCCGCCGCGATTGTGCTCTTACTGACGGCCTGCAGCATGGGGCCCAATTACGAGCGGCCCACGACCGTGCCGGCTCCCAGCCGATGGCGGGATACCTCGCTGGCCCTGCGCGATTCGTCCTACGCCAACCTTCCCTGGTGGAGCGTGCTGGGCGATACCACACTCCAGGGGTTGGTCCGGATTGCGCTCAAGGAAAACCGGGATCTCCACATCGCGCTCGGCCGGGTGAACGAAGCCCGAGCGTTGCTCGGTATCCAGCGGCTGGAGTTGTTCCCGGAGATCAATGCCGGGGGTGGTGTGCGGCGATCTGAGGGCGCTGATTCCATTCTGTCGGGAATCACGCAGCGAGAAACCTGGTTTCTCGGCGGCTCTCTGTCGTGGGAGATAGATCTGTGGGGGCGGATCCGCCGGCTCAATGAGTCGGCCCTCGCCACACTCCTGGCCAGCGAGCAGGGGCGTCGAGGCGTGATCCTGACGGTGGTGAGCGACGTGGCGCGTGCCTACCTCGAGCTGCTCGATCTCGATGGCCAGATCACCATTGCGCAAACGCAGGTCCGGATCCGGCAGCAGTCGCTGGAGCTGGCCCGGGCACGGTGGCAGGGCGGGCTCACCTCCGAGCTGGATGTTCGCCAGGGCGAGAACGCGCTGGCCGTAGCGGAAGGCACGCTATCCCGAACGCTGCGACAGCGGACGCAGAAAGAGAACGAGCTTAGCGTGTTGTTGGGACATCCGCCGGGAGACCTGCCCCGAGGCTTGCCCCTGACGCAGCAGCAGTTCCCCAACGTGATCCCCGCGGGCTTGCCGTCACAGCTGCTGGAGCGGCGCCCCGATGTGCGCCAGGCGGAAGAGCAACTCCACGCTGCGAACGCCAAGATTGGCGCTGCCATCGCGGCGCTCTTTCCCACTATCTCGTTGACGGCGGCCGGAGGAACGGCGAGCAACGATATCGGAGACCTCTTCAAGTCCGGGACCGGGTTCTGGAACATTGCGGGGAATCTGTTCGCCCCGATCTTCAATCACAGCCGGAACAAGAAGCAGGTTGCCGCTGAGCGCGCTCGTACCGAGGCGGCGGTGGGGCAGTATGAGAAGACAGTCCTAAATGCTTTTCAGGAGGTCGAAGACAACCTGGTGGCTGTGAAGCGACTGCGTGAGGAAGCGGACGCAGCGACCCGCGCCGCGGCGGCAGCCCGCCGCTCCGTCGAGTTGGCGGGTCTCAGATACGAAGGCGGCGTGGACAACTATCTCAACTTGCTCGACGCCCAGCGAACGCAGCTCGATGCGGAGCTGAATGAATCTGAGCTGCAGCGCCAGCAGCGGGTGGCCGTGGTGCAGCTCTACAAGGCACTGGGCGGCGGATGGGATCCGATCACCGATACCCTGGCTCTGCCGCCACCCAAACCGCACGCTTCATCGAAATAGCGCTGGTTCCCCCGCTACACTCTGGGCACGGGCGGCGGCGGCGCCTCCGTCAGGATCGGAAGAAGCTGCTTCAAGGTGATCGTCAGCGGAATCGCCAGCAGCGCTCCCATCGGCCCCAGCACGGCTCCCCAAGCAAGCAGCCCCAGCACGATGATCAGGGGTGAAAGTCCCAGACCTCCACCCATGATCTTGGGCTTGATCACGTTGTCGCCGATGAAGTTCACCACGAAAAAGAGCACGAAGAGCAGCAGGCCCCGGCCGATTCCGTATTCCAGCACGGTGATCACGAACGGGGGAATCAAGGAGAGCATGAATCCGAAGGGGACGAACGCAAACAGAAAAGTGATCACCGTCCAGAGCACTGCTCCATCAGTGCCGAGTGCCAGCATGATGACGAGATTTATCAGTGAGATGACGGCGCCGATCATCCCATTGAGCCCCACGAAGCGTCTCACCAGGCGCATGGACTCGTCCAGCCGGTGGCGGAGTGAACCGACCCCGGAGGCGTCGGTCTTGAGCAGAGGGAGCTC
>Ga0075424_100004272_pt1 | contig 13450 bp, 9 predicted proteins | sample SoiMethybrSBSTD3_FD_75301 | JGI IMG/M metagenome (GOLD analysis project Ga0075424, IMG submission 75301) | Bulk soil microbial communities from a Populus tree surrounding site in Tennessee, USA - Soil MetaG P. TD hybrid SBSTD3 | ecosystem: Environmental > Terrestrial > Soil > Tree plantation... | reverse complement strand
CAGGAATCGGCGGTCGCATTCTGGAACCGGCTCGTCGAGTCAGGTCGGCGCGTCGCCGCGGTCGGCACGAGCGACTTCCATTCTCCCCAGGACGATATCGACCGTGCCTCGGTTCGCGTCTATGCGGATCGCTTGTCGAAGGAGGCCATCCTCGATGGGCTCCGCGCGGGTCGCGTGATGGTGATGCGGAGCGCGCGCGATATGCCGCCGCTGGTCACCGCATCGATTGGCGCTGAACAGGGAATGATCGGAGACTCGTTGCGGTACCGGCCCGGAGACGCGCTGCAGGTTGAGGTTCTCCGGACACGGGACCTGAACGAAATCTGGCGCGCCGAGCTGTTCTGGAATGGACGGCTCGTCGATTCGCGGCAGCTTGCCGATGCGACGGTGTTCCAGCGCCCGGCGGAGGACGGCTATGCCTGGATCCGCCTGACGACACTCAGCGGCGAGACGATCGCTCTAACGAATCCATTCTACGTAACGAGGCGTGCGCGCGACTGACGCCGCCCCACCCTTTGTACACGGACTGCGTCACGACCTCGCCTGACGGCAACTCGCACTGCGGGCCTTTGTCAAGGACCTCCCGCGCCGTCAGCGTATTGCCGCGCGACTCGCTGGGATCGGGAACGGTGAACAGTCCCACCAGGAAACCTGTCACCTGCTGCGCCGTCTGTGCCTCGCTGTTGGCCCTATCGCGTTCCCGCGCAATGCGTCGAGCCTGGACCAGAATGATGCCGATCGCCAATGCAGCAATGAGCGCAAGGCCGGCGGCCGCGCTCACACCTACGGTATGACGGCGTGCGAACTTGTGCAGCGTATATAGTGTGCTCGGGCGTGCCGCGAGCACGGGTCTGTCGTCGAGATGCCTCTGGAGGTCCGCGGCGAATTCCGAGGCGGACTTTATCGGGCGAGCCTTTTTCGATCGCCGAACCGGTCCTGGAAGGACCTGACCGAGGCATTGGAAACTTTTCGATATCCGACAGCAGTGAGCTCGCCTTTGCGAGCGCAGGATCCAATCAAAGCCAACTGAGGTGGTTCGATCGCAGCGGGCGCCAGATTGGCACCGTGGCTGAGCCCAGCAACCAGGACGATCCGCAGCTTTCACCCGACGCGAGTCGCATCGCGGTCTCACGGCACGACCCGGAAACGCTGGCCTTCGACGTCTGGCTGCTTGATCTGTCGAGACGTACGACTTCACGCGTCACGTTCGGCCCAACGAACGTCTACGCACCGATCTGGTCGCCCGATGGCAGTCAGCTCGTCTTCACATCGAATAATCGCGGCGCTCCTGACTTGTATCGCCGGGCGATCACGGGCGCGGGCACCGACGACCTGATCCTCCACTCTGATTCCCGAAAGACCGCGACCGACTGGTCCCGCGACGGCCAGTTCCTTGTCTACACGAACCACGACCCAAAAACAAAGGCGGATATCTGGATTTTGCCGCTCACGGGCGATCACCGTCCGGTGGCGTACTTCACGAGCGAATTCAACGAAGGCAGCGGACGCCTGTCACCGGACGGTCAGTGGATCGCGTACGTGTCCGACGAAACCGGTCGTGACGAGGTCTATGTGCAGCGCTTCCCCCGAGGTGGCGGTAAGATCCAAATCTCGCCGCAGGGTGGAGCACGACCCCAATGGCGGCGCCGGGGCCATGAGCTGTTTTACGTCAGCGCGGACGCGAAGCTCATGGCCGTGGACGTGAAGCTGGGCGCGACGTTCGAGGCGGGCGTTCCACATCCGCTTTTCCAGGTACATCTTCGCGACTGGACAAATCGAATTGATTACGTCAGCTCCCGGGACAATTATGCGGTAAATGCTGACGGGCAGCGAATTCTTGTCAACGCTGCCACAGATCAGAAGCCGATGTCGATTACCGTCATTCTCCACTGGGCTGCCGGTCTGAAAAAGTGATCTGACCGATCAGGTGACCCGCTCCGCACGGCGCATTAGTCACGAAGCGACGTGTCGCCGACTTCTGAAGCTGGCGCTGGGAGAATTTGCGATTGCGAAGGACCACATCGGCCAACTCGATCAACACATGGCGCAGCTACCGGCGCAGCTACCGGTTCACCATCCTGCTGCCGTACAGTGACTGGCCGAGTTACCTGCTCTGAGCGTGGATTTCGCACAGCCGATGATTGCGGAATTCGGCGTCAGCGCGGCCACGTTTCCATCGCCCAAACACCTCGCGTCATGGATAAGCGCCTGCCCCGGTAATGAGGGGAGCGCCGGCGTGAACTAAAGTCACCGCTGCCGAAGGCAACCACGAGATGCGACGCGCCCTGAATCAAGCGGCGAACGGGTGGTCAAAGCCAAAGGCACGATCTTCGCGATCCTGAATCGACGGCTGCGCGCCTCGGACACACACAAGCGATCGACGCCATCGCCCACCAGCTCTGTCGTCTGATTTGGAAGATTCTTCACCAGCGCGTACGGTATGAGGAACGCGGACCGGCCGTCAGCGAAGAAGGCGCGGGCGCGCAAGATGATCGGCGAACTCCGAAAAGAGGAAACGTTGATCTCGCCGTCCCATCGGCCACTGGCTAGTGAGGTCCTTCTCCCTCACAAGTCGGCACATCGGCATAGAGTTGGCACGGCGCAGGCGTCACCAGTTCTGCCGGCTACCTGCCCTATGGATTGACCGACGCACGGCTGACGATTCGTTACAGCCATTTGTCTGAAAGAACCGAGCATCAAAGGACGATAACGTCGGAACGACTAGATTAAAACGGTGAAATTGATGTCGCCGAATAGACGTCGGATAGCTGGCCGCCAGACGCCCTTGATCGCGAGTGGGAGTATACGGAGCGCGCCTACCCGCATCTTCGCCAACGGCGGCCGCTGCGCAGGTGAGCGCTTCTGCTAGGCTGGGACCTCGGCATTCACGGCGTGAATCAGGGCCTTGATATACCCGTTGCCGAACGCGAACGCTTGAAGCTTGCCAGGATCATCAGGGTGGCTAGGCATGTGATCGGCACAAATTGAATGGGCAAATTGCGTATCCCTCAGAATGCGCATGATCTTGAAGAAGTCCATGTCTCCTTCATCCGGGTAGACCTCCGCGAAATTGTGAAGCCCTCCACGAATGTTGCGCATGTGAATCTGATGGATTTTCCCCCGTTCGCCCAGATATTGGACGATGGGAAGGATTTCCGTCAGGGGTTTCTTCAGTCCTTCACCCGTGGTTCCCAGGCACAGCTGAAATCCGTTGTAGGGACTGTCGACGATCGCTTCGTAGCGTTTGAATCCCTCGAACACCGACGGAGAATCCCAGTTCTCAGCCCCTTGGTAGCCAAACGGCAGGCCCGGTGGATCATAGGGATGCGCGGCCATCCTCACATCGTGCTGCTTGCACACGGGAATAACGTGCTGGAGAAAATAGGTGATGCGCTCCCAATAGTCCTCCGACGAGACGGCACCCGCTTTCCCGACGGGAAGGTCTTGCCAGTTATCCTCGAGCTTGAACGCTTCATACGTCGCACCACCTCGTCCAGGCACCGTCCCGTTTCGCCGGATCGGTATCACGGTCCAGTGATGGGTAATGACCTTGATGCCGATCTGGGAAGCCTTTTGGATATTTCCCATGATGCGCTCGAGCATCCGATCGCGTTCAGAGCCCTTACGAAGCATGATGTAGTCGGAATCCATTCGTATTGCTTCGAGGACCACGCCGTATTTGTCGCAATTGTCTTTCATCCGCTTCAAATCATCGACGTCCCAAGCGCCTTCAGGAGACTTCTTGCTGATTTGCGCAGTGAGGTGTCTGACGCCGTGACGCACGTTGAATTCAAGATTCTCTTTCCCGGTGATATCGGCTCCGCGGCCCCCCGCCACATAGTGATAATCACCGCCAACATGCATCAGCGTATTCTTCCTGGGAGCAGCTGCCGCGCGGGCCGAAGATGGGGCGACTGCATCCGCAACGCCGGCACCGATGACGCCGCCAGCGAGAGCCTTACCGAAATCCCTTCGTCTCATACGGCACATCCTCGGCTAGAAGCTGAATTGGATCCCGATGCGGGCAACTCGCGGGGCAAGGATGTCGGTGATTCTGCCGAATGTCCCGCTCAAGTAAGAAAGCGCAACTGGCGCGCTGCTGTTGATGAGGTTGAACACCGAGAAGTTCACGTCCACGGCGTATCCGTGGGCAGCTCTGACTTTCTTGGCCAGCCGAATGCTCGTCACCGGTACGACTGGGCCCTGTTGCGCACCAAATTCTTCCATGCGCAGGGTGACCGTCCCCTGGAGCAGCCTGGGGTCAGTGAAGGTCTGAGTCCTCTGTCCCTGTGCACCAGATGCAGCTCGAAGATTAGCGGACGCATTGACGTCCCAGGGAAAGCGGTAATTGGCATCCGCTCGCGCTTCCCACGCCCATGTATCGTTGATGGCGAAGCGATCGTCGTTCGGACTCGTCGGCGTCGCCCGGATCCATTGGTGAGTCTTGGTCATCCACAAGGACGAGGACAAGTTCCACTTTCTCGAGAGACGTTTGATCGCCGTCAGCTCAAAGCTGTGGTAGTAATCCGGCCGGTCATTGGCAGCGTTCAGCACTTTGTTCTGATTGAATGCCGCGCCCGCGTAGGCGGCAGGGTAGGTATAGAGCGTGACCTGCTGTCCGTTGAACGGATCCGTCAGAACAACCGGAATGTTCCAGACTTCGTAGGGCCGAGCCACATTCACAACCCCCGTGTCGTACCAGTTGGTGTGCCTGTGATAAACGTAGGCGAATCCGACGCCGACGTTCGCCACGAGTTGCCGGTCCAACCGCACCGACACCTCATAATTCTTGTTTTGCTTCAAGTCCGGATTGGGCAGCGTGTTGGATCCGCCGGTCGCGCTGATGTAATCTTTTCCCGTCGGACTGAAGTCGACGCTTCCGGGCAGGTAGTCGCAGCTCGTATTGGGAAGGTTGTATGACACGTTCTTGAACGGGGTCACCACACATGGGCCGCTCCATCGGTACCTGGTCGTGACTTCTGAATTCGGGTTGTAGGTCTGCGAGAAATCGGCCCCCATCGTATCTCCGAAGATTCCGAAGAACGTCTTGAGCGACGTTTTGCCGTCGCCCGTCACGTCCCAATTCATGCCGGCTCGGGGAACGACATCCGTCCACGTCAGAACATCCGCACCTTTGAACCTTTGCTCGATGCTGAACTGTCCGGCAGCCTTCGTCTGGTCCGGGTAGAAGTTGTGGTAGCGCTCCCACCTGACTCCGTAGGACAGCGTCACCCGTCCACGCGTCCACGTGTCTGTGACAAACGCGGCTTGGCTGAACAAACGGTCGATAGGGACAGTAGGCGTATTGTACGTTCTGATCTCCGTCGGTAGTCCCCGATTGAAAAACAAGGTATAGCTGCCGCTGGGATATTCATTCGGACGCGTGGAATCCTGACGCTCCCAGTTGAGATCGGTTCCGATCTTCAGCCGGTGGCTCCCTGTCACATAGCTGAACGACGTTCGACCTTGCCATCGGTCGGCGATCGTGCCGGGTATCGCCCCCAGAGGTCCGGTCAGGATGTTGGTCGTGATTTCCTGCGAAGCCGCGTTGCCGGTGACGGCCGTACCAGGCTGTGGTGTGTAATTCGTTTCGTAGCAGCAGAATCCGAACGCCGAATCGATGAACATGCGGCTGTTCGGAGTATTCTGAACTCCCACCTTCCACGTCCTCGTGGGTTGACTTTGAACTCTCGTACTTGGCTCGGGTGTCGTGGCGCCGAAACCAAAAAACGGCGTCACTTTCTCGGCGTGGACGAAGGTGCCGATCACCTTTGTCGCTGGTGAGGCTTGCCACGAGAGCTTGGAATACTGTTGTTTCAGAATCCTGATCACGGTTCCCGGCGGCGCGTCGGGGCAGGTCCAGCAACCCGCGGCATTGGGACCCTTCACATAACCGATCTGCAGCTGGTCGATTTCCTGCTTGCTCGCGCCGCCATAAAACCAGAGTTTGTTCTTGACGATGTAACCTCCGAGATCCCCATTCACGTCGTAATAGCGAGTGGTCGGATTGGTGATCGAGAAACCCTTTGCGGCGAGGTCCTCCGAGACGTTGTTGCTTTGCCACTTCTTGTTCTCGTAGTCGCCCTCGACGGATCCGTGAAACGCGTTCCCGCCGGATTTCATGATCATCTGCTGGTAAACACCGCCAAAGGCCACGTCAGCATTGTTGCCGCTTGTCTTGAACGACGCTTCCTCCACCTGGTAGAAGTCCAGATAGAGGGCCGTGTTGCCTTGGTGAGCCGTTGTCGAATTGATCCCCTCGAATTCCAGGGTAGGCGTCAGAGCAACGCCATAGGTCACGATCCGCTGCCGATTGGCCAGCTGGCTGTCTCCTACGTCTGGCGGGCCCTGCAAGCTGACGCCCGCAGCCAGCGGGAGCAGGTTCTGGATGCCCAGCCCCAGAGGGACCGTTTCGAGACGCTCCAACTGTATTGACGAGACCCCGGCGACACTCACGGTGTCGACCACCGGGCTCTGCCCGCTGACTTCCACTGTTTCAGAGACGGTGCTGACTTTCATTGCCGCATCAATCCGGCCTGTGAAGCCGGCTGTGAGGCTGACGCCGTCGAACGCAATCGTTTGAAAGCCCTGCAGCTCGAAGACGACGCGGTACATCCCTGGTGCGGGTAGGTCGCGCAGATGGTAATTCCCTTCAGCATCGGTGACGGTCGTCACATCACGCACTTGGAGGGCAGGACTTGTGGCCCTCACCGTCACACCCGGCAGTACGCCACCGGTCTCGTCAGCGGCTTTTCCCATGATGTTGCCAAGTGCGCCCGCCTGCGCCCGAGCCGTTTCAATCGCGAAACAGAAATGCAGCAACGCGACAACAGCAACGGTCATTGACGTGGACTTCTTGACTCGAGCCATGACAGCCTCGTTTTCATCCTACGTGAACCACCGCGTCAAACCATGTCCGGGGTCTGGAGGGCTACTGTAAGGGTTTCCAAAGTGCTCGGCAAGGCGGTCTACGCGCACGAATCGGGCGGAGATCATCTTGCCCAAACGGCCGGCTTCGAATTCCTCTACGACGGACAGACGGCGACAGTGGCCCTTTAGAGGCTCTAATAAAACCGTCCCGAGAATAGCTGAGCTATCGACGTGGACTCGATGTGTCTCCCCCGGTCTCGAGTAGCTCATATCCCAACAGCGATCCGATAGCTCTCGATATGGCCGACGATTTCTCAACTCCGAGTTCCAGCTCACCACCACGGTCAGGGACGGACGCTCATTGTAAAGCCCTTCGTCGGGGCTAATCATGAAGAGTCTTCGTTTTGGTGCACCTCGCCGTGCCTCGGGTGCGACTCATCAGCTAGAGCAAGATGTCCACTAGCACACTCAAGCAGCTGGGGATTCGCCTCCCCGGCTATCGTGATCGACTGGGGGGAACATCTCTGATAACTATGACCATCACACTTACCCGCGAGCAGCTTTATCAAACGCGTCTGGGAAACAGCGATCGACGCTCTTCGGAAGGACTTTCGTCATTTCCAACGTCCGCCTTGGGAAGATCTGCCGTCATCGCCAGATTCCCGTGCCTCCACGCGGCTACTAGTCGAAGAAACACGCCGGCCACAAGATGAAGCCGCCGCCCCGTTACCGCCGTCAATCAGCGGAACCCGCATCTCGCCTGCTGGACGTGATTCTGCCGGTGGTCGCCGGGTGGAGCGTGTTGAACGTCAGCGATGGAAGCGGGAATCGCGGATTATGTGTGGAGCATCGACGAATTGACCGGCTTCTTGTAGAAACGTAGCGCAGTAGCGGCGTGATTGACTGAGAACGCCGATCCGCAGAGCGGTTCTTATCGTTGCTGCCAAACCTTTGCAGCGTCCGACATTCCTCCGTACAGAATGGCCAACGCTGCAGGGATCGCTACACGATCTCGTTGAGTTGTTGCTTAAGGATCAGGACGATCGCGAGCGCGACCTGCGACAACACGCCGACGATCGACAGGCCGATGCCAGGCGCGAAGAGTTGTAGGATGGTCGCGCCAATAAACCACAGGCAGAAGATCGTCCCACTTTTGCCGAACAGCTCCCGCTCACGCCAGAGCCGGATGAGAAACCACATCGAGATGAAGATCGGCAAGTAAATGCCGCGTCTTTCGAAATAGACCATCACGCGGGCCACATCGTCCATGTTCGTTTCCGCCCAGTCTGTTGCGAAAACAAGTGTCTACGCAACAACGGCGCGTCCAGTCGATAGCGCCGAACGAACGGGCATAGCTTGCCGTAATCGAAGGTCCTGTCTGGCGGGACAATCAACTGATTGTCCCGTCCGCGGATCCATCATTAGCCAGTCGCCAATGAATCCGGGGGCGAGATCGACTGGGCAACCGCGAACGATTGTCCCATCTGCGACGGCCCTTTCGTGAACAGCTAACGCTTTTCTTTAGAGCCTCGAAAACACCTCGCGGATCGACAGGACGAGGCGGGTTGAGTGAGGACCACGTTACCTCCGCGCCGCTCGACGCCGCACTTCGTCGAAGAAGTTGGCTACCAAGGTAAGGTGGCTCCGAGTCTCCGGTGGCTCCGTACTCTCGAGCGGCATCGTTACGAGGAAACGCTTCTGGTCCGGCGCGAGGTGGAAATTGATGCTAAGTCCCACGTTGGCAAGTTCGGTTTCGACCCAGACTCGTGGCCTCTCCGCGACAAACGCGTCACCCTTCGCGGTGTAACGGGTCAGCACCGAGATCAACCGCACCGTGGGTAGCGGCGTCGATGTGATCTGGGGTCTTGACCCGCTCTTGCTATCAGCGCTCGGCGAATTGCGTATGGTCACGGCGCAAGAGCAAGCATGCCTAGTCAACGATCTGCCCTACCCTCCTCTCGCAATCATTGTTGCCGACCTCGCGACAGTACCGTCTTGTGTGTGCTCTGAGCCAACGGCACCCATGTTGCCGTTGCTTTGCGACTTCATCACCACACGCTGGAAAAACCAATACACACGCTGACGCTCGGTCACGAGTGGGTGGCAGTGAGTGCAGATGGGGACAAGCGGGCCCTTGTGTCCCTCGGCCGCATAGGGAATGACGTGATGCACCTGACGACCGATGCCGAGCTGAGCCAGCGCCGACTTCGGCGCTCCGCACATGACACAGCGGTTGTCGTATTTCTCCCAGATGGAATCGAGGGTTGCGCCCTCTGGCAACGGTGGTCGTTTCGAGCGCTTGCGCTCGTTCTGCTTCAGATACAGGAGCGTTCCCCACGGCCGTTTTGACTGGCAGTGAGGGCAGTAGACCAAGAGGCCATTATTGTTTGGGTTGAGTTCGGTCACGACACCAACTGCGTTACAACGTTGGCAGGAATGCGTTTCCCGATGGCATTCAAATTCGTTCAACGTGATGGACCCCTCCCAGTGCGTATTCACGCCTGAACGTGAGCTGGTCCACCTGGCGTTTGACGATGACACCGCGCTTGACCTCGGTCTCGCTTCGGCTCTTGCACTTCGCTCGATGCTCTCGTATCTGGAATTGAGCGTCAGGAACCGCCGCTCGGATAGCACTGAGTTGATCCCACTCTTCCGCAGTCAGTTGAGTCGCGTCCACCGATTGGAATTTCAGCCCACATGGCCCGTTGCCTGCGTGTTCGCACACACAGACGTCGCTGACTTCAAACCTGACATAGAGGGAAAACTGTTCGAGAGGCGCGAACAGGTGCTCCCTGACCGACCAGCGATCCCCCTGGCGCCACGGCTTTCGGCTCACGCCCAGTGTCTCTGATTCGCTCAAAAGAGGCGGCCGTGTTCACGACAATCGCCCGGACGTCTCTCCGCTGGTGGGTGCGTGCGCGGAGCGTTTACTTCTTCAGGTCACGCGCCTTCTTCATCGCATTAAGTAGTCCGTCGAGCATCTCATCGGCCAGCGCACACGCGATCGGGTTGACGTGTTCCCCGCGGATCAAGATCGCATTGCCGACATTGCCCCGGCGGGCCTTGGCGCCGTCCCGCCACAGTTTCGTCCCGTCTGGGAGCTGCGCTTCGAGGTAGACGCTCGGAGAGCCGTAACGAGCATCGCCGCGATCGGGATTGAGCGCACGAACCCGTGCTTCATGGAATGCGGACGATCATGTCATTCGAGCCCGAAACTCTCCAGCGGCCTCTAACCCGATCCCAGGCGGAAACTTTCCACCTTTACATCTACATCGCGCAAGCTCGCTGTTGGACCGGGGCGGGATCAACGCCGACCTGCCTCGAGATGAGCGCCATCAGGAGATTGTCCTTCAGTAGCTCGCGCGTGATCTGGCACCGCTCGGTGTAGCTGGACCTCCACGGATCGCCGGAGCCTGAGTCGAGGGCGCTCTTCGCGTAGCAGTCGCCCGCGCAGTTGTATTTCGCGATGCACCCCTGGCACTTCGGCATCTCGCGGACGTTGAGCCTGCCGAGTCGGTTCACAGCATCCATATCGACGACGAATTCGCCCGCCTGATCGCTCCAGGCGCCGTAGTGAAAGAGCCGCGCGCGCGGATCGGTGGGCTGCAACACTTCGTTGCACGACGTCACGAGGCCGCGCGAGGTGACGAGGAACGTACTCGCATCGGTGGCGCCGCAGAAGCTGTCCCGGGATCTCATCACCGACCCCGAGTAGTAGAGCTCGATGCCGTATCCGGCCGCGGCGCGCCGCGCCTTCCGGAAATTCTCGACGAATACCACGGGATCGAGCGGATCGATCCGATCCTTTAGGCTCGTGACCGCGGTGACGTCGAAGACCGGCTCGAAATGGATGCTCCGGCACTGGAGATTCTCGCCAACGAACACGACGAAGTCGGTCAGCGTCGCGCAGCTGGCCGCGGTCACCGTCGACCGGATGTCGTAGCCCCGGCCTCGCGCCTCGAGTCCCTTCAGCGTGGCGATGATGCGATCGAACGAGCCCTGTCCGTTCGGCAGCACTCTGTTGCCGTCGTGGACCGGCTGGATGCCGTCGATGGAGAAGGTGAGATGCGAGCAATGCTTCGCGATGTAGTCCAGCCGCTCGCGCGAGAAGACGCCGTTCGTGCTGAGCGACACGGCTGGCGTCAGCCCGTGTTCGCCGCACTGCGCCTCGAAATAGTCGATGATCCCGCGGAAGACGCCCCAGCTCGCCGTGGCTTCACCCTCACCCAGGAACGTGATGGACGGGTCCGCTTGTTGGCTCACCGCGTTGCGGATGATCAGATCGATCGCCGCCTTTGCAATCGGCCACGGGAGGTCGAGGTCTTCGAGGCGGCCGCCTTCCGCGTAGCAGTACTTGCAACGAAGAGTGCACTTCTGCGTCGTGGAAAAGGTCGCGCTGGTTGGCGTCCACTGGATGTTGTCGTGGGGCCCGACTCCCTCGTCCGGCTCAGGGACGCGAAGCACGCCCGGGCCCAGGCGATCGATCAGCGCCTGCTCGGCCGGCGCCAGCGCGTCGTGCCGGAAGTGTTTCCGAATCGCCGACGCCCCGAAATCGTCGAGCAGGACCGTCGTGCTGTTCAGCGGGCTGTAGTAGAGATGGCCGTTCAAAAAGGGCACGAGAAAGACGTCGCCCGCCCCCTCGATCCGCTCTTCGATGTACGCCGGGTGCGGGCGGGCAGTGTCGGCCCGACCGGTCGCGCCGTAAAACAGGAGTGGGCTCGTGCTCATCGCGTGCCTCCGCGCTTTCGTGGCGTACGGGTCCGTTTGGCAGGCGCGGGCGGAGGTGCCGCCGGCGCGGGGGCGGCCCGTTTCGGAGCGGCAATCTTTGCCCGCAGGTCGTCCACGATCTCGAGGAAGTCCTCGATCGTCCGGACTTTCTCCGGATCCAGCCCTCTCACGACCTCGCGAAACACGGGGTTGGAGACCATGTCAGACAGGCTGGTGAAGCCCTTCTCGTCGCAGACGCATTTCAGCTCGCACGAGCACTGGAAATCGCAGACGCACTTCAGCTCGCACGAGCACACCTGATCGCTGACGCACTTCAGCTCGCACGAGCACTTCTGATCGCAGACGCACTTCAGCTCGCACGAACATTCAGCGCCGGAGAACCCTTTGAGGATCGTCGCGAGAGCCACGATTCCGAGTGGATCGAGCGCGCCGGGAGGCATGGTCGCTCCTTTGAACGGCGCGCGCTGCGCCTGCAAGAGGCGTGCGCGTCCGATCGATGCGGCGCGCGAAAGAAGGACATGCGATCGCGAAACGCCGTGTGCATCGCGGACCGACAGCGACGTTCACTCGTTACACAATCCGGGGAGGCTGCCAGCGGACAACGGCTGGGCTACTATCGTTTCAAAGAGGTGTCTGACGTGAATCGATTGTCCCTGGCGGTTTTCGCGGGGTTCGTCGCGGTCTCGTGCGCGTCTCGCAGTGCGACTCCTGCGACCGACTTATGGAGCACGTAACACCGATCGCCTTGCCGATGCCGGCATCGCGCATCCGTCGGCAGCCGGGGCGATTCCTACGACAACGCGCTCGCGGAATCGGTGATCGGCCTCTTCAAAACGGAAGTGATTCGACGGCTCGGGCCGTGGCGGCATCTCGAAGCTGTCGGCGGACGTCGGAGGGAGAAACACATATGCGCCCCCGCCTCACTCGCTAACTCGCTGACTGCACGTCACTTACAAACAACCGCGATGCATAATCGGGCGGCCGCATATTCCTGCGGTCCGGCTCGCCTCGGGGGTCCCTTCCGGGAGTCGATTTCGTGGGAGGCTCCATCGGCCGGGGCGACGCCGGGGTCGGACGGATATAGGTAGATAAGGCCCCTACGATTCGCTAACTGCCTGAGCTCGTGTCACTTAGTCGTAGCAGCCATGCATACGCGGGCGGGCGCATAATCCACCGCTCGCCAGGGCCGTCTCGCCTGGCGTTGGTTCGGCGGGAGGCTCCATCCCCCGGGTGGAACGAGCGGGCCAGCCCACGCCGTGCGTTAAAGGCGTAGCTGTCGCGCCCGCGTGGCAACCTACGATTTTCGGAGTGCCCGAGATGCGCGCATCTGGCGGGGGCCGCACGGTGGTGGCGGTTCAAGCGCACGGTCGCGCACGGTCGCGCAAGGGGTCACCCAACAGCTTCTTCAGAAGGGCCGAAACGCGCGCGTATCGGCAGCCCGATCAACGTCCCTTCGCGTCTGCCATGGTCCACATCGTATCCGCCTTCGGAAAGTGACCACGAAACCGGATCAAGCCCGGCGCGACAGGCGGCACAATGAAGCGGGCGTAGAATGGCCGCCGGTCGCTGAATTCCAAGCGTGGAGGTTGATATGGGCCGGGCTGACTGTCTAACTGTGGTCCTAATGTCAATCCTTATGTTTGGCTGCCACGGATCGAAGAGTGCCGGGAGCGCCGACGCGCTTCGCGTAAACTTCACTGAGGCGGCCAAATCGGCGGACGCCAGAATAAGACCAACCAACCCTGGGCAGGTCCAGTTCGACCCTGGAACCGAGCCAGCGGTGCCGTCTGTGCCCACCTCCGGTACCCGCAAGCAGGCTTCTACGGCCTCTGTCGCGACCCCGCAACCATCG
>Ga0075424_100004271_pt1 | contig 13450 bp, 14 predicted proteins | sample SoiMethybrSBSTD3_FD_75301 | JGI IMG/M metagenome (GOLD analysis project Ga0075424, IMG submission 75301) | Bulk soil microbial communities from a Populus tree surrounding site in Tennessee, USA - Soil MetaG P. TD hybrid SBSTD3 | ecosystem: Environmental > Terrestrial > Soil > Tree plantation... | reverse complement strand
CGTCCACCTGAAGGTCGCCGACCTCGAGCGGGCGCTCGATTTCTACTGCGGCGTCCTCGGCTTCCAGCTCACGTCGCGGTATGGACCGCAGGCCGCCTTCGTTTCAGCCGGCGGCTATCACCATCACATCGGCCTCAACACCTGGGAGAGCCGCGGCGGCTCGCCGCCGCCGCCAAGCTCAACCGGCCTCTATCACGTCGCCATCCGCTATCCGACTCGCCGGGCGCTCGCCGCCGCCGTGCAGCGGCTCCTCGCCGCGGGAGTCCCTCTCCAAGGCGCCGCGGACCACGGCGTGAGCGAGGCCATCTATCTCGCCGATCCCGATGAGAACGGGCTGGAGCTGTACTGGGACCGGCCGCGCGAAGAGTGGCCGCGATCCGCGGACGGATCGCCGGCCATGCGCACCGATCGCCTCGACCTCGAAGACCTCCTGCGCAGCGCCGCCGGCTGACCCCTACGGATACATGCTCTTGATCATCGTGATGTCGCTCGCCGACAGCTTCGTGTTGGTGTTCGTCGCGCCGAGCCCGTCGGCGAACAGGGCGCCGTCAAAGGCGTAGAGCATGATCGACTTGGGATCGAACTTCGTCGCCGAGATGCCGGTCGGCGAGTATTTCGCCAGCACGTTGTGGGTGATTTCGTCGGACGACCAGAAGTTCGGCGGCCCCTGGAAGTACCTCATGACGGCACTGGTATTCCACTTGCGGCTGAACGTCGGCGACTGATGCTCGTGGATGCAGCCGAGCGCGTGACCGAACTCGTGGAGCACCACGCGCGAGTACTCGTTGTCGTTCGTGTTGTCGCGCAGCCAGCCGTAGTTCATCGTCGGCTGGTGCAGGGGAAAATACGCGGTATTCAACGCGTCGCGGCCGACGGCCGACCAGGAGCCGGCGTCCGCGAAGAAAGAGATGCGGATCTCGGCCGAGCCGGAGGTGACAAACTTGAACTTGACGTCCGCGAAATGCTCCCACTGGTGCGCGACTCCCTCCACCTTCTTCTTCATGCGGGTGCTGCCGTCCAGGAAGCGGCAACGCAACTGCTGTCCCGCCGACCACTTCTTCGTGTTGATGAGGGCCATGCGGGCGATCTGGCCCATGTCGTCGGCATTGAGCGTCTTGCGGGAGCTCGCCGCGATGACCTCGCGCATCCGGCGCCGGGCCGTTTGCTCGGGATCGAGCTCATCAGGGATGATGCGTTCGAAGCAGATCTTGACCGGCTGCGGCGTCTCTTCGGCGGCGGGCTGGGGTACGGCCTTCTTCGCGTGCTTGGTGGCCATCTCGAATCCTCCTTTTTCCGGATCAGCATTTACAGGCGTGCGGGCCAGCGAGAACGTTACGGCACCCGGCCTTCCAGGATGGCGCACAGCTTCGCGGCGTCCAGGTTGCCGCCGGAAACGATGCACACCACCTTGCGCGCTTCCGGCACGCCGGCCAGCGCGGCGGCGACCGGCGTGGCGCCGGCGCCCTCGGCGATGACGCGGTGGCGCTCGGCAAGGAGCTTGACGGCGGCGGCCACTTCCTCGAGCGAGACCACGCGGGCACCGGCGAGCAGCGAGCTGACGACGGGCCACATCTCGGGCAGGAGACTCTTGCCGCCGATGCCGTCGACGAAGCTCGGCCGGTATTCGATCGTCTGGACGGAGCCGGCGGCCAAGGCCGCGGAGAGCGGTGCCGCGGTTTCCACCTCGCAGCCGAAGACGCGCGCTTCCGGGCGCAGAGCGGCGAGCGCCGCGGCGATGCCGCTGGAGAGGCCGCCGCCGCCGAAAGGGACGAGAACGGTGTCCACGTCGGGAAGGTCCTCGAGGATCTCCAGGCCGATCGTGCCGTTGCCCGCCATCACCGCCCGGTCGGCCACGGGATGGATGAACAAGCCGCCGAGCCCCGGGAACGAGTGCTCTTCGATCACCTGCCACCAGCGCTCCCACGGCACCTTGATGACCCGCCCGCCAAGGCGCTCGATGGCCGCCAGCTTGGTGGCCGGCGCGTGATCGGGGACGACCACCGCGGCCGGCACGCCCATCTCGCGGGCGCTCCACGCCACGCCCTGCGCCATGTTGCCCGCGCTCGCTGTGTAGACGCCGTCGCGGAGCTTCTCGGCTCCGGCCAGGCGCATGGCGTTGCCGGCGCCGCGCAGCTTGAAAGAGCCGATCGGCTGCAGGTTCTCCAGCTTGAGCCACACCTCCGCCGGCGCGCCCTCGAAGTTCAGGCGTACGAGCGGCGTGCGCACGATGGTCCCGTCCAGGCGCTCTCGCGCGGCGCGGATCTCGTCGAGGCTGGGAGCTGTCAGATTCATGGCGTTAGGATCCGCCCGGCGGCTGCGGCAGAGGCCTGTCGCCCACTCCGGTTTGGAAATTGATGGTCAGGACGTAGTAAACCTTTACGGGTTTGCCCGCGAGCGTCGCGGGAGAGAACACCCACTGCCGGACCGCTTGCATGGCGGACTCAGTGAGGCCATGAGGCAATTCCTGCAGCGCTCTGACATCGGTCACGCATCCCTCTTGGTCAATGATGGCCTTCACGATCACCTTTCCCGTCGTAAGGGCTATGCGCGCTTCATCGGTGTAGACCGGCTTCATCTGAGCGATGATCTCGGGACGTGTCACCTCCCCCTCGACCTGTTTGGGCTCCTGGTCTTCGCCCGTCACCGGCGGCACGTCGTTGGGCAGGTGAGCACGAGCCCGGCAGAGCAAAGCACGCGCTTCTTTGAAGGTTGTATCGGACCCGGCCTGCTTCAGGTAGCGGCGCGCCGCTTCCACCGCGTCGGACCATCTCTGCTGCCGGAACAGGATCTCTGCGAGGTTGTAGCTGGCGATCGCTCCCCAGGAACCGCCGAGGTCGGCGCCACGACGAAACGCCTCCTCCGCCTTGCTCAGACTGTCGGGACTGTTGAGCTTCACGTACGCCACCCCAAGCTGGTCATAGGCGCGGGCCTGGAGCGCCGGCGAGCTCAGCAAAGGCAGGGCCTGCTGCACGGTAGCCACGACCTGATCCCACTTCCCTCCCTCCGAAGCATAGACGTGCGCCATACCCAGGAGGCATTCGCCGCACGGCCCTGTCGCCAGCGCCGTCGCCTTTTCGAGCTCGGCCTTGGCCATCTGGAATTGCCCGTCCGAGATGAGCTGGAAGGCTCGCGCCAGAGTCTTGTTCAGGGCCTGCTGGGGCGCAGGGGTCGCTTTCTGCTGGCCGAACGCCGGCGCGGTCGAGCACAGCGCGAGGAGGCAGAAGGCGGGGAGAAGAGATTTCATTCGATAAGTCTACAGAAATCAGTCGATCGCCGGGCGCGCGGCTGAAAGCGCCGCCGTGGCGACGTCGTGGACCGGCGTCTCGATTCCGGCCTGCCGCCCGAGACGCGAGACCGCGCCGGAGAGGTCGTCGAGCTCCGTCGGTCCGCCCGATTCGAGATCCAGGAGAAAGCTCGGCTTGAGCCCTGCGCCGAGGGAGTCGCTGAAGGCGAGGAGCTTCGCTTCGTCGGCGTCCGTCACAGCCACGCCGCGCGCCCGGGCGACCGTGAACACCTCGTGCAGCGCGCGCTCGATCAACAGCCGGCCCAGAGGCGCTTCGCGGATCGCTCCGACCGGCGAGCGGGCCAGCCCACAGGCGGCCGAGATCGTGGCGATGAAGGCGAGCTTGCGCCACAGATCGGCGGTGATGTCGGCCGAGGCCCGGGCGTCGGCACCGGCCTCGCGGAACGCCGCGGCGATCCGCTCCGCGCGCTCGGAGAGCCCACCCGCCCGCTCGCCCACGACGACTCGCTGGAACGGACTGCGGCGCTCGACGACTCCCGGTCCGACGCGCACGGCGCTGATCTCCGTCAGCCCGCCGAGCACCTGAGCGTCCGGAACGCCGCTCGCCACGAGCCGGTCGGCGGCCTCGACGCCGTTGAGCAGCGGCAGGATGATTGCGCCCGCCTCGGCGAGAAGCTTCGCCGCCGGCGCGATCTCCCGCAACGAGTAGTTCTTGACGGCGACGATCGCGAGCTCGGCCGGCCCCAGATCCCGCGCCTCCTCGCTCGCTTCGACGGCAACGGTGAACGTCCCCTCCGGCATGCGCACTTCGAGACCACGCGCTCGCAGAGCGTCGAGATGCGCCCCGCGCGCCAGAAAGGAAACCTGATGTCCGGCCCGGGCGAGAATGCCGCCGTAGTAGCTGCCGACGCCGCCCGCTCCCAGGATGGCGATTCTCATCTCAGCCCGGTGCTCCGTAGATCTCGGTCTGGGGAAAGAACCCGTACCAGGCGAACCAAAAGGACAGGTGTCCAGGCACGCGGTCGAAACGAGGCGCGCTGTCGGATTCTGGGAGCAAGGCCTCTTCGGTGATCCGCCACCTTCCCCCCGACTCATCTCGCAGCTCGCGGTCATCGCCCACCGGGAAAAAGGTGCGGCCATCCCGCCGATAGGCGCGCACGGCGCCGGATTTCGCATCTCCGACCAGGACCAGATCCACGTCGCCGACGCGATCGTTCACCACCCTTGCCTGCACCACCCGCTCGACCGGATAGGCCTTGGCGTGAGGCCCCAGGCGCAGCGCGTAGACCTCGGCTTCGGGCTCGAGCGCCTTGCTCTTCAGCCAGACCGGAAAGGAGACGCCGGCGCGCGCGCGGTCCGCTGCGCCCGGCGTATAGGTGTAGCTCCAGCGCCGCCCGAAGCTGTCATCGAGCTTGAGGACCGTCGTGTCGGGATGCGCGGAGCGCCAGTCTTCCCACGTCGTCACGGTGGTCGGCAGGATGTCGAGCCGGATCGGGCTCCGCGCCAGCCGGCCGACCACCGGCTCGCCGGTGAGGTTGCTCCACAGCGTGTACGTCTGGCGGTCGAACATCAGCTTGTTGCTGCGGTAGAGCAGACCCGAGGTGCCGAAGGTACGCCGCTCCCCCTCCGGTGTCCTTCCGGAGTACGCGATCCCGGAATTGCAAAGCGTGCAGTAGCTGAGCGTAACCGGCTCGCCTCCGATGATGTCGTTGACCATCTCGTGCCAGCTCAGGTACCGCAGCGGATAGGCGTGATGCGCACCGCCGGCGCTCACCCCGAAGACCAGCTCGCTCGCGGTGAGGAAGGAGGCCTGCTCTGCCGAAACGCGCGGCGGATCTTCCAGGGCTGGAATGCCGTCGAGCCTCACGCCGCCCCAGACGATCTCCTCCAAGCGGATGCGGGCCGGCGCGTCGCGGTAGAAGACCCTCTGATACGCCGGATCGATGCGGCTCAGCAGCGAAAGCTTCCATTCCAAGTATCCGGGCCTTGCGGCGAGATCGGTGCGGCGGCCTACGAGCTCCACCCACTCGTAGTAGCCGGTGCCGGCGTTCTCGCCGCTGAAGCCGCGGAGAGTTTCGAGCAGCTCCGCGCGGGCGAGCTTCGGCGTGAAAAACAAGGCATCGACCAGCGCGGGGATGAGAGACACATCGCGGCCCTTCAACAACTTGCGCGCCGCCTCTTGGCGCTCCCCGTCCTGCCTGGACATCAACTGCCGCACCAGAGCGTAGCCCTCTTCGAACGGCGGCGGAGCGGCCCGAGCGGGGAGCAGAGGGATCGCCAGCGCGGCGAGCAGGAGTGCGCGGAGCTTCCTCATTTCAGCTCATTTCAGTCGATCGCCGGACGCTCCCGGGATGACGAATCTCATCCCTTTCACTCTAGCATCGGGCCTCACATGCGCTCGATCTGCCTCCTCGGGACTGACGAGGACCGCCTGGTAGCGGCGCCCGAAGATCTTCTCCCGCCAGCCGGTCAGCCGCCCGACCTCCTTGGCCAGCTTGGAGTTGAAGTGGCACATAAAACGAGCTCCCTGCATGGCCATTTTGCGGCTTAGTGCTCCGGGGCCGGATTCCTCCTCCGCGGTGGTATCCGGAGCACCCGCAGACGGTGGGCGACCATCTGCGCAAGGCCCGGATGGACCGGGGGCTGTGGCAGGAGCATGTGGCAAAGGTACTTGGCGTCTCGGTCTCGACGATCTGCAACTGGGAGGGCAACCATACGAGTGTCGCGACCCGCTTCCTTCCGAAGGTGGTTTCGTTCCTCGGATACGACCCGCGGCAGGAGACGGGCCAGCTCGGGGATCGGATTCGGATGCAGCGGGAGCGGCAGGGCCTCTCGCAGGTAGCGCTGGCTCAGAAGCTCGACCTCAATGTCTCGACCGTAGTTGCCTGGGAGCGTGGCCGCGTGCGCAAGCTCTTCCCCAAGGTGCGGCGGCGCTTTGAGGCGTTTGTTGAAGGCACTTAGCAGTACGGCTCCGGGAGGAATCTCCCGGGGCTTTTTCTTTTGGGTCAACGAGCCAACGCGAGGAAAAGGATAGGGGGGAGCCGGCACGGGAACCAGCTCCCCCAAAGCTACAAGCAACCCCCCTCTCCTCCCTGCTGCGCGCCTTTCACCGTCCCGACTTAGACCGATCTTGTTTCTCCACACGAATGCCGTTCATGGGCGTGGCATCCTCGGGAGGTTCGGAGAGTCGATTTTTCGGCTGGCAGGAGCCGCAGCCGCGAGGTCCCGGATCGCCGGTTGGATGTTGTCGCTCAGAACGCACTCGATGACAGAGCGCACCTCGGTAGCGAAGTCCATCTCTACCTCGCCTACGAGCATCGCGGTTTCCTCGGGCGATACGGGGAGCTTGGCGTGCAGGTCTACGAGCCGGGTGCGGATACCGTCGAGCTCCTCGACGATCTGGTGCAGCTCCGCTTGCGCGGCGGCCTCGGCTTCGGTCACAGCGCCCCCCTTAGTCGCACTCGCAAGGGCACTCTGTGTCCCCGTGCCTCTGAGGCCGCCCGTCTCCTCTGCTCGCTCAGCACGTCCCCGAGTTTCCAGAAAGAACGAGTCACCGCGACGCATTCTGAGCAGCCGGTCAAAAGGTGGCGGACGATGCCGGGCGCTTCGGCCCATGGCAGTGTGCCGCGCATGAAGTGCTCCAAGCGCTCCGGCGTTGGATGAGAATCGCCCCTCCCCGCGGGTATCCCGTCACGATCGGCCAACGGCAAGACCATGCGGCGATTGTAGGGAGGCGAGGTGAAGCCGCAAACAGAGAAAAAGTGTCGGGACTACGTGTCCGGTGAAAGGGACAAGAATCTGCTGTTCTTTGGACAAGAGACACCGGGCGAGGGGTGCTCTTCCCTCGCCCGGCTCACGCGTCACTTTCCTGATGCAGGTTCCGTCGAGGTGCTGTCTCCGGGCTGCGAGGTCGGCTTCGGATTGCCGAACGGGTCACCGGAGCTGCCTGACTTCCCCAAGATTCGGCTCACGAGAACCCATGCCTCGGAGAGAAGTCCGGTAAGACTGAGTCGCGGCTGCCATACCTCATGCGGCTGATGAGCCGCAGCGACACCCGGTCCCGCAATGAGGAGAAGTACAAGAAGGAGGGACGCTACGCGGCAGCGCGGAAGGATCATGCGGTGCTCCTTTCCAGGCGGCCAGGGCCGGCGCCACCACGGCGGCCGGGCTTCCGCCTTCCTATACAAGGTGCTCAAAAGGACGGACATTTAGTCCGTTAAAAGGTACAGAGTGCGGACCGAAGGGGGGCAAGGGCGCAAAGAAGGCATGGGAAGGCGCGCTCTTTTCGCTTCAAGGCACCACCTGTGTGAAGGCCAAAGTTCGTTGTTCACGATATGCTCCTAAGACGCATAGAGGACCCTGCATGCATCAGGGGCCGGTCACCGGCACATGAGGTAACGGCATGGCACGAGTGAAGAAGCGCCGGGAGACTGACGAGCCCATCCATGTCGGCAGGGTGATCGCGCTCCTTCGAGAATCGCTCGACTGGACGCAATCCGACCTTTCTCGGGAGTCGGGGGTGAAGCGGGGGTCGATCTCGGAGTACGAGAACGGGAAGAGCACGCCGGATGTCACGACGCTGGAGCGCCTCCTTTCCGCAATGCGGTTCCGATGGATCTCGCTCGACTTCGGACGCTGGTTCGTTGACTGGCTCCTCACTTATTGCCGGATTCCCGACGGGGAGGACACCGGCGAGACAGCACCCTCGCCCATGACCGTCTCCGTCCTGGCGACGCAACTCAGTGCCGACGTGGCGGCGACGAATCAAACGGCGGTGCTCCTGAGCAAGTTGGTGGTCATGCTCCAGGAGGAACAAAGAAAAGAGGACCCTCCATCGGAGGGCGCCGATTCAGACGTACCCACGAGGGATCGCAAGGCCGAACGGCGAGTGGCACAAGCGCTGTGGAGTCGGATCAAGCCGTTGCCCCACACGGAACAGGTGGAGGCGCTCCGTGGCACTCCATCGGAAGCGCAGTGGGCGGTCTGCGACCTCTTGTGCAAGGAAAGTCAGCGCCTCTGTGAGGAGGATCCCGTGAAAGCGGCGACGCTCTGCGAGCTCGCACTGGTCGCCGCCGACCTTGCCGATGGGGGTGAGGGTGTACGCGCCAAGCTCCGGGGGCTTGCCTGGGCACACATCGGCAACGCCCTGCGCGCCCGTTGCGACTTTGATGCAGCAGAGCGGGCCTTCGCCTCCGCAGACGAGTTCTGGAAGCTCGGAGAAGGCGTGGCGGATGGACTCCTTGAAGAGGGGATCATCTTTGCTCTCAAGGCTTCTCTGAGGCGAGAGCAGCGACGGTTTGATGAGGCGAAGAAACTTCTCGAACGTGCGTGGCTGCTTGCGAGCAGTGCCACGTTCCGCGTGCAAATCATGGTGAGTAAGGCCAAAGTCCTGGAGGAGATAGGCGACCTCGAAGAGGCGGCCGCGATCCTGCGGCAGGTGAAGGAGACGGTCTCGCCGGAGATAGAGGTGCGACTTCTCCTCCGCATCTGGCACAACCTCTCGGATACGCTGAGCAAGCTTGAGCGCTTCGAGGAGGCCGAGGCACTCCTGCCGCAAACCCGCGTATACCTTCTCAAGGCCGGCGGCGAGTTGAACCGCGTTCGGCTCATGTGGACGGAGGGGCGCATTGCCGCAGGACTCGGCGATGTCGAGGAAGGGATTGGGCTTCTTGTCCGGGCACGCGGCGAATTTGCCTCTCGTGATATGGCGTACGACATGGCGCTCGTCTCTCTGGAGACGTCCCTCCTCTATGCCGGCTTGGGGCGCACCGAGCAGGTGAAGAACCTCGCCCGGCACATGACGCCGATTTTCCGGGCACACGCGATCCACCGAGAGGCGCTTGCAGCGCTCGCCGTCTTCCGGCGAGCTGCGGAGCAGGAGGAGGTCACTGTGGAGCTTGCCCGCGAGATCCTCTCGTACCTGCGGAGGGCAAGGTATAACCCGGAGCTGCGGTTTGAGAGTGGGATCAGCTAAGCGCCAATAATCCGCAACTCGAAGTCCCGAAGCTTCAAAATCTGTAAGATGTATGTGAGGGCGATGGATTTAGCGGTCTCATAATCCTCGACCTGCACGGGGAATGTCTCCTCTCGTTCCTCACCCTCTAAACTTCGATATGTAACACAAGCCTCGAAACGCCGGATGCGGCGCATAAGATATTCCCCACTCTTATCTACTCGTGAAAGAACGAGAGCGCAAAAGTGTTCTCCAAGTCGATACTCCCGCCAAAGTCGTCAACGCCGGGAGTATCGGGCCGATTGGCAGCCGCCCCGGCGATATACGCTTCGAGGAGATCCCCGAGCTTCCTTCCCGCAGTTGCGGCAACTTCAACCGCTCGTTCAAATGCATCAATCCCGAGGATACAATACAAGCCCTTGGTGCCAGCCAAAGGATAATCGGGGTACGATTTCGTAAACTCGTGGATGACCTCACCCATCATCGTAATTTCTTCGCCGACCACCGCTACTGTGATTGGGGGTTTGTTCTTCGTCCGGTCAATGATCGCTTGGATATCGGCGAACTCCGGGATACCAGCATAAAGCTCGCCAATTTTTCCTTCGCTCTTGTCGACTGCTTCAACGGCGCCGCCAAGGTCTTTGAGGAGTTCTTCTGGTAGCATGCCGAGCCGCGTTTCCGCCCGCAGCCGTTTCGCTTTGGACTCAACAAGAACGAGGCGGTCATCCTCGATCAGCGTAAGATCTGCGCCTCTGACAGATTGCTTCCCACGGCGGTACGATCGCTCAGGTATGATCGTGATGCCGGGAAGCCGCGTCTCCAGGAGGACTTGCAGGTAAAGCTCCTGCAGGCCGCCGCGCACTGGATCATAGTCCGTAATCTTCTCCTCCAAGAGAGAGAAGTGGATGATGTCAGCAAAGCTCCGGTACAAGTACCGGACATTGGGGATAACCACCTCGGTGTTGCTGAGCCAGACCACAGGATAGCGTTCCAAGGGACTCAGGCGGCGAGCGATACCGCCACTACGGTACACCGGATCGTTCTGCCGCAGCTCGCGCAATTGTCGCGTGGTGCGGGCGAATAGCTCAAGAAACCGAGTCAAGTGGGTCCGCTCCTCTGTAAGCTTGACTGGCAGGACAAAGCGAGGCTGCCACTCGTGACGATGATCTAGCAATACTCTAAAGCACTCTACGGGACCCGCCTTTCTTGCAGCGTCACGGTCAAACTGTCCGAGAAGCTTCTGGTAGGGCCGGTCATAAAGCTCCAGCAATCCCAATATGACGGCTGCAAGCGAGAGGATGGGGAAGCCGATGAAATCGCGTATGGCTCTCAGCGTCGGATCTGCCATTGTCCAGAACTCCGCAGGCATCTTGTGGCGGTGCGTCTGCGGCAGGTCTTCGACCATTCCGATGAGTCGGCCAACGCGCTCATGGAATCGATGGTCTTGATATCGACGTTGGATGTTTCCGAGACGAGACAAATAGACCAGTAACGCGAGATCGGAGCTGGCACGTCCGCGAAGGTCCTCCATGAGGCGGATGCCTTCGTAGTCTGTAAAAGCGCGGTGCCCGTAGTTGAGCACGTCAATGATCTCATCGGTAGTGAGATCTCCTGTCTTGTAGTCGAGAGCTTTGCTGTCGAGCACCACTTCGCAGAGCACCCGCACCCGCTCAAAGTTCAGATGAGGAAAGAATAGAAAATCTTTGAAGTCCTTCACAAATGCATCGGTAGTTGAGAGCAGCGCACAGAGCGACCATGTATTGCGTGGATTCGTACGCGACAGGAGGATGGTCGCTTCCTCAAAAGCCTCTTCTGGCCGGAGGCGTTCATATCGGTTCATCAGGAACAGAGAACACTCGGATCGGCGCGGATATTCCCCGGCCCGCTGAAGCTGGCGACTGAACTACATTGAGCTGCTCAGGTCTATAGATGCAAAGCGGCCCCGCACAATGGCGGAGCCGTAGACAGCGCTTAAAGGTGGCTGAGGACCTTGGGAGAAACCGAGAAGGCATCAGAAGCCGGGGAACAGGTCCCTGAAGTGAAACTCCTGTTCCTCTGCATTTCGCTCCCTGATGACCCGCAGGCGCTCCAGCCACTGCTCTTGCTCACTGGGCCGCCGACGAGGCGGTCGGTACGAGTAAGAGGAATTGTGGCGATGACGGTTGCGGTGCTTCTTAGGCTGAGGATAGTTGTCCTTGCGGGCGAGCCGCTTGCCGATGAAGAATGCCGCCACAACGACACCGATGACAGCGAGAATGCCAACCAGGGTGCTGCTAGAGTGCAGAAGATTGCTAAACATTTCGTCTCTCCTTTGTAGAGGAACAGGTGAAAGAAGGTAGGAAGATGCCTTTGAATAGCACGGCTATTCCGGCACCAGACCTTGTTTCCACCGGGAAGCGGTGCCCGGGAAGCGGTGCCAGGTGCCTGGAGAAAAATAGGGCTTCGCCGGAGCCTACGAGCGCCTTCGTAGTCGCCTTGGGTAGATCGAGCTGCCCGCCCAAACCTCCAATTCGGGCTCTCAGACGCCCAGACTTGCGCCTTGAAGACCCTGCCACCGCCGCTTCCCTGGCCCTGTTCGACCTCTCCGGACACACCTCGGCCCTCGCGACCCGGAGAGACTCCGAAGATTCTGGTGGTAAAACGGCGAAGCGAGCCGGTCACCCGCCGACGAAGGGTAGCGCGGGCGGGAAGCTTCCGCGCGGAAAAGGTGCGGCCCGGTCTCCAGCTCGCAGCTTCTCGGCAGCGGAGCGGAATTCGAGGACGAACCAGGCGTAGGCGTCGTAGAGCGTCCGCCACATGCTGTAGCTCGCCGTCAGGAAAAGGGGAGCCGGCGACCGGTCGAGGAATCCGGGCCGGTACTGTGGATCCTGAGCCAGGATCGCCGCGACGCCGAGCACGGGCTTTCTCGTCCGCTGCCTCTCGGCGGCGGCCTCTTCCTCGATCTCCTGGACCAATCCGGCAACGCGCTGCTGATAGGTCTCCTCCGAGAGGTCCTTCCAGCAGGGGAGCGGAGAGAGCTCGACGGTTTCCGGCGTGGCATAGCGGTAAGGGTCGAAGCTCGCCCTCCGCCGGCGCGCGGCGTATTCCTTGCTGCGGTCGAACCAGTAGCCGGTCAGCGGTTCGCCATCCAGAAGCGCCTGCGCTGCATGTACGCCCGGCCAGTCCCGGACGCGCTCGACAAGATTCTCTTTACAGCCCTGAGCCAGACAGTACGCAAGCTGGCGGCGATGGATTCGGTCATCGGGCTGGACTGCGATTCTTGGATTGACACGGATCCGAAGCGCCAAATCGCTTCATGAATTGTATAGCATCGGTCTGATGCAACTGCTTCATATATAGCACCAAGGTCTGCCCATAGACAAACCGCAAGAATGGAACATAGTAATCCATCGGGCTGCAGACATCCTCGAAGTTGATGAGGTTGCTTTTCAGTGCCCGCTCCATTTTTCCCATGCGATAGAACAACCGGTCGAAGCTCTCCCGTATGAAAGCGCCGTTGGGCGGAAGGTTGTTGTTGTTTTCAACATCGAGAGACTTGCGCACCTCGTCCCGGGTGATCCTCACTTTCTTTCCTTCGATGGTGAAATCATAGGCGGTCCAATCGATCATGCGCAGCGCATTGAAGGCTTGAGGATCGTCGATCAGCATGTCGTCTTCCAGCTCGGCAGCCAGCTTGGCCTGGCCCCACCGCAACTCGCGCGCCCTCTGAGCCGTATTCGCCTTCAGCGACACGATCAACACGATGGCGGAGATGAGCCCTCCGACGATGGCCACCGTCTTGGACGCCATGTCGAATCGGTCTTTGATCAGAGGACTCGCGCTTGATGCAGAGGGCTTGTTCGTGGCTCCTTGCTCCATTTGCTGAATCCTCCGTTGGTCGCCTGTGCGTCGACTGGGCCGCGGCGCCGCGCTAGATCCCGGCTGAGGTGTCGTCCAGGGGGTTGAGCTCCGCGGCGAAAGCGGAGGCCGGCGCCGGGATACTGTAGAAATAGCCTTGGACGGCATCGAAGCCGAGCTCGCGGCAGGTTTCGAGAGCGGCACCCGTTTCCACCCCCTCGGCCACGGTCACGATGCCCATTTCATAGGCGGCGCGCAGCATCGAGGAGAGCAGGGTATGCCGTGATGCCGGCGCCCTTTCGATGTCCCGGATCAGGGCGGCGTCGAACTTGAGGACATCCGGCGGCACCTCGGCGAGCTCGAGGAGACGCGACTCCCCCATACCGAAATCGTCGTACGCGAGCTGGATGCCGAGC
>Ga0075424_100004270_pt1 | contig 13451 bp, 11 predicted proteins | sample SoiMethybrSBSTD3_FD_75301 | JGI IMG/M metagenome (GOLD analysis project Ga0075424, IMG submission 75301) | Bulk soil microbial communities from a Populus tree surrounding site in Tennessee, USA - Soil MetaG P. TD hybrid SBSTD3 | ecosystem: Environmental > Terrestrial > Soil > Tree plantation... | reverse complement strand
GACGGGGCGGCCCCATGGTTCGAGACGCCGCGCACGAGATCGTGGAATGGGATAGATAGACGGTCGCGGCTCCTCACCATGAGGCCGGGAGAGACTGCGAATGCACTAGATCGCCCGGTCGTGCCCCGCCCACAACGGAGCGCGCAGCTTGAACTTCTCGACTTTGCCGTTCGGCAGCTTGGGCAAGGCCTCGATAAAACGCACTTCGCGCGGGCGTTTGTAGGCGGCGATCGCCTGCCGGCAATGCTCGATGACCGCTTCGCCCGTCAGCTCGTGGCCGGGGCGCCGGACCACGAACGCCACCACCGCCTCGCCCCAACGCGGATCGGGCCCACCTACGACCGCGGCCTCGAGCACGCCGGGATGCCCCATCAGCGCGTTCTCGACCTCGCGTGAATAGATGTTCTCGCCGCCCGAGACGATCATCTCCTTGAGCCGGTCGACCACATAGACGAACCCGTCACGATCGATCTCGCCGATATCGCCAGTGTGTAAAAAGCCGCCGCGCAGCGTGTCGCGCGTGGCCTGCTCGTTGTTCCAATAGCCGGTCATCAGGGCGTCGCTGCGAATGACGATCTCGCCCGGCTCACCGATCCTGCACGGCGAGCCATCGGGGCGGCGCGTCTCCACATCGCAGCCGATCATCGGCTGGCCCGCCGAGCGCAGTCGCCGCACGATGTCGGGCGGTCCCGAGACGAGATGTTGATGCGCGCGCAATGTGCAGCCAGGGCCGCCTGACTCGGTCATGCCATAGACCTGGGTGAATATCGGTCCGAACGCGTCGATCGCGCGCCGCAACAGGCTTTCCGGCATCGGGGCTGCCGAATAGATGATCTTCTGCAGGGACGGCAGCGTCGTCTTGCTGCCACCCGCTTCGAGGAGATCGCTCAGCATGGTCGGCGCCAGCAATGTTGCGGTCGCCACATGATCGCGCACACTCGCCATGAATTCGGCAGGACGGAATGCGCGGTGCAGGATGATGGGACAGCCGAACACCGAGTTCATCAGCCAGAGATTGCGCGCCCCGATGTGATAAAGCGGCATGACCAGAGCGAAACGATCGGTCGGCCGCACATCGCCTTCCAGCGCCGAGATACGCGCCGACTGCATCTGCCCGCCGTGGCTGAGCATCACACCTTTCGGCCGCCCGGTGGTGCCGCTGGTGTAGATCAAGAACGCTGTCGCATCAGGCCCGACCGGCCTGTGCATGTCATCGGGCACGGCGCGCGCCAGCGCGGCTTCGTACGATTCGCCTTCGCCGATGATCAGGATGTGCTGCAGCGCGCCGCGGGCAGCCGCCTCGACCTTCGGCAGCAGCTCGGCCTCGGCGATCAGCACCTTGGGAGCGCTGTCGGCAAGGATATGGCTGATCTCAGGCGCAGCCAGGCGATAGTTCACCGTGACCGTGGCCCAGCCGCCGAGCTCCGCCGCCGCATAGGCCTCCATATATTCGGGGCAGTTCTGCGCCAGCACTGCGACGCGGTCGCCCGGCCCGACGCCGAGCGCCGACAGGGCCTGTGCCAGCCGGAACGCACGCTCGGCGAATTGTCGATGCGTGATCGAGCGTCCCTCGAACACGATCGCGGGAGCGTCGGCGCGCAGCCGCAGATTTCGCCTTGTCAGGTCGCCGAGCATCGCGCGTCAGCCTCAATCCGGCGCCGCATTGTTTCCTCCCTAAGCTCACCGAATTGTTGCTGTGGCCGCGCGATCTGGCAAGCGCTCGCGGCGAGTGAGAGTGCTCTTAACGACACGGAATCCGCGCTTGCCTGCTGGCATTGGGGTCAGGCACTCTTCTCACAGAAGACGCTCAGACGGCGAGGAAACCATGCATATTCGCGACCTTGCGGCACGCTCCGTCGTTGCGACGCTGATCGCCGTCGCGGCAGTTGGCATTGCTTTGCCAAGTAACGCGCTTGCACAGCCGGTGGCGGACTTCTATCGCGGCAAGCAGCTCAAGGTGATCATCCGGGCGGCGCCGGGGGGCAACTATGACCTCTATCTCAGGCTGCTCGCCCGCCACATCGTCCGCCATATCCCCGGCAACCCAACGGCTGTTCCCATGAATATGCCGGGCGGCGGCGGGCTCACGGCGCTCAACTATTTCGACAAGGTTGCGCCGCATGACGGCACCGCGCTCACCATGGTGACCCAGACCCAGCCGATGGATCAGGCGCTCGGCCTCGACAAAAGCAACATCGACATGCGCGCGCTCAACTGGATCGGCAACATGAGCGACGAGAACCTGTTTCTGCTGACGCGCCGCTCGTCCGCCACCAGGACGCTCGAGGATGCGAAGCAGCGCGAGACCACGCTCGCCGCAACCGGCGCCGGTGGCAGCGAAGTGATCCTCGTTTCGATCCTCAACCAGTTCCTGGGGACACGCTTCAAGAACATCATCGGCTATCGCAACAGCCCGGAGATGAATCTCGCCATGGAGCGCGGCGAGACCGAAGGGCGTATCACCACCAATCTGCGCACGCTGTTCGCCAGCCAGCCGAGCGGCGCGGCCGGCTTCAATCTCATCCTCCAGACCGGCATGCAGGTGGACAAGGATCAGCCCAACGTTCCGCTGCTGCGGAATCTTTCACGCTCGCCGAACGACAAGCTCGCATTCGACTTCATCTCCCGCACCATGGCGCTGGCGCGCCCGGTCGCCACCAACGACAACGTGCCGCCCGAGCGGGTCGAGGCGCTGCGCCGCGCCTTCGATGCCACCATGAAGGACGCCGAATTCCTCGCCGAAGCCAAGCAGCAGGATCTCGACATCAGCCCCTGGACCGGCGAGGAGTTGCAGAAGACAGTTGTCGAGATCGTCAATGCGCAGCCGGCCGTGCTGGAGCAGATCAGGAAAGCGATCCAGAGCGGATCAGTCTCCGAGGAGCGCAAGGAGCCGGCGCGGTAGCCGCGCCTGCCGTTCGTCCCCGCGAAAGCTTGGACCCAGCGCTCTACGAAAAGGGTCGGGATTCCCGCTTGCGCGGGAATGAACGGAGATTGTGGCTACGCCTGTGAGCGAAAGCGACGCTGGCTACTTCCCCTTCACCAATCCCGACTTCGGCCAGTACATCCGGCTGTAGTTGAGCTTGAGGCTCACCAGCATGGCGGCGAGCCGGATCGGCGCGCCGATGCCCTCGACAACGGGCACGCCCAGCTCCTGCATCAGCCAGTCCGGCTTGATGTGCACCGGGCACTGGGTGATGCCCATCGGCAGGATCACGTCGGCGCCGAGCTTGACGAGCTCGCGCGCATTCTCGACAAACCGGCTCACGACCTGGTCGCGGTTGGCGATGATGTCAGGCAGCTCGAAGCCGCAGGTGCGCCAGCCGACCACCTTGTCGATCATGTGGAAGCGCTCGACCATGCGGTAGCCAAGCGGAATGACGAAGTCGTCATACATGATGATGCCGAAGCGGCGGCCGAGCATCGAGGCGATGTGCAGCATCGACTCGCTTGGACCGACCACCGGAATATCGACCACGCAGCGACCGGCATCGACCCCGAGATCGAGCGTCCCTAGCGGCACCACGGCGTCGTAGCCCTGCCGCTCGGCCTCGCGAAACGCGTCGAGGAACGGCGGCACCGCCACTCCTAGAAGGTCGGGCGCGTTGCCGAGGAAATACGGCGTCGCCTTCACCGATACGATCCCAACCTCAACCTCGGCGGAGGAATAGGCGAGCGCCGCATCCTCACGCCGCTTGCGCTCCTCGGGCGGATACTCGCCGACCACGAAGGCGACCCGGATCTTACGGCCTGCCGCTGCGTCCCACATATGCCCTCCCCCTACGGCTTGATCGTTTCGTGGCTCTGCAGCCCGGGCTTGAACTTGCCGTCGACGAAGTCGCGCACGCCGGAATCCTTCCAGCCGACGCGCTGCCGGTTCTGCAGCTCCTCCTCCTTGGCGTTGGTGTAGTTCATCGATGCTTCCCAGGTCATCTCGAGCGAGAAGCGATAGCCTTCTTTGGTGGCCCGCAGTGCGGCGGGATCTTTTGCAGCAATGTCGCGCGCGACCGCCATGGTCTCCTCCTTGAGGCGCGCGAGCGGCACCGCGAAATTGACGAAGCCCATGGCGGCCGCCGCCTTGCCGTCGAAGCGGCGCCCGGTGAGACCATAGAAGAGCGCGTCGCGCGGCCGGAACAGATTGGCGAGCGACTTGCTCACACTGCCGCCCGGAAAGCCCTTGAAGTTGATCTCCGACAGCCCGAATGTCGCCTCCTCTGCGGCGATCGCGAGATCGCAGCCTTCGACGATCGAGAACGCGCCACCGAAGCAATAGCCGTTCACCATCGCGATCGTCGGCTTCGGAAAGTAGCGCAGCGTCCGTCCGCGCCATTCGGTCGCGAGCCGGATCACGCGGTCATAGCGCGCCGGCTGGTCCTTGAGCGCGTGAAAGACCTCCTTGAGATCCATGCCGGCGCAGAAGGCGTCGCCGGCACCGGTGATGACCAGCACGCGCGCCTCGTCGTCGTAGCGCAGCTCCTCAAGCGCCGCCGTCATATCCTCGTGCAGCTGAGGATTCATCGCGTTCTTCTTGTCCGGGCGGTTGAAGCTCACCAGCGCGACCCCGCCCGCCTTCTCGATAGCTACTGTTGCATAGGCCATGCTGGCCTCCCGTCGTTACTTCTTGAGCTTCGGCTTGCCGAAACCGTCAGCGCCGGCCTTGGCGACCGGCTCATCGTCCTTATCGATGCCGGACACGCCGATGCCACCGACGCAAACGTCCTCGAACATTAGCGGATAGCCGCCCTCGACGCCGAGATAGTTCGGGCTCATGAGGAACTCGGGCCGTTCCCGCACCCGCTTGCCGAAGGCACCGCTCGGGCGGCCGCGAAACGCCGCAGTGCGGCCTTTCGCCCTCGCCATCTCGACCGTGTTCACGCCATTGACGTCCGGGCGCTCGAGATAAAGCAGGTACCCGCCCTCGTCGACCACCGCGATCGTCGGCTCCCGCTTGAGCTTGGCAGCGTGCTTCTTGGCGGCAGCGACAACGCGTTGAACGTCGTCGGTGGTCAGGCACGGCTTGTTGCGCATTGGCTTCATTCCTCCCGGGATGTCGATGACAGATTTTGAAAGGCGGGGATGATGCAGGCTGCTATGATGTGGGAAACAGGTCAAGCTCCCGCCCAGATTGAACGCCCTCATGAGTGAAAAATCCCACGGTCACACCACCTCGGTTGTGCGGCAGCTCGCCGACTGGATCGGCACCTTCGCCGCAAGCCCGCTACCGCCGGCGACCGCCACGCGCGCCCGCGCGCTCCTGCTCGATGCGCTGGCCTGCGCGCTCTATGCTAGCACTGACGACAAGTCGGCGAGCGCCATCCGCACGGTCACGCAGCTCTCCGGAGCCGGGACTTGCACGATCATCGGGACGCGACTGCGCACAGGCCTGCCGCTTGCCGCCTTCGCCAACGGCGTGCTGATCCGCACGCTCGACCTCAACGACACCTATACCGGGCCGCGGCAGATCGGACATCCGAGCGACAATATCGGCGCCGCGCTCGCCGCCGCCGAGATGGCCGACCGCTCGGGGCTCGACCTCCTGCGTGCCCTGCGCATGGGCTACGAGATTTATGGCCGGGTGCTCGACCTCAGCGATCCCGACAGCCCATGGGACCATGTCACGGTCTCGGGCATCGTGACGGCCGCCATGATCGGCTATCTGCTACGGCTCTCGCCTGTGCGCCTTGCGCACGCCATTGCGCTCGCGGCCTCGCACAGCGCGACGCTCGGCGAGGTGCGCGTGGGTCATGTGTCGGCGGCGAAGTCGATTGCCAATTCGGTGGTCGTGCAGACAGCCGCACTCATGACGCTGCTCGCGGCCGAGGGCGTGACTGGTCCCGGCGAAGCGATCGAAGGCACGCGCGGCTATGCCAGGCTGATCATGGACAACGCCGATTTCTCGCAGTTCTTCACGACCGGGCAGGACAGCGATCGGCTGATGGTTGTCGGCCTCAAGCAATATCCCTGCTTCGCGCTCGGACAGGGGCCGATCTCGGCAGCGATCGAGCTGCGCAAGCGGCTGCCGGCGCAGGCCGAGATTGCCAAGCTCAAGATCGCGGTCGCCAACACCGGTGCTGCTCGCCTTCGCCTCTCCGACACGCTCGGCCGTGTGCCGAGCTCGCAGGAGGCCGCCGACCACAGCGTCTATTTCCTGGTTGCGGTTGCATTGCTCGACGGCCGCTTCGGGCTTGATCAGCTCACGAGTGGCCGCTGGCAGGATGCCGATGTGCACGCCCTGATCGAGCGCACGGAAGTCACGATCGATCCCGCGCTGAAGCCTCCGACGTCATTGCCCTGCCGGCTCGAGGCCACGCTGACCAACGGCGAGACCATCGTGATCGAGCGGAACGTCACGCCCGGTATGCCGGCGATGCCGTTGTCGTGGGACGAGGTGATGGAGAAATTCCGCCGCTGCTCTGCTGACGTCATTGGCGAAGACGCGCAGAGCGAAGTCATCGATGCGGTTGCGCGGATCGAGACGCTGCCTTCGGTGCGTCCATTGCTTGGAGCGCTGGTCGGAGGCCGATGAGACCTTTCTTACAGTAAAGACCTGTGAACTGAACGAGCGCGCTCGCAGCAACCCGAATCGCCTAATTACCACGCGAGACGGCACGCCCGCGTCCCCCAAATGGAGTACTACTCAAAGATCGCCACTGAGTAACGATTCTCGCCATATTTCCGCTGCGATGGTGCAGTCCTGGAAGGCCCGCCTTGTCTTTTGACGGCGGTGCCATGTCAGAATCTGAGCAACTGTCCGAGCTGATCGGCGAGATCTACGACGCGGCGCTCGACCTGTCGCTGTGGCCAAAGGTGCTCGCAGAGTCCGCGCGGTTCGTCGATGGCTTCTCGGCGGCGCTCGTCTTCAAAGACGCGACCAGGAAGAGCGGGAACCTCTATTACGACACCGGCCACATCGAGCCGCACTACAAGCAGCTCTATTTCGACAATTATGTGAAGCTCGATCCCTCCACGACCAGCCACGTCCTTGCCGAGATCGGCGAACCGGTCGCCACTGCGGACATCATGCCCTACCAGGAGTTCCTGGAAACCCGCTTCTACAAGGAATGGGCACGGCCGCAGCAGCTGGTCGACTTCGTGACCGCTGTCCTTGAGAAGTCATCGACGGGCGCCGCCTTGTTTGGCGTTTTTCGGCACGAGCGGAATGGACCGGCTGACGATGAAATGCGCCGGCGCATGCGGCTGATCATCCCGCATATTCGTCGCGCGGCATTGATCGGCCGGGTGATTGATCTCAAGGCCGCCGAAGCCGACAGCCTCGCCGACACCGTCGACGGCATCAGTGCCGGGATGTTCATGGTCGATGCGAGCACGCGGATCGTCCACGCCAATGCAAGCGGACATGCCATGCTGGCCCAAGGTTCGGCCTTGCGTGTCGTGGGCGGCAAGCTCGCCCCCACCGATGCGAGCGCAGAGCAGGGGCTGACCGAAGTCTGCGCCATGGCCAACGAGGGCGATGCGGCCGTCGGGGTCAAGGGCATCGCAATCCCGTTGACGGCGCGCGACGGCGAGCGCCACGTGGCCCACGTGCTCCCGCTGACGTCAGGTGCGCGTCGCCGCGCAGGCTCCTCCTATGCGGCCACCGCCGCCGTGTTCGTGCACAAGGCGGCGATGGACGCGCCTCCCCCGCAGGCGGTTGTCGCCAAGCTTTACAAGCTGACGCCTACCGAGCTGCGCGTGCTGCTGGCCATTGTGCAGGTTGGCGGCGTGCCCGAGGTCGCGGAGGCCCTGGGCATCGCCGAGTCCACCGTGAAGACGCATCTGATGCGGCTGTTCGCGAAGACCGGCACCAAGCGCCAAGCCGACCTCGTCAAGCTGGTGGCCGCCTATATCAATCCCCTGGTGAGCTGACGTTAGCACACGGCATAGGCGTCGGGCCCTAGCGAGCACGTCGTAGAGCGAGATGAGCTGAACTTGAATTGCCCTGTTAGATTCCGTTCGTCCCCGCGGAAGCGGGGACCCAGGCCGAGTTCTTGGCCCCTGGTCCCCGCTTCCGCGGGAACGAACGGAGATTGGCTCAACGGCAGTGCAAACCTAAACTCATCTAGCTCTAGTCCATCGCCAGCAGCGATCCGTGGCCCTTGATCGGCGTCCAATCCTCCAGCAAATGCAAAATGTCCCAGAGCTGCGCGGTCTGATTGCAGAGCGCGGGCTTGCCGAACTCCTCCTCCAGGCGGTTGCAGACCGGCTCGGAGAGCCAAGTGCCGCCGCCGACATAGATCGCGTCGCAATCCGGATTGTCCACAAAGGCGCGGCGGCCGAGCTCATAGGCCATCAGCATGTGGTCGCGCGAATTGATCTTCTGGAACTCCGACGGCGGCAGCTCGTTGGTGGCGGCGCCGCACACCGCGACGCCCTCACGCGCCAGGAACTCGCCCAGCACCTTGTTCATGGCATCGGACCACTTGTTGACCAGTGCAATTTTTTTGATGCCAAGATGGCGGGCGGCGCGACAGACCGCCAGCACGGTCGATGACGCCTTGACACCAGTGTGTTTCGCCATGAAGTCGATCATGCGATCGTGCGCCGCAACCCCGATCAAAGTCGGCAGCGGCGTGCCGCTCTGCACCACCAGACTCACACCGCGCTCCATCAGCTTGTCGAGGTTCGCGGCGAGCGGCTTGAGCAGCGCGCGCTCGACGTCGCCGGGCGAAAACTCCGCCAGGCCGATCGGGATCATCACCTGCATCACCCCGGGCGGCGCCAGCCGGTAGAACTCGTAAGCCGCGTTGTCGATGATCGACAGCGGCAGCAGCACGCCGACCTTGTGCTTCGGCAGACAACTCTCAAACATCGTTCCTCCCGGGCCATTCTTGTTATGTGGCCGCAGCCTCGCCGTCCTCGCGAAAGCGGGGACCCAGACTGGATTCCCGCTTGCGCGGGAATGAGCGGAGTTTGTGGCTCGATTTCAATAAAACATCAACTAGTGTAAGAGCGGTAGTCAGCCATGATCGCCCCCCTGCAAAACATCAGCGCGCCGATGCGCCAGCTCAGCGATTACATCGCTGGCGCGCTCGCGCAGGCGCCGCCCCACGCGGTGGTCGAGAAAGCACGCCATCACATCCTCGATACGCTCGCCGCCATGGTGTCGGGCGCCGAGCTCAAGCCCGGGCGGCTCGCGATCGGCTATGCGCAGGCACAGGGCGGCATCCCAGAGGCTTCAATCGTCGGCACATGCCTTCGCGCCTCCGCGGTCAACGCCGCGCTCGCGAATGGCATGCTGGCACACGCCGATGAGACCGACGATTCGCACGCGCCTTCGCGCACCCATCCGGGCTGCGCGGTGGTGCCAGCGGCGCTCGCGATCGCCGAGCGCCGGCACGCCTCCGGCGCAGAGTTCCTGCGCGCGGTCGTGCTCGGCTATGACGTCTGCACGCGAGTCAATCTGGCGCTCGGGCCGGACGCATTGGCGGCTGCCTCGCATGCAACTCACAGCATCGGCGGCACCTTCGGGGCGGGCGCCGCGGCGGGCGCCCTGTTGGGATTGGATGCCGCGCAGGTCCGCCATCTCCTTTCCTACTGCGCCCAGCAGGCGTCGGGCGTCGCCTGCAACGTGCGCGACTCCGAGCACATCGAGAAGGCGTTCGACTTCGGCGGCATGCCGGCCCGCAACGGCGTCGCGGCCGCCACTATGGTGGCGGCTGGCTTCACCGGCGTCGATGATGTGTTCAGCGGTGAACGCAATTTCCTCGATGCCTATTCGGCCAGGCCCGAGCCGTCGCGTCTCGTGGAGGCGATTGGCGAGCGCTTCGAGATCATGACGACCAACATCAAGAAATGGTCGGTCGGCTCGCCGGCCCAGGCGGCGCTCGATGCGCTCACCAACCTGATGGAAGGAGCTCCATTTGTGATTGGCGACATCGCCAGCATCCGCATCCACCTGCCCACGCGCTCGGCCCGCACCGTCGACAACGCGCCGATGCCAGACGTCAATGTGCAGCATCTCATGGCCCTGCTGCTCACCGACCGCGCGCTGACTTTCGATTCAGTGCACGACCACGCCCGCATGAGCGATCCGACCGTGCTCGGCGTCCGCCAACTGATCGAGCTGATGCCGAGCCAGGAGCTCGCCGAGGCCCGTCCGCCGCGACAGGCGATCGTCGAGATTGCGCTGCATGATGGCCGCTCACTCGCACACCGCACGCGCGCCGTGCGCGGCACGGCCGACAACCCGATGACGCGCCCCGAAGTCGAGGCCAAGGCGCTCGATCTCATGCATGGCCCGCTTGGAGCAGAGTGCGCGCGCGAGCTGGTGGAGGCATGCCGCCGGATCGAGTACAGTCGCGATATAAGCGAATTCGCCCGGCATTGGGTGCCGGGCTCGGAGGAAGCGAAATAACAATGGCACGTTCGAGGCCCAGCTGGCTGCTGACACGCTGCGTGCTTGTGACCGCAGGTCTTGTGGCCACAGGTCTTGTGCTCGCCTTGTCCCCCAGCCACGCCGACGACTTCTACAAAGGCAAGAGCATCAGTCTCATCATCGCGACCGCGACCGGCGGCGGCTACGACACCTACGCCCGCCTCATCGCCCGCCACCTGGGCCGGCATCTTCCTGGCCAGCCCGCCATCGTGCCGCAGAACATGCCGGGCGCTGCCGGCATTCGCGCCGCCAACTATCTCTATGCCGCAGCGCCCAAGGACGGCACTGCCATCGGCATGCTTGACCAGGCAACTTACCTGGACCAGGTGCTCGGCACACCGGGCCTCACCGCCGACGCAACGCGCCTCAACTGGATTGGGCGCATCCTGAGCAACAGCGCCGTGCTCTATGCCTGGCATCTCGCCAAGGTGAAACGGATCGAGGACGCGCTTACCCAGGAGCTGATCGTCTCGACCTCGGGCGCGGCCTCGCGGCTTAACTGGACCGTGCTCAACAACGTGGTGGGCACGCGGCTCAAGATCATCACCGGCTATCAGGGATCGAGCGACAGCCGGCTGGCGATGATCCGGGGCGAGGTCGATGCGCTCAGCCAACCCTGGCCGGTGCTCAAGGTCGAAGCCGAGCAGCTTTTGCGCGACCGGCAGATCAATCTCCTGTTGCAGACCGGCGCCGACAAGCACCCGCAGCTCGCGCATGTTCCAAACATGATCGACCTTGCCAAGAGCGGGGACGACAAGATGCTCCTTACTTTGTTCTCATCGCCATCGACCATCGGCCGCTCGATCGCGGCGCCGCCGGGTCTGCCGGCCGAGCGCGTGGCCATGCTGCGCGAAGCGTTCACCGCAACGATCAAGGACCCGGCCCTGATCGAAGAGGCGAACAGGCTCAAGCTCGAGCTTGACCCACTCGATGGCGCGGCGCTGCAGGCCGCCATCGCCGGCACCTCGGTTGCACCCGATGTGGTCGCCCGCGCCCGCCGCGTGGCGGAACGATGAGCGCGTGCTCGCTGATGTAGGGTGGGCAAAGGCGCTGGCACCGCGTCGCAGCAAATCAATGTCAATCGTGCGCCGTGCCCACCAATCGCGCCCAGGCGAGTAACGCAGTTCCCGGTGGGCACGGCGCACGAGAGCGTTCAATACGCCGAAGGGACGCGCCAACGCCTTTGCCCACCCTACAGGCGTTGCTCTGCGTCTGATTCAGTAAGACTAATTCTCGGTCACCGCCGAGTGGCCGGCCAACCGTCCGAACACCGCATTGCGCGTCTGGCCGGTGAACGACGGATAGTTGTGAAAGAACAGCCCCACGATGTCGCCTGAGGCGAACAGGCCCTTGATCGGCTGGTCGATCGTGCTCATCACCTGCGCGTTGCGATTGATCTCGACCCCGCCGAACGTGAAGGTGATGCCGCACGTCACCGGATAGGCGCGATAGGGCGGCTCATCGAGGCGGGTCGCCCAGTTCGACTTCGGCACCGCCAGGCCCTTGGCGGCCTTGCCGTCGGGGCGGCGCGGATCGAACGCTGGCTGATCAGGCACCGCGCGGTTGAACTCCTCGACCGTGTGCACCAGCACCTTCGGCTCAAGCCCCGCTTTGGAAGCCAGCTCCACAATTGTATCGGCTTCGACGAAAGTCGCCGGGTGGTGCGGATAGCGGAAGCAGCGGATGCCCTTCTGATCGTAGATCTGATGCGCGGTCGCGCCCGGCTGCCCCAGCACGGCGCGGCCAGTCTTGGCGTAAGTGTAGGAATGCTGCGCCTCGCCTTCGTCGAAGAAGCGCAGCCCCAGCGCATTCACAGTGATGCCATACGGGTAGTCGTAGCGGCTCTGGGTGTTGCCGCGGCCGTCCTCGTGCTGCGGCGTCTCGAAATCCGGCGCGTTGGCGTCGATCGGCGACATATGGCCGGACTGCCAGTGGCCGGCCGGCCGTGCGCCGAGATCGAGCAGCATGCGCAGCACCTCGCCGGTATCGTGCTTGGTGCCGCGCACCTTCATCATGTCGGTGTTGCCGGCAAGATACCGGGCGCGCATCTCCGGATTGGCTTGGAAACCGCCCGCGCACGCGATCACCGACTTGGCCATGAGATCGTAGCGGCCGTCAGGGCCGCTGACCGTCACGCCTTCGACCCGGCGCAGATCGCCCAGCACGTGACACACAGGCGACTCGAAGCGGATCTCGATGCCGAGGCGCTCGGCGATCTGCCGCCACTGCGCGAGCTGACCGGGCCCGCCGCCCGCCACGTGGATCGCAATGCCGCGCTCGAAATAGCGTTTGCCGTCAACCTTGGCGTGCTCTTTCAGCGGCTCCCATTTGATGCCGGTCTCGCGCATCCAATGAACAGCTGCATTCGACTGCTCGACCAGAGTCTGCGCCAGCTCGCGATTCATGCGGCCTTGGGTCATGCGGTCGAGATCGGCCATGAACTCGTCGGCCCCGTAGGGCGGGATGGCCATGGTGGCGAACAGCGCCTCATCAATCTCCGGGATGAAACGGCGGATCTCCGCGGCGCCGCCATGGACGAAGCGAAAGCCGGTGCCGGAATAGCGGGCATTGCCGCCATATTCGGACTCAGGCGCCTTCTCGAGCATCACGACGCGCTGCGCGCCCGCCTCGCGCGCCGCGACCGCCGCCTCGAAGGCCGAGCTGCCGCCGCCGATCACGATGATGTCGCACGTCTCGACCCGCGCCATGCTCGACCCTCGGCTTATTCCTCGGCCTTGATGCCGGCGAACGCCATGTACTCCTTGACGAGACGTTCGGGCACCGCGGACAACTTCTGCGCGATCAATTGCTGCAACTCGGCGCCACTCACCGCGCGACCGACAGGCAGGCCGCGCCGATCGGCCTCGGCGCGATACTCCGCGTCGTCCATCAGGCGCTGGTAGGACTGGCGCAGGATTTCGAGCCGCTCGGACGGAATGCCAGGCGGGCCGAGCAGCGGAAGGCCGATGTGGCTTGGCGTGGTGACGAGACCGAGCAGCGCCCGCGCGTTCGGATCAAGCACCACGTCGGCAAGGATCGGGACGCCCGCCATGGCGTCGAAGGACTGAACAATCGGCTT
>Ga0075424_100004269_pt1 | contig 13451 bp, 11 predicted proteins | sample SoiMethybrSBSTD3_FD_75301 | JGI IMG/M metagenome (GOLD analysis project Ga0075424, IMG submission 75301) | Bulk soil microbial communities from a Populus tree surrounding site in Tennessee, USA - Soil MetaG P. TD hybrid SBSTD3 | ecosystem: Environmental > Terrestrial > Soil > Tree plantation... | reverse complement strand
GCCGTGGTCCGCTTGCCGGGCCCGTCTCCTTTCTGGCCTTCCTGTGCCTCGTTCTGTGCCATGAGGGAGCGCTCATCTTCGCCGCGGTGATCCTGGCCACGCTCGGCCTGCGCGGGACGCGCGATCCCGCGCTGGTGCGCTCGGCGACGGCGGCAGTGGCAGCGCTCGCCATCTGGATCGCGATCAGGCTCGAGTTGCCCCCCGACGCCTATATCGCCGGCGTGCTCGCCAATGCGGCGCTCAACTTCATCGACCTCAGCAGCCTAACGCTTAACCCCATGCGCCTTTTGCTGGTGGCGCTGGCGGGTTACGGTCTGGCGCTGATGGCATTGACCTGGGCCAAACTCGAGCGCTCGCATTTTTATGCCGCCTTAGCGGTGGTGGCGGTTCTAAGCGTGCTTGGGCTCACGGCCGACGCCCCGATCATCGGGGAAAATCGCTATTTTCTGCGGACCGCGCTTTTGACCTTCACGCCGATCTTCGGGGCGCTCGCGGCTGCCTGCGCGGTGGCCGCGGAGGGGCGCCTCGTCCTGGCACTACCCTATCTGCGGCCAGCGCTGGGGGTCCTTGCCAACACCAAGACTGTCCGCGTGGCCGCCGGCGCGCTCCTGGTGGCGATGTCCGTGCATGTCCTTGAGACCGAACGCTTCGTTGCCGCTTGGATCAGCTACGAAGACGCCGTGCGCAAGCTTGCCACCGGCACGACGTCCGATCCGGCGCTCGGTGATCCGCGTTTTGTTTCGGCCAGCCGAATCCCGGAACGACTGAACGGCCTGGTGTGGGCCTCCACGACCCATTTCCTCTCCATTCTGGTCGCCCCCGCCTTTGCCCCCGCGCGCCTGGTGGTCGACCCCGACACCAACTATTTCTGGTTGCCCTGCAGGACGGCTGCCGCCAACAGCGTGGGCCGGCGCGCCGTGCCGCTGGTGACGCGACAGCTCGTGCGCAAATACGCCTGCCTGCACCGAAAGCCGTGAGGCCCAGGCCGCCACCGGCCTGACAACGCTCCGACGTGGCCCCGCCCTTCGTTCCAGAGTTAACCCGTTCCTAACGGCCGTTTGGCAAGGTTTTCCGCGGCGGGGCCGGGAACGGTCCGGCGGCTCCCCTGCGGAGCGGAGGCCAAGGTTTTAGTGTGATGCGTATCGCCTGGCGGCCATCGGTCGTCTCCTGCCTTGCGCTGGCCACGGCGGCCGGCGTCGCTGGGGCCTGTTCCAGCGCGGGCAATGAGGCACGCTACGGCACGGCCAGCCCGCGCCTCGTGGACGGCAAACAACCCATCCCGAAGGGCGGCGGCAGCTACAAGCTGGGCGCCCCTTATCAAATCGATGGCCGCTGGTACGTGCCGCAAGCCGACCCCTACTACGATCGCACTGGGCTTGCCTCCTTCTACGCGGAGGACTTTCACGGCCGGCGCACATCCAACGGCGAAGTCTTCGACATGTGGGCGCTGACCGCCGCCCATCCTACCTTGCCACTGCCATCGCTCGCCTACGTCAGCAATCTCGAAAATGGGCGCACGCTCTTGCTGCGGCTCAACGATCGCGGGCCCTACGTCAACGACCGGGTGATCGACCTCTCACGCGCCAGCGCGCGCTACCTCGGAGTGGAGGGGCCGGGCCTCGCCCGGGTGCGGGTGCGCTATGCCGGCCCCGCTCCCTTGTCGGGCGATGACCGCCGCGAGCAGCGCTACCTCGCCTCCCAACCCTGGTTTCAGATCAGATTGGCGCGCGGGCCCAATGACAGCCGCTAGGATTCGAGACTATGCTGCAGCCAAACCGGGCTGGCAGCAGGCGGGCCCCTGACAACGTTGGCGTGGTGGGGCCAACGGGCGGGGTATAAGCCCAACGAGCCGCACGCGGTCACGGCGACAATGTCACGGGGACGGTGAATGACGTGCGGGCAGATGATGTCGAGATCCAAACGCGTACGGGTCGCGTTGGCGCATGTGCCGCAACGGGCAGCGTATTCGCTTTGGATGCTGCTGCTGCTCACGGCCTTCGCGCTGGGTGGGGTCGGCCCTGCCCGCGCCCAGGCCGAGTTTAGCGTCAAGGCCGCGCAAGCCATTCTGATGGACGCCGATACCGGCGCCATCATGTACCAGCGCAACGCCGACGAAATGATGTACCCGGCCAGCATGAGCAAGCTGATGACGCTGACAGTGCTCTTCAAAGCGCTGAAGGCCGGCGACGTCAAGCTCAGCGATGAGTACTTGATGAGCGAGAACGCATGGCGCAAGGGCGGCGCACCATCCGGCACCTCGGCCATGTTCGTGCCGCTCGGCACGCGCGCCTCCGTGGAGGACTTGATCAAAGGCATTACCGTGCAATCGGGCAATGATGCGGCAATTTCGATTGCGGAAAACATGGCGGGTTCGGAGGATCTGTTTGCGGCGCGCATGACCGAGGAGGCGCGTGCCCTTGGCCTCAGCAAATCCACCTTCAAGAATGCGACCGGCCTCTACCAGCCCGACCACGTCACCACCGCGCGGGAGCTCGCGCTGTTGGCGCGCCACATCATCCAAGTCTACCCCGACTATTACGGCTATTTCGCCGTCAAGGAGTTCCCTTACCGCAAGCACAAGTTCATCAACCGCAACCCACTCCTCAACCTCGTGGCGGGTATCGATGGGCTCAAGACCGGTTTTATCAAGGAGTCGGGCTACGGCATGGTCGCCTCCGCCAAGCAGGACGGCCGACGCCTCATCGCCGTGCTCAACGGCTGCGCTACGGCCGAGGAACGCCGCGACGAGGCGCGCCGGTTGATGGAATGGGGCTTCAAGAATTTCTCCGAGGTCAAGTTGTTCGATGCCGGCGAGGTGATCGGTCACGCCAGGGTCTTGGGCGGCGAGCGCATGTTTGTACCCCTGACGGGCAATGGCGACGTCAATATCTGGCTCGCTCGGACGCCCCCCAATCCGCGGCTCAAGGCACAGATCATCTACAATGGCCCCCTGAAACCGCCGTTGCGCAAGGGTGAACAGGTCGCCAGGTTGCGCGTGACCACGGCCAACGAAAGCACCAACGAGGTGCCGCTCTACGTGGCCGAGGACGTCGGGCGGGCCGGCGTGATGCGCCGCGGACTTGACACGCTCCTGTATTTGGCTACCCGCTGGATTCCCTAGAGGGCCTCTGGGCTCGACGGCAACGCGCAACGCCGCCGGGCTGACCGAGCGCCGGGTAGCAAGTGCGATGGCAGCGGGAAAGTTCATTACTTTCGAGGGTGGCGAAGGCGTCGGTAAATCGACGCAGGCCAAGCTCCTGGTCGCGACCCTCGCCCAGCGCGGGATCGATGCGCTTCTGACGCGCGAACCCGGCGGCTCGCCGTTTGCCGAGCGGGTCAGAGCAATGCTCCTCGATCCCACCACACCGCCGCACGGGGCGCTCGCCGAAGCCTTGTTGTTCTACGCCGCCCGCGCCGACCACCTCCACGCAACCATCGCGCCGCAGCTCGCAGCCGGTGGCTGGGTGGTGTGCGACCGCTTTTCCGATTCGACCCGGGTCTACCAGGGCAGCGCCGGAGGACTGGAGCCGGAGGTGCTCGAGGCGCTCGACCGCCTGGTGGTGAGGGGCCAGCAACCCGACCTCACCGTGGTGCTCGACCTCGATCCCCGCGAGGGTCTTGCCCGCGTCACACGACGGCGTGCGCCCACTCCCAGCCCGGACCTAGCCGATCCGTTCGAGGGGCGCGATCTTTCCTTTCACCAGCGCCTACGCGCCGGCTACTTGGCGCTCGCGCAAGCCGAGCCACAGCGCTGCGTCGTCATCGACGCAACCCTTGCACCCGAGAGCATCGCCGGCGCCGTCTGGCAGGCCGTTGCAGGCCGCCTGCTGGCGGGAGGCGGCTGATGGCGCGCCAACCCGTGGCCCAGGACATCGAGGCAGCCCCCGAGGCCGACCGGCTCGATGGCTTTCCGCATCCACGCGAAACGGTGGCCTTGTTCGGGCACGCCGACGCCGAGCGCACGCTGGCGGAGGCTTTCGCCAGCGGGCAGATGCACCATGCCTGGCTGCTGACGGGACGCTTGGGCATCGGCAAAGCGACATTGGCCTATCGGCTGGCGCGGCATGCGCTGGCCGAGCCCAGCGAGCGCGATCGGAGCGGCACCACGCTCGCGGTCGCGCCCCAGACGCGCGCCGCGCGCCAGGTGACCGCGCTGTCCCATCCCGCGCTGCTCTTGCTGCGTCGGCCCTATGACGCCAGGGCGAGGCGCTTCACGCAGGCAATACCGGTGGACGAGGTGCGCCGCCTAAAATCGTTTCTGGGACACACCAGCGCGGGCAATGCCTGGCGCGTGGTGCTGATCGATTCCGCCGACGAGCTCAATGTCAATGCAGCCAACGCGGTCTTGAAGTCGTTGGAGGAGCCGCCCGGGCGCACGCTGTTCTTGCTGATTTCGGCAGCCCCGAACGGGCTTTTGCCCACCATCCGCTCGCGCTGCCGCCGCCTGGACCTCGCGGCATTGACCGCCGAGCCCCTGCGCGCGGCGGCGATGGCCGCGCTCGAGGCACGTGGCATGGCCGCGCCCGACCACGACGCCTGGAGCAGGCTCGAAGGGCTGGCGCAGGGGAGTGTGCGCAGGCTGCTGCAACTCGTGGCCGCGGGCGGGCTGGAGCTGAACGCGCGCATCGAGAAGCTGATGGGCTCGCTGCCGCGCCTTGACTGGCAGCTCGCGCACGCGCTCACCGATGAGATGGGATTTGGCGCGCCCGAGCAGCCCTATGAGACGTTTTTCGCGTTGTTTCTCGATCTGCTGGCGCGGCTGGTGCGGGCGCGCACCACCGGGCAAGGTACCCCGGCGGAGGCGACGCTGGCGGCGCGACTGATCGCGCCCGAGCGCCTGCCCGCTTGGGCCGAGTTCTGGCAGCTGGCCGCCCGCGAAAAAGCCGACGCCAGCGAACTCAATCTCGACCGCAAGGCGATGCTCACGGGCCTATTCGCGCGCTTGGAGGCGCTGGCCCGCCCCTGAGGTTGGCGCTTTTTCTGCCGCGTATTGCCGGTGGCACTGGCGGCCTTTTCATGATAGGCCACGCGCGCTTTCTCGACAGTGAAGCACCAAACCATGACGATAGAAGCCTCCACGCTTGCCCTTTGCCCGCGCGCCATGCCGCCGCGGCGGCGCGGCCGAATGCGTTAGAGCTTGGGCGTCCGCGCCGCGGCCGCCGGTCATGGCTGAAGGATTAAACCCAGGGCGGAACCGCGACATGAGCGGGAAACTGCAGTTCTACATCACGACACCGATCTTTTATCCCAACGGCGTGCCGCACATCGGCCATGCCTATACGGCGCTGGCCACGGACGCCATCGCACGCTTCGAACGTCTGGACGATAAGGACGTTTTCTTCCTGACCGGGACCGACGAGCACGGCTTGAAGATGAAGCAGACGGCGCTGGCCGAGGGTCTGACGCCACAGGCCTTGGCCGATCGCAATTCGCAGCGCTTTCGCGAGATGATGACGGCCCTCAACGTCAGCCAGGACGACTTCATCCGCACGACCGAGCCGCGGCATCATCGCGCCAGCGAAGAAATCTGGCGACGCATGGAGAAGGCCGGCGACGTCTACCTTGACAAGTATGCCGGCTGGTATTCGGTGCGCCAGGAAGCCTACTTCGATGAAAAGGAGACCACGCTCGGTAGCGATGGCGTGCGCCGCGAACCGCTGGGTTCACCGGTCGAATGGACCGAGGAGGAAACCTATTTCTTCCGCCTCTCCGCGTTCGCGGACCGGCTGCTCCAGCACTACGAGCGCCATGCCGATTTTATTTTGCCACCCGAGCGCCGCAACGAGGTCGTCAGCTTCGTCAAGAGCGGTCTCAATGATCTGTCGATCTCGCGTAGCTCGCTGGACTGGGGCATCAAAGTCCCCGGGCCGCGCCCGGGCCCCGATCACATCATGTACGTATGGGTCGATGCGCTCACCAACTACATCACGGCGGCCGGCTTTCCCGACACCGGGGCGCCGCGCTGGCGCTACTGGCCGGCGGACGTGCACATTATCGGTAAGGACATCGTGCGCTTCCACGCCGTGTACTGGCCGGCCTTCCTGATGTCGGCTGGCCTGGCGCTGCCCAAGCGCGTCTTCGCCCACGGCTTCCTCTACAATCGTGGAGAGAAGATGTCGAAATCGGTGGGCAACGTGGTCGATCCTTTCGACCTGGTCAAAGGCTACGGTGTCGACCAAGTGCGCTACTTTTTTTTGCGCGAGGCCGCCTTCGGCCAGGACGGCAGCTACAGCCACGAGGCCATCGTCAACCGCATCAACGCCGACCTCGCCAATGACCTCGGCAACCTGGCGCAGCGTTCCCTCGCCATGATTGCCAAGAACTGCGCGGGCACGCTCCCCACCCCCGGCGACTTGAGCCCCGCCGACCGGGCCATCCTCGCGCAAGCCGATGCACTCTATGCCAGGGGGCGTGCCGCCATGGACCGGCAGGGCATCAAGCAGTACCTGGATGCCGTCTGGGCCGTGGTCGCCGACGCCAATCGCTATTTCGCGAGCGAGGAGCCGTGGGCCAAACGCAAGACCGATCCCAAGCGCATGGAGACGATCCTCTACGTGACGGCCGAGGTCGTGCGCCAGGTCGCCATTCTCGCGGCCCCGGTGATGCCGGGCTCGGCCGCCAAGCTGCTCGACAGCCTGGGGCAGGACGCGGGCAAGCGCAGCTTTGCCTGGCTCGGTGAGGCGGGCCGGCTGACGCCGGGCGCCACGCTTGCGCCGCCCGTCGCCGTCTTTCCACGCTATCTCGATCCCGGCGCGGAGGGCACGGCCAAGTCGCCTAAACCACAGAAAACCTGATGCTGGTCGATCATCACTGTCACCTCGACTTCCCCGATTTTGCCGACGAGCTCGAGGCCGTGCTGCAGCGCGCGCGGGCGGCCGGCGTCGGCGCCATCGTCAGCATTTCGACGCGTCTGCGGCGCCTTGCCAAGCTGATGGCGATCGCCGAGGCCAACGCTAATGTCTTCTGCTCGGTGGGCACGCATCCGCATTATGCCCATGAGGAGCTGGATATCCCGCTCGAGGAGCTGGTGCGGTTGGCAGCACATCCCAAGGTGGTGGCGATCGGCGAGGCGGGGCTCGACTATTTTTACGACAACAGCCCGCGCGCGGCCCAGGCGCAAGGATTTCGCCGGCACATCGCGGCGGCGCGCGCAACCCAATTGCCGCTCGTCATCCACGCCCGCGACGCGGACGCCGACGTCGCCGAAATCCTTGAGGCCGAAACGGCCAAGGGCGCCTTCCCAGCCGTCTTGCACTGTTTTACCGGTGGCAAGGAGCTGGCCGAGCGCGGGCTGGCGCTGGGGCTTTACCTGTCATTCTCGGGTATCATCACCTTCAAGAAGTCGGAAAGCCTGCGCGAAGTGGCGGCCCTTGTGCCTCTCGATCGCCTGTTGGTGGAAACCGATGCACCCTACCTGGCGCCCAGCCCGTTTCGCGGCAAGCGCAACGAGCCCGCCTACGTCGTGCACACGGCCGCCGCGCTGGCTGCCGTCAAGGGCATCTCGCCGGAGGAGTTGGCCCGCATCACCACCGAGAACTTCCTTCGCCTCTACAGCAAGGTGCCGGCCGCGGCGATAGCCCAATCATGAGCCTCAAGATCACGCTCCTTGGCACCGGATCTTCGGGCGGCGTGCCGCGCGTTGGCAACATCTGGGGCGCGTGCGATCCGAGCAATCCAAAGAACCGGCGCCGGCGCTGCGCCATCTTGGTGGAAAAGATCACCCCGCGCGGTCGCACGCGCGTCCTGGTCGATACTCCCGCGGATCTGCGCGATCAGCTGCTTGAGGCGGAGGTCGATTGCGTCGATGCGGTGCTCTATACCCACGACCACGCGGACCACACGCACGGCATCGACGATCTGCGCGGCATGGCCTTCAACGCCCGCCGGCGCATCGACATCTACGCGGACGCGCGCACCCGCCAAGTGCTCGAGCAGCGCTTCGACTACTGTTTCGTGCAGCCGCCGGGCTCGGCCTACCCACCGATCCTCAATGCCCACACCATCGATCCGGCGGCAGCGCTCGAGGTCGGCGGCAGCGGCGGCGTCATCAAAATCGTGCCGCTTCCCCAGGCACACGGCGATCTGCCGTCCCTGGGTTTTCGCTTCGGTGACTTTGCCTATTCGCCCGATATCAGCGCCATTCCCGACGCCTCCTTGCCGCTGTTCGCTAACCTCGAATTGTGGATCGTGGATGCCTTGCGGCCGCTGCCCCACCCCAGTCATTTTAGCGTCAAGCAGGCGCTCAGGTGGATCGAGCGCCTGGGCGTCAAGCGGGCCATCCTCACCCACATGACCTCGGAACTCGACTACGAGACGCTGCGCCGCGGCCTGCCGGCGCACGTGGAGCCGGGTTACGATGGCATGATCGTTACGGTCAGCTAAGCCGCTGAGGCGTCTAGCGCACCTCGTTCGTCTTCAGATCGAAGATGCGGCCGTTGTAGGACGAAGCGGCCGTCGCCAGTTCCACGAACCTCTCGGTGATATCCTCCGGCCAGGGCAAGGTGGCAGGATCTTCGCCCGGAAAGGCCTTGGCGCGCATGGCCGTGCGCACCGGGCCGGGATTGATGAGGTTGGCACGGACGTCGGTATTGACTATTTCGGCGGCGTAGGTCTGCACCAGCGCCTCGAGCGCCGCCTTGGAGACGCTGTAGGGTCCCCAGTAGGCGCGTCTGTTCAAGGCAGCACCTGAGGTGACGAAAATGGCGCGGCCGGCCTGCGACCGGCGCAGCAGCGGATCGAGCGTGCGGATCAGACGCCAGTTGGTGTTGAGGTTGAGATCGACCACTTCCTTCCAGGCCTCGGCCGTGACGTGGCCGAGCGGCGAAAGGGGTCCCAGCACGCCGGCATTGCCGACGAGAACGTCGAGCTTGCCCCAGCGCTGAAAGATGGTGGGGCCCAGCGCGTCGATCCGGTCGTGATCATTGAGGTTGAGGGTCAAGAGCGTGGCGGGGCGGCCGAGCTCCCGCACCTCGTCATCGACCTCCTCGAGCGCGCCTGCCGTGCGGCCCACCAGGATCAAATGTGCGCCCTCACGCGCGTAGGCGAGCGCGACGGCACGGCCGATACCGCGCGTCGCTCCGGTGATCAGGGCCAGTCGATCGGTCAGGCGAGGAGAGTGCTGCATGGGGCACACTGCTAGCCTCTCGACGGGCTGAGTGGCAAGTGCCGCGGCGGCGCCCCCTTGCGGCGGCCGCCGACCCCTTGCATCTAGTCGTTCTTCGGCGGCGATTGCGGCTTCTTTTCCATGAGCTCCTTGGCCACGCGCATGGCATCGTCATAGGCCTTTTGCGCGGCCTCTTTGGACTTGTCGATGTAGGGCTTGGCCGCATCGGAGGCCCGTTCCGCCGCGTCCTTGGCCTGCTCGGCAGTTTCCCGCGCCGCCTCCATGGCTTTGTCCGCATAGGGGCGGGCCTTGGCGCGCGCCTGCTCGGTGGCTTCCAGCATTTTTTCCGTGCTGGTGGCGGTGAGCTCCTTGGTGCGCTTCAAGAGCTTGGCGAACAGGCTTTCCTCGGGCAGCAGCGCGGCCCCGTTGAGCGCGACAACGGTGCGAATCAGGTCCTCGTGATCCTTCCGCGCCTTGCCGGCGGGGACCCGCTCCGGGCTCCCCGTGAACAGGAGCATCGGTGTGCAGGCCGTCACGATCTTGCGGCTGCTTTTGATCCAGTGCGGGGTCTCCACCTGCGTCTCCTGGGCAAAATAGATTTTTTTGCCGAGCGCCTCCTGGCGCAGAATGGCCCGGTCGATGACCGGCACGACATGGCCGCCGAGCTCTTGGAGCAACGCGAAATGCTCGCCTTCCGGCGCGGGGAAGGCCACAAACAGGCTAACCGTATTGTCCGCGCTCAGCCCCTCGCGAATTGCGCCTTCGACCGATTGCGCATGGTGCGGTTCCGGCGCGCTACCGATACCGCTGGGATCGATCGCGCGCAGGAACTTAAAGGTATCGGCGCTGCCCGACTCGGCGGCAGGCAGAATAAAGCGCAACCGCGCGGCGTTGCCGGAAACCTCGCCCCAGTTGGTGAGCTGAGGATTGCGTGTCACGGCATAAAGACACTGGCGCACATCGTCGTGGCGCAGGACGCTGAAGGCCGCCTCCGCGTTCAACTCCTTCACATGCAGCGCGAAGGCGTCGAGTTGGGCATAGCCGAGCTGGCGGGCATCGGCACGCACGCGCTCGATTGTCTCGCGCGTTCCCGTCGACGGCGCGCAGGCGTAGTCGAATTGCGCCAGTTTGAGCTCGTGCGCCAGCACCGGACAGAAATGCTTTTGGTAGGGACCGTCCACGGCGCCCGTGTTGATCCGATCGGCGCCGGCGGGCGAGCCGAGGAGGGCAAAGGCCACGAGCGCGATGGCATGGGTGAGGCTGGTCTTCATGCGCCTTTCTCCTGCAGGAGGTCGCAGCGCGCGAGCCCTGGCGACGCCTGAGCGCGCCCGCGGCCGCGTGCGCCCGCGTAAAAGAGAACCATGGCGCAATTTGGCGCGCGGTGCGACGTTACGAAAATGTCATGGCCTCACGGGGCCGGCTTGAGCCGGCGCTCCAGGCGTTCGCGCCAGAGCGCCAGCAACGGGGCGGCCACGAGCTCCAAGGCAAGGCCCACGCGCATGGCGGGGCCGGGCAGGCCGACGAGCACGGCGGCGGAGAGCCTGCCCAGGCCACCAGCGACAATGAGACCCGTCAGCAGACGGAAGCGTGCGCCGGTGGCCTCAATGCTGGGCACCGTGCTCAAGAACGCAAGGCCGATGGCGAGCAGCAAACCGGAGAGATAGCGCACGTGGCTGTCGCCATCGAGCGACCAGCCGGCCGCCGCATCGACGGCGCTAAGACCACCGGCGAGGCCCGCCAGACCGACCAAGACGGGGATTGAGGCCGCAAGGCTGATGCTGATTTGCAGAAGACGGCGCTCGCCGCCAGCGCTGAGGCGTGGGGACATGAAAGGCCCTGGCTCCTTTCGCGATATCAGAGGTTGAGCCGGCCGGCACCGAGCCTCGGCCAACGTCTCCGCGCCGGGCTGCCGCGCAACCGGGAATGCCGTGCTTGGCTTCCTGGGCCCTCGCGGCCTTGTGCCGGCGTCACAGCGGCGGCGTGCGCGCGCCTGCGCGCGCGCCCCGCGATTGCTCCGCCGAGCGGCATCAGCAGGCGCGTGGGCTCGACGCCCATCGCGCTCAATTTCGCAGGTGCATGGGGTGTCTTTCCCTAGCTTCGTGCTCGAACCCCGAGCCACACCCTTTACGAGCGCGAGGCGCAATCGGTTCCTGCCGCCCGGTCACAAAAGGGTGAGGGCGGCGCCCTGCAGCAGAGCCTAGAATTTTTGTGCGAGCTCCGGGTCGGCCTTGCTGTCCGGCACGCGTTGCGCGTGTGCCTCAATCGCCGGCAGAACATCCTCGGGTCGATCGACCGTGATGAAACGCACATCCATGTCGGGCCGAATGAACTGCTCGCGGTTCATGTGCTGCAAGAGGGCAAGCAGTGGCGCCCAGAAGCCTTCGACATTCAACAGCACGATGGGCTTGTCGTGGCGACCAAGCTGCGCCCAGGTCAGCTGCTCCACCAGCTCTTCCAGCGTGCCGATGCCGCCCGGTAAGGCGACGAAGGCATCCGACCTATCGAACATCAGCCGCTTGCGCTGGTGCATGTCCTTGACGACGATGAGCTCGTCGGCGTCCTTCAGCATGCGCTCCTTTTTGGAGAGGAATTCCGGGATGATGCCGATGACGTGGCCATTGTGGGCCAACACCGTGCGGGCGATCTCGCCCATCAAGCCGAGACCCCCACCGCCATAGACAAGACCGACGCCGGCCTCGGCCATCTGCCGCCCAAGCGTCCGTGCGGCGGCCACATAGGCCTCGTTCTTCCCCGTGTTAGAGCCGCAGTAGACGCAGATGGTCGGCATGCGGGAGGGCCGCTTGCGGGCGCTCTTATTCGTTCTTTGCTGCATATAAAACCTTTATTCCTCGCGGCGGTCTCCCATAGCTTGCCCCGGCCGGATCCGCGTTGTCATGTGTTGGGCCCGGGACACGTAAATAGTATGCGTGCGGCCAGTGCCAAATTGCGGCCTCTCCGACGCTGGCCGTGAGGCGTCGGCGCGCCCCCCTTTGTCGCCGCCCGCCCTTGGCGCTAAGCTGGGGCAGGACGCGGGGATAAGCTGGGGCGGGGCCCGGGAGGTGGCGCTTCCGGCGCCGCCATGGATGGGCGCCGCGCGACGCGGGCTCTTGGGGGGTGACGTCGTGAGGAGGGCTCTTTGGGTTCGACTTGCGGCGGCGGTTGCGCTTGCCGGCCTGTGCGATCCAGTGCTCGCCCAGGACGTCAAGGGTGCCGATCCCGTGCGCCGCCAAGCCGAGGAGCTCGCCGAGGAGGCCTCCAAGCGCTTCGGCGAGGTCCTGAAGGCACAAGCGCCAGAGCCCAAGCCGGCCGGCGCCCCGACGAGCCCAGCCGTCCCGGAGACCTCGCTGCCCCTGCTCCTCTACTGGCTCGACTACTCGGACCACGAGTACCGGGGCATCATGCGGCGGCTGGCGCTGGGAGGCGCCGAGCGGGGTTGGGATCCAGCCACGGTCGGCTGGCTCAAACGCTCAAGCCAGCAGTTCCAAAACCTTATGCTGCAGCTCGCGCGGGCGGGTGGACCTCAGCGTCCATCCGAGGCGGTGGCACAAGCGCCTGAGCGCAATAGCGTAAAGAGCGCCGCGCCGAGTTTGCCGACCGCGCCCGAGACGGCGATGCCCCCGGCCGCCACCCCTGGACCCGCCGCCGTTCCCGGCGAGGCCATGGCGCGGCTGCCGGCCCCGGCGACCGCGGTTGAGGCGCCGCGCGAGGCCCCCCGAGAGCAAGCCGCCGCAAGCCCGCCCGAGGAAAGCGCCGGCGCCAAAGAGGCACCCGAGCGCGCGGCGGCCGCCAAGCCCGCCCCGGCGTTGCCGAGCGAGGCAGCGCCAACCGCCGCAAGGCCGTTGGAACCCAGCCGCGAGCAGGCAACGCGCGAGCCCACCAATCTGGACAAAGGTGGGGATGCCGACCGGGCCGCGGCCGCCGCGCGGCCCCCTATAAGTCCGGTCGAGGGCGCCTCAGAAGCGACCAGGCCAAACAAAGCCGCCGACCTTGGTGCCGCCGAGGTGGCGCCAGGCGCTGCGGGCGCGCCCGCGCCGCAGGCACCGGCCCGAAGCGAACAGGACGCAAGCCCCACCAGGTCCGGGACGGTGTCCGACCGAGGCCCTGGTGAGCCGCCCCACCCCAGTGCCAAGGTAGAGACCCTCCACGCCTCCGAGGCGGCCAAGACGTCCGGCGCGGCGGCTGGCGCGAGCCGGCCCGAGCCAGCAGCACCGCCGTCGCAAGCCCTTGAGAGCGACGGCGCCACCGTCCGCCCTGGCGCGCCTGCGCCCGACCGGCTCGCCCTCAATCCCGTCCCGCCTGGCGCAGGTCGCCTCGCGCCAGGGCCGCGCCCCGCTGCCGCTGCGCCGGC
>Ga0075424_100004268_pt1 | contig 13452 bp, 16 predicted proteins | sample SoiMethybrSBSTD3_FD_75301 | JGI IMG/M metagenome (GOLD analysis project Ga0075424, IMG submission 75301) | Bulk soil microbial communities from a Populus tree surrounding site in Tennessee, USA - Soil MetaG P. TD hybrid SBSTD3 | ecosystem: Environmental > Terrestrial > Soil > Tree plantation... | reverse complement strand
CCGGGGCCGCTGATCGCGGCGTACGATTCGGCCCGGCTGGGGCCGCCGTCGCGCGACGATGAGGTCACCGAGCCGCTGACGGCCTTGCCGGTGTCTCAGCATCCCCGGCCCGACCCGGTCACGCCGAGCGGGGGGCATCAAACGCACCCGTCGGCCGGGCCGGTCACGCCCGCCAGGATGCGCCAAAGCCGCCCACCCGCTGAGCCGGTCATCCCTACCGGGAGGCGCACGCGCCGGCGGGGACGGCCGGCCTGGGCTGTGGTGCTGGGGGCGGTGCTGGTTGCCGGGCTGGGATTCGCCGGGTACCTGCTGGTGAACACCGGGAATGGGCCCGCGCCTTCGGCTGCGGCGCGCCGGGCAGCGCCCCACCGCGCCGGGCAGGCCAGCCACACGGCCCCGGCCACGAGGAGCGCGACCGCCGGCGCGGCACCGGCGTCCACCCGGGCCGGTGGCCCGACGCGCGCGCTGACCCCCGCCGGTGCGGCCGCGTTCGGTTCTTCCGGCGGCCCGGGCGACAACAGCGACCTGGCTCGCCTGGCGATCGATCGGAATCCCGCCACGGCGTGGCATACCGACTGGTATTCCACCGCCCGGTTCGGGAACCTGTATCCGGGCACGGGCCTGCTGGTGGACATGGGCCGGCCGGTGACGGTCACCGCGGCGGCGATCACCCTGGGCCGGGGCCATGGCGCCAGCTTCCAGGTGCGCGTCGGCACCGCCCCCGCCCTGGACGGCCTTCGGCCCGTCGCGCGCGCGGCCGGCGCCGGCGGCGTGGTCCGTCTGCAGTTCACCCGGCCAGCGCACGGCCGTTACGTGCTCTTGTGGTTCACCAGGCTGCCGCCGAGCCCGGACGGCACCTTCCAGGCGAGCGTGTACGAGATTGAGCTGATCGGCCGGGGGTGACCCGCCGAACCCCACTCGGGCATCAGCCCAGGCTGGTCCCGCCCGCTTACGGCGGGTCCCGGACGGCACAACACCTCAGGGATGCGCTCGTTTGGCGTGAATGGCGCACGTGATACGGGCGGGCTCGGCGGGGAGCTTGCACCGGTTGCCCTTGACGGTGGTTGCGATACACCGCCGAGGGGCGGGCGCCGGCCGGGACGGCCCGGATCCATGGCCGGTCCGGCGGCCAACGCTGGCCGGCCCGGCTGCCGCCGGTGGCCCGGTGTCCCCCCGGGCAGGTTTGCCGGCGGTTCCGTGGCCGGCCGCCGCAGCGGTTCCGTGGCCGGCCGCCGCAGAGGCGATCTGTTCGCGCATCCCTTGCGACCAGGCGGTAATCCATGCCAGCTGGGTGTCTAGCCAGCCGTCTTCCCCCGCAGGCTCCGCGACCGGGACAGGCCGGGGAGCGGCGTCCTCCCGCACCGGCGGGGCAGGCCGCGGCCGCCAAGACGGCGGCGGTCCCAGCAGTTCTGTTACCAGAGTGTCATCGCCCGCCGGGCGGCGATCCCCCCACCGAGTCACCACAGCCAGCCCGCCACTGAGCGCGAGCAATAGCCCGCAGATCAGCCATATCATCCACATCCTCCGGGTCACCCGCGCCCAGATCTGGCAATCACCCCGCGAACTGAGATTACCGACCATCCGGCGGTTCCTGGCGCGGAGGTCCCCTACTTGGTCGTTGTTGACCTCGGCCGGGGACCGGGTCGGGGCCTGCGGGCGGCTCGTTCGAGGGAGTCGAGAATGAGGTCGAGTCCGATCTCGAATTCGCCGCCGTAGTGGTAGCCGGGCTGCAGGACGTGCTCGGTGGCCATCTCGGCAAGGTAGGGGTATTCGCCAGCGGGCATCTGCCCGGCGATCTGCAGCGTGACCTGCGCTGTCTCTTCCGCGGTGCCGAAGGGCAGGCTTGCCTCCTGCAGCGCGAACCCGTAGATGTAGCTGTCGAGCAGCGAGTAGGCGTGGGCGGTCATCTCGACCGAGAAGCCTGCCCGGCGCAGGCAGCCCAGGACGGCGTCATGGTGGCGCAGGGTCGCCGGACCAGGTGATCGCCGGGACTCCATCAGGCCGATGGCCCAGCGATGGCGGCCCAGGACTTCACGTGCCGAGATGGCCCGCTGCCGCATGGCCGGCTTCCATCCGGTGTCACCGGCCGGCAGGCCGATCTCGCTGAACACGATGTCGATCATCCCGTCGAGCAGGTCGCTCTTATTGGCCACGTGGTTATACAGCGACATCGCCTCCACCCCGAGCACCTGGCCGAGCTTGCGCATGCTGACCGCCCCGATGCCGCCCTGGTCAGCGAGGGCGACCGCGGCTCGCAGCACCTGGCCGCGGCGCAGCGGCTCCCGGCGGGCCGCGGTGCGCGCGGTTGCCGTCATCCCGCGTCCTCCCGTCCGGCAGCTTGACACTACTTACACTGTAAGCGTACTGTACTTACAGTGTAAGTAAAGGAGAAGGCGATGATGACCACGAAACTCAGCCGGCCGGCAGTGCCGGCCGGCGCGGCGCCCGGCCAGGCGGGGATGCAGGCGATCGTGCAGCACCGGTACGGCACCACGCCCGGGGATGTGCTCAAGCTCCAGCGAATCGCCACGCCCGCCATCGCGGCGAACGAGGTCCTCGTGCGGGTGCGGGCCGCCGGGGTGGACCGGGGCACCTGGCATCTGATGGCGGGCCAGCCCTACCTCATGCGGCTGCTGGGGTTTGGGCTGCGCGGGCCGAAGGACCCCGTGCCCGGGCTGGACGTGGCGGGCACGGTCGTCGCGACCGGCGCCGATGTCACCGGGTTCCGGGCCGGCGACGAGGTGTTTGGCATCGCCCGCGGCTCCTTTGCCGAATACGCCGCCGCCCGGGCGGACACGCTGGCCCGCAAGCCGGACAGGCTCAGCTTCGAGCAGGCCGCGGCCGTCGCGGTGTCCGGGCTCGCCGCCCTGCAGGGCCTGCGCGCCGGGCGAATCCACGCCGGGCAGAAGGTCCTGGTCATTGGCGCCTCAGGAGGCGTCGGCAGCTACGCCGTGCAACTGGCCAAGGCCTTCGGGGCGGAGGTCACCGGCGTGTGCAGCACCGGCAAGACGGACCTGGTCCGCTCGCTCGGCGCCGACCATGTCATCGACTACACCGCCGACGACTTCGCCGACGGCCGCCAGCACTACGACCTGATCCTCGACATCGGCGGAAACAGCCGCCTCGCCCGGCTGCGCCGGGCACTCACACCCACCGGGACCCTCGTCATCGCCGGCGGCGAAGGCGCCAGGTGGACCGGAATCAGCCGTCAACTCGGGGCGCTGATGCTCTCCGCCTTCGTCCGCCAGCGGCTGACCATGTACATCTCCAGGCACCGCCACGCCGACCTCGACACCCTGCGGCAGCTGACCGGAACGGGCCAGGTCACCCCCGTCATCGGCCGGACCTACCCGCTGACCGGCGCGCCCCAGGCCATCCGCGACCTCCACGCCGGGCACGCCCGGGGGAAAATCGCCCTGACCATCTGATCTGACCAGCGGCCGGCGCGCAGGCGTCAGGTGGTGAGGGTGAGCGGGCAACCGAGTGAGGTTGCTTCCATCAGACGATGCACGTTTTAGGGGGCAGCGCCTAGATGGGCCATCGATCCTTTGCCTTGCGGGCCGAATCGAACTCGGAGTACACGTCCTCAGCCCTGCGGTCGGTTTCGCGGGTCACCTGTTGCGTTATATGACGGACAAGTACCACGAAGCCGTAGATGCCCGCTGCCAGCAGGGCCGGGATGGCGATGTATTGCCACCACACGGTGATCACCTCATCTGGCTGCTCTTTTAGTGAGGCTGCCCTGCCCGGCCGGTGCCAAACGGCATCTAGCCGGACAGCAGAATCGGCAGCAACGGCGTCACACGGCTACGCCGGCCGCGCCTGCGACGAATCCCCTGACGGCACCGACCGCAGGCTAAACCTCACATCGCATTCCGCGTCACGCACCGGCGGCGTCCGGGCCCGGATAGCCACGGCCGGGCCTAGCTCGCTGAGTTCGGGCCCACGGTGCGGCCGTGGTGGGCAGGCCCGGGTGTTCGGGGTGCCCGCGGTCAGCGGTACCGTGCCGGATCGCACCAGCCCCAGCTGCACGAGCTGCCGGGGGAAGACTGCGTCGAGGGCCCAGCCGGTGGCGATGCGTGTCCGGTTGGCCGGCATGGCCAGCAGGTGGTATCCGCGGGTGACCGCCTTGGCGGGGAGGCCGGAAAGCCGCACCCCAGCGGATCCGCGGCGGCCTTGACCCCGCCGAGGTCCACGACGAAGCCGAGATCGTGGTGCCGGTAGGGGCGGCGTGTCCCGCTGCCCAGGCCCCGGGAGGCGGCGATGTTCTCCGCGGCGAGGTTGCCCTGGCGCTGTGCGTGCTGGGCCGTCATCGCGGTCACCGAGCCGGGGCGGGTGAGGTCGGGGACCGCGGCGGCATCGCCGCAGGCGTGGATCTCGGGATGACCAGGCACCGTCAGGTATTCGTCCACCGTGAGCCGGCCCCGCTGCAGCGGCAGCCCGAGTCGGGCCACCATCCGGTCGGGGCGCACACCGACGCACCAGATCAGCGACCTGGTGGGCACGAACTCGCCGTCGGACAGCCGCACCCCGTCGGCTTGCTCGACACTGGTGCCGGTGCGGATCTCGATCCCGCGCCCGACAGCACCAAACCAGGGCCCGGGCAAGCGGCACCGGTGAGCTTCCGGTTGATCTTGGCACGAGCCAGGCCCGGTCACCGCTCGACGGTGACCGGGCCCGGATGCTGGTTACTGCTCGTCGTCACTGTCCGCTAGCTCGGATTCGGCCACCGCGATCGCCAGGCCCAGGGCCCGAAGGATCTTTCCGGCCGATGAAACCACCCGGGGCGCGCCAACCACCGGGGCAACCCCGATCATCACGCCCTGGATGTCATCGGCGGTGACCCCCATTTCCTGGGCCGCCCCCGCGTTCATGAGGTAGGAAGCAGGCGCTGCGTCCACGGCAATCAGCGCGGCGATCCGCACCAGCATGAGTTCGCGCGGCGCAAGGGTATTGCGCGCCAGGGACGCGGCGGTCATGTCGGCCAGCGTGTCAAGGACGGGCGTTTCGTCAGCCATGGAGCCCCCTATGGGTGTCGTAACCGGTACTGGTCAGCTTCGCCACCGTAACCAGGGCAGGAAGAAGGCACATCACCCCCTAAGCGTGATCCGGCGGCAGGCCCGGGCCGGGGATCTCGATCACCTTCTGCAGCGGGCAGGCTACCCGTATCGGCGGGCGCAGACGGTGGTCCTGGCCGGTGGCGCCGAACGTGCCACCGGCCAGGAGGAACTCGCCGTGATGGATGCCCGATGAGCCGGGGTCAGGAGCCGACCGGATAGGAGATCCCGGCGGGCCTGTACGACATTGAGTAACGATTGCTCAATCGCGCACGCCCCGGCCTGGGGCATCGTCGCGGTAGACACCTGAACAAGGAGACCTACCATGACGACTTCCCTGGATACTGTCACGCCCGCCGAGGCGACGGCGGTCAACGTTTACCAGGCGATCGGCGGCCGGGCGGCTGTTTCCGCCGCCGTCGAGGGCCTCTACGGCCGCCTCCTCGCCGACCCCGTGCTTAGCCGGTTCTTCCCAGGCGGCGTCGCTGCCAAGCACCGTGCGTATGTCGTCACGATCCTGGGCGAAGCGCTGGGCGGCCCCGAGCGCTATCGGGGACCTGACCTTGCCAAGGCGCACCGCGGCCTGGGCATCACCGATGCCGACTTCGACCGGACCGCCGTCTACCTCGCCGAAACCCTCGACAGCCTGGGGGTTCCCGGCCACCTGGCCGATCACATCGTCGGGATCGTGGCGGGGCTCCGGCCGGCCGTGGTGACGGCCTGACCGGACAGGAGCGCCGGGTTCCCGGTGATGGGTAATGGCCTGCACCGGCCTGGCCTGGCATTCTGTCAGGTGTGGTCGTGACGCTGCCGCGCTGGCCGATCGTGGGCCGGCGGCCGGAGCTTGAGGTGTTCGAGCGGGCTCTGGGCTCAGGTGAGCGGGCCGGGCTGGCGATCTATGGGCGGGCCGGGGTCGGCAAGACCCGGCTGGCCGATGAGTGCGCCGGGCAGGCGGCGGCGAGCGGTCATCCGACTGAACGCGTGGCGGGCAGCCGGACGACCGCGCTGCTGCCGCTCGGCGCGGTGGTCGCCCTGCTCCCCGACGGGCCCGGGCAACTCGGATCCGACGGGCAGGTCAACACGGTGGCGCTGTTCGAGCAGGCCCGCCAAGCCCTGCACGATCGCCATCGCGGCCGCCGGCTGGTGACCGTCGCCGACGACATGGCCCAGATCGATCCCGCTTCGCTGGCCCTGCTCGGGTACCTGGCCGCGCGGCGGGCGATCTTCTTGGTCGCCACTGTGCGGACGGGCGAGCCGGTCCCGGACCTGCTGACCGACCTATGGCGGGACGGGCGGCTCGAGCGGATAGACCTGCATGACCTCAGCCGCGCGCACGTCGACACGCTGCTGCACCTGGCCCTGGGCGGGCCGATCGAGGCCGGTGCGGGCCAGGAGTTCTGGGCGGCCAGCCGGGGCAACCCGCTGTATCTGCGCGAACTGGTTCTGGGTGCCCTGCAATCGGGGGCCCTGGTCGACCGGTCCGGGGTGTGGCACCTGGAGGACCCCTTGCCGGCCACGAGCCGGCTGCTCGATCTGGTGGAGCAGCGGATCGGCGGGCTGCCGCCCGAGGCCCGATCGGTGGTGGAGCTGCTCGCCCTGTGCCAGCCGGTGGAACTCAGCTACCTGGAGACCGCCGCCCCGCCCGGGGTGCTTGAGCTGCTGGAGCGGGCGGGGCTGGTGACGATCACCGTTGACGACGGGCAGGTGCGCCTGGCGCACCCGCTGCACGCCAAGGTGGTCCGCGCGGGCATGCCGAGGCTGCGGGTGCGGGCGGTGCTGCTGGCCCAGGCCGAGCGGCTGGCGGCGGCCAGCCCCGCTCCCAGCCCGGCGGAACTGCGGATCGCGGTGTGGCGGCTGGATGCCGGGGGCCGGCCCGACCCGGCCGTGCTGATCCGCGGCGCCCATCTCGCGCGCTCCGCGCATGACTTCCGCACGGTGCGCCGGCTGATGGAGGCGGTGCCCAGCGGGCAACTAGATGCGGTGGGGGCGCTGCTGCTCGGCGAGGCGCTCTATGAGCTGGGCGCCTTCGACGAATCGGAGCGGGTGCTCGCCCTGGGGCAGGATCTGCCCAGCAGCGAGCAGATCGCCCTGCAGCTGGCGGTCACCCGGGCCAAGAACGCCCAATGGGGCTTGTGCCAGCCCGAAAAGGCGCTGGCCATCAACGCCGCCGCCCGGGCCGTGGTCACCTCAGCGCCGCTCGCGGAGGAACTCGTGGCGGACGAGGCCTCCGTCTTGACGTTCTCTGGGCACCCCGACCGGGCCTTGGTGGTGCTCGGGCGCACCGCCGGCGGCGGCCGGCGGACGCGGGTCGTGCGGGCGATCGCCGGGGCGGTCGCCCTGGCCGCAGCGGGCCGGACGGCCGAAGCCATTGCTCTGGCGCAGGCCGGCTACGCCGACCATGTCGCGCTCGGCGACGAGCCGGGCATCGCCCACCCGGCCATGCACGTCGTCAACCAGGTGTTCGCCCTGGCCGAGGCGGGCCGGCTCGCCGAGGCCGAACAGGTGGCCCGGGCCGGCGCCGAGATCGTCGCCGCTCAGCGGGTGCCTATCGCCCAGATCTGGTTCGCCGTGAACTTCGGGCGGGTGGCAATCCTGCAGGGCCGGGTAGTGACCGCCCGCCGCTTCTACGCCGAGGCGGCGGGGCTGTGCCAGTCCAGCCGCTTCGCCGGCTCGCGGCGGGTGGCACTGTCGGGCCTGGCTCTGGCGCATGCGATGCTCGGCGAGACGGACCCCGCCACCCGGGCGCTGGCCGAGCGCGCGGCCGCGCCGGCGTTCGGTTTCCTCGGGCCGGAGCAGCGCCTCGCCGATGGGTGGGCCGCCAGCGCAGCGCGGCAGCCGGCGGAGGCGGCGGAGGCGCTCCGCTCCGCCGCGGCAGACGCGGCCTCGACCGGCTACCGGGTCACCGAGTCGTGGCTGTTGCACGACCTGATGCGCACCGGCGGTGAGGACGTGTCGGGCCGCCTGCGGGAACTGGCCGACGAGTGCGACTCGCCGCTGGTGTCCGCCAGGGCGCGCCACGCCGCCGCGGCCCAGGCGCGCGACGCCGGAGAACTCACCGGTGCCGCCGACGACTTCGAAGCCCTGGGCGCCATGCTGCTCGCGGCCGAAGCCGCGGGCGAGGCGGCCGCGGCATCCAGCCGGGCCGGCGACCGGCGGGCGGCCGCGGCGTCGCTGCGCCGCTCGAGCGCGCTCGCCGCCGCCTGCGAGGGCGCGGCCACCCCTGGGCTGTTCCACCTCGCCACGGTCAATGCCAGCCCGGCGGCCCCGCTGTCCGGGAGAGAAAGGGAGATCGTCCTGCTCGCCGTGACGGGCATGGCCAGCAAGGACATTGCCGAACGCCTCTACCTGTCCGTGCGGACGGTCAACAACCATCTACAACACGCCTACGCCAAGCTCGGTGTCACCAGTCGCGCCGCCCTGGCCCAGGCACTCGGGAGTGCGATATGACGCCGGAGCAGATCATCTTGGTGCAGTCGTCGTTCGAGCGACTCGGCCCGGATCTGCCGGCCATGACGGCCCTCTTCTATCAGGAGCTGTTCCAGCGGGATCCGTCGCTGCGGCCCTTGTTCACCACCGAGATGGGCGAGCAGCGGGTCAAGTTCGCCCAGAAGCTCACCGAGATCGTGCAGACCATGCCCCGGCTCGGCGAACTGCTCACCCATACCCGCGCGCTCGGCGCCCGCCATGCAGGCTACGGGGTACGGGCCGCGGACTACCGGACCGTCGGCGACTCCCTCATCGCCGCGCTCGCTGGCGTCCTCGGCGAGGAGTTCGACACCGCGACCCGCGAGGCTTGGGAACTCGCCTTCAACATCGTGGCCGAGACGATGCTGGAAGGCGCCGCCGCGGCCCGGCCCATCAGCAGCTAGTGCACCGGCACGTAATTACGGTTACGTATTTACGTGCTCCTCGCCCGGGAGCGAGCGACTCCCCGCGCGGCCCTGGTGGGGCCGGGCGGGGCGGGCCGGTGCCGGCCAGAATCACGATGCCGCGGCATGCCCCCAGCACACCACCCGCCACCGACAATTCTCAGACGGTACGAAACGCCGAAACGTCTGTATTAGTCCGCCGAGCGGTACTACCTGCTGCCCGGCCGGGCAAGGCCGATGCGCCCGCGCCTCACTCATAGATGGCACGGCGGGCCGGCCGGTCACGCTTCGCTGATCAGGAATGCCACGTCGGTCTCCAGTTTTGCCGGATCGGGCTCCTGGGACGGGTCGGTGAGGTAGTGCTCGGCCCGGCCGCGCCAGGCTGAGCCGCCGGGGGTGTTCCAGGTATCGAACTCGATCCCCTTCTCCTGCGCCCATTGCAGCAGCGCGGCGTTGCTGTCCAGCAGGCCGTCGTAGGGCCCGGTGTGCCGGAGCACCGCGTACCTGCCTTCCGGCAGGATGCCGGGCTGGACGCGACCGCTGGCGGCGACCGGCGCGGCAACGGGGACGCCCAGTTCGATCTTCAGCTCTCCGGCCATGTCGATGACCAGGTAGCGGATCAGCGGCGGCCCGGCCGGCGCGATGCCCTGGCCGGCCAGCCAGCCGAACAACGCGGGAAACGCGTCGTCCACGGCGGCGGAGATGCCGTCCATGGCGACGGTCGCCGGGATTGCGGCGTAGTGCTGCGCGGCACGCGCCTGGATCTGCGGCTCATGGCTCATTGCGGGCCCTTCGTTAGGTGCGATAGCCATAGGACGCCGGCCCGCCCCGGTATTCATCGCCGTTCCCGCGGCAGCGGGGTGGAGATGTCGACGGCGATGCGCCAGCGGCCGGCCGGATCGCGCCGCCAGATGGTGGCATCCCAGACCGCGATGGTAGTGCCGCCCGCTCCGGTGGCGGGGCCGGCCGGCGGGATGTCGACCGTGACGGTGCACAGCGCGTATCCCAGGTCGCCCGAGGAATGCGATTCGTGCAGCCGGATGGTCCGCCGGGCCCGCGCGGCCGCGGCGCGGGTGATGGCGGCGTGCCAGAACCCGGTGATCGCGGCGTGGCCCTGGATGGGCTGGATGCCATCGGCCATGAGCTGGGCGTCTTCGGTGTAATAGGAGGTCATCGAGGCCGGGTCGGCGGCGTAGAACAGGTCCTCGAAGGCCCGGGTGAACTGTTGCAGTTCCTGGGGGCTGAATGTGGCCAGTGACACGGCTTCTGCTCCTGTCGTTCATTCCGGGAGGCCGGGCGGGACGGTGGTCCCCGCCAGCAGGGGCAGGATGATGTCATCCACCACGTGGCGGGCGAAGGTGTCGTCGAGGTCGGCGGCGATCATCATCTGGCGGAAGATCTGCGCCTCGATTACCTCGTGCACCAGACGCGCCCGCCGTCCCGCTGCCGGTGCGGGCAGTTCGCCGCGCCGAACCGCACGCCGGATGATCTGCTCGGCCACCGCATCCTGGTCGATCAGGGACCGCAGGCTGGCGGCCAGTTTGCTGTCGGTGCGCATCGCATGGACCAGGCCGCTCATCATGGCGGTGAATTCGGGGGTGAGGTGGTCGCGCATGGCTCGCATCACGGCCAGCAAGTCCCCGCGCAGGCTGCCGGTGTCGCGCCCGCCGGGCACGCGGCCGGCGATATGCGCATCGACCGCGGCGCGCACCAGTTCGGCCTTGCCCGGCCAGCGCCGGTAGATCGTGGTCTTGCTGGCGTGGGCCCGCGCAGCGACGGCGTCCATCGTCATCGCTTCGTAGCCGGTCTCGCCGAGCAGGGCGATGACGGCGGACAAGATCGCCCGCTCGCGCGGCTCGCCTCGTGCCCGGCGGCCACCGCGGCCATCGGCTGGCGTCACCGCCCCGGGGTCACTCATATGTGTACGATACCGTATCGTACACATAACGACACCCGAGGTGCCCGGGCCCGCCGGCCGGGCGGCTTCCGGCTGTCAGGTCCCGGCGAGGGAGCCGAGCAGCAGGGCCGCTACCTGGCCTGGATCTTCCAGGTACGGCTGGTGCGCCATCCCGGGCAGCTCGCGGTAGCGGGAGCGGGGCAGCCGGGTGGCCAGCTCCTGGCTGCGGGCGATCAGGAACGGCACGTCCAGCTCACCACAGGCGACCGTGACCGGGACCTGGACCTCGTCTAGCCGGGACCACGCGTCCACGCCGCTGCCGCCCTCGTCCTCCCGGCTCCCGTTGCGCAGGATGATCGCGTTCATGTCCAGGGCCAGCGCCCGGGCCTCGCCGCCGACCCGGCCCTCCGGCTGCGCCGGGCCGTCCAGCCACAGCCACGTCTCCAGGCGATTCTGCACAGCCAGGTCCCCGGCAGCGATCGCCGCATCGAGCAGCGGCTCGAACCGCTGCGTGTCGGGGTCAAGCTCGGGTTCCGGCGCGCCGCTGACCGCCGTTCCGAACAGCATCAAGCCCGCGACCCGGTCCGGGGCGAGCAACGCGGTGTCCAGCGCCAGGCCGCCACCGGCCGAGGCGCCGGCCAGCCACGCACGCCTGGCCTGCTCCCGGTCCAGCACGGCCAGCACGTCATCGACGTGCGTGAACGGGGCGGTGCTCACCGCGGACTCCCCATAGCCGCGCCGGTCGTAAGCGACCACCGTCACCTGCGAGGCCAGCAGGCCGGCTACCTGGCGCCAGCCGCGCCGGTCGCTGACTCCCTCGTGCAGCAGCACCACGAGCTGGGCGCCGCCCGGCCAGCGCTCGCCGGCCAGGTCGCATCCCTCCCGCGCGAGGACGAACCGTTCACTCATGACGCCATCCTGGCCAGGCTGGCCGGGCGCAGCAACGCATAGCGCGAAGCCGGGCGCTACTCTTCTGGCGGCTCGGCGGCGTGAGATGGCAAGGCGCGCGCGGGCGCCCGGCGGCCAGCCACGACAATCGAAGAATGACTCGGCCTGACATGACCCCCAGCGATGACCGTGGGCGGCTGCGCCCGCGGCGCTCCTGCCTCGCCGTTCCCGGCAGTAGCGCGCGCTTCCTGGAGAAGGCCCAGGGCCTTCCGGCGGACGAGGTGTTCCTGGACCTCGAGGACGCCTGCGCGCCGCTGGTCAAACAGAGCGCCCGGCACGCGATCGTCGACGCGCTGACCAACGGCGACTGGGGCGGCAAGACCCGCGCCGTCCGGGTCAACGACTGGACCACGCAATGGACCTACCAGGATGTGATCACGGTGGTCGAGGGGGCCGGGCCCAGCCTGGACTGCGTCATGTTGCCAAAGGTGGCCGGCGCCGCCCAGATCCAGGCCCTCGACCTGCTGCTCACCCAGATCGAGAAGGCGATGGGCTTCGAGGTCGGCCGGATCGGCATCGAAGCCCAGATCGAGAGCGCCGAGGGCCTGGCGAACGTCGAGGCCATCGCGGCGTCCTCGCCCCGGCTGGAGACCATCATCTTCGGCCCCGCGGACTTCATGGCCTCCATCGGGATGCGGTCACTCGTGGTCGGCGAGCAGCCGCCGGGCTACCCTGCCGATGCCTATCACTACATCCTGATGCGCATCCTGGTGGCCGCCCGGGCCCGGAACCTGCAGCCGATCGACGGCCCCTATCTGCAGGTGCGCAACGCCGAGGGGTTCCGCGCGGCGGCCAGCCGGGCGGCCGCGCTGGGCTTTGACGGCAAGTGGGTGCTGCATCCGGACCAGATTGCCGCGGGCAACGAGATCTTCTCCCCGTCGCAGGCGGACTACGACCACGCGGAACTGATCCTTGACGCCTACGACTGGTACACCTCGGCCGAGGGCGGCGCCCGGGGAGCGGCCATGCTGGGCGATGAGATGATCGACGAGGCATCGCGCAAGATGGCCCTGGTGGTCGCGGGGAAGGGCCGGGCGGCGGGCATGTCTCGGACCACCGGCTTCCAGCCACCCGGGTAGCCTGGCCGGCGGTTCCGGACCTAACTGGACTACTAGACAGGCGGGGAATTGGTGCTTACCCGGAGGCCGCTTGACTCCTAACGTCAACGGCATGAGCACGCTCACGGCCACACGGAGCGCCGGCTACCCAGCCTCGTTCGCGCTCACCGCGGCGCTGATGTTCGCGGCGCTGGCACCGGCGCTGCGCGACCGCCGTGCCGGGGACGGCCGCCGCGCGGGGGAGGACCGCCGCGCGGGGGAGGGCCGCCGAGCCGGGGAGGGCCGCCCTGCCGACGGCGATGGCCGCGTCGCCGCTCCGTCGCACTGAACGTATCCCGCGCCATCGGATTGCCTGCGCGATGTCTGGGGAGGAAACTGCGGTGGCTTCGTATTCGGTGAACCCGGACGGCGTGGCGTGGGCTGAGCACCTTATCGACAGCGGCCAGTACGTGCTCGACAGCGACTGGGGCAAGGTACAGCCCCGCGCCGGCGACCAGAACGCCTTCCTCAAGTCGCACTCGTGGGAGGAGTACGCCCGGTGGCATCTGGGCCTCACCGACGGCGCCACCGATCACACCAAGGCCCGGTACGCGTTCGTCTTCGGCGACTTCCGCCGCTTGCAC
>Ga0075424_100004265_pt1 | contig 13456 bp, 13 predicted proteins | sample SoiMethybrSBSTD3_FD_75301 | JGI IMG/M metagenome (GOLD analysis project Ga0075424, IMG submission 75301) | Bulk soil microbial communities from a Populus tree surrounding site in Tennessee, USA - Soil MetaG P. TD hybrid SBSTD3 | ecosystem: Environmental > Terrestrial > Soil > Tree plantation... | reverse complement strand
CTCGAATCCGTTGTTCTCACGGAGAGCGACCTCGTCGTGTCCGGACACGCGTGCGGAGCTCTCGCGGATCTCGTGATCGACCGCGCATCGGGCGCGCGAGCGCGGGTGGCAGTGCTTCCCTGCTGCCATGATCTGACGATGAATAACGCCGGGCCGTTGTCGGGATGGATGGATGGTCCGCTCGCCGTGGATGCGATGCGGGCCGTCCGGCTGGAAACGCGTGGTTATCAGGTCAGAACGCTCACCATCCCGGAGGAGATTACGCCCAAGAATCGCCTGCTCCTCGGAGAACCTATGGTGACGGTTTAACGCTGCGACTCGGCGGCGCGTTCCAGCGCTCAGGGTTCATGAAGCGCGCCTCTATGCGGTGCCGAGCTGACGCTGGAGCTCGCGCTCGTCCAGCGCGTTCTCCCACCGCGCGATGGCAATCGTCGCGACGGCGTTGCCAATCAGGTTGGTTGGCGTCATCCCCTCTGACATCAAGCGGTGTATCCCGAGGACTATGGCGACGCTCGCCACGGGAATCTGTCCGACCGCGGAAAGCGTCGCAGCCAGGACGACAAACGCCGCGCCGGCGACGCCCGCCGAGCCTTTGGACGTGAGCAGCAGAACAGCCAGCAGCCCGAGTTGCTGCGCGAACGGGAGCGGCGTGTCGGTGGCCTGCGCAAGGAAGACGGTTGTCGTCGCGAGGTAGAGACAGGTTCCATCGAGATTGAACGAGTAGCCGGTCGGAATGACGAGGCCCACGACGTCGCGGCGGCAGCCCAGCTGCTCGAGCCTGGTCATCATGCGCGGCAACACGGTCTCAGACGAGGTGGTCGCAAACACGATCAACAGCTCCTCGCGAATCCACCGCATGAGTCCAAGCAGGCGGAAGCCGCACAGCCACGCCACCACGGACAGCACGCCGAACACAAACACCACGCACGTCACGTAAAACGAGATCAGCAGCTGGCCGAGCGACCAGAGCGTGTCCGTCCCGTAGCGCGCCACCGTGAAGGCGATGGCGCCACACGCACCAAGCGGCGCGGCCCACATCACAACCGAGACGACTCGGAACAGCGCCGCGCAGCACGTGTCGAGAAGGCGGATGAGCGGTCTGCTCCGCTCGCCCAGGCGGCTCAGCGCCGCCCCGAACAGGACGGCAACGAACAACACCTGCAGCACGTTCCCTTCCGCGAAGGCGCCGGCGATGGTGGTTGGAATGATGTTCATGACAAACGGGATCGCGCCTTGTTCCGGCGCGAGCGTGATGTACGGAGCGGCGGCGGATGTATCGAGTCCGCGCGCATCGATGTGCATGCCGGCGCCGGGCTGCCAGATGTTGACGATCGCCAGGCCCAGAACCAGCGCGATCGTTGTCATCACTTCGAAGTAGATGAGCGTCTTGAGCGCCACGCGGCCGACGCGCGCCATGTCGCCCATGTTCGCGATGCCGACCACGACGGTGGCAAAGACGATCGGCGCGATCAGCATCCGAATCGCCTTGATGAACGCGTCGCCCAGCGGTTGCAACCGCTCGCTCACGTGGGGCGCGAAGTGCCCCAACAGGATACCGGCGGCCATTCCCGCCATGACATGTACCCACAACTGTGCGTACCATGGCCGGCGCGCGGTAGACGGGGAAGGCTGCGCGATCGCGACGGAGGCGCTCATGACGGAAAGCGGAACAGACGCGCGGGATTGTCAACGAGCAGCAACCGTCTGTGCTGCTCGTCCGGCGTGTATAGCGGGACCAGATCGATCAAGTCTCCGTCGTTCGGCATGTACGGCACGTTCGGGTGCGGCCAATCGGTTCCCCACAGGACGCGATCGGGCGCCGTCTCGATCAGCGTGCGGGCGTAGGCAACCGCATCGTGGAACGGCGGTCCGCTGCGCGAAATGCGCTCGGGCCCGGTGATCTTCACCCAGCACTTCTCATCGCGTCGAACCAGCGACAGCAGCTTCTGAAACGCGGGCTGTTGGAGGCCTGCGGACGCATCGATGACGCCCATGTGATCGATGACGTATGGCACCGGCAGTGCCTCGAGGCGCGGCGCCATGTCATCGAGCTGTGCCGCTTCGAGGTACAGGTCCACATGCCAGCCGAGCGCGGCAATGCGCGTGACGATCCGATCGAACGCGGACATGTCGGGCCGCCCCCCGAGGCGCGACAGAAACGTGAAGCGGCAGCCATCGATCCCGCCGGACGCCAGCAGCTCGAGCTCGCCCGGCGTCATCCGATCGTCGACGTTGGCGATACCTCGATACCGTCCGCCACTTTGTGCAATCGCGTCGAGAATTATGGTGTTGTCACGGCCGTACGGCGTGGCGTTGACGATCACCGCCCGTTCGACGCCAATACCCTCGTGCAGCGCCCTGAACGCCGGCAACGGCGCTTCCGGCGGTGTGTACGGCCGGGTCGCCGCGTAGGGGTAGCGGTCGACAGGCCCGAAGATGTGACAGTGGGCGTCGCAGGTCAGCGGGGGTGCCTTGAACGCCGGCGCCATAATTCGCGGCATTATATGGGCCAGCTCGCGAAGCGGTGGCACTGAACAGGACTGCTATCCAGCGCCTAATTGACCTGAGTCCCGGCCACGTGTATTGTCCGCCCGCATGAGGTGCGCGGGACGCGTTTCGCTGGTCGCCATCGTGGTTTCCGCGGCGGCGCTGCTCACGATGACCCCGACCTCGGCCCAGCAAAGTGCATTTTCTACGCTCATCACGACGCCGCTGGCGATCGAAGGGCTGACCACCGATGGTTCCAGCCTGTACACCACGGGCCGGGGCGCGACAGGGCCGTGCCCGGTGTGGCAGATCAATCTCCGGTCCCCCTCGCTCGTCGTTGTCGGCTTCATCCCCAACCCGTGCAGTCCGTCCGGGCTCGTGTTCAACAGCTCCGGACAGTTGTTCGTCGTCGACGGCGAGCGCGTCTACTCGCTGACGCCGAGCGCCGCTTCGCCGCCGACCGCCGCGGTGTTCGCCTCGGGCGTGCCGGGGACAAATGGCATCGCGTTCGATCGATCTGGAAACGGCTGGACCGGCGACGGCACCACCGGGCAGGGACGCGTGTGGCGGATCAACAGGCAAGGCTCCGAGGTGACGGAAGTGTTCCGCGTGCCGCCAATGGCCATCGAGACGACGGTCGCCGGGGGCATCGGACGTGATGTGCGCGCCCTGCCTCCCGGCACCGTGGCCGTGACACCGACGAGCCGCAACGCGGCAGATACGGCCGGCTCCCAGCCACTCGTCGCCAACGGCGTCGCGTTCGATCGGCGCGGCGACATGTTCATCGCCGATACGGCCCGCGGCGCCATCTGGCGCGTCGAAGTCGACAACCGCGGCAACCTCCGCAGTCAGACCGGCTGCGATGACGCGTACACGCGCGACACGCTCTGTTTCGACAACATCTTCGTCGCCCATCCGCTGCTCGAGGGCGTGGACGGAATCGTCTTCGATGACGCCGGCAACCTGTGGTGCAGCGTCAACGAGCGCAACGCCATTGTCGTCGTGACTCCCGGCGCGCGTGTGATCGAAGCATTCCGGAATTCACGCGACCGCACCACCGGCCTTCGCAACGCGGGGCCGCTGGAATTTCCGACCAGCCCCGTCGTCGTTGGCAGGACGATCTGCACCGCGAATTCCGACGGCAACCGGCGCGACAATTTTCCGAACACGGCGGGCGAGGCCTCGCCCGCCGGTCCGGCCAGCGGAAAGATCTCGTGCGCCACACAGCGATAGCGTTCGCGCTGGCGTTCATCGCGTGCGCGCCGTTTCCCTGCGCGGCGCAGGAGCGCGCGCGCGCGGAAGCATTCGGCGGCTACGCATACTCGCGCGATGACGGCCGCAACATCCACGGGTGGGATGGCGCCGTGACACTCAATCTTCGGAGCTGGCTGGGCGTCAGCGCGGACGTCAGCGCTCTCTACACGTCGCTCGGCGCGACCGATCGCACGCGCTTCGCAGTGCTGGGCGGCGCGAGGGTGTCACCGTGGCGCGGGCGGTTCACACCCTTCGCGTACGCGCTCGCCGGCGCATTTCATACGCGATCCCGCCTCGAGTTCCTGAACGCTTCGGTGACCGAGGGAGAGACGGATCCCGGAGCCGCGCTTGGCGGCGGCCTGGATGTTCGCGTCTTTGGCCGGTGGGCCGCGGAAGTCAAGGCCGACGCCGCGCTGATTCGGTCGAGGGGCCAGACCGAGTCGAACCCGAGGCTCTTCGGCGGACTCGTCCTTCGCTTCGGACGCCTCCAGCGGTAGAATCGGCCGTCGAATATGAAGCTGCGGACCGCGTTCCTCTGCACCGCGTCGGCATTTCTGCTCGCCGGGGTATTCGCCTCGGCCCAGAACACCCCTAACACTCCGGCGCTCGAGCTGCTGCACGTCCAGGGGAATGTCAGCATGATCGCCGGGGCGGGCGGCAACATTGCCGTGCAGGTCGGCAAGGACGGCATCCTGCTCGTCGACTCCGGCAACGCGGCGATGACCGACAAGGTGGTCGAGACGCTCCGGACACTATCGAAGGGACAGGTCACCTACATCGTCAACACGAACGAGCGGAGCGACCACGTCGGCGGCAACGCGAACTTCGCGCGGCTCGGACGTCCGCTCGCGATCGCGCGCGCCGCGCAGGCGCGCGTCTTCATCGTCGGCTTCAGCACGATCCTCGAGCGCATGAGCAACCCGAAGTCCGGTCTCTCGGTACCGGAACCGGGATGGCTGAACGACACGTATGACGTCCCACAGAAGAACCTGTCGTTCAACGGTGACGCAGTGCAGATCTTTCACCAGACGGCGAGCACGGACGGCGACAGCATCGTGCTCTTCCGGCGCGCCGATGTGATCGCCACCGGCGACATCTACGATCCCACCGAGTACCCGATCATCGACCTGAAAACCGGCGGGAGCCTGCAGGGCGTGCTCGAAGGATTGAACCGCCTCCGGCAGATGGCGGTTCCCGCGGATCACATGGAGAACGGCACGATGATCATCCCCGGCCACGGCCGAGTGAGCGACGTGGGGGATCTCGACATCTATCACCAGATGGTGACGATCGTGCGCGACCGCCTGCAGGACATGATCAAGCGTGGCATGACGCTCGACCAGGTGAAAGCCGCGAAACCCACGCGCGACTACGACCCGATCTACGGCCACACGACAGGCACCTGGACCACGGACATGTTCGTCGAGGCGGCGTACCGGAGCCTCACCACCAACGGAGCGCGTTCAAGTAACTAGGAGCGATTCGCATGAGACCTGGATTGCTCGTTGTCTGTTTCACGTTCGCCCTTTCGTCCTCGACGTTCGCCCATCATTCGGCGACGGCGACCTACATCCACGGCCAGGTCGTCAAGCTTGATGGCACGTTGAAGGAGTTCATCTGGCGCAACCCGCACTCTTTCATGAAGGTCGAGGTCACCGACGAAAAGGGCGAGAAGCAGATCTGGGTGATCGAAGGCGCCGCGCCGCAGCAGCTCACCGAAGGCGGCCTGACCGTGTCGACGCTCAAGATCGGCGACCGCGTGGTTGTGACGGGATACCCGGGACGCGTCGCCGAGGACCATCGGCTGCTGCTTCAAGTCCTCCAGCGGCCATCGGACGGCTTCAAATATTCAGGGCCGGCCGCGAATTTCTGATCATGGCTATCCGTCGAACCCTGATCGTCGCGCTGCTCTCGCTGCTGCCGTCGAGTCATCTCGCCGCGCAGCGTGCGGCGGCGCCCGCCGATTACACCGGCTACTGGGTGTCCGAGGTCACGGAGAAGTGGCGCTTCCGGATGCTCGTGCCCGACAAGAACGACTACATCCAGGTGCCGCTCAACCCCGAAGGCCGGAGAGTCGCGGCGCTCTGGGATCCGGCGAAGGATGAAGCGAGCGGCGAGGCATGCCGCTCGTACGGCGCCGGCGGGATCATGCAGGTGCCGGGACGGCTGCACATCACCTGGCAGGACGAGAACACGCTGCGCGTGGATACCGACTCGGGGCAGCAGACGCGCCTGTTCCATTTCAGCGGCTCACCACCGGCCAACGAAAAGCCATCGTGGCAAGGATATTCGGCGGCCCAGTGGGGCGGCGACCGGCCGAGAGATCGCCGAGACGGCCAGGGCGGCCCCGTGCAGGATAAAGAAGGCCGGCTCGTGGTCGCCGAGGCGCAGCAGAAGCCTGCGGATTACCTCCAGGTGATCACCACGCGCATGCGCCCCGGCTACCTGCAGAAGAACGGCGTTCCCTACAGCGCCAACGCGATCATCGAGGAGTACTTCGACACGTTCTCCGATCCGTACACCAAGAACACCTGGCTCGTCGTGACGACGATGGTGACCGATCCGCAATACCTGATCGAGCCGCTTCTCATGCACGCGCATTTCAAGAAGCTTCCGGACGCTTCCGGATGGGATCCGACGCCATGCAAAGCAAACGAACCGCGCTGATTCTCCTGCTCTTCGCATTCGTGAGCCGGCCGGCGATCGCGCAGGTCGATCTCACCGGCGAGTGGTCGCCGCGCGTCTACAACACGCACATGGACATCGGCGACTACACGGGCATCCCGCTCAACGAAGCGGGCCGCCTGCGGGCGGAGAGCTTCCACCCGGAGCAGCTCGATCTGCCGGAGAACCTCTGCCGGCCGCACCCGATCGACATCGGCCTGCGCGTCTCTGTCTCGCAGCTGCGCATCACCACCGAAACGGATCCCGAGACGCGGCAGCCGGTCGGCCTGCGGCTGCACGTCGCGTGGCAGGAGCCCGAGCAGGTCATCTACATGGATGGGCGTCCGCATCCGTCCGCGAACGCGCCGCACAAGTGGTCGGGATTTTCAACCGGACAGTGGGATCGGAACACGCTCGTCTACACGACCACGCATCTGAAAGAGGCGTATCTCACGCGCACGGGGGTGCCCAAGAGCCCGAGCGCGACCGTGACGACGCGCGTGCATCGGTACGGAAACCTGTTGACGATCATCTTCATCATCAACGATCCCGCGTACCTGACGGCGCCCTACATCCGCGAGTCGAGCTGGATCTTCGATCCCGAGCAGATCATTCCACCGTTTCCGTGTGAGATCACGCCGGACGGCACGATCGTTCCCGCGGGCAAGGTGCCCAGCTTCCTCCCCGGCAAGAACGACGTGCTGAGCGAGTTTGCGACCGAGTACGGGATTCCGCTCGAAGCCGCACTGGGCGGCGAGGAGACGCTCTATCCCGAGTACATCAAGAAGATGAAGACGATGAAGGTTGCGCCGCGCACCAGCACGGAGCACTACCGGCGAGCACAGTAATGAAAAAAATTTCTTCGGTGATTGTCGCCATCGCGGTCGCGTGCGGCGCGTGGACCGTTGCGCGCGCCCAGGGTCAGAGTGAAATCACGCTGCTCGCCGTCGGGCCGATGCGTGCGCCGACGCAGAAGATCGTCGACGCGTTCCAGGCCAAGAGCGGCCGCACGGTCAAAGTGACCTACGGCAACGGCGTCGAAACGCGACGAACGGTTGCCAAAGGGCAGCCGCTCGACGTGTCCCTCATCATCGCGCCCTTCCCCGGCGCACTCACGTCAGGTTCCATCGTCCTCGAGAGCGCCACGCCGATTAATACCATCCTGACTGCCGTCGGCGTGCCGAAGGGCCGGCCGAAGCCGGACATCTCCACGCCGGATGCGGTGAAGAAAGCGCTCCTGGCCGCCAGGAGAATCGGATACGAGGATCCCGACTTCACGGTCGCCGGACAGGGGCCCTTGGAAGCGCTGACGAAGCTCGGAATCTTCGGCCAGGTCGCCGGCAAGAGCGAGGTCGAACTCGGTCCGGGTGCTCAGGGCATCGCTCCGAATGTCACCCGGAACACGATCAAGACCGCCACGCGGCTCACCAACGGCGACATCGATATCGGCATGCTCATGCTCAGCGACATGCTTCCCGACAAGGACAAATACGACATCGTCGGCGTATTGCCGCGAAGCATCAGCGCGCCCGTTCCAGTTGTCGGATTCATCTCCACGCACGCGAGCGATCCCGCGGGCGCGAAGGCGCTTCTCGAGTACCTCGCGTCGCCCGAAGCACAGGCGATCTGGAAGGAAGCCGGGTATGGTCCGCCGGAGCGCTGAAGATCGCCTTTCTCAGAACGGAACGACGACCCCTGCACTGAAGCGAAACGAATTGCCGCCATCGCTCCCGCCGATGCGCAGGTAGCCTGCGCCAACACGCACGGCAAACTTGTCGCTCACGTTGATATTCACTCCACCTCCGCCGTCGAAGGCAAAGTCACTGTCGGATTCGGAATCCTTGAACGAGGTCGTTCGCCCGGCGATAGTCGTTTGAATCTCAGCGTCCGCCGATCCGCGGGCGAGGCCGAACATCGCCTGGACATACGGCGTGAACGCAGGGTTCTGCCGTGCGCTGAAGCGAACGCCGCCGAGAAAGGTGTGGATGCTCAGGTCGACGTCCGTCTTCACGGTCACGCCGAACTGGGTCTGGGTTTCCTCAAAACTCTTATAGTTGCCGGATATCTCGCCGACGACGGCCATCGCGCGATTCACATTCCCGGCGACGTCCGCGTACCACCCGAGCGGCAATGTCTCACTCTCGCTTCCAAACGCATTGGGCACATTCAAGAGACGCCAACCCGCCGAGAACTCGGCGCGCGGTGCGCTCTGAGCGCTGGAAGGCGCGGCAAACCCGAGCAGGACGGCCACGGACATAAGCGCAGCCGCGTAACGAGCGTGTCTCATCGTCAACTCCTGAATGGAGTTGTCGGGAGGGCGAGACCGCGTCAATAGAGGTGTGCTAATACGCGAATACGTACGCTGCGCCGGAATCAGCCGCCGAGTTGTCCGCCTGATTGCCGTTGACGCCGCGGGCGGCACTGTCCTCCTGATGCGCGCCGACGACCATCATGTGCCCGTCGCCGCTGATCGCAACGGCGCTGCCGAACTCGTCGCCCGCGTCATTGTTGTCACTCTTGATGTACGCGCCCGCGGTCCACTTGTTGCCGCTGCGGGTGAAGAGGTACGCGGCGCCCGATTCCTCCGCCTCGTTCTTGTGCTCCCGCCAGGCATTGAAAATTTCCTGGATGAGGAACTGCTGGACCTGTGGTGGACGGACGCCATGCCCGGCGTTGTCCTCGAGATACGAACTGACCGCCAGCGAGTTGCCGTCGCCACTCAACGCCAGCCTGACGCCGAACGAGTTGTACGGCCGCGCATTGGGCGCCTTGATAAATGACTGCTCGCTCCATGTGGTGCCGTTCCGGACGAATACGTACGCCGCCCCGACCCAGATGTTCGCGCCTCGCCCTGGCGGCGCATCGTCGGCGCACCCTGGAGGATCGATGCCCGGCGTCAGACACGCCTCGTCGCCGGCGCCCACGGCGATGGTGTTGCCGTCGGCGCTGATCGACGTGGCAAAACCAAACCCGTCGCTCGTCTCGCCCCTGGACGCTTTGATGTACGCCTCCTGGGTCCACCCGCCATTTTGGCGCGTGAAGACGTAGAGCGCCCCGGAACCCTGGGACTTGTTATCGTCCGGCGGATTGATTCCCCTCCCTCCACCGGATTCATTGAACGCTGCCGCTGCCAGCGTGTTGCCGTCGAAGCTGAGCCCGACCGAAAAGCCCAGAAGATCCCCCGCGTCCTGGTTGGCGCTTTTGATGTAGGCCTGCTGCGTCCACGTCGTGCCGGTCCGCGAGAAGACGTACACCGCGCCGGCGGATTGCGCCGTGTCGTCGTTCTGGTTGCCGTTGATCTGATGCGCCGCGCTGTCTTCGGTGATGGCACCAACCGCCACCGTGTTGCCGTCACCGCTCAACGCGAGCGAAAAGCCGAACTGATCGCCGTCGCCCTGAGCCGCATTACCTGTATTCGAGGCCTTGATGTACGCCTGCTGCGTCCAGGTTGTACCGGTGCGCGTGAAAACATAGACAGCGCCCGCCTGCGGAAGCGAATCGTCGTTCTGGTTGCCGTTGACTCCGGTGGCGGCACTCGCCTCCCAGTGCGCCGCGACCGCCATGGTGTTGCCGTCGCGGCTCAGCGCCACCGACGATCCAAAGTGATCGTTCTGCCCGGGGTTGGAGGCTTTGACGTACGCCTGCTGGGCCCACGATTGACCCTGACGGGTGTACACATACACGGCGCCCGCCGCGTACATCGAGTTGTCGTTCTGGTTCCCGTTGACGCCGCGCGAGCCTCCGCTCTCGAAGGGCGCGCCGACGGCCATCGTGTTGGCGTCACCGCTCACCGCGATCGATGTTCCGGTGTGGCCCTGGTTCCCGCCTCCGCACGCGAAGTGGTCGTACGCTTCCGTGTTCGACGCCTTGATGTAGGCGACCTGCTTCACCGGCAACATCGGCGGCACTTCCCTGGATAATGCCGGCGCCTGCGCACGAACGAAGCCCGAAATGACGAGGATTACTGCGACCGTAGCGATAAACGAGATGCGCGCCGTGCGGCCCATATCTTCCTCTTTCAGCGCGGTCCGGTTGGTTGCGGTACCGAACCCGTAACGGCCGGATTATAGGGTAGTGACGGGTCAACCCGTTATTATCTGAAGCCCTTGGCTTTCTCGAGAACCTCCAGGCTTATGCGGCGCGTCGCGGCCGTGCTCCTCGCCGGCAGCGGCGCGATTGTCATCGTCCCGGTCGTTTACGCCGGCCAAACTGAAACCGTCGCCACGTCGCGGCTGCTGCTCGACCTTCCGGCCGATTTCGATGGACCTGCGCCTCCGATCGCTCCCGCAGTGATTTCGCGGGATGAGGCCGGCCGCGCGACCGTTCGCGCGGTTCGAGTGACAACGCCCATTCGAATCGATGGCCTGCTCGACGAGTCTCTTTATGCGAGTGTGCCGCCGATTTCAGATTTCATTCAGCAGGAGCCGCACGAGGGCCTTCCGGCTACCGAGAAGACCGAAATGTGGGTGGCGTTCGACAACGACAACGTCTACGTGTCGTTTCGCTGCTGGGAAAGCGCACCGGACCAGGTGATCGCCAACGAGATGCGCCGCGATGGTCCGAACATGTGGCAAGGCAACGACATCGTGGCGTTCATGTTCGACACCTTTCGCGATCGCCGCAACTCCTTCAACTTCATCACCAATGCGCTCGGCGCACGAGAAGACGGACAGGTGACAAACGAGCGGCAGTGGAACGGCGATTGGAACACGGTCTGGGACGTGAGGGCCGCGCGCTTCGAAGGGGGCTGGACCGCCGAAATGGCCGTTCCGTTCAAGTCGCTTCGTTATCCGCCGGGCAGCGCGCAGATCTGGGGCTTCAACGCCTTCCGCACCAACCGGTGGAAGAACGAGATCTCGTACGTCACGCGTGTTCCGGCCGCGCGCGGACAATCAGGACTCTACCAGGGCTCGAGCGCCGCGACGCTTGTGGGACTGGAGGCGCCGTCCGGATCGAAAAACCTCGAGCTCAAGCCGTACGTCATTTCCGACCTGAAGACCAATCGCGCGGGCAAGCCGGCAGTAGCGAACGATCTCAGCGGCGACGTCGGGTTCGACGTGAAGTACGGGCTGACGCAGAACCTCACCACAGACTTCACCTACAACACCGACTTTGCTCAAATCGAGGCCGACGAGCAGCAGGTCAACCTGACGCGGTTCAGTGTGTTCTTCCCGGAGAAGCGCGAATTCTTTCTCGAGAATCAGGGCATCTTCGCGTTTGGCGGCGCTGCGGCGGGCGGGTTTTCATCAGTCGGCGACGTACCGATCCTGTTCTACAGCCGGCGAATCGGGCTCGATGACGGGCGGCCGATACCAATCGTCGCCGGTGGGCGCACCACGGGGCGAGTCGGACGTTACAGCCTCGGGCTGCTGGACATTCAGACAGGACGGGACTCGGGAGTACGGCCAACGAATTTTTCCGTCGTCCGTCTGAAACGCGATCTTCTCCAGCGCAGCAGCGTCGGGCTGCTGATGACCGGCCGCTCGGTCGGGCAAAGCGGCGTCGGCACAAACGGTGTCTACGGCATCGATGGCACATTCGGCTTCTTCGACAATCTGAACGTCAATACGTACTGGGCGCGGTCGCGCACGGACGGCCGTCGAGGGAACGACACCAGCTTCCGGGGACAGCTCGATTACCAGGGCGACCGTTATGGCGTGCAGCTGGAGCACCTCCTTGTCGGAGACAACTTCAATCCGGAAGCAGGCTTCGTGCGGCGTGACGACATCCGCCGCAGCTTCGGGCAGCTTCGATTCAGCCCACGGCCGAAATCCATCAGGGCGGTCCGCAAGTTTTCCTGGTCCGGCTCGATGGCCTACGTTGAGAACGGCGCGCGTCATCTCGAGACGCGCGAGTCGAACGGCGAGTTCGCGATCGAGTTCCAGAACAGCGATCGCCTCAGCGTCGCCCTGACCGACACGTATGAATTTCTGCCTCGCCTGTTTGCGATCGCGCCCGATATCACGCTGCCGGTAGGCGGCTACCGTTTTGACAACCTGCACGTCCAGATGAATCTGGGGCAGCGTCGGAGGGTGAGCGGCAACTTCGCGGTGGATCGCGGAACGTTCTACAGCGGCCACAAGACATCGATCAGCGTGAGCCGCGGCCGCATGAATGCCGGTTCGCGGCTGTCGGCCGAGCCGACATATCTACTCAACATGGTCGACTTACCGGAAGGTTCGTTCACCAGCCAGCTCGTCGGCTCGCGCGTCACCTATACGATCACGACGCAGATGTTTACCAGCGCGCTGCTGCAGTACAACTCGAGCAGCCACGATGTCAGCGCGAACGTGCGGCTGCGGTGGGAGTATCGTCCCGGAAGCGAGCTGTTCGTCGTGTTCAACGAGGAGCGCGACACACTCGCCGGCCGCTTCCCGGCGCTCGCCAATCGGGCTTTCATCGTGAAGATCAATCGGTTGTTCCGACCGTAATCAAATCGCCACGAATTCAAGCGCAAGAGACGGATAGCACCGACTCCAGCCGGCGCTTCACAATCGACGGCACGGAGGACAACATCGTGTTTCAGATTTCCGCGCTTGGACGTCACGACTTTGAAGGACTCTTCTCGCTCGACGAGGGATCGCTCGCCAGACGCGGTGGGAAGCGCTACATCGCGGACACCAAACCAGGGTTCCCGTGCCGGGTCAGCCTCGAAGACGCGGAACCGGGTGAGCGTGTGATTCTCGTCCCGTATTGCCACCAGCCGGCAGACTCCCCGTACCGTGCCTCGGGACCGATCTTCGTTCGCGAGACTGCCGTGACCGCCTCAATTCCCGCCGACACGGTTCCACCACTCCTCCGCACGCGGCTCCTGTCGGTCAGAGCATATGACGCCAACCACCTCATGATCGAAGCCGATGTGGTCGACGGCCGCGAGCTGGAGTCGTGTGTGACACGTCTCTTCGAGCGCGCGCCGGTCGCCTACGCCCACATCCACTTCGCGCGTCCGGGTTGCTTCGCATGTCGGGTCGACCGGGCGTGAGAGATGAACGTTAGCGTTTCGATCCGGCGAATGAGTCGCATGTCAGCAATCCCCGCTTCATTCCGATAG
>Ga0075424_100004264_pt1 | contig 13457 bp, 19 predicted proteins | sample SoiMethybrSBSTD3_FD_75301 | JGI IMG/M metagenome (GOLD analysis project Ga0075424, IMG submission 75301) | Bulk soil microbial communities from a Populus tree surrounding site in Tennessee, USA - Soil MetaG P. TD hybrid SBSTD3 | ecosystem: Environmental > Terrestrial > Soil > Tree plantation... | reverse complement strand
CTCATCCTCAATGCCCGCCGCTTTCGCGATGGCCTGAAGGATCTCGCCCGGACGCTTCCGACCCTGGCAGAGGGATTGAGAATTGAACTGGTCGAGGATCGCGACCCGCCGTTGCTGATCTGGTCGATCGCCCCGAGTGTCGGGGATGCGACGCAGTTCATGCGGTTTGTCCCGGCCTACCTCATCCGCATGCTTCAGGCACATCGCGGAAGCCAGTGGCATCCGAAGCGAATCCTGACGACGTTGCCGGCGCCGCGACGCGCAAAGCTCTATGCTTCGCAGCTCGGTTGCCCCTTGGTATTCGACTCGCCATTGAATGCGGTCGAAATCGAAAGGCACGATCTCTACAAGACGAAGCGCAGCGTCGACCGGCATGTCTACTCTCTATTGGTCATCTATGCCGAGTATCTCCTGACGAAGGCGCCTCGTTCCGAGTCAATGCGCGACGCGATTGCTTCTGCAATCCGCGACGGACTGACCTTGGGGCGGTCCGATTTTGACTTTGTCGTTCGCCGGCTCGGGATGTCTGAGCGCACCTTGCAGCGCAAGATCGGCGCGTCAGGAACGTCCTACAGCCTCATTCGCGATGAGACCCGATTCGACCTGGCAAACTCTATGTTGGCGCACAGTAATTTGCCGATTGGGGAAATCGCCTATCGACTCGGGTATTCGGAGATCGCCGCCTTCACCCGTGCCTACAGCAAGCGCTTCGGTCAGAGCCCCCGCCGCGCCCGAGTGAAAGCTGACAAGAATTCAACCTCAATCCGTGTCTAAGCAACTCTCCGGGTTTCCCGCAGCGGCGTCGGAAATTGTGCTGGTGACGTTGGGCGGACCGAGCTTGTGAATGCTCGTAGATCACTTGCGCAGCGAGGCAGATTTGCGCAAAAACACGGTGTTTTGATACTCAGATTGAGGACGCTGGTGGCACTACCCAGTCTTGACGGAGAGATCAGGCATGGCCGCCATCACATTCAAGTCCGCGTCTACTACGAGGACACGGACTTTCGTTTCTGGTCGCCGTTTTCATATAGTTCAAGACTAAGCGCGATTTTCCGAAGCGTTCGCCGCTTTGAAGAAGGCGAACGGTCAGGGCAAGCTACATGACGACATCATCATTTGATGGCGAGCTTCGCGATGGCGGCCACCGCATCCAGGTTCGCGTCTTTTATGAAGATACCGATTTTAGTTCGGCGGTATATCACGCGAGCTATTTGCGCTTCATGGAAAGGGGCAGATCGAACTTCTTGCGCTTGCTTGGGACTGATCAGCGCGAATTGTACGGAGAGGTGCACGGCGAAGCATCGGGCTTCGCTTTCGTGGTTCGCTCGATGCATCCTGGACTTCTTCAGGCCAGCGTTCATGGATGATGTTCTCGACATCATCACAGTGCCGCAAGAGGTGAAAGGAGCGTCGATCACCTTGTTGCAACAATGTAGGCGGGGCGAAGAACTGCTAGTCCAAGCTGGCGTTCGCGTAGCATTTGTTTCGGGTGGTAGGGCGCAACGCATTCCGAAGGTGCTTCGGGTTGCTATGGAGGCGAATCGAAAGCGAGAGGGAACTTAGCGCCCCTTTGGCATTGACCAACCTAATACTGTGCTGCAGCGTCGATTTTCCGCATTCCAAAGTTGCATTACACCGAATTTTCAAGCAGTAAAGAGTTTTAGCTTTGTTGTAGAGGAAAGATGTCAGCCGACCTTATCTCACTTGGCGTCGTGAAGACGCTCGCGACACCGATTGCTATGAAGGCCGTGACGGAACTGGCCGCGAGAATCGCAAGCTCCTTGAGTGGCACCTTGGCGAAGCCATTGAGGGATGTTGCGCTCAATCTCACAACGAATTTCGGTCCCCACCTCGCGGCTACCTACGATCGGTGCACGAAGCTAAAAACGCTCGTCAGCCCGATGGAGCCGGTAAATTTGCTGGATCAGTACGTCGGCCTGAAGTTCCAATGCGGTGAGAAAAAGTTCGATGATTACGCTCTTATAGACGAAATTCGGACGAGGAAGCGGGTCGTTATCTCAGGGACGGGAGGGGGCGGCAAGACCATCTTTACGAAGTATATTTGGATTTCTTTTTTCGAAAATCCCCAGGGGCAAATTCCAGTTTTTGTCGAACTCCGTCGATTGAATGAAATCAGCACGGATGATCTTCTGTCTTTCATCTATCACTCGATTGTCGCTTCACACGCAAACGTACCAAGAGCGGTTTTTGACAAAGGTGTTGCGAGCGGCCTATTTGTTTTCATTTTGGATGGCTTTGACGAAGTTACCAAAGAAAAGAAGGCAAATTTGGAACGTCAAGTTTTGGAATTGGCCAGAAACAATCCCCAATGCATCGTGGTCGTGTCTGGACGGCCAGATGATGCGTTCGATGCGTGGCAGTCATTTTCGAATTTTCAAGTTCTGCCGCTATCGAAAACGCAGGTAATCGAGCTGGTCAACAAGCTAAAGTTTGATAGGCCGACCAAGAAGAAATTCGTCGCGCGAATTAATTCTGACCTGTACGAGAAGCACAGAAGTTTTCTTTCAACGCCGTTGCTGGCCACGCTAATGCTTCTCACGTTCAATCAGTTTGCGGATATTCCGGAGAAGATTCATCTTTTTTATGACAGGCGTTTGATACCCTTTTTGCACGGCATGATGCTCTGAAGGAAGCATTCAAGAGAGACATGCATTCCAATCTGTCCATCGATGTATTCAAGAAGTATTTCTCGTACTTCTGTCTTACCTCCTACTATGATGAGAAGATTGAGTTCACTGACGGCGAAATCAAAAGGTACATCGCTCGCGGCCTCAAAATTGAAAACGCGAAGGTGAATAAAGATCACTTTTTGAGGGATCTTCAGGAGTCAGTTTGCGTTATTCAGCGCGACGGATTGAATTTGGTGTTCACTCATCGAACATTCCAAGAATTCTTTGTCGCTTACTGCTTGGCTCGTCTTTCCAAGAAACATTTTCGACCGATCATAGAAAAAATCGCTAATCGCTGGTCTGATAACGTTATGCAGATGCTGTACGATATGAATAACGATCTGCTAGAGACGGAGTATCTATTGCCGGCAGCTCAGGAACTCCTGTCCTCATTTGATCGGGCCGTTGAAAAGGTCGATTACCTTCACAAGTATTGCGAAGGTCGCAACATGCGCGTGCTTATTTCGCATGACGAAGAGCCCCGATTCATAGGCGATGATAGAAATACAATTCGGGGCGTGTTGAGGCAGCTCTTTCGTAAGGAATTCAAGACGGCGGTTGCGGCGAAGTTCGCTAGATACCGGCGTCTAGATCGGATCGCCATGAAAGAAGCCGGCGGAGCTTTACTGAAAGAGACAGGCCAGAAATCACTAGTGCTGGAGATTCAAGTCGAGCCCTCGGGCGAGTGTACAGCTAGCGTTCAGTCAAGAAACGGACTAACGGGTCCAACAGTCAATGCAGAGTGGTTTCGAAAGAGTGGGTTCGCCAGCTACGCGCATGATGAGATGGACTTTGTTCGTGCCGTTACTGACCGACTTTCAGAAAAGGCAGCGAAGCGTAACACGACTTTAGAGAAACTGTTTGGTATTGAGGATTAAAGTCGCAGCGGGCTTCTGACCGCTCCCGTCAATCACAGTGGCCGGTCGAGGAAGAGGAAAGATAGATTGCGCCGCTCGTTCTCGCCAGCGACAAGAAAAAAGAAGAAAAAACCGTCGCTCTGTTTGCGGAAGCCGAAACGGAAACGCCGGGCTTTGCCTTCGTGGTGCGTTCGATGACGCTCGACTTCTTGAAGCCAGCGCGGATGGACGACGTGCTTGACGTCGTGACCTGGCCGGTCGCGGTGAAGGGCGCGTCCATCACGTTGGCGCAGGAGGTGCGGCGCGGCCACGACGTCCTGGTCAAGGCGGAGGTGCGGGTTGCCTTTATCAGCGGCGGCCGCGCGCAGCCGATCCCGAAGGGGTTGCGGCGACTGCTAAACGCAGACTTGCCCGGCTAACGAGCAGGCATCCGCAATCCTCACCTCGTCGTCCTGACTTCGCCTGGACGACGAGGCAAGAGGTCCTTACGCCGCCGCCTTTTGCCGCGCGGTCTCGGCTTTGTACAGCTCGTACTCTTCGGCCATCGCCTTCGCGATTGATGGCCGCGCACGCAGGCGTTCGCAGTAGGCCTTCAACGTCGGCCATTTGGCAAGCTCGACAGGCGGCGTCGCCATGGTCCAGTTGATGACGGTGACGAGATAGGCATCGGCGACACTGAAATGATCGAGTAGATAATCGCGGCCTTTTGGTAGTTCTCGAGATAGTCGAGGCGGGACAGATTCTTTTCGAGCACGTAGCCTTTCACCTCAGGCGCCGCCTTTTTATCGAGCAGCGGAACGAATAGCCCTTTGTGGAGTTCGGTACCGATAAAGCAGAGCCACTGGTGCAGCCGGCTGCGCTCGATGCCGGGCCCGGCGGCGAGCCCCGCGTCGGGGAAACCGTCCGCGACATATTGCAGGATCGCGGCGTTCTCGGTGAGCACCGCTCCGTCATCGGTGCGCAGGGTCGGCACCAGCCCGAGCGGATTCACCTTACGAAAATCGGAGCCGTCGTTCCGGACAACTTTGCTCTTGGGATCGACTTCGAGATAGTTGGCGTCGGCGCCCGCCTCATAAAGCGCGATGCGGGTCGCGAGCGAGCAGGCAAGCGGTGAGAAATAGAGGTCCATCAGGGCTCTCCTTGGCGAGCAGATCCGGCGTAGGCTTAGGTCCGGGTTGTTTTTTATACTGGATCGCATAATATACCCGCGTCAAGGGATTTTTTGCAAAATGGTACAAAAAAGGAGAAAGCACTCGCAGCCGGGTTCGGTCGAGGCCCCGCTCGCACCGAAGAGGCGGGGGCGGCCTCGCGCCTACCAGCCGGAGATTGCGCTGGGCAAGGCGCTCGAACAATTTCGCAAGAGCGGATTTGCTGCCACATCGCTGGACGACTTGAGCGCGGCGACCGGCATGAATCGGCCGAGCCTTTATGGCGCCTTCGGCGACAAGCGGGACCTCTATATCAAGAGCTACCAGCGCTACCGCGACGATGCCCGCACAGCCATGATCGATATTTTTCGCGACCAGATCCCGATCCGCAAACGGCTACAGCGCATCTACGCGGTGGCCCTTGACATCTATCTTGCAGGAGAAACCCCCCGCGGATGCTTCACAGTGATGACCGCGGCTTCCGAGGCAGTGGCCGATCCCGGGATCCGTGCCATGGTGCTGGAAGGTTTCGCAGAGCTCGACAAGGCGTTCGCCGGCTGTTTCCGCCAGGCCAGGGAGAAGGGCGAGTTGCCGGCATCAGCCGATCCGCTTGTGTTGTCTCAGCTCGCGTCCGCCACGATCCACACGATCGCGATACGCGCGCGCGCCGGCGTATCGCGCAGAGAACTCGAAGCGATCGTCAGAGGGGCGATCGACGTGATGCTCGGAAAGTAGCGCGCGCAAATCGACGCACTAGTGGTCCGACTCCAAGATTCGCATCACATTTGGGGGCCACGTTTGCGAATGGTTGGAGTCAAAGGACCACTAGCAAGTTATTGTTGCTAGTGGAGCTTTGGATTTGACGTTCGCAGGAGGGGATCGCGGCGAGAGGTAGCGAACGTCAAATCCGCTCCACTAATAGCCCCGCGTGCGGTCGACAACATTTGCCAGAGCTTCGCCGGCTTCGAAGCATTCGATCTGGCGCGCCACATATTTCGAGATCTCGTCGGCATCGGTGTCGGCGGCGTTGTGCGGTGTCAACACGACCTTTGGATGCGTCCAGAACGGATTGTTCGCAGGCAGAGGTTCCTGCGCGAAGACGTCGAGCGAAGCCCCACCGAGCGTGCCATCATCAAGACAGGCAATGAGGTCGGCCTCGTTCTGCAGGCCGCCGCGTCCGGCGTTGATCACGACCGGCGGGCCAAGCGGACTGGTCCGGTTCAACTTCGAAAATAGCCCCCGCCCCAGAATGTGCCGCGTCTCCGGTGTTAGCGGCAACAGGCAGACCAGGATGTCGGTCCGGCGCAAGAAGGCTTGGAGCTGTTCGGGGCCGGCAAAGCATTCGGCACCCGCGATGGCCTTCTCGCTTCGACTCCAGCCGACCACTCGGAAGCCTAGGCGACGCAGCACCCCCGCAGCGTTCGCACCCAACACGCCCAATCCCATGATGCCGACCGAGATTGCGCCGGCTGGCCATTGAAACTTGGGAGCCCAGCGCCCGTCGCGCTGGCATTGCCGCAAATAGGGCTCCTGCCGGTGATGCATCAGGACATGCAGCACCACATATTCGGTCATGCGATCCGTGAGGTCGGGGACGGCGACCCGGACCAGCGGTACGTGTGGCAAGGTTTTGTCGGCCATCAGCGCGTCGACGCCAGCGCCGAGGTTGAAAATCACCTCAAGATTCGGAAACGCCGCCAGCTCGCCCGGATCCGGCTTCCAAACCGCAGCATAGTGGATATCCGCGGGGTCGAATTTCGATGTCGGCAGCAGGTGCACACGGCGGTCACTGCAGACCTCGTCAAACCTTGCCTTCCATCGCTCAGGCGACCAATTGTCAGTTCCGCCGTGAATTAACAGCGCCAGCGCGCCCTTTGTCATGCGAATGCCCCGAGAATGATTATTTCACGACACTAACGGTCCCGACTTGCCTTGCAAAATTCATCGTGCTGCCTGTCGGCTCCGGGCGTACTCATTCGTCTTCCAGCTAAAAAGGGGACCGAGCATGCTCTATGCCATTCTTTGCTATCACGACGAGGACTTTGTCGGCTCCTGGAGCAAGGAACAGGACGCCGCCGTGATGGACAACCTGCGCCTGGTGCAGGACAAGCTGGTCAAGCAGGGCCGCTTGGGACCGGTGGCGCGGCTGCTGCCGACGACGGCGGCTACCACGCTGCGCAAGGAAAACCCTCCGCTCGTGCTCGACGGTCCCTATGCCGAGACAAAGGAACAGTTGCTCGGGTTCTACATCGTCGACTGCAAAAACCTCGATGAGGCACTTGACGTCGCCCGTGATCTCGGAGCTGCCAATCCGGGCGGAGCCTATGAAATTCGCCCCGTAGGCGTGTTTACGCCCGGAGGCGCTCCGAAATGACTGACAGTGCCTGGATCGATGCCGCGCTGACGTCGGCGCGTCCCCAGGCGGTCGGCGCGCTGCTCCGCTATTTCCGCGACCTCGATGTGGCCGAGGAAGCGTTTCAGAACGCCTGCCTGCGCGCGCTGAAGAGTTGGCCGCAAAACGGACCGCCGCGCGATCCGGCCTCCTGGTTGATCATGGTAGGACGCAATGCCGCGATTGACGAAGTCCGGCGCAATCGCAGGCACGAGCCGTTGCCCGAAGACGACCACGCCATCTCCGATCTCGGCGACACCGAAGAGAAATTGGCGGAGCGGCTCGACGGCTCGCACTACCGCGACGATATTTTGCGGCTTTTGTTCATCTGCTGTCATCCCGATTTACCGCCAACGCAGCAGATCGCACTCGCGCTACGCATCGTCTCGGGTCTTTCGGTGAAGCAGATTGCGCGCGCCTTCCTGGTCTCGGAAGCCGCGATGGAGCAGCGCATCACGCGGGCGAAAGCCCGCGTTGTCGAAGCCAATGTGCCGTTTGAGACGCCCGGCGCGGCCGAACGGAGCGAGCGCCTCGCGGCGGTCGCCGCGATGATCTATCTGATTTTCAACGAAGGCTATTCGGCAAGCGGCGACACCGCCGAGACCCGGAAGCCGCTTTGCGAGGAAGCGATCAGGCTGGCGCGATTGCTGCTGCGGCTGTTCCAGGGCGAGCCCGAGATCATGGGGCTCATGGCGCTTTTGTTGCTGCAGCATGCACGTGCCGCGGCGCGGTTCGATGCCCACGGCCAGCTTGTCCTTCTGGATGATCAGGATCGTTCGCTGTGGAATCAGAAGCTGATCGCCGAGGGGCTCGCACTGATCGACAAGGCGATGCGTCATCGCCAGAGCGGACCCTATCAGATCCAGGCAGCGATCGCCGCGCTTCATTCACGGGCGGAAAAGCCCGAAGATACCGACTGGAAACAGATCGATTTGCTCTATGGCGCACTTGAGGTCATGCAGCCTTCCCCGGTCGTCACGCTCAACCGCGCGGTCGCGGTGTCGAAGGTGCGCGGGGCGGAAGCGGCGCTTCAAATGATCGATCCGCTCGCGGCCCGGTTGTCGAATTATTTTCACTTCTTCGGCGTGCGTGGAGCGTTGTTGATGCAGCTTGGCCGAAGCGAGGAGGCTCGCGTCGCATTTGATCGGGCGATTGCGCTAGCCAATACCTCCGCCGAGGCCGCCCACATCCGCATGCATCTCGACCGGCTGATTCGCGACAGCTCGCCCAGCGGAGAAAAAATTTCAAAAAAGTAAGTGTCCCGGTGTCGGATCGCGCTCTCCCCATGCGTCTATTGGGCAATGCATCGCCAACTGCGGGAGCAAGTCATGCCGACGATGGTTAAGGTCAGGCCAACGTCAAAGCCGACGCTATTCGTGGACCGCATCGTCAGCGGCCTTGTCATCCTGTTTCTGCTGTTCGACGGCACAGCGAAACTCGTGACATGGCCGGTCGTCACGGAAACAATGGACAAGATGAGCTATGGATCAAGCGAAACGCTCGCGCGAAGTCTTGGGATCATCAGCATTATCTGCACCGTGCTCTACTCCGTTCCGCCGACCTCGATTCTCGGCGCGATCCTCTTCACCGGATATCTCGGCAGTGCAGTGGCGTCCCACGTGCGGATCGGCAGCCCACTGTTCACGCACATTCTGTTCGGCATCTATTCGGGCTTGATGGCATGGGGCTGCCTGTGGTTACGCGGCAGCCGGGTGGGCGCCACGTTGCCTTTCCGCCGCTGACCCTGCCACGACGCCAGCGATCAGCCGAAAAGGAGCATGCCATGATTGAAGCCATTGTCATCGTCGCCGTTCTGATTGCTCTTGCGGTCGCCGTCGTGCTGATCCTGGCGGCGGCAAAGCCGGACACGTTCAGCGTGCAGCGCGCGACCACGATCAACGCGCCGGCGGAAAGAATTTTCGCGCTGATCAACGACTTTCGCCAATGGGGAAATTGGTCGCCCTGGGAACATAGAGACCCAGCGTTAAAACGCAGCTTTGGGGGCGCAGAGCGCGGCAAAGGTGCGGTCTATGCCTGGGACGGCAACAGGAACGTCGGCACAGGTCGCATGGAGATTCTCGAAGCGACGCCGCCGTCAAGGGTGCTGATCAAACTCGACTTCATCAAGCCGTTCGAAGGCACCGCGGAATTCACAATGCTGCCGCAGGGCAGTGCGACCAGCGTCAATTGGGTGATGCGAGGTCCCGCGCCATTCATGAGCAAGCTGATGCAGGTGTTCATGAATATGGACAAAATGATCGGCAAGGATTTTGAGGCAGGGCTCGCCAATCTGAAAAATGCCGCCGAGAAATAACCGCGAACTCGGCCGTGTCGACCATCGGCAACCAACCGGAGGAGCAAAGGATGATCAATCCATATCTGCACTACAACGGCAATTGCGAAGCGGCGTTCAAATACTACGAGAAGGCGCTCGGCGGAAAAATCGAGATGATGTTGCGGTACGAGGACGCGCCGCCTGAGATGCCGGTGTCGCCGGGCCACAAGAAGCTGATCATGCACGGACGAATTTCCATCGACGACGCGGTTGTCATGGCCTCCGATTCACCGCCCGAGCGCTTCCACAAGCCGCAGGGCTTCTCAGTGTCGCTGTCGATAGCAGATCCAACCGAAGCCGAACGGAAGTTCAAGGCTCTATGCGAAGGCGGCAGCGTCAACATGGCGTTCACCAAGACCTTCTTCTCCAAGGGCTTCGGCATGTGCACCGATCAATTCGGAATACCCTGGATGGTCATCAGCCCGCTGGAGGATCGTTGAGGTCAGCGACAGGACCGATACATCGCGGCGAGTTCGCGTCCGCGCAACAGCAACAGCTTGGACGTCAAACCGCCGCGCCTCATGATCCAGTTTCTGATCGGGCCGGGATAGGCTTCCAGCACGAGCTGCGAGGCTTCCGGCTCAGCGTAGATCCGGCCGCGGCGGTCAATCGAGCGTGCCGCATGGAAGCCGAGGACGGCGCGGCGCGTCACGCAGATCCGATCGCCCGGCACAATGCTCAGCACCAGAGTGCAGGCGGACAGGCAGGGCCCATCGATCACGACCCGTTCGCCGGAATTGCGCACCTCTTCGAACAGGTCGAGAAACGGTCCAACTTCGCCGCCGGGGCTGGCAACAATGCGGACGTCTGCGCGCGCCAACAGCGACGCGAAGACCCACAATACGGCTGCCAGAATGACCGTCATTATGATGCGCGTGATGCTCAAGCGCTTTCACCTGTTTCGGTGTTGGCCGCGCAAGTTGGGCAAACCGATCCCCGCCGCTTCAAAGCCACCGTCGACCGCGAGTATCTGCCCGGTAATGTAGCTCGAACGATCGCAGCACAGGAAGAAGATGGCTTCCGCCAGTTCGTCTTCAAGACCATAGCGGTTGAGCGGAATGGCGTCGTGATAGTCGGCGCGGATTTCCGGCGTGTGGACGGCCTTCGCCATCGCGGTGTCGACCGGACCGGGCGCGACGGCATTGACGCGAATGCCCGAAGCTGCGAGTTCCACCGCGAGCTGTTTCGTGAGATGGCCAAGCGCCGCCTTGCTGGTGCCGTAAGCCGAGCGCAGCGTCGATGCGCGCACTGCCGAAATAGAGGTGATGTTCACAACTGCGCCGCCGCCACGCTCGCGCATCAAAGGAGCCGCCGCCTTGGTGCAGATGAACGGCCCGGTGAGATTGACCGCCAGAATGCGGTTCCAGTCCTCATCCGACGTTTGCAGTAGCGGTGCAAAGGCCGCGATGCCCGCATTGTTGACCAGCGCGTCGAGTCTGCCGAATTGTTGTGCGAGGCTGTCGATTGCTGCGGTTACGGCATCGGCATCGGAGACGTCGCAATGCAGCGCCAGCGTCTCTTTGCCCCTTCCCAAAGCCGTGACGGATGTCTTGAGCAACTGGGCTTCGATATCGAGCAGCGCAACGCGCCAGCCATCGGAGAGGAACCGCTTTGCGGTCGCAAGCCCGATGCCGCGCGCGGCGCCGGTGATGAGGGCGACTTTTTGCGAAGAAGAGGACATTGACGAGTCACGGTGTGAAGCGGTGATGCTTGTCCCTAGCACGAAAGCGCGGCGTCTTGTTTGCTGGGAAACGAAAATCGCCGAGGGAGGGCTTGGGCCGTGAAAGCAATCGATCCCAAGGATACCGCGCCCGAACAATGGCGGGAGGGCGTCGAAACCCGCATGCTGGTTTCCGCCGGCAATGGCTCCGCTCAGTTGTGCATGTTCGAACAGTGGGTCGCGCCCGGCAACGGCGCGCCGACCCACTGCCATCCTGTCGAGGAGATCTTGACCGTGCTGACGGGCGAGGCGGAGGCCTGGATGGAGGACGCACGCGTCACACTTGCGGCGGGGCAATCGCTGATCGTGCCGGCCGGGCGCCAGCATGGCTTCCGCAACAGCGGCATCGAGACGCTGCACATTCATGCGGTGCTGGCCTCACCTTTTTTTGAAGCGCTCCCGCAAGGCACCACAGAGCCGGTGAGGCGTTGGCAGGTTCCGCAGAAATAAATATTCCAAGGTGATGTCGTCTCGGCGTCCTCGTATTCGTCTTTTCAGGAGCCAGTGTTTCTGAAGGGAACAAAATGCAGAAAATGAGCAGCATGGGGCGGCCTGTCCCGGGACCGCCTGAAGCGAATGCACGACACCATGCTCGGGCACGTCGAGCGTGGCGGCTTACCGGGCATGATCACCCTGGTGAGCCGGCACGGCGAAGTTTACATCGAGGCCATTGGACGGATGGCGATCGGCGGCGCGCCGATGCAACGCGACACGATCTTCCGGATCGCATCCATGACCAAGCCTGTCTCTGCCGTAGCAGCGATGATCCTGGTCGAGGAATGCAGACTGCGGCTCGACGACCCCGTCGATGATTTTCTTCCAGAACTCGCGAACCGTAAAGTTTTGCGCACCGTCGAATCCGAGATCGACGATACCGTACCGGCGAAACGCGCAATCACGCTCCGCGACATTCTCACTTTTCGCCTTGGCTACGGCATGATCCCGATCTTTCCGGACCACTATCCAATTCAAAAGGCAGTCACGACGCTCGGCCTGGCGCCCGGTCCCGTGTTTCCATCGTTTCCGCCGGATGAATTGATGCGGCGCTATGGCTCGCTGCCGTTGGTGTACCAGCCCGGCGAGCGCTGGCTTTACAATGTGGGATCGGAAATACTTGGTGTCTTGATCGCGCGCGTCGCGAGCCAAACACTCGGCACTTTCATGCGCGAACGTATCTTCGATCCGCTTGGCATGAAAGACACAGGCTTCTTCGTGCCGCAGCCGAAGCTCGATCGCTTCGCGACCACCTACGTTTTCAACCGTGAAAAACAACGGCTCGAAATCTTCGACGATCCCGTCGCTGGAAAATTCGCAAGCCCGCCGGTGTTCGAGAACGCGGGCGCGGGCCTCGTTGCGACCGCGGAGGATTTCAACGCGTTTGCACAGATGCTGTTGAACGGCGGCCGGCTGGGAAATGAGCGCATCCTGTCGCGGCCCTCGGTCGAGCTGATGACGAGCGATCAGCTCACGCCTGCACAGAAGCTTGGCTCCGAGGTGTTCTTTAACGATAACCGCGGGTGGGGTTTCGGATTGTCGGTCTTCACCCGGCGTGACCATCTCTGCAACGTGCCGGGCAGATACGGCTGGGAAGGTGGGTACGGCACCTCCTGGTACTCCGATCCCAAAGAGAGCTTGACGGGAATCCTTTTGACTCAGCGCCTGATGGATTCACCGCAAGCACCCCGCGTGATGGCTGATTTCTGGACCTCGGCGTACCAGGCCATCGATGATTGATAGCTCGGGAAACCACAATTGCCTGCAAATAATTTTCCTCCCCGTGTCGGTGCCGCAACTCGCCGCTCGTCTTGATGACGAGTGCCGGCTTTTTCGGAACGGCCGAGACGACATGAGATGATGGAGAGACGCGATGCGCTTCATGATGCTGATGATCCCGAAAGGCTACGAGGCAGCCAAACCCGGCACCATGCCGCCGGCGGAGGCGGTCGCAGCGATGATGAAGTACAACGAAGCGATGAAGGAAGCCGGCATCCTGATCACGCTGGACGGGCTGCACCCGCCCTCGATGGGCGCGCGCGTGTCGTTTGCCGGCGGCAAGCCGGTCGTGACCGACGGCCCCTTCACCGAAAGCAAGGAGGTGATCGGCGGCTACTGGATGATAGATGTGAAGTCGCTCAGTGAGGCGATTGCCTGGGCGAAACAGTGTCCAGCCTCCGACAGCGAGATGATCGAAATCCGTCAAGTGCAGGAAATGGCCGACTTCCCGGTTGACGTCCAGGAAGCCGCCAGCGGCTTTGTCGAATTGCAGCGGAAGACCACCGCCTGAACGGCAAGCCAACCACCACCGAAAATTAAAC
>Ga0075424_100004263_pt1 | contig 13462 bp, 14 predicted proteins | sample SoiMethybrSBSTD3_FD_75301 | JGI IMG/M metagenome (GOLD analysis project Ga0075424, IMG submission 75301) | Bulk soil microbial communities from a Populus tree surrounding site in Tennessee, USA - Soil MetaG P. TD hybrid SBSTD3 | ecosystem: Environmental > Terrestrial > Soil > Tree plantation... | reverse complement strand
AAGTCAGAATAACTTCGGTGTGCAATCGGCTGTTTGCGAAGACAATGGTCTGCAGCTTCCGCGCAAGAGTCTCTTTCGCCACTCGTGTTGCTTCGTTGATGTAGCTGCGGCGAATCCCAAGATTTCGATTCACCATTGGCGGGTTGTAAAACACGAAAAGCTTCTCGCCCGCGGGTGCTCCGTTCTCTTCGACAACTTCCACATCTTTCTCGATCAGTTGCGAAGCCAGTTCGCCGGGATTCGCAATCGTCGCGGAACAGCAGACGAACTGCGGGTTGGAACCATAGAACTTAGCGATGCGCTTCAGTCGCCGCAGCACGTTTGCCAAGTGGCTGCCAAACACCCCGCGGTACGTATGCAATTCGTCCAGCACAATGTAGCGCAGGTTCTCGAACAGCCGCATCCATTTTGAGTGGTGCGGAAGGATTCCGGTGTGCAGCATGTCCGGATTCGTCAGGACAATGTGTCCGCGTTCCCGGATCGCTTTTCGCGCATCGCTCGGCGTATCGCCGTCATACGTGAACACCCCAAAGCTGTCGTCGAGGCGTCTGGCGAGGTCCTGCAATTCAGCCAACTGATCCTGGGCAAGCGCTTTCGTTGGAAACAAGTAGAGAGCGCGAGTGTCGGGATTCTCGAGCAGCGCATTCAGGACCGGCAGGTTGTAGCAGAGTGTCTTGCCCGATGCCGTTGGCGTCACCACGACGACGTTCTTGCCGTCGCGCACCAGCTCAGCGGTGTCGGCCTGATGTGAGTACAACTCCTGGATTCCTTTGGCTCGGTACGCCTCAGACAAGGCACTTGTCACCCATCCCGGCACTGGCCGAAACTTGGCATCTCGGGCAGGAATCTGCCGCACGGCAGTCAACACTTCCTCCTGGCGATAACACGCAACCAGCGATCCAAGAATGTTGTGGACGGTCTCAAGACTGGCTGGCTGGCGCGGGGCTAAGGATTGGGAGGGAGGCATAACGGACTCCGAGCGTGTTCGCTTTTTGTTCGCCTAGCCTAACACTTCCCCTTCAGGGGCGCAATACCTTCCTGCTGAATACCACGGTTTGAGTGTGTCGCATCATCAGCGCTTAAGGCTGTGGTGTCACCAAAAAACTTGTAACCTGCGTGTTCGTATCCCGTAATGCAGGGTAGAGAAGCTCATGGATCTGCTCCAGCGGTTCGCGCATGGCGAGATCGATGCGTTCGAGACGTTGGTACGTCAGTTTCAGGGCGACATCTACGCCTGGACCGTGCGTATTGTGCGTGACCCAGGCGTTGCCGAGGATTTAACCGTGGAGACTCTTTGGCGGGTTTACCGCGCGCGGCACCAGTTTCGCCCGGATGGCAACTTCGGTGCCTGGGCACGCCGCATAGCTACCAACTTGGCGATCGACCATCTACGAAGCAACCGGCCGGAGCAGAGTTTCCCGGCCGAGCCTGCGGGAGTGCAGCAGCCTGATCCTCTGGTACAGCGCGAAGCCCGGGAGAGGATCCAGCAGGCGTTTCGCCGTCTGCCGGCCAAGTTGCAGGTTGCGGCAACGCTCGCTCTGGTCGAGGAGCTGCCCTACGAGGAAATTGCCAGCGCTTTAGGAACGTCAGTGGGCGCGGTGAAGCTGCGCGTGTTTCGAGCGGTTCGCATCTTGCGCAAGCGCCTGAGCCGGGCCGGAATCAGGCCGGAATGAAAGAACATGAGGACAAGTACATGACTGAACACGATGACCGCCAGATTCGCGATGCGCTGAAGCAATCCTTTTCCCCAGTCAAGACTGAGCCTCGAAGGGATCTGTGGCCAGACGTTTTGCGCAAGCTCGACGTTTGCCCCGTTCGTGTGCCCTGGTACGACTGGGTCCTGGTTGGCCTGAGCGCCGTGATGTTCTTGGCTTTCCCGCGGTTGGTTCTTGTGTTCGCCTATCACCTGTAAGAGGGAGGGGTTATGAGCAACCATGCATACCTGCGCGCCTACATGGCGGGAATCTCGGTGCCGACGCCGCTTCTGCTGATCTCCCTGACGGCGTTCTTCATGGCGCGATTCGTCTACAACATCCCGGTTCCGGTCGAGCGAGTGATCATCTTTCCGATGGCAATCATCCCGAACCTGTTCGGAGTCTGGAACATGCTGCATCTGGCTTCTCGCGCGCGCACACGCCTGCCGCTCGGGGTTCACGGTGCCATTTTGCCCTTCATCATCGCCCCGGCGGGCTTCCTGCTCGGCCGTGGCGTGGGCTTTCTGCATACAACACACTACGGCTTCACCTATTTCGGAGTGGTGGAGATCCACTACGCATTTCTCGCAATCGTGTTTCCCTTCGCGTTGATCGTCTATTACCTGGTTTGGAAGTACCTGATCGGATTCTGCAATCGAGTTGCAGGGATAGCAGAGTAGCCAGGACGTAAGTGCAAATCGGAGGAACTATGACAAACCCAAATACCGGAAACGTTCCGATGAACTCGGGTGAACAGCAATGGCCAACGGCGATAGCCGCGCTAGCCGTAGGTACAGCATTTTTCTCATTGTGGTTCTGGCTCCTGCCCGAGTGGCTTGGGTTCCGCGTGGAGATGGCGGGCGCTGCCCACTGGCGTTGGCTTGCCGCGCTCCCGTCTGTCTTGGGATTCGCAGTTGCCCTGCGTTGCGTTTGGGATTTTGGTTGGACTGGACACGGTACGCCGGCGCCGATCGCGCCGCCGCAGCGCTTGGTAGTTGTAGGCTTCTACCGCCACGTGCGCAATCCCATGTACGTGGGCTTCGCAGTGGGGTGGATTGGGCTGTGGATTGTCTTCGGACACGCCAACCTACTGGCGATTGCCGCCGTCGCAGCAGTTGCTCTCGGCGTGCATCTGTTCGTAATCCTGTATGAAGAACCGACGCTCCGGCGGAAATTTGGTGCTGAGTACGAGGCGTATTGTCGGAACGTGAGCCGCTGGTGGCCTCGCTTGAAGGGCTGGGACAAGCCAGTGTAGAAGGTCAAAACGGGATTGAGGGGCAAGCTGCCCGTGAGCTTAGGTCGCGGACGGCTCGCCGGAGGCTCATGCCTGCGAGATCGGCCTCACAAGCGGCTGCAGGACAAAATAGTAGCATGGGGATAGTGAGACTGAGTCTTGGAGTCCGGTCCTTTCTAGCTCAGTCGGCGTGACTACATGGCTTCGGTCGTCGAAATCGGCTCTCCGGATCACACTCACCGGATCCGACGGGTCCAGTTCTTCACCATCGGCTGGATGCTTGTTGAAGTTGTGGTCTCTTTGTTCTCGGCATGGCGTGCCCGCAGCCCTGCGCTCTTTGCCTTGGTGGAGACAGCATCATCGAACTCGCCTCAGCAGTCGTTGTGCTGTGGAGGTTCCGATCAGGCTCGGCATGCGAGACCAAGGAAAGCCGGGCTGCTCGGATCGCAGGCGCTTTGCTGTTTGTGCTCGCTGCCTGTGTGGCCATGGTGTCCGCCATGAGCTTGCTTGGCTACGGCGAACTCAAACCAAGTGTCGCGGGAATCGTCATACTGCTTTTAGCCGCAGCGGTGATGCCACTGCTCGCCCGTGCAAAACGGAAGCTGTCCACTGTGACGGGAGCGCGGCGCTGAGAGCCGATGCCGCGGAATCGGCAGTGTGCGCATACCTGCAGTGGTTGCTTTGCTCGGAGTCGGGGTAAACACGCTTTGGCATATCCCGTGGGCCGATCCTGTTGCGGCTGTGGTCATCGTGCCGTTAATCATTTGGGAAGGCCGTGAGGCGATGCGCGGCAAAGCTTGCGGCTGTCACTGAGAACGTGACCTAGGCCGCCAACGTCGAAATGAGGACGAAGGCATGAACCCTACATTTGCCAAGGCCATTGCAGCGCTGGTTCCGACCGGTATGCTGCTTTTTGGTTCCACCCTTCAATTCTCGCGACGAAAAGGTCTGGCAACCCTCTTTCAATTGATCGGTGCAGCGTGCCTCGTAGCGGTCGTCATTGCCCATGTATGCGAGGCACTCGGCTGGCTTCCGAGGATGCATTGGGGCCTGGAGCATAGCGTCGGACACTATATTGATCTCGTGGCCGCGATTGGCGGGCTGTCGTTATTTCCAATTGGGTATCTGTTTGGTGCGCTCACGCGGGAGGTGGCATAGGAATGAAATCACTTGCTTACTCACTGGCATTTTTCTTGATCCTGGGGTTCGCCGCGCCACAATCCGACAAGAAGACTACGGCAGATTCTCAGGCGGCCGCCCGCTGGTTCGATTACGACCCGAAACAGCCGCTCAATATTCACGACAAACTAATTGAACAGTTCGACGGCGGCACTCTGCACGACATTACGTACGCCAGTCCCAAAGGCGGCCCGGTGGATGCATACCTTGTGGTCCAAACAGGAAAAGGGCCGTTTGCCGCAATTCTATTTGGTCATTGGGGAAACGGAACGCGGGCGGAATTCATTCCCGAGGCCAAAATCTACGCGCGGGCAGGCGCGGCGTCGCTCATCCCGGATTATCCGTGGGATCGGCCAGCACCCTGGCACAAGACACCTGACCATTTCGACAAACCAGACATAGATCGGGAAATTTACATACAGGCGATGGTGGATCTGAGGCGTGGAATCGATCTGCTGCTGGCGCGGCCCGACGTGGATCCGAAACGGCTAGCCTATGTCGGGCACAGCTACGGCGCGCAATGGGGATCGATTCTATCTGTCGTGGATAAGCGAATGAAAACCTCAGTCCTGATGGCTGGAGTCGCGGAGTGCAGCGACATCATGTTGCGCAGCGACGATCCCGGCATGGTCGACTTCCGCAAAACTCAGCCTGCAGGTCAACTGGAGAAGTATTGCCAGATCACAGGCGACATCGATGCGATTCATTTCGTAGGGCATGCCGCTCCAATTCCGTTGCTGCTTCAGTTCGCCAATTTTGAGCAATACTCCGATAAGACCTCCATGGGTCACTATGTCGCGGCTGCAAGCGATCCGAAGAAGGTCCTCTATTACGACACCGGCCACGACCTGAACGATCCGAAGGCCCTGGAGGACCGGTACGATTGGTTGGCTAAATATATTGATCTGAAGCGGGAGCCCATTGTTCCCGATATACGCTAGGCGTGACAATAATTCGGATACTTTTGGGGGCATCTGCAAGTCACTAGCGTTTTTGGATTTCGCACAGCACTGGCTTGATGTCGATAACAGGAGTGCCATCGATCGCTTCGATGGGACCGACTCGCAGACGCTTCTTGCTTATTTTGCGCACCGTGACTTGATGAAGGCCGATCGGATTGGGCCGATCGGGAGACCGTGTCGCAAACACTCCAGTAAGCCGTCGCTTCGGGTCTGATCGCGGACGGACTTTCAGAGTGTCTCGGTGTGCCCGGTGTAACCAGATGTCAGGTTTAGTGCTCAGGTCCTCCACCTGCGAACGCCACATCTCCACGACCGCAAGAACTTGCTCTCGCGGCATCGTAGCCAGTGTTAGGTCGTGACGCGGATGAAAACAGAGAACTCTACAAATCCCGCGTTCGGTTTCAGCACGAAGTAATCCCGTTCCATCAAGATGGAGAGTCGCCTCTTTTCCGTCCGGCAATAACGCTGCAAAATCGTTGGTGAAGACATACGTCCCGTCATATTTAGGTGTCAGCTCGCCGCCTGCTCTCGAATTGCCCGGACACAAGTAACAGCCAGGATCATACGCAGGCATCGTCGAAACAGTCTTATCTTCTGTCTGGCCTTGCCAGGGTCGTTGTGTACGATGGGGTGATACCAGCACCCATTCGCCAGTGGATTCCAACGCCGATGTGGCCGCTCGGCCCAAAGTTTGTCCATCTATTGCGGCACCTTCTGAAACAGCGCCAACGCACCATCAACGGCCACACAAGGGTAGATCGAACAATGAATGCCAAACTTGCTCTCATATTGCTGTGTAATTGCTTTCGAAAACTCGTCTATCTGGCCATTGGCAACAAGGTTGACCGTGCATCCGCCGAAACCGCCTCCAGTCATACGAGCACCGAAACACCCAGGGAGAGTCCTAGCCATATCGACAAGAAAGTCTATTTCGTTACAGGTGATTTGATAGTCGTCACGCATACTTTCATGGCCTTGCAGCATGATCTGCCCCAATCGCTCAGCATCCCCTCCATGCATGGCTTCACGAGCTGCGTGCACTCGAGCATTCTCCGTGACGATATGTCGCACGCGTTTCAAAATCACCGGATCCAGTTCCCCGGCAATCTGTTGTACCTGCGTCATGGTTGCTTCACCCAGATCTCTCACTCCGAACCGGCGTTGCATCTCCGCTTGTCCAGTTTCTGCCTCGTGTCGACGATCCCGATAGGCCCCTGTCGCCACTGAATGCTTTACTTCGGAATTCACCACAACCACAGTCACATTGGACAACGCTCCCCTATTCATCGGCACGAGATCAAATGTGAGATCTCGAGTATTGAGCATCAGCGCATGCCCTTCATGGGCGAAAGTCACGACCGACTGGTCCATGATTCCGCATGGAGACCCGACAAAAAGGTTCTCCGCCCTTTGACAAAGGAGGGCAATCTCTTTTGCAGGCAGCTCTATACCACTCAACGCAAGCAGTGCCATGCACGTTGCTACCTCCACGGAGGCCGAGGAACTCAAGCCTGCGCCAAACGGCACGTTGCCTCGTAGATGCAACTCAAAAGAAGGAACAGCGATGCCAAGTTTCCGAAATTCCTCACGGACTCCGACTGGATAATCGCTCCATTGTCCGGTTGGTTCCGCAGGAGAATTTGAATGTATCGCCACTTCACCTTCAAAGAGATCGGTATGCAGGAACGATGTATTCCCCTTTATCCGTCGAATGGAGGCGTGGGTATAGAAAGGGATGGCCATCGGCAAGACCATTCCGCCGGTGTAGTCGGTGTGCTCTCCTAGTATGTTGACCCGGCCTGGCGCACTACATTCGAACCATTCTGATGATGTCCCCTCGGACATGAGAAACGTTCTCCTTGATTTATATCTACTTAGTACACTTCAACGCCTTCGATCGATTTGAGAGGTGATTTTCAAACAGCAGGACCGCCCTCAACGAAGCGGCCCTGCTGGGTTTAATTAGTGAGTTTCAGTAGACACATGATCACCGACATCTGCTCCGTTGTTGGCAGAGAAGATGGCATCAACATGATAGGTTTCGTCGAGAGGACAGGACGCTGAGAAGGTCACTGGCAGGTCGACGGTTATGGTGGCTCCGCTCGCAATCTTGCCGAGCTTGAGTGGTACGGAATGAGCCAGCTTCGCTTTGCAGCCAGTATCATCGGCTGTCGGAACAAGAGTAAAACTATTCAGGCGCGCGCGCTGTGCGACTGCGCCTCCCGTATTGGTGACAGAAAGCTGCCAGGTGCGGTTGCGATCAGGACCACTCTTCTGGGTTATAGCTGCCGTCAGGTTGGACGAGCCAACCACTGGTCCGACGGTAATGCTGTCCAGCCCCGGAGCAAACCCGTTGGGATTGGGATTGGTGACCACGATCTTGTTAGCCCCCTTGTTGAGGTTTACAGAGATCAGTGCCGGCACCGGTGAATCGAAGGTGCTGCCGTTTACGTCCAGGATCGTTGGCGGGCCGTTGTTGACGTAGATATAAAAGGTGCGCAGGCCGGCGGTGGTGTAGTCGATTTCGAGTTGGTATGTGCCGGCCTTTGTAACCGTAACGGCGGGAAACGTAACCGCGTTCTGGGCGCCGGCGCCGTAGGCTCCCACGTAGCCCCCACCTGAGCAGAAGCCACAACCGCCGATGCCGGCCGTGCCGCTGAGTTGCGCCGCTTCGGCTTCGTAGGTTGTGAAATCCGGAGCAGCGGCAGTTCCGTCACCGGAGATGATGATACGATCGACGTCCGCTGCGTAGGTTGCGGGATTGCCGAACGTGATTGTATTGTTACCCGCGAGAAGCTTAACCGGTACCGTGATGGCTTGTGGCAGAAAAAAGCTGCCTCCGCCCATGTTCAGTGTTGCCGGGTGGGTCCCGTTCACGTAATACACCAGCGCCCGTGGTCCCTGTGTCATCCCATCAACTTCCATGCGATAGGTTCCAGCCGTGTTTACGAAGACATTGAAGGTCACGTTATTGCTGGAAGTCGATCCTCCGAGAAAGATCACTTTTGCGCCACCTGAACAGGTGGAACAAGGAGAAGCAAACGACCCCCCGCTGATCACTGCGGACTCAGCTTCATAAGACTGCCCAGTGGGCGCCGTAACCGTACCGACTGGAGTGACCTTCAACAAGCGTGAGCCGTGGCCAAGGATGGTGGTCGTAAAGTTAGCGGGTGATCCACCGAGGTTGATACGGTTCCACACATCGCGCACTGCTCGGGCGCGCTGGAAGCCGAGATCGCCCCAGTGGACCGTAACTTTGCTGGGCAGGCCATTCAGGTTGTAAATAGCAACATAGACGCTGCCGTCCGCTTGCTTCGACATCCATACCGGCTGCGGGCCGCCAGTCACCTGTACCGCGGGGCGACCGGACTGATCGACGGCAATGAGTTCGTCATTCGTGAAAGCTGACTTGGCAAAGTCATCGAGTTTGGTTAGGTCTCCGCCGAGATACATGGGAGAGTTCGCCATGGCCCAAATGGTTACCGCAGTCTGCTTCTCGTCGTCAGAGAGGCCGTCGAGGTCGCCGTCACCAACATCGAGCGTGTCCATGTCATTCCATCCGAGAGTAGTGCTTGTTTCATGTTGCCAGCCCACATCGTCGTACTCACGCAGCACGATGCGCGGCCAGTTGGTCAGCGTGGCGCAGCGGCCTTCGCACTCGACATCATCGTCAATGCGGCGCGCGTTCGACCACTGTTGCCAAACCGAGGCATAGTCCTGTGAAAGCTGCCAGGAAACCGTAAGCCAGATGGGTCGTCCTGTTTTGGCAATGGCTTTCGACCATGCCTCAACGTCGGCCCGATTATCGATGGAGAGATCGTTTGAGTAAGAGCCCGGCGTAACTGCATCGAGCTTGATGAAATCGAAACCCCACTCCGAGAACAGCGCGACGACCGAGTCCATGTACTCCTGCGCTCCTGGCTTGGTGAAGTCGATCTTGTCGTGGTAGGGGTTGGGTGGATTGCCGCCGAAAGCATTGCCCCTGGCAAGCGGCGTCACGACGATGTCCTGCGTGTGATACGGCGTGCCGAGAATGGGATAGTTGCCGTCGACAGCCGGCTGCTCGATGCCGGGGATCCAGTAGATACCCGCTTTTTGCCCATTGGCGTGGATGTGATCCACCATTGCCTTGATGTCAGGGAACGTTGTGCTATTGGGAATGGGTCTGCCATTTCCGTCGAAGCTACCCTGCCAACCGGAATCGAGATTGATATAAACGAAACCGTGTTCCTGCAAGCCCGAGGCTTTGAGCGCGTCGGACTGCGCGATCATGTTTGCTTGCGTTAGGAAGTCGCCTTGGATGGTTTGCTGGCTGAAGCTGCTCCAGCCGAGATAAGGTTTTTGGCCGGCGTTATTCACCTGTGCGTTCGCGCAGGGCAAGAAAGTGGCAACCGCCGCAATAATAAGGAGAAGGGAGAGATACTTCGATTTCATACAGATCACGTCCTCTGGAAGGAAATTAGAGTTGGGCCCAGCAGACTGGGAGATCAGTCCGCCAACGTAATAACGTGCACGTGCACGTAGCTGAATACACGTGTACCGTGCACGGGCACGATTGTCAAGTTATTTTTTAAATGCGATTTCCTAGCAATTTTTGAGTACGTATCGGTTTGACTATTGAAAGAACCGGTCTTCAAGCGCTTATTACTTGCAACCTCTCACCTAGTTGCAATGCTTGCCCCGCCTTAAATTCTAACTCTTGGAATCGCGTCCTGTATCGAATGATCCGTTTGCCTGCGCGGTCCGCATAAACTAATGCTGATTTTAATGTAACGTGAGCCGGCGATCAGTAGATAGGGGCCATACTGAAAGAAAAGCGCGTGAAGATTTGGATCGCTCGCTCCGGTCCGCACGGCGGACAACCTGACGTCGGTAGGTTTCTGTGTTTCTTTTTCTCCGCCCAGGTCAATATTTACGCGCTCAAACAATCGCCGGTGGTCAGCTATGTGGCGGGCCCGCAAATTCTCGTAGCCCAGAGAAATCGCATTCTGAATCTGCTCCTCGCAAAGGCCAGCGTAATCACCATCTTTGTAACTCGTGTTGGCGGCAATAAACAGCGTAACGGCATTGGCCTGCTTTACTTCCAGATTTTTATTGTTCCTGACAATGCTTTTGCCCTCGGTCATGACCTGAACTGTCGTCTGGAAAATTACCCCCGTAAGCGTACGCCGTGCACCGTATTGCTAAGTGTCCACGAAAGGGTTAAGTGGACACTTCTGGAAGAGCGGAGTTGATGTTCCAGGGCAACAGTTCCTCGATGCGGTTGATGGGATGGTCGGCGATCCGCGTCAGCACTTGGCGCAGATAGGCTTCGGGATCGAGACCATTGAGTTTGGCGGAACCGATCAGGCTGTAGATGGCCGCCGCGCGCTCGCCACCGGCGTCCGATCCCGCGAACAGGTAGTTCTTCCGGCCCAAGGCCACGCCACGCAAAGAGCGTTCGGCGGCGTTGTTGTCGATCTCGATGTGGCCATCTTCTATATAGCGCGTCAATGCGCCCCAGCGGGAGAGCGCGTAGCGAATCGCCACCGTCGTCTCCGACTTGCGTGAGAGCTTCGACAAGGTCGCCTCGAACCACTGTCGCAGAGAGTCCAGCAGCGGCTTGGCTTGCGCCTGGCGGACGGCTCGGCGTTCGTCGGGCGGTCGGCCGCGAATCGGTTCTTCGACTCCATACAGCGCACCGATCCGCTGCAGCGCTTCCCGCGCCACCGGCGAACTGTGCGCCTGTTCCAGATCGTAGAAGTGGCGCCGCACGTGCGCCCAGCAGGCCGCTTGTTCGATGCGACCATCTTCATAGAGCTGATTGAATCCCGCATAGGCGTCCGCCTGCAGCGTACCGCGAAACTTCTTCAGATGTTGCCCAGGATGCTCGCCTTTGCGATCGGGTGAGTAGGCGAACCATACGGCGGGCGCGGCGGGGTCGCCCGCGCGGGACGATCATCGCGAACATAGGTCCACAACCGTCCGGTCTTCGTCTTTCCGTTCCCCGGTGCCAACACGGGCACCGGTGTGTCATCGGCATGTAACTTACCCGCGGCCATTACATACCGACTTAGTGCGTCGACTAATGGGCTGAGTAACCGACTACATCCGCCCGGCTGGCTGCTGATACCAGAGCTGCCAGGGATTTTGCTCCTCTGCAAACAATGAAAACGGTGACGCAGACACAGAACCGTTAACTGCAGCAGCAATAAGAGGAACAGTTGCGACGAATTTTCTCCGTGTGATTTTCATTGGGCTTTGCGAGTTGTAAGGCACAACTACTGTACAGGAACAAAACGCACAGCATACCCTCCACCCGGAGCCAGCGGTGCCAGCAAGTGAGAACTGCGATTTACTGGTTTGCGTTCGATGCGAACGTTCTTTGGATGCAGTGCAGCATCGCTTGCATCAGAATAGCTCTCGCGGTGTAGTTCCCTGCCCCTAAGAAATCAAGCGGCAGATCAAGTTGTCTCGCATCCCAATTGTTGAGACTTCCCAGGAACCATTCGCTCCCATGACGGCGTGCGACCGTGATGTAAACACCAAGCCTGCCGTTTAGTACACGAGTTTCGTCCCATGTAGCGGGCGCGTCTTTGATGAATTGAAAAGCTGGCTGATTGTCATAAGCGTATGGCACGTCTGAAACCATTTGGAATGCACACTGAAAAACCGCGTACATGGCTAACTGATGTGCCCGCGTGCCCATCACCATGGGAGATTCCATGCGTGGTGTGAACTCTTCCCGCGTACTGTTGTCGAATGCACCCGGCGTTTGATCCATGGGACCGGCTAGCATGCGCGTAAACGGAATTGTGGTATGAAATTCAGGGTTGTCCCGCGTGCCGACCTTTGAGTTCTCCATTCCCAATACTGCTTCATAGCTGAGTATGTTTGGATAAGTGCGTTCGATGCCGCTCGGTTTCGTCGCGCCGTGAAAGTCGAGCATAAGATGGTGTTCAGCCATCTGCCGCTCAACTTGGCCACCTAGAAGCCAGATCCAAACCCTTACGCCTTTCTCTTTGCCATAGCGAACAAGCCCCGGCACATCCACAGTCCCATTCATTTTGGTGATGTCGTTATGGTCGGACCATCCTGCGTCCAACATCATGTACTCGAATCCCGATTTCGCTGCGAAGTCGACGTAATATTTCATCGTTTCCGTTGTGTAAGCCCGCTTCCCATCTGGGCCCAGACTGCCGTTCCACCAATCCCAGGAGGCGCGGCCTGCGTGGACCCACGACGTGTCTGCAATTTCACTTTGAGGATTCAAACTGGTGATGACATTTGATTCCACGAGCCTTCCAGGTTCATCGCCGACCATCAATATTCGCCATGCGGAATAGTGAGGCAGTGTACCTTTGACAATGACATCTGGATCTTCGCTGGAAGGCGAGAGCACCGATTCAAGCCAGTGTCCGGTCCAGCTTCCAGAAGGATTCATTAAGTACATCGAACTGTAGTCGCGCAAGTTGGCCTCGGTAATTCCCATCCAGGCCACGCCGGGAACTTCCATAAGCAAGGGCAATCCGATCAGAACTTTGCTCGCTACCCCGCCTTGATTGGAAAATGCACTGATCGGCAGTTTGACGTATTCACTCTCGTATCCGGAACGAAAATTGGGAAGGACGAGTGCGTAGGTGGTCGCATCCTTGGCAATGCGGAACTCTGTTCCCTCCTTTATCAGGCGGAAATCACTGATTGTGTTTTGTTCAGGGACTAGATAGCGGAAGGCGACCGCGTCATCATAGGCGCGTGATTCAATAGTCAGCTTGCGGTCCATGCCACCGGGCTCTGCAAGGTCAACACGAACTGAGTTGTAATGATCGCGCACCTGGCTCGCTTTTCCGGTCACGAGCTTGTAAGTGTGATGTTCACTTGAAGCGGTGGTATTGATGATCTGAACGTTGCTACCAAGCGGAGGCTGGCCTTCCAAGTCCAAGCGCAACGCTGATGATTCGATCAACAATTTCCCGCGGAATGACAACTGATAAACCAGATGCGGGGTTGACGCATTTTTACCGTCGGCTGTCGCGGTCGTCTCGATCGTAAGAATCAGCCGCCCATCAGGTGAGGTAACAGTCGCCGCATTTAGAAGCGAGCCGAAGGCCAACAAAAGGGAAATGAAGAATGCGTATTTGTGAAATGACCACTTCGATCCACCTTTGAGCAGGTTCGCTATATTCACAAACTTATTCCTTCGTTACCGCAAGATTGTCAAACTGCGCTCGGTTCCATCCAGCGCCTATCGCAAACATGCCCCGATCATGTGCGCTGTCGGTCACGTCGGCAATTTGATTTCCGTCTATGGAAGCAGTGATCTGTTGGCCATGAAATTTGAGTACCATCCGATACCACTTGTCCACGGAGAGCATCATCTTTCCCGTGGCGAGCGTGCGGGATAGAACCTTGTA
>Ga0075424_100004261_pt1 | contig 13464 bp, 6 predicted proteins | sample SoiMethybrSBSTD3_FD_75301 | JGI IMG/M metagenome (GOLD analysis project Ga0075424, IMG submission 75301) | Bulk soil microbial communities from a Populus tree surrounding site in Tennessee, USA - Soil MetaG P. TD hybrid SBSTD3 | ecosystem: Environmental > Terrestrial > Soil > Tree plantation... | reverse complement strand
GATCCGATCGACGGTACGCGCGGCCTGATGTATCAGAAGCGCAGTGCCTGGGTGCTCACCGGCGTCGCGCCGAATCGCGGTGAAGCGACCCGCTTGTCGGACATCGTGCTCGCCGTGCAGACCGAGATTCCGCTTCTCAAGCAGCACTTGGCGGATCAGATGTGGGCGGCCCGGGGCGAGGGAATGGATGCGCGCCGCTGGAACCGCCTGACCGGCAAAACGGAACCGCTCACATTGCGGCGCTCGGCCGCGACGACAATCGCACATGGATTCGCCACGGTCGTGCGCTTCTTCCCCGGCGCGCGCGATGTGTTGGGCGCGATCGACGATGAAATCGTCCAAGCTGTGGTGAAGGCTGAACCCGGGCGCGCCTCGTGCTTCGAGGATCAATACGCGAGCTCAGCAGGCGAGCTCTACGAGCTTATAGCGGGACACGATCGCTTCATCGCCGACCTGCGACCTTTGGTGAGACCGGGCGGCCTCTGTTGCCACCCGTACGATCTGTGCACCGCGCTCATCGCCACAGAAGCCGGCGTGACCGTTACGAGTCCCACGGGGGGCCCGGTGGACGCGCCGTTCGACCTGACGACGGACATGGCGTGGGTCGGGTACGCCAATGCGACGCTGCGGTCGTCAATCGAGCCGGTGTTGCAACGCGCGCTGCGGAGCCGCGGCTTTTTGAAGTGAACTGGTTTCAAGCCGCACTCGATCGGCTGCGCGATCTGCCGCGCGATCCCGACGCGCGCGCGCGCACGTTCTTTTCTCCCACGCGTCCGCTACATATCGCGCGCGCGCCGGGCCGCCTCGACGTCTTAGGCGGTATCGCCGATTACAGTGGCGCGCGAGTCCTCGAGCTGCCGCTTGCCAGCGCGACCAGCGCCCTGGTCCAGTCGCAGCCTGAGCGACACTGCGACATTGCCACGCGCCGTGCGGGACAGTGGGAGTACTTCAGCATCGAGCTGCCACTCGCCGAGCCGGCGGAGCTGGCTGAGTGGTTTCGCGCACACCCCGCCGAGCGCTGGGCGGGCTATATCGTCGGAGCGGTCCAGGCGGTGCTCGCTCGCGGCAATGCGCACGGTGGACTGCGCATCCTGATCGACTCCAGCGTTCCCGAGGGGCGAGGCGTCGCCTCCTCGGCGGCGCTCGAGGTGGCGGTCGCCATGGCAGTTGCGGCCGTCACCAGCGTGGACGTCAGTCCGACTGACGTGGCCGCCCTCTGCCAGCGCGTCGAAAACCAGGTCGTCGGCGCGCCGTGCGGAATCATGGACCAGATGACGAGCGCGTGCGGCAAGCAAGATCATCTGCTCCAACTCCATTGCCAGCCGGGGACGATCGAGCGCCACATTCCCGTGCCGCGCGGCTACCGGTTTTACGGCATCGATTCGGGAATCACTCACGCCGTGTCTGGTGCCGACTACGGCACGGTCAGAACCGCCGCGTTCATGGGACTTGAGATTCTGAGGACCGACACGCCGTGGCGCGGCGCCTATCTCAGCGATCTCACGTGGCGCGAATTCAGCAGGCTGGCTGCGCATCTTCCGGACGAGATGTCGGGAGCAGAGTTCCTGGAGCGTTATGGCGGCATCACAGACACGGCGACCGTCGTCAGACCGGAGCGCCGTTATCCCGTGCGCCGCGCAGCCGAGCACCCTGTGGCTGAACAGGCGCGCGTCGACCGTTTCGCGGCGCTGCTCGACTGTCTGGAGCAACAGCCTGACGCCACGACGGAATTGGGTGAGCTCATGTACGCCGCCCACGAGAGTTATTCCCGATGCGGACTGGGCAGCGAGGGAACGGATCGGTTGGTGCAGCTGGTCCGCGATGCCGGCGCCGAGCGCGGATTGTTTGGCGCAAAGATCACGGGCGGAGGCAGCGGAGGCACGGTGGCTGTTCTGGGGACGAGCGCTGCGGAGTCCTGCGTTCGGGATATCGCTCGCGCTTATGCGACAGAAACCGGTCGAGACGCGCGCGTATTCACGGAATCAGGACCGGGAGCCGTAGAGATTGGGGTCCTCAGCGCGAAACCGTGAACTGATACTTTCCCGATCCGACCGTGACGAGTACGTCGTCACCCTGCTGCTGCCCCGCTATCGCGTGGCCTCCCTCCCGAACCTGCTCGAGCTTTGCACTCGGCAACACGACCTCGGCGCTCGTATTTGGCGGGATCGTCACGTCGAGCCGGAAGGTTTGCCCATCCAGCTGCCACGACGTCGCAAGCGTTCCGTAGAGGGTTTCGAGCGACGTCCGCGCGCGCGTGAGTCCGCCGCCCGGCCTCGGTGCGATGCGGACCCGTTTGGCTCCCGGATTCCCGGGATCGAGATTGATTCCGCCGATGGTGCGGTACATCCAGTCGCCTACCGCGCCAAATGCATAATGATTGAAAGAGTTCATTCCGGCATCCTCGAACGAGCTGTCCGGCCGGATGCCATCCCAGCGCTCCCACATCGTTGTCGCGCCACGCGTGATCGGATAGAGCCACGACGGATAAGACTTCTGCATGAGGAGCGCGTAGGCGACGTCGAGATGGCCGGTCGCGCTCAACACAGGCAGAAGCTGCGGCGTCCCGAGGAACCCGGTCGTGAGATGCATCCCGCGCCGGCGGACGTCGGCGGCCAACCGATCGCCGGCTTCCGGCACGAGCGAACCCGGCAGCAGATCGAAGGCGATCGCGAGCGCATAGGCCGTCTGCGTGTTCTCACCGACTCTGCCCGTAGCGGACACGAACTCTCGATTGAACGCCGCGCGCACGTCGCTGAACAGTGCCTCATACTTTGCAGCATCCGCCTGATTGCCCAGCGCACGCGCGGCGCGGGCGACGATATCGGCGGAGTGCGCAAAGTACGCGGTGGCGATGAAGTCGGTCTGGGTCGTGGCGCCGGGATATGACGGATCGTCGCTATGCAGCGCGAGCCAATCGCCAAACTGCCATCCGGGCTGCCACAAGAGATCGGATCCGGCGCGGCGGCGCTCGAACTCGACCCAGGCGCGCATGCTCGGATACTGCCGCGCCAGCAAGGCGCGGTCGCCGTACGCGACGTACATCGTCCACGGGACAATCACCGTCGCATCGCTCCAGCCCGCGGTGCCGGATGCATTCGCGGAATCGGCGCCCAACACGTCGGGAATAACCCAGGGAAGAGCACCGCTCTTGTCTTGATCCGCCGCCACATCACCCAGCCACTTCGCGAAGAATCCCGCGACGTCGAGGTTAAAGGCCGCCGTCGGCGCAAAAACTTGAGCGTCTCCGGTCCAGCCGAGCCGCTCGTCGCGCTGCGGGCAGTCGGTCGGCACGTCGAGGAAGTTGCTGCGCTGTCCCCACACGATGTTCTGTTGCAGACGGTTCAGGAGCGAGTCCGACGTTTCGAATGCGCCGGTTTGCTCGAGATCCGATGAGACGACGATACCGGTGATGGTGCTGCTGTCTGCCTGTATTGGCAGACCCGTCACGCCCACGTATCGAAAGCCATGGAAGGTGAAGTGTGGCTCGTACCGTTCTTCGCCACCGCCTTTCAACGTGTAGCGATCGGTTTGGCTCGCGCGCCGCAGATTGGCGACGTAGAGATTGCCGTCACGATCGAGCACTTCCGCGAAACGCATCGTGACGACGGTGCCCGCCGATCCTCGCACTTTGAGCCGCGCCCATCCCGTGAAGTTCTGCCCGAGATCGAAGACCGTCTCCCCCGATGGGGCGCGTTGGATAGCGATGGGGCGCAATTCGGTGATGCGGCGGACTGGTGGGGATTCGGACGCAAGGAGTTGGGAGCCGGGAGCCGGGAGCCGTGCGACAGCCGTCCAGGCGCGATCATCGTAGCCCGCGCTCATCCATCCCTCGCGCTCTTGGCGGGCATCGTACGTCTCGCCGCCGTAGATGTCCGACGCCAAGATCGGCCCGGTCGCGGTCTTCCACTGGGAATCAGATACAACGCGCTCGATCTTCCCGTCCTGATAGATGATCTCGAGCTGCATGCGAAGTGCGACGCGCTTGCCGTACACATTGCGACGGCCTTCAAAGCCGAGTTGACCGCGGTACCATCCATCGCCGAGCACCACGCCGAGCGCGTTGTCGCCGGGTTTCAGAAGATTGGTGACGTCGTAGGTCTGGTATTGCAGGCGCCGATTGTAGGACGTCCAACCCGGCGTGAATAGCTGGTCACCGACGCGGGCTCCATTGAGATATGCCTCGTATAATCCGAGACTCGTCGCGTACAGTCGCGCCCGCGCGACGCTCCTGTTCACGCGAAACGTCCGCCTGAGCAGAGGCGCTGGCGCGCCCACGCTGTCCTTGGGACTCGGCGCCGGTCCGATCCATGCGGCGGTCCATTGTGATGAGTCGCCAAGCCCCATTTCCCAGAAGGCCTGCGCACTCCAAGCCGACATCCGCCCCTTGGCGTCCCAGACGCGCACGCGCCATTCGTAACGCCGCCGCGACTCGAGGGCGGGGCCCGCGTACGCCACGAATACCGATGAATCGCCCGGCGTGCGCCCCGTCTCCCAGATGAGCCGCCCGCTGCGCATGATCTGGACCTCGTAGGCGGCCTGCACCGTGTTGCGCTCGGTGCTGGTGATTTTCCAGCTCAGCCGCGGATGCGCGACATCGATGCCGAGCGGGTTGGTCAGGTACTCGACTCGCAACGCCGTCACACCGAGCGACGACTGTTGCAGCACTGCCACAAGCAGGAGGGAGATGATCATTGGGCCGGTGACGAGAACAGGGATTGTGACGGTATAAAGGGTGTATGTCGAGGTCAACCTGCACGGTCTTCGTTTTGACGGCGCTGCTCGGTTCGGGGTGCTCGGTCACATCTCCGACCGATCCTCCCGAAGAAGTGGGGCCCGTCATCGCACGCTACAAGCTGACGGCACTCGACGACAACGCGTTGCCGTGCTGCACCATCGACAGCGCCGGCGCGCAAATATCGATCGTCGGCGGCGCGCTGACGTTTCATGGCCCGGCAAACTATACCGATACGGCGTACACACCCGGCGGGCAGATGTCTCGGGCGTGCGTCCACGGAATCCCCAACGGCTCGCGCCTCAACACCTTCGACTACACCGTCACGCTGCCGGACAGTACGACCTATCTGCTGATTCCCTGCGACCGCGGGACCTACACCATGCTCGTGGTGCGACAGGTCCAGAGTGGCAGCTCCTCCACAACCGACACCATCACCATGTCTTTCGGAAACTTCGCGGCCGGGCGGGACATGGTGAAGCTGGTCGACTCGAGGAATCCCTTCGAGCTCCAAGTCTACGTCGCGGCGCCGACGCTCGTCGTCGCGAATCCCAAGCATCGATACCGCTTCGATCCGGCGCATTGACCTCGCTTATCCCGCCTTACCGAATTGCCGGCTGTACTTGACGATCAACGAGCGTATGACGGGCTGATTCCAGCGGAAGAAGCTGTCGGCACTCTGCCCTTCGTTGTACACAATGAAAAACCCCGTATTCGCGGTGCTGAGCCAACCAAAGCGGGCATTCGCAGTCCACGCGTGCACCTGATTGCTGTATTGCACCAGCGTTTGGAACATGACGCGGGGCGTGAAGAAATACGCGATGCGCGGCGCGATGAGAACGCGAGTGAAGTTTCCCTCGTCCAGTCGCACATCGTTGTACTCGATGCGCATCGAGGTCGTGAGCGAGCTGCCGCGGCGGGCCCCGAGCGTAACGGCTCCGCCGGCCCGCGTGCCGTCATAGAAGCCGCCGATATCGAGCCGCAAATCCATCGTGAGCGGCGCGCTGGGGTCGGTCGTGAAGTCAAACCCCATCGATGTGTAGTCGTACGAGCCCACGGGCAGCGTCACGCTGTCGGCGATCTGGAAAGGTTGCTGCAGTCCCTGATGCTCGACGTTGACCTCGGGGCCGATGCGGCCGCCGTTCGAGAGCTCGACCTCGGTTAAATCGAGATGCAGCCGACCTTCCTGCCAGAAGTCGTCGAGCCCGTAATAGCCGCGGTAATTGATGTGCGGAATCCACTGCTTGACGATCGGGATACTCGGGAAGCGCTTCTTCCACTCGACGCCGGCCTCGTAATAGCGATACCCGCCGCCGCGATTCAGGAAGCCGACTTCGGGATTGAATTGGCTCCCGACCTGAATGATCCGCAGAACATTGTCCCAGGAGCCGGTCAGAAACCCTAGCCGAGCGCTGTAGGCGACCCGATCGCTGTCCGGACCCGGCGAGGCCGAGGCGGCGCCCCACCAGTCGACGGTCCACGGAGCGCCGATGCCGATGCGGCCGTCCACTCCAAACACTCGATTCCAGCTATTCGCGTCCCCGGTCGCCAGGCGCTGCACACCGATGATCCCGATGCGGGAACGTCCGCCGAGCTCGCGGAGCAGGCGCATCACCGAATAGCCTTGGTGCTCCGTGAAGATTTCCAGCCCGCCGACCGTCAGTCCGCCGAGGCGGCCGCTGATCCGGCCGCCACCGACGATCGGTATCGGTTGGCCCAGCGCGTCGATTCCGATGCGGCGTGTGAAGAAGAGGTCGACGGCCTGCGGCGTGCCGGCCGAGAACACCCCGGCATTTTCGAGGAAGAACGGCCGTTTCTCGGGAAAAAACAGCGGAAAGCGGGTGAGATTGGTGCGCACCTCATCCACTTCCACCTGGGCGAAGTCGGTGTTGACCGTGAGATCGAGCGTGAGACTGGCTGTGACGCCATATTTGATCTCCCCACCGACATCGTTGCGACCCTGCGCTTGAGTATCGACGACAAAGTTGCGCTCGGCGCCGCCCAGGACATACGGCGTCGCTGTCAACACACGTTGTGACGGTACCTGGATACCATCCAAAGCGCCGGCGCGCGAGACCTTCATCAGGCTGAATTGGCGCGGCACGAACGACCAGAACGATTCTTCGCTCTTGCGGCGGATCGAGCGCACCAGATTCAGGCCCCACGTCTGCGACTTCCCCGCGCCATAGCGCAGCGTCGTAAAGGGAATCCGGAACTCCGCGTACCAGCCGGCCGAGTCCACGGACGTCGCGACAGTCCAGGTGCCGTCCCAGTTGAGATTGAAGCCGCCGAGTGAACCCGCAGCCGCGCGAGTCTGCCCGGGCAGCTGAATCCCGCCGCCTTCGCCTTCGTTGACCACCTGCGCGTCGTACTCGATCGCCGCGGGTGTGGTCGTGAAGATGAATGCATTCTGCCGGTCGTGGAACGTGTCGAGCAAAATGCCGAAGTAATCACTCTTCGTGATGTCGCCGTCGCGGACTTTTTCGCCGGGGACGATGCCGGTGCGATCGGAGTCGTACAGCCAGGCCCCGACATAGAGCGCCTCACCGTCGGCGATGATGCGGACCTCGGTGCGCTCGGTGATCGGCTGGCCTTCGTGCAGCTCGCGCTGGGTGAAACCGGTGATGGGCGCGACATCGCGCCAGGCCGGATCGTCGAGGCGGCCGTCGATGACGGGCGGCTGGCTGACGGCGTGGGCTGTGGTCTTCGGAGGATCCTGGGAAGCCAGGAGACTCGGTAGAAAAACGGCGCTCAGGGGCGCGAAAAGGCGCGGCAGGTGAGCCGTCGAGATCACTTGCCGCGCCTGTACGCGCATTCTCGCGCAGTTACGGTGTCCAGTTGCCCCTCCTGGGATCGAACCAGGACTCTCCTGATCCAGAGTCAGGCGTGTTGCCAGTTACACCAAGGGGCAGCGGTTCGCGTTTCTTATGGAGCTGAGGGGGCTCGAACCCCTGACCTCCTGGGTGCGATCCAGGCGCTCTCCCAGCTGAGCTACAGCCCCCCGCCCCGCAAAGTCGGGGCCCGGAAAATAACCCCACCCACTCTATTCTCCAAGCAACTCGGCCAGCGGCGCAAGACTGGGCACCTGGTCGCCGAGGACCTTCAACGTGGCCGCAATCGGAATAGAAAGGAAGACGCCCGGGATTCCCCAGATCAGCCACCAGAACATCACAAAGATCATCACGGCGATCGGATTCAGCTTGAGCCGTCCACCATACGCGTAGGGCGAGACCACGTTGTTCTGCAGCGTCGTGATCACGAGGTAAATGATCGCGGGAAGCACGATCTTTTCTGTGCTGGAGAACGTCGTGAACGCCGTGATCAGCAGCAATCCCACGTTCGTGGCGCCGCCCACGTATGGGATGAACTCGAGGACGAAGGTCAGGAGACCCCACATCAGCGGTTCGGGCATACCAATCGCCCACATCGCGACACCCACCGCCACCGCCTGGCCGAAGTTGATCAGCGCCGTCACGGTGAGATAGCGCGCCACGATTGACTCCGTCTCATGCAACACATCCTTCATGGTCCGTTTTTCGTCAGGCCCGGGCACCACCTTCACGAGCTTACGAAACAGCGTATTTCCGGCCGCAAGCAGCAGATATAGAAGAATGAGAACCTCGACCAGGCCCGCGACGAGACTGCTACCGGTACCAAGCAGCGTGGCGAAGAGACCTGGCACGGCGGATTGAGCGGCGGGCGGGCTCTGCGGCGCCGTCGGAGTAGTCTGGACCCTCCCGTCTGGCTGGGTCTGAGATGGCGCAGGTGGCGGCGCGGCGGGCCTGCCCGCGGCCGCATCACTCATTCGCTGGAACGGGCTCCCCATCGACTTCACTTTCTCGCGGGCTTTGCGAATGCTCGTGGGAGCCTGATCGACAAAGTTGCCGATGGGCCCGGCCAACGCCCAGCTGCCGGCGACGATCGCGAACAGCACGCCGAGTACGACGATGGCGGCCCCGCCCCAGCTCGGGAGGTGCATGGCTTCCAGTCCGCGCACCAGCGGCCGCAGCAGCGCATGAAAGCAGAACGCCATCGCGACCGGAATGAAGAACTCGCGGCCCACGGTGAGCGCCGCGACGATCAGAATGAAGGCGATGATCCTGATCGCGAGCGGACTCCGCTTGTCGTTTTGCATGGGCTTACTACCCCACTCGTCCGCATCGGCACGCATTTCGGCCAGTCGATCTAATCCAGCCAGTCTATAGATCCGATGATTCGCTGGGTATTAGCAGTATGCGACCAGTGTACCTCGGACTCATCTCTATCGGCCTTGTCCTGGGGTTTGGTCGCGCGGCATCGCAGGAGCCGGAAGGCGTAAAGGTCGTTCGCAAGCTCACCTTTCAGGGCAATCGCGCGATCGACGAAAAGACCTTACGAGCCGCCCTGTCGACGACGCAGGCACCGCTGCTGTACCGTCTTTCCCTGACGCGCTGGATCGGCCTCGCACATGCGCCGGTGTTCGATCCGCTCGAGTTCCGGCGCGACGTGCTGCGCGTCCAGGCGCTGTACGGCGTGCATGGGTTCCCCGACGCGAAAGTCGACACGACTCTGCACCACCGCGGTGATGACCTGGACATCACGGTTCACATCACCGAAGGCCGGCCGATCCTCGTCGACTCGGTACAGATCGTCGGACTCGATACGCTCGAGAACCTGCCCAACATCCGGAAGCTGCTCCCACTCCAGGGTGGCCATCCGTTCGATCGCATCGCGTTTCAAACATCCGTGTCGGTCTTGGAGGCGCTCCTGCGAGATCGCGGTCACGCCTTTGCGCATGTGACGGGTGGCTTTCGCGCGTCGCTCGACGATCCGCCGCAATCGGTCACCGTCACGCTCACTGCCGATCCGGGACCGCGGGCCCGCATCGGTTCGGTCGAAGTGTTGGGCACCGAGGCCATCGACAAGCGCGTGGTGCTCAAGACACTGATGCTCAAACCTGGCGTGATCTACTCGGATAGCTCGCTGCACGAAGGAATGATGAACCTCCAGAAGACCGAGCTGTTCCGGCAAGTGCGAGTCGGCCTTGCCGACACGGCCCCCGGCAATCCTACCGACACCCTGGTGGACGTGCACGTGCGGGCACAGCTCGCGGAATATCCGCTGCGGCGCGCGCGAGTGAGCGCGGGCTATGGCACGCTCGACTGCCTGCGCGCGATGGGCTCGGTCGATCTCTTCAACTTCAGCGGGGAGGGGCGGCGGCTCGAGTTTCGCGCGCGGACCTCACAAATCGGCGTTGGGACGCCGGCGGACTGGGGCTTGGAGAACGGCGTATGCCGCCAGCTCGCCGGCGAAGACACGAGCCGCCTGAAGGTCAACTACAACGTGGCCGTCACGCTGCACGACCCGCTGATCGGCTGGGACCGGACGACGGGGATGGCTACGCTCTTTCTCGAGCGTCACACCGAGTTCGGCGCCTATCTGCGAGAGGCGGTGGGCGGCGAACTCGCACTGACGAGGCAGGTCGCGACGGATCTGCCGTTGGAAGCCTCGTACTCCCTCTCCTACGGGAGAACCTTGGCGACGCCGGCGACGTTCTGCGCCCTGCTCAACGTTTGCTCGCTCGACGATCAAGCTATTTTCGGGGCGCGACGTCGTCGTTCCGTCGTCTCCTTCCAGCTCGTGCGCGATCGCGCGAATTCGATCAACGATCCGACGCAGGGAAGCACGGCCGTGACCGAGCTCCGCGTCTCGCCCGCGTTTCTCGGCTCGGATGAGTTCATGCGCTTCATCCGGTTCAGCGCCGGCTACACGGCGCACATCCCGATCGGCACGAGCTCGCCCGGCCGCGTGTTCAACTGGCGGATCCGGGCGGGCGTCGCGTTCGCCCCCAAGGTGACGCTCCCGAGCGGAGGACCGCCGGAGGAGTACGTGCCGACCGAAGAGCGGCTGTTTGCCGGCGGATCGACCACCGTGCGAGGGTTTCCGGAAAACCAGCTCGGTCCGCTGGTCCGCGTCCAGAATTCCGACGGCTCGATTCAGACGTCGGCGACGGGCGGCACGTTCATGGCCGTCAGCAACGTCGAAGCGCGCTTTCCCATGCGGGTCTTTGGCGTGCTGCTGTTCGGCGCCACCTTTGTCGATGCCGGTATGGTCACCGAGCGACGCGACATTTCGCTCGGCCAACTGCGCATCACGCCTGGCGTCGGCCTCCGGATGCCGTCCATGCTCGGCCCGATCCGCCTCGACATCGGTTTCAATCCGTACGCGTCGCAGACGGGGCCGCTCTACGAGCAGCAGGGCTCTGATCTCGTGCTGATCAACGGCGACTACGCGCCATCACTCAAGTTCATCGATCGGCTGCAGCTTCACCTCTCGATTGGGCAGGCCTTTTGACAAGGGCGGCACAGGGCGCCACCGGGCGGCATAGGGCGGCAACGGTTGTCGCATGGATTGGACTCGTTGTCGTTGCGCTCATGCTTCTCCTCAACGCGCCGCAGACCACGCGATTCGCAGTCAACAAGTTGCTGCCGAGAATCAATCGGCAGCTCAACGGACGGCTCACGGTCACCGGCGTCAGTGGATCGCTGCTCAGCAATCTCCAGCTGCGCGGTGTCACGCTGCGGGACCCGGAAGGGCAGATCGTGCTGCAGGCTGATCGGGTCCACGTGCGCTACAGCGTGTGGGACTTGGTGCACGGCAAGATTGCGCTCGGGCCGCTGTTGCTCGAGCGGCCCATCGTGCGGCTCCTCAAGGATCATCCGGGAGAGCAGTACTCGATCCTGCGAGTCTTTGAGCGTGAAGACAGCACGGCCACCCAGGCCGGCAGTGTAGATCTCACGATCAAAGACGTGACGCTGCGCGACGGCGCGATGGTGGCGACGGTGTGGCGGCAACCGGCGGCGCCACAGCAGGAGCAGGAACAGCAGCTGGACACCGTGCAGCTCCAGAACGTGAACCTCGCGTTTCCACTGCTTCACTACTCGTCCGGCCCGCACCTCGAGCGCGCGGCCCTGGTGGAGATTGCGTCGGCACGCGCCTATCTCGCCGATCCGGAGCTCGAGCTGGACGAGCTGCAGGGCGAGGCACGCATGCGTGGCGATTCGATCGTCGTCGCGTTGCGCACCATTCGCCTGCCTTCCTCGCACCTCTCGGCGGATGCGTGGCTCGTGACGGCGCCGAATGACCGTCGGTTCGATGCCACCGCGCACATTGAAGATCTGGTTGCGGCCGACTTCAGATCGTTCATCAAGGGTGCCGACATTCCGCCGGACTGGCGCGTGAGCGGCACGCTCCGGACACTCTCGCGCAGCTCCGGAGCCGTCGTGGTCACGTCGCCGGACATCAGAATCGCGGCGGCCGGCGGGACGATCCGTGGCCGCGTAACCGTGACGGGCCGAAACAAAGACTGGAGCGCCGAAGACAGCCGGCTCGATGTGGCCGGCATCGAAGTCGAACGGCTGCTGCGTGCCTTCCACGTGCCTTCGAACCTGCGCGCGACGATCGACGGCTTCATGACCGCCGACGGCCGGAGCGGCACTGCCGATCTGAAGCTCGGCGGCGCCGCCGGATACGGCGTGCGCGGACCGCTCCGCGGCCGGATCCAGGCATCGGGCGGGTTCGAAGCCCTCGCGTTCGACACGCGACTCACTGGCGCGACCGGCGACCTCACGCTCAGCGCGCAGATCGAGATGGGCAAGCACCTCGCGGTGCACCAGCTGCGTGGCGACATGCGGCGGCTCGACCTGTCGGGGATCGACGCGCGGATGCCGCGGTCCAACATCAACGGCCGCCTCGAAGGCGATGTCCGGTTCGGCAGCATGCCCCGGGAGGGCGTGCTCCGCATGTGGCTCGATTCATCCATGGTGCGCGGCGTGCCAATCGACTCGAGCGTAATGATGGTTCATGCTGAAAACGGATTACTGACGACTGACAGTTTGCTCGTCCGGGCGCCCGGCCTGCGAATGACAGGCAAGGGAACGTTCGGCCTCACGGAGGATCAAAGCGGTGATTTCACTCTTAATCTCGACGCTCCGGCTCTCGGTGCGATGGAGCCTGTTTTGGTTGCGCTCAAAAACGACTCTGTGGCTCATCTCGATGGCGCGCTACAAGCTGCTCTCACTGCGAAGGGCTCTCTAAAGAGCTTCACGCTCGGCCTGAATGCGCGAGGCCACGACCTGGCCATGAATGGAATGCAGGTCGATTCCATCCATGTCACGGCGGTCGGAACGGTTGACTCGTTCAATCTCGGTGCCAGGGTAGCGGTCGATTCGGTGACGGCTTTAACAGTCGGTGGACGTGCTAGCGGTCGGACGGTCACTCTCGACTCGCTACTCATCAATCGCGCGGATGCCGTCTGGCGCATGGCGCCGGGCGGCACCGCACGCATGGCGGGCGGTACGTGGGTCCTCGACAGTCTCACGCTCACGCGCGATCCCGGTCCGGGAGAGCTCGTGGTCACGGGTGCGATGCCGGGGAAGCTCACGGCTCGCGCGCACGCGCTCCCGATTGCCGATCTGCTGGGTAAAGGCAAGCGCGACAGCCTGCCGGACCTGAATGCAATGGCCACGTACGCCGACGGCGCGGCGCAAGGCAAAGTCACGCTGGTCATCAACGACCGCCAGCCGCTTGTGGCCGACTTCACCACGAAGCCGCTGCACGCGGATCTGCGAGCCGACAGTCTGGATCTCGCGATCTTCGGCCCCTTGGCGCCCAGCGTCAAAGCGCTGGCGGGCTGGCTGCGCGGCAATCTGAAAGTGGAAGGACCAGCCGACGCGCCGCATCTGGATGGACGG
>Ga0075424_100004260_pt1 | contig 13468 bp, 14 predicted proteins | sample SoiMethybrSBSTD3_FD_75301 | JGI IMG/M metagenome (GOLD analysis project Ga0075424, IMG submission 75301) | Bulk soil microbial communities from a Populus tree surrounding site in Tennessee, USA - Soil MetaG P. TD hybrid SBSTD3 | ecosystem: Environmental > Terrestrial > Soil > Tree plantation... | reverse complement strand
AGCGTGAGCGTGTTCTGCGTCTCCGTCGCGGTGTCGAGCAGCGAGGCCATGTTGCGGATCTGGAAGTCGGCCTTGCCGTGGCGCGCGGTCAGCAGCTGGGTCACCGCCGCCTCGGTCTCGTCGATCCGCGAGACGTCGTCGGCCGCCACCGTGATGTTGCGCAGGTACCGCTGGCCGAACAGCCGCAGGCTGCCGGTGGTGTACGGCACGAACACCGTGTCGTCCTGGTCCTGTCCCGTGGGGGAGGCCCCGCGCTCGGCCATGACACCGACGACCTGGAACAGCACGTTGTTGACCACGACGTGCTGACCGATCGGGTCGACGCCGTCCGGAAAGACGTTGCGGACGACCGTCTGGCCGAGGACGACCACCGGCGCGTAGCTGCGCACGTCGGCGGCCGAGAAGAACGTGCCCCGCGCCGCCCGCCAGTTGCGGGCCAGCGGATAGTCGGCGCCGGTGGCGGTCGCCTGCGTCTGGTAGTCGAGGTTGCCGTAGCGCACGGTGATCGTGCCGCCCAGCTCCGGCACGGCGGCCAGCACGTTGGGGAGGGCCCCGAGCAGCTCCGCGTCCTCGGGCGTCATCGTCGCCGTGCTCCCGCCCGCGGCGCCGCGGTTGGAGGTGGCCGGCCTCACCAGCAGCAGGTTGGTGCCCATCCCGCTGATGCGGTCGAGCACCGCCTGGCGCGCGCCGTTGCCGATGGCCAGCATCGCGATGACCGAGGCCACCCCGATGACGATGCCCAGCAGCGTGAGCGCGGTGCGGAACAGGTTCGAGCGCAGCGCCCGCCCGGCGGCCGTCGTGGCCTCGAGCCACCCGGCGAGCGAACGCCGCCGGCGCGACGCCTGGCGCTGCCACGCACCGCCGTCTGACACGGTAGGTCCGGGATCGCGCACGACCAGCCCGTCGCGGATCTCGATCACGCGGTGCGCGTGCGCCGCCACCTCGGCCGAGTGTGTGATGACGATGACGGTGTGGCCGCGCCGAGCAAGATCCTCGAGCAGCGCCAGCACCTCCGCGCCGCTCGTGCTGTCCAGCGCGCCGGTGGGCTCGTCGGCCAGGATGATCTGGCCGCCGTTCATCAGCGCGCGCGCGATAGAGACGCGCTGCTGCTGGCCGCCCGACAGCTGCGTGGGCCGGTGCTCGAGGCGCTCGCCCAGCCCCAGCGTCGTCAGCAGCGCGCGCGCGCGCTCGTGGCGCGCGGCCGGCGCCAGGCCGGCATAGATCGCGGGCACCTCGACGTTCTCGGTCGCCGTCGCCCCCGCGATGAGGTTGTAGCTCTGGAAGACGAAGCCGAACGCTTCCCGCCGCAGCCGCGCGAGCTCGTCGCGGCCGAGGCCCGCGACGTCCTCGCCGAGGAACCGGTACGCCCCGGACGTCGGCCGGTCCAGGCAGCCGAGAATGTTCATCAGCGTCGACTTGCCCGACCCCGACGCGCCGACGATGGCCACGAACTCCCCGGGGTAGATCGCCAGGTCGATGCCGTGCAGCACCTCGACCGCCAGCTCGCCGGTGCGGTACGCCTTCGTGACGGACGTCAGCTCGATCAGCGGCGCGGTGGTGCTCATACACGCGGCCCCATCACCGGGCGGCTGCCGGTGGCCGGCTTCGCCGCCGCGGCCGGCGCGGCCGTGCGCTGGCCGACCACGACCTTCTCGCCCGGCTCGAGCCCCGAGACGATCTGCGCAGAGATGCGGCTCACCATGCCCACCCTGACGTCGCGCGACACCAGGCTGCCGTCGGGCGCCATCACCCGGACCACCGCCGGGCCATTGGCCAGGCTCGTGCGCGGATCGACCGCGGCCGCCTCGGTGCCGCGCGAGCCCCGGCGCGAGGCGCCGGGCGCGGCGGCCGGGCGCAGCGCGCTCACCGGCACCAGCACCGCGCCCCTGGCCTGCGCCGCCACGAAGAACACCTGCGCGGTCATCTGGGTCATCAGCGCGCCGTCGCGGTTGTCGACGTCGAAGAGGGCGTCGTACAGCACGACGTTGTTGACGGTCTCCGGCGAGGGATTGATCTGTCGCAGCGTGCCGGTCCAGCGCTTGCCGGCGTCGCCCAGCGTGGTGAAGTACACGGACATGCCGGGGCGCAGCCTGGAGACGTCGGCCTCGGACACCTGCGACTGCACCGTCATCGTGGACAGGTCGGCGATGCGCACGATGACCGGGGCCTGCTGATTGGCGTTCAGCGTCTGGCCCTGCTTGGCGCTCTGCGCGACCACCGTGCCCGACATCGGCGCGAAGATCTTGGTGTAGCTGAGACTCGCCTGGTCGCCGCGCAGCGTGGACTGCGTCTGCTCGATCTGCGCCTTGAGGACGTCGATCTGCGCCCGGGCCGAGCGCAGCGCGGCCTCGGAGGTCTGCAGCGCGTCCTGGGTCGTCGCATTGTCCTTCATCATGTTGACCTGCCGGTCGTGCTGCTGCTCGGCCAGCGTGAGCTGCGCCTGCTTGTCCACGAGCTGGGCCTGCTGCGTGCGCAGCTGCGCCTGGTCGGCCTCGACGCGGGACTGGTACACGGTGGGATCGATCTCCGCGATGAGCTGTCCCGCCTTCACGCGGGAGCCGATCTCCACGCCGAGCTTCTTGAGCTGCCCGGACACCTGCGTGCCGACGTCGACGTAATCGCGCGGCTGCAGGATGCCCGTGGCGGTCACGGTGTCCTCCAGGTCGCCCCGCTGCACCGCCGCCGTGGTCAGCTGCTCGGCTGCCCCGGCCCGGGCCGCCCACGCGTGCACCCCGTAAGCGCCGCCTGCGGCCAGGGCCAGAAGGGCCGCCAGCGCCGCCACCCGCACACCCCGCCGTCGCGGCACCAGCCGCGCCACGCGGCCCAGCAGCGTCTCCCGTTTTGTCATGTCCCTTTCCCCCGCCACCGTGCTCGTCATGCTGCTAGTGTGACGGCCGAACAGTGCACGAAATGTGAACGAACCAAGGAAGTATGGCGTCCACACTTCCTCCACAATCGCGGGCTACCATGCGGATCGTGGACCTGGGACGCTTCGACCGCCTGCCGCTGAAGCTGTTCCTGGCGATCGCCGGCGCGATCGCCGGGCTGACGCTCGTGAGCTACCTGGTGTTCACGTGGACGTTCGAGCGCGGGTTCGTGCAGTACGTCAACCGCGCGGACGACGCCCGGCTCGAGCTGATGACCGACCGGCTCGCCGACGTGTACGCGCGCGAGGGCGGCTGGGCCGCGCTGGCCCGCGATCCCGAGCGCTGGGGCGCGATGTCCCGCGACGCGCTCGGATTGCCCTCCTCCGCCGAGCCCGGCGAGCGCCGCGAGCTTCCGCTCACCATCGACCCGCGCCTGCTCCTGCTCGACGCGGGCGGGACGATGCTGATCGGACGCCCCGAGGCGGCGGCCGGCGCCGTGCTGAAGCCGATCGAGTCGGGCGGCCGTACGGTCGGCTATGTCGGCTACATTCCGCGGATCGAGCGGCTGCAGTCGCTCGAGCGCGTGTACCTGCGCCGCCAGCACCAGGCGTTCGCCGCGGTGACGGTCGGCATGGTGGTGGCGGCGTTCGTGCTGGCCGCCGGCCTCGCCTACTGGCTCAGCCGCCGCGTGCGGGCGCTGGTCCAGACGACGAACGCCCTCATCCGCGGCGACTACACCGTGCGGCTCGCGCCGCGCGGTCAGGACGAGCTCGCGCAGCTGGCGCGCGACTTCAACACGCTCGCCGCCACGCTCGCCGCCAGCCAGGAGGCGCGGCGCGCCTGGATCGCCGACATCGCCCACGAGCTGCGCACGCCGCTGGCCGTGCTCCGCGCCGAGATCGAGTCGCTGCAGGACGGCGTGCGGCCGCTCAATCAGGACAACGTCGCGTCGCTGGCGCACGAGACGAGCCGCCTGACCCGGCTCGTCGAGGACCTGCACACGCTGTCACTGTCCGACCGCGGCGCGCTCTCGTATCATCCCGAGCCGGTGGACGTCGCCGACGCGGTGCGCGACGCCGTCGCCGCGCAGCGCCGCGAGGCGGAGACGCGGAACCTCGACGTCCGCCTCGACCTGGAAGAGGGCACGCTGGTGTTCGCGGACGAGACACGGCTCGGGCAGGTGTTCGCGAACCTGATGCAGAACAGCCTGCGCTACACCGACGCGCCCGGCCGCGTGGCCATCGCCGTGCGACGCGAGGGAGATCGAGCCATCGTCGACTGGCAGGACAGCGCGCCGGGCGTGGGCGCCGACGAGCTCCCGCGGCTGACGGAGCGGCTCTACCGCGTGGAGTCCTCGCGCAGCCGCGCCGGTGGCGGCTCCGGGCTCGGCCTGGCCATCGCGCGCGCCATCGTCGAGGGCCACGGCGGCACGCTCAGCGTGGCCGCCAGCGAGCTCGGCGGCCTCGGCGTTCGCCTGGTGTTCCCTCGATGGACGGCCGACGGCGGCCATGCCTGATCGCATCCTGATCGTCGAGGACGAGAGCAAGCTGGCCGCGCTGCTGCACGACTACCTGGTCCAGGAGGGCTTCGAGGTCAGCGTGCTCCACCGCGGCGACGAGGTCGAGCCGTGGGTGGCCGCGCACGAGGTCGATCTCGTGCTCCTCGACCTGATGCTGCCCGGCAAGAACGGGCTCGACGTGTGCCGCGCGCTCCGCGCGCACGGCGATGTCGCCATCGTCATGGTGACCGCTCGTGTCGACGAGATCGACCGGCTGCTCGGGCTCGAGCTCGGCGCCGACGACTACATCTGCAAGCCCTTCAGCCCCCGCGAGGTCGTGGCCCGCGTGAAGGCGATTCTGCGGCGCGTGAAGCGAGGCGGGCGGCCGCTCGAGACCGGCCTCAGGCTGGACGCCGAGGGCCATCGCGCCACGATCGGCGGCCGGGATCTCGGCCTCACCGCGGTGGAGTTCCAGCTCTTCAAGGTGCTGGTCGATCACCCGGGCCGGATCTACACGCGCGAGCAGCTCATGGACGCGATGTACCGTGACGAGCGCGTCGTCGCCGACCGCACCGTCGACAGTCACATCAAGAAGATCCGCCGCAAGATCGCCGGCGTCCTGCCCGACCGGGAGATCGTGCACTCGGTGTACGGCCTCGGCTACAAGTACGAATGGTAGGCGCGCCGTCGTGAGGTGTCCTGCGATGTGGGGCCGGGGAAGGCCCCGGCCCCGGCGCGTCGCGCTGCTCGAGGCTCAGCCTTCCTCCTCCACGACCATGACGTGCGGCACACCGCCGGTCGAGATCTCGACCGCGTGAGCCAGGGTCTTCTGGGCGCCCGGCAGGGCCGCGCACTCCTGGATGGCCTTCACGCTGGGGAACGAGACCTCCGTCAGGCGAGCGAACGGCGACTTGCCCGCGGGCGACCCGACGATGCGATACGACGCGAGGGCGGTCGCACCGATCAACGCCGCCTTGCCCATCGGCAGGTGCTCTCGTTCATATCGCCGGTCGAACTCGTCGGGATTCGTGGGGGTCGGGTACAGCACGAGAAGCTTGACACTCATGGCTCTGTCCTCCTTGGACGTGAGTAACGTTTCGCACGTCTCAATAGGTCGCGAGCGGCGGCGAGATTACAGAAGACCATCACACAGGCGATCAGGGCCGATAGCCGGCGGACAGCATGCAGGTCCGCAGATTGTGCTTGGCCCGGTGCAGCAGGACGGCAACATGCGAGGGCGGCACTCCGAGCATCGCGGCCACGTCTTCGCCGGCAACCTCGTCCAGCATCCGCAGCGAAACAACCGCACGCTGCAGCTTTCCGAGGTGATCGACGCACCCCATCATGAGCGCAAACTCCTCCGCCTGAGCTATCAGCTCGTCGACCGGCCGCGCCTCGGCGGCGAGAAGCGTGAGGGTCTCATCGCCCGAATCGTGTGGGCGCGCGATCTCGTGCCGGCGGCGTCGATTCCGCGCGTGGTTCCGCACCAGAACAGAGAGCAGCTTGATCGAATCATCGTCGGATTCGACCAGTTGCCGAGCCTGTGGCAGCAAGAGAAACGTATAGAACGCGTCTTGAACGCAGTCGAACGAATCCTCTTCGCGCAGCCCTTCTCGCCTCGCCAGGCGGTACAGTCTTCCCCGGTGCGTATGCAAGAGTCGCGTCACCCATTCAAGAAACCCCGCCCGAGCGGGCGACACCTCGGCCACGAGTTCGGTCGTTCCTGTCATTCGGAGTCCTCCAGCACCCTTCAGGCTTTCGTCGCCCGGGCACCCCTCGCCGGCCGCATGTCAGCGCCGCTCACGCGCCGGACTTCCGTGATGGAGTCGAACGGGAAGTCGATGGCCGCGTGGGCTTTCCGGATGGCCTCCTCGTCCGGCCCGGACATGAAGCAGAAGGCCTTGCCTTCGGGGAGGTTGACGTGCGCCGCATGCCCGAAGACGTCGAGCTCTTCCGTGAGCTCCTCGGCCGGGAAGCTGCCCTTCGTCTTGTCGTGGGTATCCATGCAGTACTTCATCCGAGATCTCTCCTCTCCGTGCATGGTGTCTCCCCCCTGGCCCAACGGGGCACTCGCTGGTTAGTCTCACCGGGCCGGAGTTCGTTACACCATCGCCGCCCGATGAGACCGAGGGCACGGGGAACCTGAAAGGGGAGGCAGTTGCCTGCATGGTAGGATCGCCGCCGTGAGCCTCGAGGACTCCGCGCTCCTCGACGCGCTTCGGCGCGGGGATGAGGCCGCGTTCGCCCGGCTCATCGGCGAACATCACGCGAGCCTGCGTCGCGTGGCGCGCCTGTACGTCGCGAACGCGTCCATCGCCGACGAGGTCGTGCAGGACACGTGGCTGGGCGTGATCCGGGGCGTCTGGGCCTTCGAGGGGCGGTCATCGCTCAAGACGTGGATCTTCCGGATTCTCGTCAATCGCGCCCGGACGCGCGCTGCACGCGAGAGCCGGAGCGGACCATTCACCGGCACTCCCTCGACGGACACCAGCGCGGTGTCGGAGTCGTCGGTGAGCCCGGAGCGTCTCCTCCCGTTCGCGGATGCTTCGGATCTCGGCCGCTGGGCGCAGCCGTCGCCGGACCCGGACTCGTCGCCGGAGCAGAGTCTCTTGACCAAGGAGCTCCGGGAGAGGCTCGCGACTGCCATCGGCGCGCTTCCATCGAACCTGAGGCTCGTCCTCTGGCTCCGCGACGTGGAGGGATGGTCTTCCGAGGAGGTCTGTAACGCTCTCGCGATCCAGGAGACGAATCAGAGGGTGCTCCTGCACCGCGCCCGATTGCGGGTGCGGGCAGCGCTCGAGCCGTATCTCGAGGGAGCCCGGGGAGCAGCGAGGCGCGGATGATGCCGGCGGAAATGACCTGCCACGAGCTCGTGGAGCTGGTGACACCCTACCTGGAGGGCGCGCTGCCTCCGGAGGAACGGGATCGGTTCGAGGCCCATCGCCGGGGATGCCCGGGGTGCGAGACCTATGTGTCCCAGGTGCGCCTCACGGTCGCCGCGCTTGGCCAGCTGCGGCCCTCCGCCGAGGAGGATCTCTCGGCGGAGCCGGAGAGTATTCTCGAGCTGTTCCGGACTCGCGGGCTTCACAGCCGGGAACCGCGCGTTCGGGACATCCCGCTCGGGCTTGGGAACGCGCTCGCCGCCCCGGGCGACCACATCGCCTATTTCTGGGAGTCCGAGCGTGAGTTCGACGCAACTGCCGGCTTCCTGGCGGCCGGCGCCTCGCTCGGTGAGGCGTGCGTGCTCATCGGCCATGACGCCGCGAACGAGCGGCTGATGGCAGGCCTGGAGCGTCTCGGCCTGAGCGTCCGCGCGCTCATGCAGGAGCGTCAGCTTCAGGTTGCATCGGTCAGCGCGTCAGCCGACGGGCTGCTCCTCGAGCTCGACGAACGGATCAAGGACGCAGTCGATCGCGGCATGCCCGCGGTCCGCATTCTCGGCACCCTGGGCTGGGGACGGGGAACGCCGGGCTGGCCGCCTGATCGGGAGATCCTGCGGCTCGAGGCGCACGTGACGGGCGCAGCGGAGCGCCTGCCGAGCATCGTCGTATGCGCCTACGACATGACCAACCTGCCCGGCCCGATGCTCTTGAAGGGTGGGCTGGAGTGTCATCCGTTGACCCTCCGGCGCGACTGTCTTCGGCACAACGAACACTATGTGCTCCCCGAGCGGTTTCTCGAGGAACTGTAAGCCTACCGCGAGTGCAGCGCGATGCGGTTGCCTTCCGAGTCGAGGATGATGGCGCGGTTGCCGTCCGGGCCGAGCGAGTGCTTGGGCTGGAGCACGGTGCCGCCGGCAATCGTCGTGGCCGCGATCGCCGCGTCGAGGCGCCCATCCGCATTCAGGTAGAGCAGCGGGCCGCCGTCGGAGGGCCGCGCGTCCATCGTCTGCACGAGGCAGCCGCCGATGCCCCCGTCCGTGTGGGGCAGGATGGCCGTCGCCGCACCACGGCCGGCCTGCTCCTTGCGCAGCAGGACGCCGAGCACGGCCGAATAGAAACGGATCGCGCGGTCGAGATCGCGCACGGGGATGTCGAACCAGACGACCTGGTGGCGCGGCGCGGCCGCACCCGTGCCGCCGAGCGCAGCGGCGGGCACCACGGCCGGCGACGTTCGAGTGGCCTGGACCACCGCCGCGGGCGGCGCTGGTTCGAGCGCGGGCGGCACGACGACAGGCTCGGCCGCCACGGGGGTGAACGATGGCGGCGCCACCGGGATCTCCGCCGTGGCCGGGGCGCGCGCCGGGGCCGCCGCCCCCCAGACGTGGTAGCCCTGCTGCTGCACGCGACGTCGCAGCTCGACGATGTCGATCCCGAGGCGCGAGCCGCGTCGCTCGGCCTTCAGATCCACGAACTCCGAGTACAGCCAGCCGTCCGAGCATTCATCGCGCGGCAGATTCGATCCGGTCTCGTACCGCGTGGCCGCCTGCACCTCCGGTCGGGATCGGCACCGAAAGATGAAGATCTTCATGCGCCGATCCTAGCAGCGGGCCGGTCCGTCGCTGAACAGTGACGGAACGAACGTATGGGGATCGGCCGGCTCGGTGAGCAGCGCCTGCTGCCTCGGGGTGAGCGAGACATCGGGTGGCGTCAGCACGCGGGCCCGCGACCACGCCATGTGGGAGACGCAATACTTGTAGAGCAGCGTCCGGCGCTCGTGGTCCGCTCGCCACGGGGCCGTGCCGTGCATCACGGCCTCGGAGAACAACACGACCGACCCCGCCGGCGCCTCCGGAATGACCACGCAGGAGGCCTGCTCCGGAGCCTCGTGGATCTGGCGCGGCAGCTTGAAGTTGCTCTTGTGACTTCCGGGAATACACCAGAATCCCCCGTGAGCCGGTCCGGCATCGGCCAGGCTCCAGGCCGCGACCACGAATCCCTCGTAGATGCCGTTGGGGGCAAAGTGAAAGCGCTCTCCCGGCCGCGCGAAGGAGTTGAGCGCCGACGCCCCGTAGTCCGCGTGCATGGACCCCATCGTCTGCCCCTTGTGCATGCGGAGCCCGTAGAGACGGTCCAGCCGGAAGCAGTCCCCGAGCCGGAAGCGAAGAACCGGCATGATCGCCTCGTGATCCAGCAGGCGACAGAACGGCTCGCCCCAGTTGAGGAACCCATGATCCGGTCCGTGCTTGCCGGCCGCGGAGCCAAAACGGATGCGCTCGCGAGGGCTGGGGAGCTGCTGCGCATCGACCAGCCGATTCAGCTCGGCCACCTCCGCCGGCTTCAGGACGTCGTGGATCACGAGATAGCCGTGAAGATCGAACAGGTACTGTTGCAGCTCCAGGTCCATCGTTATCCCTCCTCCACAGGAGCGACCGTCACCGACACGACCGTGACCTCGATGTCGCCTCGCGGGCGCCGGAGCACGACGACGTCTCCCGCGCGCTTTCCGAGCAGCGCGCGCGCGACGGGCGACGCGACGCTGATCTGTCGCCGGGCCGGCTCGACCTCATCGGGGCCGACGATCGCATAGGACGTGCGGCGACCGTCCGGCTCCTCGACGGTCACGCTCGTTCCGAAGCCGGCCCGCCCGTCGACCAGCGAGGGTTCCTGGACGTACACCGACGTCAGCACCTGGGCGAGCACGCGGGCCCGGCGCGCGCCGATCTCCGACGGCCCGGCGGCCGCCAGCGCGGCCAGCTCGGCCCGGAGCCGCGCGAGACCCGCTCGCGTGATCGGCAGATCGCGCTCGCGCGGCGGCAGCGCCTCCGGGCCGTCCGGAACGGGTGTTTCCTCGTCCGTGAACGCCTTGGACATGCTCCGTCACCGCTCCTGCATCAGGTGGTCGCGCTGCGTGGTGCCCGCGTAGTCCCGCCGGTAGCGGCCGCGCCGCTGCAGCTCCGGCACCACGAGATCGACGAACTCCTCGATCGCCCCCGGCGTGTAGATCGGCGACAGCATGAACCCGTCGCCGCCGACCTGGTCCACGTACTCCTCCATCTGGTCGGCCACCTCGGCCGGCGTGCCGACCATCTGCAGCAGCCCCACGCTCTGCCCGTGGCGCTGCGCCACCTCTCGCAGCGTGAGCAGCTCCCCCGTCAGCGTGCGGTACCGGGTCTGCATCCGCTGCAGCGGCGGCTCGGTCCGGTGCGCCATCAGCTCGTCGAGGCCGATCTGCGACAGGTCGAAGTCGAGGTGCCCCGAGAGAATGGCCAGGCCGCCCTCGAGCGGTACCAGCTCGTTGTGGATCGCCTGCTTCTCGCGCGCCTCGGCCGAGGTCTCCCCGAGGATCGGCTGGATGCCGAACAGGATCTTGCACGCGTCCGGCTTGCGCCCCTCGCGGACGGTCTCCCGCTTGATGTCCTCGTAGTAGGCCCGGGCGCCCGCGATGTTCGGCTGGATGGCGAAGATCGCGTCGGCGTAGCGCGCGGCGAACGTGCGGCCCTTGGGCGACGTCCCCGCCTGGAGGATCGCCGGTCCGTTCTGCGGGGAGCGGACGACGTTGAGCGGGCCGCGCGACTTGAAGAACGGCCCTACGTGCTCGATGCGGTGCACCTTGGCCGGGTCGGCGAAGACCCCGGCGTCTCGATCCATCACGACGGCATCGGGCTCCCAGCTGTCCCAGAGCTTGCGGCACACCTCCATGAACTCGTGCGCGCGCTCGTAGCGCTCCTCGGTCGGCCGCCGCTCCTCGCCGTGGTTCGCCGCCTGGTTGTGGTTGAGCGACGTCACCACGTTCCACGCCGCCCGCCCGCGCGTGAGGTGGTCCAGCGTGGCCCAGAGGCGCGCGGCGTAGAACGGGTGCTGATGGCTGATGGAGAAGGTCGCGCCCAGCCCGATGCGCGTCGTGACCGCGCCCATGAACGAGAGCAGCGGCACCGGATCGTGCTCGGGCGCCTGGGTGGCGTGGCGGATGGCGGGCTCCAGCGTCCCGCGATACGTGTCGGAGATGTAGTTCAGGTCGGCGAAGAACACCATGTCGAACTTCCCGCGCTCGCACACGCGGGCGATGTGCTGGTACAGCTCGGGCCGCGCCCACTCGTACCCCGCTGCCGCGGTGCGCGGGTGCCGCCACATCGCGAGGCTGTGGTAGGTCGGCCCGTGGCACAGGAACTGTGCGAGGTGCATGAGCGGCTTCATCGGGCTCGATCCTACCGCGATCTCGTGTACAGGCGCGCCACCACGTCCTCGATATCGGGCTCCAGCACGGAGATGTCCCGCAGCGCCGCGACCGCCGCGAGCCGGCGCACGAGCTCGCCGGCCGTCGTGGCGCTGCCGTCGAGCGCGAAGGTGATGCGCCGGCCGTCGGGCTCGACGGACTCGGTCACGACCCCCGGCAGCGTGATCGGCGCGGCGAGCGGCTCGTCGAGGTCGACGACCACGCGGCGGCGTGAGCCGTAGCGCGCGTGGAGGTCCTCGAGCGAGCCGTCGTGCACCACGCGCCCCTGGTCGAGCACCACGAGGCGTCGGCTCAGCCGCTCGATGTCGGCGAGGTCGTGCGTGGTGAGGATGATGGTGGTGTCGCCCGTGGCGCCGAGCGCGGCGAGGAACACGCGCACCGCCTGCTTGCTCACGACATCGAGGCCGATGGTCGGCTCGTCGAGGAACAGCACCTCGGGGCCGTGGAGCAGCGCCGCGGTCAGCTCGCCGCGCATGCGCTGCCCGAGCGAGAGCTGCCGCACGGGCGTGTCGAGGAACGCGTCCAGGTCGAGCAGGCGCCGGCAGTGCGCGAGCCGGCCCGCGTGCTCGGCGGACGGCACCCCGTAGACGTGGCGCAGCAGGGCGAACGAGTCGCGCAGCGGCAGGTCCCACCAGAGCTGCGAGCGGGAGCCGAACACGACGCCGATCCGCTGCGCGAGCCGCGTGCGCTGCGGCACCGGCACGAGCCCGCACACGCGCACGTCGCCTCCCGACGGGTAGAGCACGCCGGTCAGCATCTTCAGCGTCGTGGATTTCCCGGCGCCGTTCGGGCCGATGTAGCCCAGCATCTCGCCCCGCTCCACGATCAGATCGATGCCGTCGACGGCGGCCACCACCCGGGTGCGCCGGCGCAGCCAGCCCGTCGAGACGGTGACCTCGAAGGTCCGGCACAGCCCGCGCGCCTCGATGACCGGCGTCACGAGCCGGTGCTCCGGTAGTGGCGCACGCCGGCGCGCCACACGCCTGCGGCGAAGAGCGCCGCGGCCAGGGCGACAACCGGGGCGGCATAGCCGAGCAGGGCCGGCGCGCCGAGCGGGTCGGGCCGGCCGAGGAGGACCAGCGCGGGATAGTACGCGACGAACGCGAAGCCGACTCCGTAGGCGAAGAGGCGCCGGAACATCGCGCCGTACACCGTGATCGGCGCCTGGGTGAACGTGAGACCGCCGTACGTCACCCCGTTGGCGATCTCCCCGGCCTCGATCCACCAGAACGCCACGGCCGCGGTCGCGACGAAGAGCGCGCCGAAGATCGCGGCGCCGGCGAGCGGCGTGATCACGAGGAGGGCGAGCCGGGCCGGAGTTGGCGGCACGCCGGCGACGACGGCCGCCACGGCGACGATCACGACGCCGAACGCCACGCGGCCCACCCGGCGCCCCGCCACGTCCATCGCCGCGAGCTGGGCGAGCACGCCCATCGGCCGGACGAGGACGGCGTCGAGGAGCCCGGTGCGCACGTACACGTTGAGGCGCTCGACGTTGCCGACGACGAGGTCGGCGATGGCGAACGCGCACGTGGCGAGCGCGCTCATGAGGAACACCTCCCCGAACGCGAAGCCTCCCAGCGCGGGCGTCACGCGGAACAGCACGAGGACCTCGACGACGTCGAGCACGCCGAACAGCACGCTGCCCGCCACGTCCGCCGCGAACGACGCGCGATACTGCGCCTGGCCGCGCACCTGCGCCGCCACCAGGTGGCGGCAGGAGGTCCACGCGCCGCTAGCCACCCTGCACCACCAGCTTCCGCTCGCCGCGGGCCTGCACCCAGCGGCAGAGCGCGAGCATCACCACGGCCCAGCCCGCCTGCACCCCGAGCAGCGCGAGCTGTGTGGCGACGCCGCCGCGCTCGACGAGCACGTCGAGCGGGAGCTGGATCGTCGACGCGAAGGGCAACCCCGCGACGACCGCGAGCGCCACCGCGGGCGGCAGGAACCACAGCGGGAAGTAGAGGCCGCCGAGAATGCCGGACGT
>Ga0075424_100004256_pt1 | contig 13471 bp, 10 predicted proteins | sample SoiMethybrSBSTD3_FD_75301 | JGI IMG/M metagenome (GOLD analysis project Ga0075424, IMG submission 75301) | Bulk soil microbial communities from a Populus tree surrounding site in Tennessee, USA - Soil MetaG P. TD hybrid SBSTD3 | ecosystem: Environmental > Terrestrial > Soil > Tree plantation... | reverse complement strand
AGCTCGACCACCAATACCATCGACCAACGGCGCATCGACAACTTACCCATCAACGGCCGCAACTACATCAATTTCACCCTGACCGATTCTCAGGTAGTCCGCGATAACGCACCCAATACCGGCGCGGCGCCGACCTCCGGGCTAAACATGAGCGGCCAGCGCGCGCGCTCAAATCTTGTGAACGTGGACGGCGCCGACGCAACCGACAACTCCGTCAATGGCGTGCGGTCAACGGTTTCGCAGGAGGCGGTGCAGGAATTTCAGATCATTACCAACAGCTACGCGGCCGAGTACGGACGAGCGTCAGGCGGCGTGGTCAACATCATTACGCGCTCGGGATCGAATCAGTTCCACGGGGACGTTTTCGGCTATCTGCGCAATCGCAACTTTCAGGCCGTAAATCCGTTCAGCACGGTTTCCAATCCTGCCTATACACGAGTTCAAGCAGGAGCCGCGTTTGGCGGCCCCATCAAGAAGGACAAAACCTATTACTATTTCTCCTACGAGATCACGCGGCGGCACGAAACTGGATTCTCGAGTATCGGACAAGACCATTTTGGGCTGCAGACTTTCGATGCCACTGGAATCTTTAATCCGCTTGCACCCCCTGGCACATTCGCTATGCCTGCGACGCCGCAGCAGATCGCTTTTTTGACGCCATTCGCACAGGCGGGTCCTGCGCCCAGCGCAATCCAGTTCTACACATGGCTGGCCGGCGCCTCGTCCTGGGTAGCTACGACGGGCAGTCAACAAGCTTTTGCTCTCCTGCCTCTGGCTCCGCCTGGATCCGGTCCTCAACAGTTTGCGACGGGCTGCAATGTCCTAGCAGCTGTTCCCACCTGCGGAGGATTGCCGGCTTCATTCCAGACGCTCAATTCGCAGATGGGCAACTTCCCTGTCTTCGAAGGAACCAGTCTGTACTCTCTCCGCCTGGACCATAGTCTAAGCACGAACAATCGGCTCATGTTGCGCGCCAACGTGAGTCCCAGCACAATCACCGGAATCGAAGTAGGCGGCCAGGCGCAGCCCTTTGGACAAAACGCCTATTCACGTACCTCGGAACAAACTTTTCGTGACGTGGCCGGGACAGCACAGGACACTTGGACCATCGGCAACAACAAGGTGAACGAATTTCGGTTTCAATATGCGCGGCGCGGATTGTCGTACTTCTACAACACGGCCATTCCTGGGGGCGCTGATCCAGCGATCAACATCACCGGCATTGCCTACTTCGGACGTGAGCCGTATTCCTACATTCAACGTACAGAGCAACGCTACCAGTTCACCGACAATTTCTCCTGGACCCTCGGCCGCCACGACACTAAGTTCGGAGCTGACTTCAACTACCTCCCACTGGACGCTATCTTCACCGTGAACTACGGCGGCGTATACGATTTTGGCGCCTTCAGCGCGGCTGACCTCGGATTCCCATCGACGTTCCCTGAACTCTCGCCCGTACAAGCCTACGGCGCTGGTCTTCCGGGAACCTTCGTGCAGGGGCTTGGTAGTCCGAGCGATTCATTTTCGAACAAGCCGCTGGGAATCTTCTGGCAGGATTCGTGGCGCGTGCGATCCAATGTCACCCTGAATTTTGGCCTGCGTTACGACGTGGAGTTCCCTCCCAAGTTTAAACCGCCCCAGGGGCTCGCGCTTCCTGCTTATAACCTGCTGGGACTGCAAAAGGGGATTCAGACCGACTCCAATAACATTCAGCCGCGCGTTGGGCTCGCGTTTGATCCGAAGGGAGATGGGAAGACTGTAATTCGCGCTTCTTATGGATTGTTCTACGACCATCCGCTCCTGGGACTGTATTTTCTCGGCGATGCTTCTGACGGCTCGTCCAGCGGGCAGTTAGCCTTTGGAGGAACTGCGCTGTGCGAGGGGGATGCGAATCCGGCCAACCTGAATGCGATTCCGATCTTCCAGGGATCGCTCAATTCACCTGGGTGTACCCCTTCACCTTTCCCCCTGGCCAATGCGAATCTCGGGTACCTGCCAGCGCAGCAGCAGTTCGAATCGCTGAACTTTCCGCAGTCGGTGTTCCTGAACCAGAATTATCTGAACCTCGACCTGGCGAATCCTGCGCAATCGACCTTCCTTCCATTGGCCTTTCAGCCATTCGGATATCCGCAAGGCAAGAACTTCGTCTACGCCTACTCCCAACAAGCCAACTTCAGCATCGAACGTGACTTGGGAGGCAATTTTTCTCTAACGCTCGCCTACAACTACAACGGCGGAAGACACCTCAACCGGCCGATCAATGCGAACACGATTCGCGGAGACTTGATGGTTGCCAATTTCAACGCGGCGCTGGCCGCGGGCCAAACGCCGGCCAGTCCGTTCACCGTGGGGAGCGGAGCCACTCCGTGCGGATCGGGTCCGCTGGGCCCGTGGGTCAGCTCTGCTCTGATGAACTTCTTCCGGCCCGGCGGATTGAATCCTTCGATTGCTACCGCGATGACGCTGGCCGGTGCAGGGCCCTGCGTGGCCCTCGCGCAATCCATCGAAGGCAGTCTGGCGAGCCAGGGATTCAACGCGAGCTGCGATCCCGCCACTTATGCCAATTGCGTTCCCTTCGGTGATATGGACGCCAACTTCTCCAACGGCAGTTCGATCTATCACGGGTTCAGCGCGAACCTGCGCAAGCGCTTTAGCCGGCATTTTGAGTTTCTTGGGTCGTACACCTGGTCGCATGCCATCGACGATTCCACTGACCTGCAGTCGACCTTGACACCGCAGGACAGTTATTACCCGGGGTTCGATCGCTCGAACTCGCTGTTCGATCAGCGGCACCGATTCGTTTTTAGCGGCGTGTACCAGACCGGACGGTTGAGCGGTAATGGATTTGTGAGCAAGCTTCTGAGCGACTGGACGTTTGCTCCCGTGATCGAAGTGGCTTCGGGGCGGCCATTCAACATCATTACCGGAAGCGGGAACAACTTACAGTTGTCGGCGCTCACCGGGCGGCCAAACACTACCGTCGATCCATTCTGCGGAACCGTAGTGCATTCGAAGTACTCTCCGAGTGGAACCTTCCAGGAACCTTGTATCAACGGATTTGTGGCCACGTTGACCACACCGACTCTTTTGCAACTCGACGGCAACCTTGGCCGCAACGCTGGCGTGCAACCGTGGACGGTATTCAATGACCTGCGCGTGGCCAAACGTGTGTATTTTGGGGAACGTGTGAACATGGATTTCATGGTCGACATGTTCAACATCGCCAATAAATTTAACGTTTCGGCGGTGAGCCCATTGTACACGAATGCCGGAACACCCACGGCAGCGTATGATCCGCGCCAATTCCAGTTCGCGTTGAAGCTGAACTGGTAAGTCGGATCGCGGAAGCAGCGCGCCTGGAATTTCCAACGAGAAATTCCGGGCGCCGCTGATCTTTGAAGGACTTTCTTTGATCTGTCCTTGCTGATAAAGTTGCAACCATCCTTCAGGCATTCCACTCTGAATATTGACGAGGTTCCCCCATGGATCGCCGACGCTTCCTGCAAACCGCCGCTGCCACCTCTGTCTTAGGTTCCCTGCACAAGAAGCTTGCCCACGCTGCCGACCAACCGATCCCCACGCGCACCCTGGGACGAAGCAGCGAAAAGATTTCTATCGTCGGGCTGGGTGGGTATCACCTTGGTACGCAATCCGATGAGCAGGAGAGCATCCGCATCATTCGCACCGGATTGGATGCAGGCGTGAACTTCCTCGACAACTGCTGGGACTACAACGGTGGGACGAGCGAAGTCCGCATGGGAAAGGCGCTGCAGGACGGATACCGCAAGAAAGCGTTCCTGATGACCAAGATCGATGGACAAACGAAGAAGGCTGCCGCTCAGCAGGTGAATGAATCCTTACAGCGCCTGCAAACCGACCATATCGACTTGCTGCAATTTCACGAAGTGATCCGCGATACCGATCCGGCCCGAATCTTCGCGGAAGGCGGTGGCATGGAGGCTGTGCTCGAAGCCAGAAAGCAAGGAAAAGTCCGCTTCATCGGATTCACCGGGCACAAGAGTCCCGACATCCACTTGAAGATGCTTGAAACCGCGTTTGCGCACGGCTTCACGTTTGATGCGGTGCAAATGCCGCTCAACGTCATGGATGCGCACTTCAACAGCTTTGAAAAGAAGGTGCTGCCGGTGCTGGTAAAGCACAACATCGGTGTATTGGGCATGAAACCGATGGGCGACAAACTCATTCTGAACAGCAAAACCGCCACTCCGGTGGAATGCCTGCACTACGCGATGAACCTGCCCACAAGCGTGGTGATCACGGGATGCGATTCCATGGAGATTCTGCAACAGGCAATTGACGCCGCCCGCAGCTTCGCTCCGATGGGCAAAGGCGAAGTCGCACAGTTATTGGCAAAGACCGCGCCCGCGGCGGGCAAGGGAGAGTTCGAGCGCTACAAGACCTCCAACGACTTTGATGGAACGGTGCATAACCCGCAATGGCTGGGCTGAGGACGTGCGCGCTCTGGGGCTGGGGTCGAGCTTTTTCCCCCGGTCCTGAGGTTCAGGTTCTGGCATTGCCTGTGAACTCAGAGCGTGAACTCTGCCGACCTTGAGAATGCTCGGAATCAACCATCACGTGACTGCGTAGTTGACGAAAAAGCTGCGATCGCTCCAACGTTGACAACCACTCAAGGACACGAACACAATTTCAATCCATGCGTATTTTTTGCTTCTTCCTGTGGATGCTTTTGTGGTGCGCAATCGGACAAGCCCAGAACCACTCCTATCTCTTCGTGTGGGCGGGTGACGACGCGAAGAACAGCAGCGACTTTCTCGCAGTCATCGACGCTGACTCTACATCTCCGCGCTATGGTCAAGCCGTCGCTTCCGTCGCCGTTCCTGGAGCCACGGGAACACCTCACCACACCGAACTCGAAATGCCCGCAGGCGGGTACCTGCTGGCCAACGCGTTTGAGAGCGGACGCACGACGCTGTTCGACTTGCGCGAGCCCCTTCGTCCATCGGTGGTCACTTCTTTCGGCGACTTCGATGGATACATGCATCCCCACACCTATGTTCGGCTGGCCAACAACGACGTTCTCGCCACATTCCAGTACCACGGCGGGCACGATCCCAAGTCCGACGGCGGGGGGTTGGTGCAATTCGACCAGCGCGGTAAATTGATCCGCACCGGCAGCGCCATGGATCCGGCGGCCAAGAATGAACTGATCCGCCCTTACAGTCTCGTCGTGGCTCCGGCACTCCATCGGGTCGTCAGTACCAACACTTCCATGCACTTCAGGAACGACGGGGAAAGTCGCACCGTGCAGGTGTGGCGTTTATCGGATTTGAAGCTGCTCAAGACTCTGGTGCTGCCCACCGGTCCGCACGGTTCGGAACAGCAACTCCCCGGCGAGCCTCACTTGCTGGCGGATGGAAAAACTGTCCTCATCCACACATTTTCGTGCGGACTTTATCAGCTAGACGGCATTGCGACCGATCACCCCTCGGTTCGCCATGTGAAGACGTTCGAAGGCGAACGCTGCGCCGTTCCGCTGCGCGTCGGCCATTACTGGGTGCAGACATTGTTCACGGCTCATGCCGTCGCGGTCTACGACATAGCCGACCTGGCCCACATTCGCGAGGTTTCACGTCTGACCCTCGACGATCAGCAAAAGCCTCACTGGCTGGCCGCTGACGAATCCGGCCGGCGCATCATTTTGAATTCCGGAGAATATGGCGAACACCGAATGTTCATGCTGAACTTCGACCCGCAAACCGGCGCGCTCACGCTCGACAAACGTTTCCGCGATGCCGGCAGCAAGCGGGACGGCGTCAGCATGGATGGCAAATCCTGGCCGCATGGGTTTCGCGGCGACGCCTACCCGCACGGCACAGTGTTCTCGCGCATGGAGCCTGCGGTGAAAAACGCGGGCGGGGGCAATTGATCTAGGTCTGAAAATCGGGCGTAGAGTATGGCGTAGTGAAAGGGCGCCCTTCTGCCTGCATTGTCGGGACTGCAATTCGACGCCCTGTCATGCCGAACCGGAGAATTCCGGCATGCGCAGCGTGGCGGAGTTCGGAGCGGAGGGGCCTTGTGTTCCCTTTCAGCACCATTGAGAAACATCGCTCGCACTCGAAGGGAAACTGTTAAAGATCAGTCTTAGGATTGCTTCGACAACGATTCCGCCCTCCGTGTCTCGGCTGCTTTCACCAGCGCGCTGAAAATCGCGCGGGATGGAGCATCGCCGTCCACCGACCGCTCCGGATGCCATTGCACTGCGAGCACGAAATGATCTCGTTCCGTTCCCTCTAAAGCTTCGACCACTCCATCCTCGCTGCAGCGCGCCACGATCCGCAGTCCTTCACCCGGAGACTCAGCGGATTGATGATGGCTGGAATTGACCGGCAAACTGCCCAGATCTGCCGTCGACTCTCCGACGACTTCTGCAAGCCGCGACCCTGGAGTGACCTGCACGGTATGAGCGATCGGCACTTTCTTCCCCGCTTCATGATTCACGCTCGATTCGATGTGCTGCACCAACGATCCCTTCCGGTACACGTTCAAAATCTGAAGGCCGTAACAAATCGCGAGCACCGGTTTCCGCAGCCGGTATGCCTCGTCGAGCAAAAGTTCATCCACTGCATCTCGTCGCAGATCGGCCGCCGCTGTCTTGGGATCGCGCGCCGCGTCATACTTGGCGGGATCGACATCCGCTGGGCTGCCCGGCAGAAGCACGCCGTCGCAGCTCTCCGTTAACTTGATTACCTCCGCCGCCGACCGATCGAGCGGAACCCGAACCGACTGTCCCCCTGCCATCTCCACGGCGCGTTCGTACTGAGGCAGCGTGCGCTCGGCATATGCGGCGTCTCCGGAATGGGGAACAGGAATAGCGATTCTTGGGGGCATCTCTCTGATTGTAGCGGCACGAATTAAGCAGGAAAACCAGCCGGTCATGAAGAGAACAACGATAGTTCACCGGGCGAGGATTCGAAACTGCAACGGCGAATTCCTACTGGCTGGCTCGTGCAATCTCCACCAGTGCCTTGGATTGACGGTAGTGACGGATTTCCATCACTAGGGCAACGACGAAAGAGACCCCACCCGCGACAACGGCAATCCAGGGAGCCACACTTCGGTAGGCGAGTTGCAGGTTGGGCGTGGACCCGTGAAGCCGAGCCGCCATCGCAATGGCGAGAATGGAAAACAACAAACTGACCGCAAACGCAAGCAGCGTAAGCAGCAACGTGAAGAACAACACACGTGGCGGAATCGAATACCAGCGAGGCTGGGACAGGGCAGATGACATCAGCGAATAGCTTACACCGTAAGAAAGCACCAGGGTGAGTGCAGCGCAGCCCTGCGATACAATGCTTTTTATGTCGCAGGCAGCCCCGGCCCTGACGCGGACTCCCGCGGAAGTGGTCCGACAAACGCCCGTCTCGCAAGCACCTAACGGCATCTGCTACGCCAGTTCGGGCGAAGTTACAATCTCGGACGCCGAACTGGAACGCATGATCGCTGCTGTTCCGCGCAATGCGGCTGCCGCCCTCGAGCGCAAGGCGTACTACTTTGTTCCGCTTACCGTCAGCCAGGGCGACGACACAGTGATCGCCGACCGCTACGACGTCGTCTTGAGTGATAACGCAGTTTGCCATCGCAACCTGAATCTCGGCGATGCACAGTGCGTCTTCATCTCCACTCGCCTGATGGACGATAAGTTCTCGGTAGCCTTCGAGTTCTACATCAACGTGGGACACGCGATTGTCGAGCGTATCGGCGTCTCGCAAGCGTTTGCGGATTTGGCGTGGAAGCAGGTAGAGGCAGGCGTGCGCGGCGAAACCTCGCTGGATGCATGGGATGCGCGTAAAGCCGCGACCGGCACTGGTCCGGAAACCGAAAAATACAAGAACGAATACTTCGCCGCCGCCTTCTCGGATGCGATTTCGATCTATCTGCTTTCTTTGTATCTGGATGTGGATTACTACGACCTGCGCGAACGGGACTACCCATTGCTTGCGCCCAGTCCCATAGCAGAACGTCTGCGTAAAATTGCGGAACTATTCCCGCCAAATTCAGGGTTTGAGTTCGCGATTTACTACAAACGACGCACCTAGTCTCAAAACTCCTGGAACACATACCTGCATCGTGGGTGCCCCGCTCAAGCTTCGCTTCGGCGGGCATTTCACGATGGAGTGGCGGGCGTCCCCGCCCGCCGGACGGGCGAGACGCCCGTCCCTCCACTTACTCTTTGATCGATGTTACGAAGCAATATCCGTTTCCTCAACATTCTCAAGATCCAATACCCTGCCATCGCCGCCGCCAAGTGCTTGAGTGTGTGGCCGCTTACGATGTGTCCGAGCGCGAAGATTTGCGTATCAAACGTTTCCAGAAGCTTCGCCAGCACATAAAAAAGAACCACTACTCCCAAATCCCCACCGCGCGTGTAGTTTGTAGGAAATAAAAGCACGAGCAGCAGCACGAGGGCAGAATACACTTGCACTGCGGCGTAGAAGCGCAAATCGCCGGCACCGCGCAACTCGCTCCAATACCACTGCCATACGCTGAATACTCCAATCGCGAGCAGAAAAGGCAAGAGCCACAATCCCGCGCGGACGCTGATTCGTTCCTCGATCATGGCCGCCACCAGCGCCATGAAGACGATCGTCATGGGCAGTCGATCCCAGACCAGGCGCGCATTGTCGGGGGCGAGGTGGTAGTAGGACGAACCGATGGCCGTGAGCAATAGTCCTAGAAATACAAGCACATAGGTCCACCGCTCTCCGGGATCAACGAATCGCAAGTCGGCTTCTGCGGGTGAAAGACTCAACAGAAACCACAGACCCCATGCGCCGAAGATCGCGAAAGGCAAATTGGAGACTACGTCGCCGAAATTGGGAATACTCAGCCACGCGCGTTGATCGGCAAAGTTGTGATAACTCAGCGGCTGCGCAAAGCGTGGGAGCAGGATGGCGATGGTCGCCACCAGCACCGTCAGCCCGAGCACTGCCCAAATTGCATACTTGCGCGACATGGAGGCGGAAGTATATGCGAAACGGTTTTCGGATCAATGCGGAGTTGCACCGGAGGTCGTTCTGACATTTCGCAGCCTCTGTTACGACCATTGCCGGTACCGCCGAAAATCGATCGTTTTTTCGGAGCCGTCGGATGCAGGTTCACTATTAGCTAAGTTATAGAAAACTCGTGCGAGGGCTTCCAGCAGTCAAAAACTGCAGTCCCATCGTGCTATAAAACCATCGCCAGCGGCTCTAGGATGCGATTAGAGCCCGCATAGGAGGTCGGGGGATGGTTTGTCATCGGAGAGCCCGAGCGGGACGTCCTGGGGCTCGCGAAGGGCTCGTTCTTATCCCATAGCTAATCGACAGTCCGGCGTGTCCTGACAGGAGAGCGTTCGGGTACCTTGCGTTGGAAAATCGAAGGCATCTACCACCAAGGGCACGAAGGTAGCACGAAGGAGAACAGGGAGCCTTTGTGATGCTGCCTGGTTCATGTCCCGGCCGAAACATCGTTCAGGCGTTGTAAACCTCCACACAAGTTCGCCAGCACTGGCTGTGGTTACAATGCTGACCATGCCCGTCACCGTCCGCTCGTTTGCCAAGATCAACCTCGGGTTGTGCATTGGGGCGAAGCGTCCGGACGGATTCCATGACCTGCGTACGGTCTACCAAACGATCGGTTTGCACGACATCATTCGTGTGCACGTGGTGCCTGGTTCGGGCATCGAGATTCGCTGCGAGGATCCGCGGGTGCCGACCGACGAGTCGAATACTTGCTACCGCACGATCGTGCTCGGCATGGAAGCATTGCGAGCCAAGGGACGAGTTTTTCTCGAAATTGAGAAGCGGCTCCCGGTGCAAGGCGGGTTGGGAGGAGCTTCGAGCAACGCGGTGGCCGCTTTGATGGCTCTGGAGTGGGCCTTGCGTAAGCAGATTTCCGGTGCTGATCGCTTGCGTATTGCGGCGGAGGTAGGATCGGACCTTCCCCTGTTTTTAATCGGTGGGACTGTGCTCGGGGTGGGGCGGGGGGAGGATGTGTACCCGGTGCCGGACTTGCCTGCGACGGCCTGTGTGATTGCGACCCCAGAGATTGGGGTGTCGACGCCGAGGGCGTTTGGAGATTTGGATCGGTTGATGTGGGGAACGAAAGATATTGCCGAGCTGCGCTCGGCCTCGACCCTTCGGCTTCGCTCAGGGCAGGCTCACGAGGACGCGCGTCGCTCCATGGACTCGGCTTCGACCCGTCCCTCCACTGGAAAATTGACGGGTGCGAACCCCTCCGATAGAATGTTGGAGCTTGGTCGTGTGGTTTCTTCGTGGCTGAGCGGCGCTACTCCGAGGAAGAACTCGGGAGGGCGCTTATCCGGTGTCCCTGCTTTGGGCAGGGGCCGGGCCGAGACCCTGCTTCTCGACCTCGTCCGTACCGGGATTGAAAACGACTTCGAACAAGTCGTCTTTCCTCAATATCCCGAATTGCGTGACGTGAAACGTGTGCTTGAGAAGGCCGGCGCTTTCTACGCGTCGTTGTCGGGTTCCGGGTCGGCGCTTTACGGACTGTTTCGCACGAAGGCTGCGGCGGAGAAAGCGGCGGCGCGGTTGCGCAAGCAAGGCATTCCGGCCCAGGTGACGAGCACGCTGACGCGGCAGCAGTATTGGAGTAAGTTTCGGGTTTCAGGTTTCTAGTTTTGAGTTTCAAAACGTAAAAAGTTCTTCTTGCAACTGGAAACTGGAAACTTGAAACTGTTCTTACTGGGCCGTCGACTAATGGTAGGTCAAGTGCCTTTGGAGCACTTTGTCTAGGTTCGAATCCTAGCGGCCCAGCCAGGATCAGTGGTAAGCGAGCGGTGGCGAGTGGTTAGCAAGATCGATTTCACCACAGAGTCACAGAGACACGGAGAAGGGCATTTTGGGTCAGTGGACAGTCCGGAGTGGTCGGTGGTCAGCAATTCAGAATGCACTGCCCGGGCGCAGAGGATCGAGAAAAGCAGTTTGAGAATGTGAATTGATTTTCTCTGTGTCTCTTTGACTCTGTGGTGAAAGGAAATTTGTTCGCGGGCTGCGGGTGAAAGCGAGAGCCCACGCTTTCACTGGCTGACTCGAAACCAGAAACTCGGAACTCGAAACTAAGTCTACGAGAGAGCCCCCATGGCAACTTTAGCGACGCCGGCGGAGAAAAAAGGCCAGCAGGTGCCTGAAGAGAAGGGCGAGCGCAAACCGCGCCCGCGCGTGGACGAAAAATTCAAGATCTTCAGCGGGACCGCCAACGAGGCGCTTGCTGACGAGGTCTGTCACTTTCTGGGTCTCCATCGCGGAGCCGCGCAGATTACGCGTTTCCGCGACGGAGAGTGTTACGTGCAGATCCAGGAGAACGTACGTGGGGCGGATGTCTTCGTGGTCCAGCCCACTTGCCGTCCCGTGGACGAGCACTTGATGGAATTGCTGCTCATGATTGATGCGTTGAAGCGTGCTTCGGCACGGCGCATTACAGCGGTGATTCCGTATTTCGGTTATGCACGGCAGGACCGCAAGGACAAGCCGCGCGTGCCGATTTCGTCGAAGCTGGTTGCGGACCTGCTGACCACTGCGGGCGCCGATCGCGCGTTGATCGTCGATCTGCATGCACCCCAGTTGCAGGGTTTTTTCAATATTCCGGTGGATCACCTGTTCGGATCGCCCGTACTGGTGAGCTACTTCAAGGAGTTGAACCTGCCGAAGCTGACGGTGGTCTCGCCCGATGCCGGCGGCGTGGAGCGCGCCCGCTTCTTCGCAAAGAAGATGGATGCAGCGCTGGCCATCGTCGACAAACGGCGCGTCGAGGTGAACGTGGCGGAAGTGATGCATGTCATCGGCGACGTGAACGGGCGGAATTGCCTGATCATCGACGACCTGATTGACACGGCCGGCACGCTAGTGAAAACCGCTTCGGCACTCAAGGAAAACGGAGCGACGGCAGTGTATGCCTGCTGTTCGCATCCGGTTTTTTCCCCGCCGGCGATTGATAACATTGCGAAATCCGCCATCACGCAGGTGGTGGTTACGAATACGATCCCGCTGGACGAAGATGCGAGAAACGAGCCCAAGATCAAGGTGCTCACCATCGCAGGACTGATCGGACGTGCCATTCAGTCCATCCACGAGGAAACTTCGGTCAGCAAATTATTTATGTAGTAGGGCCGCCGTTCATGCGGCTGTGAGGCGTGGAGCCTGCGCATCCATGCGAGGGCGAGACGGCCCCTACGGCAAGCTCAGGGCAGGCTCTCGCGACAGCACGATGCGGCGCTACAAAGGAATCAAAACATATGGCAACTGCAATTGACACTAATCTTCTGGAAGCGCAACCGCGAACCCCGGGCAACAAGAATGACGCGCGGCGCGTGCGTCGCGACGGCAAGATCCCGGCCGTGGTTTACGGGGCGGGCAAGGATGCTGTTTCCATCAGCGTCGATCCGCGCCAGGTTTCTCGCATTCTCGCCTCCGAGACCGGGCACAACACGATTTTTGATCTCGCCCTCGACGGCGGCAAGACCAAGGCCATGATCGTTGACTGGCAATATGAGCCTGTGAAGGGCAAGCTGCTGCACATCGATCTGAAGCGCATCGCCATGGATCAGAGGCTGGCGGTGAAGGTACCGGTCTTCCTGAAGGGTGAGGCCATCGGTGTGAAGCAACAGGGTGGAATCCTTGAGCAGATGCTTCGCGAAGTGGAAGTGGAGTGCTTGCCAGGTGACATTCCGAGCCACATCGATGCCGATGTGACCGAACTCGTATTCGGCAAAGTGCTGCGCGTGGCCGATCTGCCGCACTCCGACAAGGTGAAGTTCCTGACCGACGAGAATCAGCCCGTGGCGCACGTGACGTCGGTAAAGGAAGAAGTGGCGGCAACCCCCGAGGCGGCGGCTGCCGAAGCGGCTGCGGGTCCGGCCGAGCCCGAAGTCATCAAGAAAGGCAAGCAGGAAGAGGAAGGCGCCGAGGCTGCCGTGCCCGAGAAGGCAGAGAAGGCGGAAAAGACCGAAAAGAAGGAAAAGAAATAAGCTTCGAGCCGCGAGCTTCGAGCTACGCGCGAGCAGCTTGAGAGCAACATGGCGTGAAACTGATCGTCGGGCTGGGCAATCCTGGACCGCAGTACGTGTTCACGCCTCATAACCTGGGGTTCCTGACGATCGATCGCATTGCGAACGATCGCGATGTAGAAGTAAGGAATCGGCGGTGCCGGGCATTGACCGCCCGAACTCAGATCGCGAATGAGCAGGTTCTTCTGGTGAAGCCAGAAACCTTCATGAACCTGAGCGGGCTTTCGGTGCGGGAGTTGCTCGAGGAGTATCAGCTTCGCCCGGAAACAGACCTGATCGTCATTTACGACGAACTGGATCTGCCGCTGGGCAAGATTCGCATCCGGCAGCGCGGAAGTTCGGCGGGCCACAATGGCATGCAGTCGATCATCGACGCACTGGGCACGCAGGAATTCCTGCGGATTCGGCTGGGCATCGCGCCGG
>Ga0075424_100004255_pt1 | contig 13472 bp, 9 predicted proteins | sample SoiMethybrSBSTD3_FD_75301 | JGI IMG/M metagenome (GOLD analysis project Ga0075424, IMG submission 75301) | Bulk soil microbial communities from a Populus tree surrounding site in Tennessee, USA - Soil MetaG P. TD hybrid SBSTD3 | ecosystem: Environmental > Terrestrial > Soil > Tree plantation... | reverse complement strand
GTCCGGACCGCCGCATTTCAGAACGGCTACTTCACCATCCTCGCCAATCGGGTGGGCGAAGAGGGAAAGCTCCAATTCGCAGGCGAATCCTTCGTGGTCGACCCGGAAGGACGCATCGTCGCCCGCGGCAAGAGCCTGGAAGAGGATCTGGTGATCGCCGATCTCGATCTCGAAGCCTGCAAGACCTCGACAGCTCGCCGGCTCTTTTGGCGCGATCGCCGGCCTGAGCTTTATGGCGGGTGGTTGTAGGGGACTTCCATCCGAGGCCGAGTGGGTGTAGCCTGTCAAGTATGTGCCGCACTGGAGGGCAGCGTGAGCACTAACCTGGCATAGGAGAACGTATGCGTGCTGTTATTTATGGGAGCATAGCGCTGCTCGTCGCCACCTTTGGCACAAGCCATGCCCAATCCTTGAACCCGACACCGAAAGTGGAGGGTGCAGGGCCTTCCTCAGGGAACAGCGCCGAAACCGTCTGTGTTACCGATAGTCGCATCGACGGTGAGTTCAAGGGCTGGGAAGGTGAGACGATTTTTAGGCTGCAGAACGGAGAAGTATGGCAGCAGGCGTCGTATGGGTACAAATACAATTACGCTTTTTCACCCAAAGTATCGATCTACCAATCAGGAGACGTGTTCCGCATGAAGGTTGAGGGGGTGGATGAAGACCTCGTCGTGCGACGCTACGGATGTTGAAGCCCAACAAGCGCCAGATTTTCCCCCAAGAGAATCGGCTGGCACTTCGTAGGCCGTACTTCATAGGCCATCGGAGGTGAACCTTCCACCGGCCCAACGGGCCGGGAGATCCCAAAAGAATAGGCTGGCACTTCGTAGGCCGGACTTCATAGGCCATCGAGGTGAACCTTCCACCGGCCCAACGGGCCGGGAGATCCCAGCCCAGGGCTGAGGCCGAAGGCCGATGCCCTGGGGAAAAAGGGCGCCCCCTCCTTGCGGCCTGAAGGGCCGCGAGAACTCTGTGGTCCTCAAACGCCTGACCAACGGTCTCGCGACCTTTCAGGCCGCCCCGCGCTGTCAATCTCTTCACCCAGGGCATCGGCCTCCGGCCTCAACCCTGGGCTCCGTTCTCCCGGCCCGTTGGGCCGGACCGCGCACTCGCGAGCTCCGTGGACTTCCATCCGAGACCGAGTGGATGTAGCATGTCAAGCATGTACTGGAGACCAACGTGAGCCCGCTAGAAATCCTGGAAGCCGAAGTCCTTCAGTTAGCACCTGCCGATCGCTCGCATCTGCTCGAGCGGCTGATCGCTAGCCTTGATGCAGACCCCGAGGTCGAGGAAGCTTGGGAAAGAGAAGCGGATCGAAGAGAAGCCAAACTGGAATCCGGTTTGATCGCGGCAGTTCCAGGACAGGAAGCCATCGCCCGGCTTCGAACAAGATTCCCGCGGTGATCTACTCCCTCCACCTAGGGCGAAGCAGGACATCGTCGGCGCCCTGAATTTTTACAACGAACAGGCTGGACGAGTTCTATCTATGCCAATCATCTCTATGTTTTATGGGATCATCATTCGTCTCTATCTCCTTGATAATAGAACTCACCATCTGCCGCACATCCACGCGAAGTACGCCGAGTTTGAAGCTTCTATTGGCATTGGAGATGGCGAAATTCTCTCCGGTGAGTTGCCCCGCAAGCAGTTGCGGCTAGTGCAGGCATGGATTGAGCTTCACCGCGATGAGCTGATGGCCGACTGGGATCTGGCTGCCAGTGGCGAACTCCCCTACAAAATCGCTCCCTTATGAGGTGATGCCATGTACTGGGACGTCAAAACCGTTAAACCGTTGCCGGATTATTGTATCTATGTCGAGACCGAGGATGGGCGAAAGGGGACTTTCGACCTGAAGCCATACCTTGACCACGGCGTATTTCGCGAGCTTCGGGACGTGAATTACTTCAATCAGGTGGGTGTCCTATTCGGCGCAGTCACCTGGCCTCACGAGCAGGACATTGCGCCCGAGACCCTGCTTGCCGAATTGGTTCCCTTTGGATCCGAACTTCGCGCCTGACATTTACTGAGGAGATGATGTCGACACCACAAACGACCCGCGACACACACACCGAATCCCCCAGAATCACCCCCGACGATCCGCGGTATACCGCGGTGGTCGAAAAGCGTTTCAACAAGCGGTTCAGCGCGAGCCCGGACTACGTCCGGCTGGTCAATTCGATCGATCAGGTGGTATCGGCCGTCGAGGAGGCGGTGAGGGAAGGACGGCGGCTCGTCGTGACGAGTGGCGGGCACTGCCTCGAGGGATTCGTCGCGAATCCCGAGGTGCGGGTGATCATCGACGTCTCGCCCATGAAGCGCGTGTACTTTGACGCGGAACGGGGCGCCGTGGCCGTGGAGTGCGGCGCGACGGTGGGCGAGACGTTCCGAGCACTGTTCGAGACGTGGGGCGTGGTGATACCGCTCGGCGAGTATCCGGAGATCGGCATGGGCGGACACGTGGTGGGTGGCGCCTTTGGCTTCCTCTGCCGCCAGCTCGGCCTCGCCGCGGATTATCTCTATGCCGTCGAAGTGGTCACCGTGGACGAGGGGAGAAAGGCGAGCAGTGTAGTGGCGACCCGGGAAGAATCCGACCCCAATCGCGACCTCTGGTGGGCGCACACCGGTGGAGGCGCCGGCAACTTCGGCGTCGTCACCCGGTTCTGGTTCCGGTCGCCTGACGCAGCCGGCGACGATCCCGCCACGATATTGCCCCGCGCGCCGGAGTCGATCACGACCTTCAAGGCGGAATGGAGCTGGAGCGACATCGCCGAGCCGGCCTTCCTGCGACTCCTCAGCAACCACGGCGTCTGGTGCGAACTCCACAGCGGCATTCATTCGCCGAATGCCTCTCTCTGGACCCTATTGGAGATTCATCGGAAGCAGTTCGGAAAGATCATCGTCCGCGGTGTAAGCACAGCCGGCGACGCCGCGGAGCGGCAGATAGATAATCATCTGGCAGCGCTGAGCGAAGGGGGCATCGCACCGCACGGCAAAGAGGTGGCGCGGATGTCGTGGCTCGAGTTCGCTTTGAACCCATTTCCCGATCTGTTCGCCGCGCCGCCGGGCGGAGTGAGTGCCAAGGTGAAGGACGCGTTACTCAAGAAACGGTTTACAGATCGCCAGATTGGCGTCGCGTACAATTACTTGACTCGCACCGATCACGACGTCATGGGCGGCATGCTGGGACTCGCAACCTACGGCGGGCGAATCAATACCGTCGCGCCCGATGCGACCGCCGCCTCCCAGCGCGATTCGATTCTCGACATCGCTTGCACCACGGGTTGGCTGGATCCGCAGGAAGAGGCGAAGAATCTGAGCTGGGTGCGTTCGTTCTATCAAGATCTGTTCGCGGAGAGCGGTGGCGTCCCGGTCCCCGGCGAGGCTTACGACGGGGCATTCATCAATCATCCCGACACCGATCTCGCAGACTCAGGCCTGAATACATCAGGCGTGCCGTGGCACATCTTGTATTACAAAGAGAACTACCCGCGGCTGCAGCGGATCAAGGCGCGGTGGGATCCGCGGGATGTGTTCCGGCATGCGTTGTCGATTCGGGTGGGATAAGAGCCTACCCCCCGTTCGAATTCCCTCCCGCCGCCTGGCTGTCCGTCGGTGGCAGCTTCACGGGCCGCTTCGGATCGCCGCGGCCGGGCCGCGGCGTGGCCAAGCCCTTGCCCTTCTCAACGTCATAAAGCATGTCGGCCGAGGTCCCGGTTCCCTGCTCGGCCTGGAGGGTCCAGATCCGCCCCAGGATGTAGCGGATGCGGAAGGTGCTGACGGGCTGGAAAAGTCCGATGCCGTAGGTGACGTAGAGGCGGGGCGTCAGGTATTTGCCCACCACCAGCGAAGCTTCCTGAAGGCCGCCGGTGCTCTCGATGCGCGCTTCCTCCAGCCCGAAGCGGGCGGCGATGTTCTTGGCGATCAGGTTGCCGCCTTTCAACCCCAGCGAGGCGGCGGCGTTGGCCACCAGGTTTCCTTCCTGCGGCGTGCTCTGCCCCAAACGATGGCCCAGCAGTAGATAGGCGAGGGCATCGCCCTGCGCCATGGGCGGCGTGGAGTAGAGAGTCGTCTGGGGACTCTTGAGCGTGCCTTTGACGATGATGCCGGCGATCGTGCCGTCCGTGGCGGTGCGAAAGGCCTGCAAATCGAGCCCGGGGTTGTCGACCGGGCCGCCGGCGAAGATGAGCCGGCCGTGATCGAGCGTGAGGTCCTGGCCATAGGCCTGGTAGATGCCGTTGGCGATCTGCAGCTCGCCCACGGCCGTGGTGGGCCTGGCCGGCTGCTCGACGATCAGCAGGCTGCCGTAGGGCATGCCGGTGAAGCCGGAGGCCGCCACCGTGACTTTCTCACCCAGGATGACCCGAACCTGAGCGTGGATCTCGAGGGCTTTCTTGGTGACCTCGGCCGTCCGCTGTTCGGAAGGAGGGACGATCACGATGTCCTTGGAGACCGGAATCGCGCCGGGCTTCTTCTTCTGCTGCGCCAGCGCGGCCTCGGGCACATGGACGTCGCCGGTGACGTCGACCCGCTGATTCTGCATGGCGATCTTGAGGTGAGGCGTGACGATCACCCGCATTTCCTTGGTGTTCGAGACGAGGAAACGGCGGCCCTCGATGGTGAGGGCAGCCGGCTGCTGATCGAGGGGAACGGCGCCCGCGATCGTCACCGCGCCGCCGCCCGACGAGGCGGAACCGTTGACCTGGAGGGGACCCTTGCCGTCGCTCTTCGCCGCCAGCTCGATCTGCCGCACCTCGAGGTTGTATTCGGGCACGTCGACCTGGGCGCCCCGCAACTGCACGGCGCCGACGGCACGCGGCGCGGCCACGGTGCCGCCAAGGGTGAGGTCGGCGTCCAGCGTCCCCTTGGGATTCTTGAGATCGGGCACGAAGGCTTCCACCAATCCGAGGTTGGTAAAGCTGGCCGTGATGTGCCCGCCCACCGTCTGCTGCTGGAGTGGAGCGCCGAGAGCGTTGTATTGCGGCAAACGGAGAGTGCCGTCGATTTTCCCGGTATCCGGGAAGCTGAGGGCGGCATGGGCGGCGAGGCCGTCCTGGCCTGCGGTCAACGTCACGGTCCCCTGTTCGAAGCGAACCTGCGCCGGCTTGCCCGTCTCCAGCGGATAGCGAACCTCGCCGGGACCGGGCCGCAGGTCCACGTTGGCGGTGACGAAGCCGTTCGGCGCTCCCTGGCCGCGGAAGGTGCCGTTGACGGCGCCGGTGATCGTGAGATCGGGAGGCAGGAACGGTTTGAACAGGGAGAACGGCAGATCGGCGATCGTCCCCGAAGCGTTCCACGGGCCGGCCTTGCTCCACTGGCCACCGGCACAGAGGCGGGCGTTGCCTGCATCGCGGGAAGTCCAGCAGAAATTGCGCAGGCTGGCCGCGGTCGCGCCTGCGCTCAGCCCCGCGGGGCCGGCGAGCGACCAAGTCCCCGCCTGCTGATTCTTGAAGTCGAGCCGCTGGATCTGGCCGCTCCAATTCGTGGTGCCCTGGAGTCCCCCGGCCAGCCCCAGGTCGAGGCTGCCATCCGGGGCGCGCACGGCGAGGGTGACGGTATGACTGCCCTGCGTGCCGCGGCCGGTCAGGGCCACCGTATCGAAGCTCCGCCCACCGACTCCGACCTTGGTGGCGTTGAGGCCGAGGGTGATCGGGCCTTGCTTCGCCAGGTCCACGTCCGCGTTGAGGGCGAGGGTGGCGACGTTGTACGTCTGCCACACCAGCGATTGCCCGCTCCCCTGGGCGCGGACGTGGGGGGACTTGAACGGACCGGAAAGATTTCCTTGCAGCGTGACCGCACCGCCTGCCTGGGGCAGCGCCTCGCCCAGGTTGGGGGCTTCGAGACGGAAATCGAGGTTGGCGGCGGTCGTGGTGAAGCTGCCGGACGCGGCGAGGCGGGCCGAGCCGGAGCGCAGATCGAGGCGGGGCAAGACGTAGCGCTCGCCCGCCAGTTCGAGGCGGACGGCGCCGGCCACCGGGTTCCCTCGCAGGTTCCCGCTGAGATCCGTCACGTTTACCTGGCCGTACGGAGTGCCATTTCGCAAGGCGCCGTCGCTCGCTGCGGCGAAGGTGAGCTTGCCTGGATATTGGGGATTGAAAGCGCCCGGATCGAGATCCTTACCGTTCACTGTCACCTTCCAAGTCACCTGCGGCTTCCAGGCGACGAGCCCCTCGGCGGTGAGACGGCCGCGGAGCACGTCCCCTTGAACGGAGCGAAGCGTCATCTTCTCCTGATCGCCGCGGCCGGAGAGCGCCCAGCGCCCCGGTGGAATGCCCGGGCCGGCAAGATCGGCGTTCATGTCCACCTGGTAGGCGTTGAGCGTCCCCTTGATCTTGGCGCCCCCCTGGCGGCTCACCACGGTGGGAGCGCCCTGGAGCGGATAGGCGAGGCCGTGCCAATCGGCCACCACGTCGAGATCCAGCTCCTTCTTGGCCGTGCCGATCGTCCCCTTGGCCGTGAGATCCGAGCCGTTCGCGGTCCTCAGGTTCAGGGACTCGACGAGATAATCCTCGCCGCGACGGGCCAACCGGTAGTTGGCGACCGCCGCTCCCAGGCCCTCATAGGAGCCGGCGATCCTCCCCTCGGAGAGGAAGTCGTTGAGCTTCCCCTTGATCTTGACGTTCCCCTCGGTCACCCGGGCGGCGGGCCAGGCGGCGTTGAGGGCCTTGGTGTCCACGTTCTTGACGTGGGCGGCGAGATCCAGACCCACCTCGCGCATGGGAGTGAGGACGTCGCCATTCACTTCCGTCGGGAACGGCTGGGTGAGGCGCACGGCCACTCCGAGCTTCTCCAGGGTGCCGCGGAACGTCCCTGAAGCCGCGACCGGGGGCACCTGCGGCGCGTTGTAGTTGGCCTCGGCCGAGAGGTCGAGATCGTAGGCGCCTACAGGCTTGACGTCGCCGGCGGCCCGTAGCCGGAAAGTGGGACCGTCCACCTTCAGGCTGCGCACATGGAGGACGTCGCGCAGCCGGTCGCTCTGGGCGTCGAGCGCGATCTGGTCCAGCCGAAATGGCGGCTGGCCGGGATGGCTGATCTCGAGGTCGCGGATGAGCGCGTCGCGTACCACGATGTTGACCGGCAGGTGAATATCGACCAGCTTGCCGTCGCTGGTATCCGTTTTCGAGGGAAGAAGGACGACGAGGATCTTCTCGGCGTGCAGGCTCTCGACGTCCAGTTGCCGGCCGCGGAGCTTGCTAAGGTTCCAGGCGAGCGCCAGGTGGCCGATCTGCAGTTCCATGGTGTCCGACTTGTAATGGACGTCCCGCAGATCGAGTGGGCCGGTGAGGGGGCCACGCTGGGCGCCGATCGTCAGATGGCCGGGGATGAATCCCGCCAGCCGGCCCAGGAGGACATGGGTGCCTTTCTCTGTGGTCACCGCGTACAGCACCAAGGCCAAGCCGAGGATCAGCGGCACGAAGAGAAGGAGAAGCAAGCGGAACACCCAGCGCAGGGCCCCGCGGCGCTTCGCCTTCGGCGGCGTGGGAACCGGTGTTGGTGCCTGCGTCCGTGTTTCGTCGCTCACAGGTCGGGTCCAATGTTCAAGTGGAAGCGAATGGGATGGCCCGGCACGGAGAGCGCCCAGGCCACGTCGGCGCGGATCGGTCCGATAGGCGAGCGCCAACGCAGGCCGAAGCCGGCGCCGCGGGCGAGCGTGCCCAAGCCACTGAACGACTGCGCGGCATTTCCCGTGTCGTAGAAGACGGCGGCGCCCCACTTGGTGAAAACCCGGCGCTCGTACTCCAGGCTCGCAACCGCCAGCGTTTCGCCGCCGATGGTGTTGCCGGCTTCGTCCTTGCGCCCCAGCGACTGATAGGAGAAGCCGCGCACGCTCTGGTCGCCGCCGGCGAAAAAACGGAACCTGGGCGGCAGCGCGCGGAAGTCGTTGGTGTCCGTGTAGCCCACCTGGGTGCGGGCGATGAGGCGGTTGCGGTCCCCAACCGTCCGGATGATCTTGCCGTCGACCGAGCCCTGAAGGAAGGACGAGTCCGAAAGCACAGAGGCGTCGGCCCCCGTGAGAGAAAGGCGCACGCGATATCCGTTGGTGGTGTCGATGCGGTCGTCGGCCTTCACCCGCTCCAGGCTGACGCCGGGCACCACGAGGTTCGAGGTGCCATGATCGAGCCCGACGGTGAAGCTCTCGCGCTGGAAGTTGAGCGAATAAGCCTCGCGCCAACCGCCCCGCGACTCGGTCAGCGTCGCCCCGACCAGGCCGGAGTCGCTGAAGCTGGTCTTGGTGTCCAGCCGGTCGTAGGCAAGGTTCAGGGACCACAGGTCGGTGCGCGGATAGGCGCCCGGAATCAAATAACTCGTCTTCAGTCCGCGCTCAACCCCCGAGACGATGGCGTCGATCTCGAAGCGGTGTCCCCGGTTGTTGAGACGCCGCAGCTCCACGATGCCCCGGGCGCGGGGACCGGTGTCGGTGCCGTAGCCCAGGCCACCGGAGAGGTGCACGGGTTTGCTGGGCTTGAGATTGACGTCGATGGGCACCTCCAGATCCTTCGCCTCATCCTGCCGGGTGATCACTTCGACACGCCCCCAGTAAGGGCTGTCGGAGAGGGCGCTCTGGAGCTCCAGCACCTGGTTGACGTTCAGCGGCTCGCCGCGCTTGAACTTCACATAGCCGGTGAGCAACTCGGGCTTGAGCACGTCCTGATTGAAACGCACCTCCCCGAAGCGGTAACGCGGTCCGGTGTTGTAGTGCAGGACGACGTCCGCCTGATAGCGCTCCAGGCTCACCCGCACCTCGTTCGCCTGGAAGGCGGCGTCGAGGTAGCCCGCCTCGGCCGCGTAATCCTCAAAGTCCTTCTTGCCTCTCTCCCAATCCGGGTGGTAGAGCACCTCTCCCTTGCGCAGCGGGAAACCGGCGGCGATCTCCCGAAACCGCGGATCGTCCGCCCCGGCGCCGGTGAGCTTCAAGTCCACGCTGGCGATCTTGACCGGCGGTCCGGCGTCCACGTCGTAGTGGGCGATCCACCGGTCCCCCTCCTGGCGCAACTCCGAGCGGACGTGCGGCCGGTAATAGCCGAAAGGCTGGAGGGCCTCCTCGATCTCGCCGGCAGCGCTGGCGTGGAGGCGCCGGATGCGCTCCTCGTTCAGCTCGTCCTTGTCGGCCTGCTCCAGGCTCAGCGACGAGTGGATGTTCTGCGCCAACTTACGCGGCACTCCTTCGACCTCGACCTTCAAATTGACCTTGGCCTTCGCCGCGGTCGCCGCGGCGTTGAGGGCCGGCGCAAGGAGGACGAGCCCCAGGGCCACAAGGAGAGACGGCTTGCGCATCTCAGGACTGGGACGCCTCGAGAGGAACCTTGATGGTGGCGATCCGCTCCGCGCCCGGAGACGCCTTGGCCAGTCCTTCGCGATAGCGCCGGGAGTGAACTCGGGTGAGCTCCGCCCCCACCAGGAAGATCAGGGAGGAGTAATAGATCCAAAGCAGGACCAGCACCAGCGAACCCGCGGCGCCGTAGGTCGAGGTGATACCGGTCCGTCCCAGGTAGAAGCCGATCGCGTACCGGCCGGCGAGAAAGAGGACCGAGGTGATGGCGGAGCCCCAGGCCACGTCGCGCCAAGTGAGCTCCACGTCCGGCAGGACGCGGAAGATGACGGCGATCAGCACCGTCATCAACAGCCAGGAGAGGGTCACCTCGCTCCAGCCAAGAAACTTGGACAGTCCAACTTCCAGGCGCGCTTCCAGGAGCTTCTGCAAAGCGGTGAGGCCGGCGCTGGCGGCGAGGGAGGCGAGCATCAGCACTCCCACGCCGAGGATCAACCCGAAGCAGAGGAGCCGCTTGAGCAGCAGGCGTTTGAGGAAGAACCCCGGTTTGGGGATCACCTCCCAAACCGTGTTGAGGGTGTCCTGAAGCTGGATGAGAGCGCCGGTGGCGGTGACCAGGAGAGTCACCGTGCCGACGATGGCGGCGAAACGGCCGGTGCGAGGCCGGGCACTGGCGGCGGCCACGAGATCCTGCACCACCCCGGCGCTCTGAGAGCCGATGAACAGGCTGAGGTCCCGTTGCACTTGCCCTTGCACCGCTTGCACACCGAAGGCCCAGCCGGAAACCGAGACCACCAGAATAAGGATGGGGGCGATGGCAAAGAGAGTGCTGAAGGCGAGGGCCGCGCTGTGCGTGGACGCGTCGTGCTTGCTCCAGTTGGCAAGCGTCTCCCGCAGGACGTACCAGAGGCTGTTCGGGTTCGATGGCATTCGTCAGCCCGGCCGCGACGAATCGCGTAGCGGCGTGGGCTGAGGGCGACTGCAAAAGGCTTGCCGGGCTCAGCCGGCGAGCAGTCCCTTTTCCGCCAGCCAGGTCTTGTTGAGCTTGGAGAGATAGCGCTCGCCGGAGTCGGGGAAGAGGGTGACCACCAGACCTTCCGCTTCCAGCGACCGGGCGATCTGCCGCGCCCCGGCCGCGGCGGCGCCGCCGGAGGAGCCGGTGAAGACCGACTCGTGACGGGCCAGCTCCATCGTCGCCTTGTAGGCCGTCTTGTCGTCGATGGTGACGATGCCGTCCAGATAGTCCCACCAGACGGTCGCGGGCATGAAGTCCTCGCCGATGCCGTCGATGAGGTACTGGTGGATCTGGTCGGCGGGCGGCAGCTCGCGATGCTCGAAGTAGTACTTGTAGACGCTGCCCACCGTATCGACGCCGAGCACTTGAACCGCCGGGTTCTGTTCCTTCAGGTACTTGGCAACGCCGCTGATGGTGCCGCCGGTGCCCACCCCGGCCACCCAGTGAGTGATCTTGCCGTCCGTCTGGCGCCAGATCTCGGGACCGGTGGAGCGATAGTGGGCCTCGGGATTGGCCTGGTTGTAATACTGATTGGGGAGATAGGCCCCCTGCTCGTCACGAACGCGCTCGGCGACCTTGTAATAGGAGCGGGGATCATCCGCCTCGACGTTCGTCGGACAGGTGAGGACGGTGGCGCCCATGGCTTCGAGCAGGGCGATCTTCTCCTTGGGAATCTTGTCGGGCGCGGCGCAGACCAACTTGTAACCCTTGAGGTTCGCGGCCATGGCAAGTCCCACGCCCGTATTGCCGCTGGTCGGCTCGACGATGGTGCCGCCCGGCTTGAGCAGCCCAGCCTTCTCCCCGGCTTCGATCAGCGCGACGCCGATGCGGTCTTTGACGCTGCCGCCGGGATTGGAGGCCTCGATCTTGGCCGCCAGCGTCGCGGGCCCGGAGTGAAAGCGGCCGAGCTTGACCAGGGGAGTGTTCCCCAAAGTTCTCAGAATATTCTCGTAGATCTCCATCGATTCTCCCTGGCTGCGAGTGGGGTCGCGAACGCGGCGCGGATGCTAGCACAGGCCTACCCCTCCCAATCCCAGAAGAAATCCTTGTTGCTCAGGGGCACCTCCTCCTCCTTCGCGGCCTCCGCCGTGAGCCGCGCTTCCACTTCCTCCGGAGGCGCTTCGCCGCGCAACACCGCGAGTTGATCCTCCAGGTCCTCCGTTTCCCGCTGCCAGTAGTCGGGCGTGCCGAAGTGGGGCCAGGCGGCGGGGAACGCCGGATCGTGCCAGCGGCGGGCGAGCCACGCCGTATAGTGGACGATGCGCAGGGCGCGCAGCGGCTCGATCAGGGCGAGCGTCGAGTGGTCGAACTCGCGGAATCTCTCGTAACCTTCGAGGAAGATCTCCCGCTGGGCGAGCGCCGCCGCGTCGCGCCCGGGGAGCGCCAGCCAGAGGTCCTGCACCGCGGGGCCGATCACCATGTCGTCGAAATCCAGCACGTGGAGCAGTCCGTCGCGAAAGAGGACGTTGCCCAAGTGGAGGTCGCCGTGGACCCGATGGACGGCCACACCCTCCATCCGCCGCTCGGCCAGTACGGCAATGGCCAGGGCCGCATCGAAGTAGCGCTCGCGAAGGTGGCGCGGCAGGGTGTCGTGGGCGTCGAGCCAGGCCACCGGTTCCCGGACGTAGGTCGCGGCGTCGAGCCGCAGCCGGTGCGCCGCCGGCCGCCGCACCGCGACGTTGTGCATCCTGCCCACCAGCATGCCCAGCCGGCGGACCGTCTCGTCGCTCATTTCGTCCGGCGCGCGGCCGCCGCGGCGATCGGAGATGCTGTAGAAAATGCCGTCCACCCGGCGCAGGGTGCCGCCGCCCGGGAAGGGGCGCACCGTGCAGACGGGAATCTCCTCGGCGTCGAGGTCGGCCAGAAACTGGTGCTCTTCCAGGATCTGCTCCTCGCTCCACCGCCCTGGGCGGTAGAACTTCGACACCACCCGCGTGCGGTCCGCCAGCTCCACCTCGTAGACCCGGTTCTCGAACGAGTTGAGGGGATAGCAGACGGGATTGCACCGCAGGCCGCCGGCCTCGACGGCCGCCAGCACCTTCTCGGGCGTGAGGGAGAGGAAGAGGTCGGTCGCGGGCGCGGCTGGGTCCGTCATCCGGCCAATGTAGCAAAGATCGAGTAGGAGCGGCTTGTCAGGGAGGCGGACGCCGCAGATCGATTCCTACACCTTGCCCTTTCCGGGCACGCTAGGGTAGGCTCAGATGCTGTGAGCGTCGAAGAACTTCAATCCGCGGTCGCCCAACTCCCTGTCGAGGAGCTCGACCGCTTCTCGCGGTGGCTGGAAGAATTCCTGGCCGATCAGTGGGACCAGCGAATCGAGGCCGACATCCGGGCTGGGCGCCTGGACGCCCCCGGTCGGCGGGCCGATGAGGAGTTCGAGGCCGGTCGCTGCACGCCACTTCCCGTTGAAACATTTCGCCACACCGGAGTTTTGGTTCCACTATCGGCACCTGCCGTCTGGTTCTGGATCGGTCCCCACGATCGCTACGAACAACTGATCGCGCAGTGACTGGCGGAGCCGCCCTTTCTCGGACAACATCAGACGCGACCTTCTTCAAGCCCCCTCTCTCCCGGCCGGTGGGAGTGCGGAGAGAGGGGTTGGGGGGTGAGGGCTGCCTACGGCTTGGCGACGATCAACGAGAAGCGGAAATTGAAGGTGTTGGTGCGCGTGAAGGTCACGCCGTCCGGAGAGCTGTAGGAAAGGCCGAAGATCGGCACGTCGTTGGTGGCGTTGCCGCCGTCGAGGCCGATCAGGGACGGCAGCGCCGAGACGCCTGGAGGCGGTGACGTGGTCGACAGACGCAGCACGAGGAAGAGGTTCTGGATGTCCCCATGATCGATCTTCCTGCGCACCGTTCTCCCCAGCACGTCAGGCAAGGTGAAGTAGAAAGGCGCGAAGTCGTCGTCCTGACCCACGAAGCGGGTCTGGCGAGCCAGGGGATGGGCGAGGTCGAGCGTGGCCGTCGAGCCGCTGACCGTGCCGGTGGTGAGCGTCGCCTCCCCGAAAACCGGGGCAACCGAGGCATCGAACACGAAGGTGTCGAAGGCGCCCGCCTGGATCAGGAGATCGCCGCCGGGGTTTACGGCGGTGATCTGGCTGGCAGGAATCTGCACCGCGTAGTAGAAGCCCGGCTGCACCCCGGTGAAGCCGACAAAGTCGCGGCTGCCGAAGTTGTTGATATTGACCTG
>Ga0075424_100004254_pt1 | contig 13473 bp, 10 predicted proteins | sample SoiMethybrSBSTD3_FD_75301 | JGI IMG/M metagenome (GOLD analysis project Ga0075424, IMG submission 75301) | Bulk soil microbial communities from a Populus tree surrounding site in Tennessee, USA - Soil MetaG P. TD hybrid SBSTD3 | ecosystem: Environmental > Terrestrial > Soil > Tree plantation... | reverse complement strand
CCGCCGCCCTGTAACACCAGGGCGATCCTCTCGAATGGCGGCCGATCCATCTTGGGAGCTTTCCGCGCTGTCGGCCGAGGCGACGCCATGAACAAAAGCCTTCCATCGTTGCAATATCCCCATAGTAGCACTTTCGCATGGGGCCGCACCGCCAATCAGTCGTCGAGCGGGATCGCTTTCGTAACATGCTGAATTGAATGTTTTATGATCATCAATCCGCCAGGCCGGATCAAGCCTCTGCGCGGTCTTGCCGAAAATCCATTCGTGGTCGGCCGGGCGCGGCTCTATTTCTTCTCGATCCCCGTCCGCGCGATGACGTCCGCCCATTTGGCAACGTCCTGTTTGATCCGCAGGCTCAGTTCCGCGGGAGTCGATCCGCGCGCTTCCATGCCGAACTTGGCGGTAGCGTCCTTGATGTCGGGATCGGCAAGCGCTGCGTTGAGGGCGAGCGACAGCCGCTCGATGATTTCCATGGGCGTGCCCCTTGGCGCGGCAAGTCCGTTCCAGCTTGTCACCTCGAACCCAGGAACGCCGCTTTCCGCGACCGTCGGCACCGTGGGCAGATGCGAGGCTCTTTGCCCGCCCGTGAAGGCTATCGCCGCGAGCCGCCGGTCGGCGACCGCGCTTCCGAGGCCCGCCTCATATTCGACGGCGACGTCGATATCGCCGCGCAACAGGGCGGTGATGAGCTCGGGCGTCGTCTTGTAGGGAATCATGGTCACGTCGATCTGCGCCATGGTCCGAAAAAGCTCTGCGGAGAGATGCTGATTGCTCCCGGGATTGATCGTCCCGATATTCAATTTGCCGGGATTTGTGCGCGCCGCTGCGACCACGTCTCCGAGGTTTTTCAAGGTCGAGCCTTCCTTGGTGACGAAAAGGAGGCCATAGAAAGCCGTCGTCGAAATCGGCGTGAAATCATCCACCAGATCGTAAGGCAACGACTTGAACAGGGATTTTGCGATGGTGAGGCCGCCTCCGATCATCGCGAGGGTGTACCCATCTGGCGATGCCATCGCCGCCGCCTTCATGCCGACGACGCCGCCTGCTCCGGGCCGATTGTCGATGATGAACTGCTGGCCAAGGCGTTCGCCGAGCTTCTGTGCGGCGAGGCGCATCATCACATCGGCGATTCCGCCGGCCCCGTAAGGCACGATGATGCGCACAGGACGCGTAGGATAGGTCTCGGCGTGTATCGGAGCGGTCAGCGGCAGCACCCATCCCGCAAGCGCGAGGAGGCTTGCGAACCACCACGTACGCCCACCGAACTTCGAACTTGTCACCATCAGCAATTCCCTCCTGCGCCGCTCAGCCATGATGATCCGGCCGCCAGCGCTCGAACCGTCGTTCGATGGCGCGCAAAAGCTCGGTCATGGCGACGCCGAGCGCCGCGATGAGGATGATGCCGACCATGACCTTGTCGGTCTGGAAGCGCGCGCCGGCGACCGCGATCAGAAATCCGAGCCCTTGCGTTGCGCCGTACATCTCGCCGACCACGATCCCAACCAGCGCGTGGCCGAGCCCGAGCCGCAGACCGGTGAGCAGCATCGGCACCGAGGACGGCAGCGCCACGGTCATGAACATCTGCCGGTCGCTGGCGCTGAACGAACGCGCGACCTTGACGAAGTCGGCATTGATCGTCCGCATGCCGGTGATGGTGTTCACCAGGATCGGAAAGATTGCGCCGAGAAAGACGATCGCGACTTTTGAGGCGAGACCGATTCCGAACCAGATCACCACGAGCGGCAGAAGCGCGATGCGCGGCATCGCATAGAGAGCGGATACGAACGGGTCGAGCACGGCGTTGACCCGGCTGTACCAGCCCATGACGATGCCGAGCGGCACGCCGATCACGATGGCAAGCGAGAATCCAAGCAGAAACTCGGAGCCGCTGACCCGCAGATGCGGGTAGATGCTACCGTCGGCGAACATATCGAAGCCCGCGATCGCGATTCGGCTCGGCGAGCTCGTGAACAGCGGATTGACCAGGGCGAAGCGCACCGCCAGCTCCCAGATCACCAGGAACAGCAGCATCGACATGCTGCCGAGCAGCCAGTGCTCGTTGCGCTGCCAGAACGTCTTGCGCCGCGCCGGCCGGACGGCGGCGCGCGGGCGTTCTGTTGTCGGTAACGGAGCGTCCATCCTCAAGCCGCCGTGACCATGCCGGTTTGCGCGCCTTCCTCTTCGATCAGGCGCCAGATCCGCTGCTCCAGCTCGACAAAGCGCGGCTGATGTTTCATCTCGAGTGAGCGCGCGGGCGGCAGATCGACCGCGATCACCTGTTTGATCCGCGCCGGACGCGCCGAAAATACCGCGACGCGGGTCGACAGAAAGATCGCCTCGCTGATCTGATGGGTGATGAAGACCGCGGTCGCCTTGGCGCGCGCCAGAATTCTCATGAGCTCGAACTGCATGAACTCGCGGGTCTGCGCATCGAGCGAGGCGAACGGCTCGTCGAGCAGGAGAAGCTCCGGGTTCATCACCAGCGCGCGGGCGATGTTGACGCGCTGGCGCATGCCGCCCGACAGCTCGTGCGGGTAATGATCCTCGAAGCCGGTGAGGCCGACCAGCTCGATGAAGGCGCGGGCGCGCTCGCGCATCTCGCCCTTGGCGAGCCTGCTCTGCAGCTCGAGGCCGTAGGTGATGTTCTGGGCGACGGTGCGCCAGGGAAACAGCGAATCGTGCTGGAAGACGAGCGCGCGGTCTGGGCCGGGGGCGCTGACCAGGCGACCGTCAACGCGAATTTCCCCGGCCGTGACCTTGATGAGACCGTCGACCGCGTTGAGGAACGTGGTCTTGCCGCAGCCGCTCGGACCGACGATCGAGAGAAGCTCGCCCTCTTCCACCTCGAGATCGATGTCGTCGAGGACGGCCAGGCTCTGCTGTGTCCGCTCGTTGTAATGTTCGAGCGAAACGTGCCTCACCGTGAGCTTCGGTCGCCGCGCGGCATTCATGACGCTGTCAGTGCTGCGCGGACAATTTGGCGAAGAAGCCTTCGCGCTTGAGCTCGTCGAGCGGGCCGGTGTCGACAAAGTCCTGCGGCTTCATCGTCGCAACCTTGGGATCGTTCTTGGCGAGCTCCTTGAGCACCAGTGCGATGCCGGTGAGCGAGGGACGCAGATCGTCGGGATAGACCTTGCTATACGCTTCGTAAGCGGCCTTGGCGTGCGCCTCGTCCTTCACGTTGAGGAATTGCCTCGTCAGCTTGACGGCGAGATCGGGGTTGCGCTTGTACTCGGACACGGCCGTCGCCATCGCCATAAAGAAGCGCTTCACCAGCTCGGGATTCTTTTTGAGAAACGTGCGCGAGGTCACGTAGGACGTGTTCGGATAGTCGCCCGCGATGTCGGTGACGTCGACCAGCACACGGAAGCCCTGCTGCACCAGCTCGGCCGTGTCGGGATATTGCTCGACCGTTCCGGCCACCTGCCCGGTCGTGATGGCGGCGATGCGCGTGGCCGGTCCACCGAGCTGGCGCACCAGCACGTCGTCGCGCTTGAGCCCGAGATGCGCCAGCGCGAAGTCGGCTGCCGTGTCGGTCGAAGATCCGAAGCGGCTGATCGCGATGTTCTGGCCTTTGAGATCGCTCGCGCTCTTGACCGATGATCTGACCACGAGCTGGAACGGCAGCTTGTTCGAGATGCCGCCGATGAACACGATGTCGGCGCCCTGCACCGCCGCCCCGGCGGCGGGCGTGTAGCCGTTCTGCGCGATGTCGACGGAGCCGCCGACCACCGCCTGGGTGAGCAGCGAGCCGCCTTCGACGAAGACCGGCGTTACGTCGAGGCCGAAGTTCTTGAAGATGCCCTGCTGGTCGGCGTAGTGGAGCGGCGCCGAGGTCATCGAGAAACCATCATAGGCGACGCGCAGCTTCGCCAGCGATTCCGCCTGGGCGGGCGTCGCAAGCGCCGCAGTCAGCGCCACCAGCGAGATCAGACGTTTCATCCCTTCACTCCATTGTTGTTCTTTTTTTTGAGAACCGCTTCAGGAGAGCAATGCCTTCATCTTCTCCTGATTGATGTGCTTGACCAGCTGATCGACGAGACCGCCGAGCGGCACCGGCACCTTGGCATCCTGCGCCAGCTCCAGTGCCACGTCCATGTCCTTCTCCGACCACTTGCCGGTGCTCTTGCCCCAGCGCGACAGCGACCAATTGGCGCCGCTGCCCTGACCCAAGGCGGTCACCAGGCGCGGGATGTCGGCGCCCAACTTTTTTGCCAGCGTGAGCGCCTCGAAGTTTGCGGTCATGCAGGCCCACAGCAGCATGTTGTTGATGGTCTTCGCGATCTGGCCGTTGCCGCATGCCCCGAGATGAAGCACCCGCCCGAAGGCCGAAAGCGCCGGCTTGGCGCGCTCGACCCACTTGTCCTCGCCGCCCACATAGATCGTGAGCGTGCCGTTGGTGGCCGCTTCCTGGCCGAGTACGACGGGCGTGTCGAGCACGCCGATGCCTTTTGTCGCAGCCGCCTGGGCGAGCTCGCGGCATAGATCGGGCGAGACCGAGCTCGCGATGCAGATCACCGCGCCGCGCGTGAGCCGGTCGAGCAGACCGGAGGAGAGCACCACGTCGCTGACCTGCGCGTCGGTCTGCACCATGATAATGGCCACCTCGGCATGCGCGCCGACCTCGGCCGGCGAAGCGCAAATCCGCACGCCGTGGTCCTTGGCGCGCGCGTTCGCTTCGGCCGCGATGTCATAGCCGGCGACGTCAAAGCCCTTGGCGATCATGTGCCGCGCCATCTGCAGCCCCATGGCGCCGAGCCCGATCACGCCCGTCCGTTTCACTGGATTGTTTGTATCGGCCATCTCGTTTACTCGCTCTCTGTCTTCATCTTTGCGCGTCGCTCGGTCGTCGCCGCCTGATCGATCGTCCGTGAGACGGTGTCGATGACGACGCCATAAATTCCTTCCGCCGCTTCGCGCGAGATGTTTCCCTCGCGCACATCGACCAGCACGCGCTCCGGCTCGCGCGCGAGCGGATCGCCATAACCGCCGCCGCCCGGCGTATCGAGCCGGAAGACGTCACCGGTCTGCAACGGATAGTCGGCGTAGCGCGTCGGCAGACGCTTCGCTTTTTCGGTCTCCGGGTTGATCCAGATGTCGCCGGTGCGCCCGTCCGCGCCGCCCGCAAATCCGTTGGGCGCGATGACATGCTTAGCGGAGCGAATGGAGAACCGCGCCTCCTCGAGGTTGAGATATTCGCGCCGAATGCCGAGACCGCCGCGAAACTGACCGGCGCCGCCGGAATCGCGGATCAGCTCGAACCTCAGCACGCGGGTCGGGAACTCGCTCTCGATGATCTCGACCGGAGCGATCTTGGCGTTGGTCTGATTGACCGTGGTGCCGGAGGCGCCGTCGCGGCTGGCGCGCGCTCCCGCGCCGCCGCCGATGATCTCGTATTGCACATAGCCCTTGCCCGTATAGGTGCTGCGTCCGCCGATGATGATGGACCGGCTGCCGCTGCCGTCCGCGCGCACGCGCCCTGGAATGACGTGGCTGAGCGCCTCGAAGATCGCGTCGACCACCGCGTGAATGGTCGGATTGTAGGTGTTGACCGGCGCCGGATATCTGGGATTGACCACGCTGCCCTCCCGCGCCGCGACCGTGAAGGCGCGCAACAGGCCGCTGCTCACATACATCCGTGGATCGATCATCGAGATCAGGCAGTAGGCGATCGCGGCCTGCACCAGCGGCGGGCGGATATTGGCCGGCCCGCGCGTCTGGTCGGCGGAGTCCTTGAAATCGAAATGGATCGCATCGCCCCGCTTTTCGACCGCGACGTGGACGCGCACCGGCTTGTTGAGCTCGATGCCGTCGTCGTCGATGAAACGCTCGGCCTCGAAGCGGCCGTCCGGCCACTCGGCAATTGCCGCGCGGACCTTGTGCTCGGAGGCCCCGAACAGCCGCTCGAAACAGGCGAGGATCTTTTCCGCGCCGTATTTGCCGACCAGATCGAGCAGGCGCCGCTCACCCAGCCGGTCGGCGCCGAGTTGCCCGCGGATGTCGCCGAGCACGAGCTCCGGCGTGCGGCTGTTGGCGGCGATGATGCGCTCGAGATCCGTGTTCGGGTGAAACGCGCGTTGATAGCGCACGGCCGGCAGCTGGAGGCCCTCGTTGAACACCTCGCGTGCCTGGCCCGAGCAGCTTCCCGGCACTGGGCCGCCGATGTCGCTCTTGTGCGCGATGCTGCCGCAGAACCCGAGCAGTCTGCCGGCAGCGATCACCGGCGTGATCACGGCGATATCGGGCGCGTGCGGGCTGCCGCCCGCATACGGATCGTTGATCAGGTACGCGTCGCCCTCCGCGAATGTGTCGAACTCCTTGAGTACGGCCCCGCAACAGGCCGGAAACGCACCGATATGCAACGGCAGCACCACGTGCTGCGCGACCACGTCGCCCGCCGCATTCATCAGCGCGCAGGAGGCGTCCTGCGACTCACGCACGATGGTAGAGAAGCCGGTGCGAAACAGCGAGTTCTGCATCTCCTGCACGATGCCGGAGAGGCTCGCCTTGACGACTTCCAGATCGACCGCGTCGATGTGCATTGATCATGTCTCCTGCGTCACGATCAAATTCTTCCACTCATCGACCCGCGCGACTTGCCCCGGACAGATCACGGTCGTGCAGTCGAACTGGTCAAGCACCGCCGGGCCGGAAAAGCTCAAGCCGACGTCGAGTTTCTCGCGCTGATATACTGGGCAGTCGACGCTCCGGCCGTCGAAGCGCACCTGCCGCGTCGCGCGCCGTGCACCGGCGAGGCTTGCGCCCGTACGCTTGAACCGCGGCATCTCGACGGGCGGCACCTTGCCGATGCCGCGCACCCGGTAGGAGACGATCTCGACCGGCTCCTCGGGCGCGCTGTGCCCGAACATGATCTTGTGCTGCTGGTCGAACTTTTCGCGCAGCGCATCGAGGCTTCCGTCCCGTCCGACATCGTCGCCGCACGCGATGGTGATCTCGTAGCCCTGTCCGGCATAGCGCATGTCGACGGCGCGCCGGATTCCAATCTGCGCGTCGGAAAACCCGTCGGCGCGCAATTCGGCGGCCGCCTGTGCCGACAACCGCTCGAACATCGCCTCGACGTCGCGCGGCGAGAGATCGGCGATCGGCATCATCTTCGACTGAACGTAATCGTGCTTCACGTCCGACATCAGCAGCCCGATGGCCGAATAGACGCCGGGATAGAGCGGCACGATCACGCCAGCCATGCCGAGGTCGCGCGCAATACGGGCGGCATGCACCGGACCGGCGCCACCGAAGGCGAGCAGCATGAAGTCGCGCAGATCGTGGCCGCGCATGGTGGAGATCGCCTTGATGGCCTCGGCCATCTTGACGTCGATGATGCGCACGATGCCTTCGGCGCTCGCAGTCGCGTCCATGGAGAGCAGCCGCGCGATGCGGCTCTCGATCGCGACCCGCGCGGCACCTTCGTCCAACCGCATGCGGCCGCCGAGAAAATTGTCCGGGCTCAGATATCCGAGCAGCAGATTGCAATCGGTGATCGTCGGCGCCTCGCCGCCGCGCCCGTAGCAGGCGGGGCCGGGCACGGCCCCCGCACTCTCCGGTCCGACCTCGAGCGTGCCGAATTTGTCCACGCGCGCGATCGTGCCGCCGCCGGCGCTGACCGTATTGATGTCCATCATGGGCACCGCGAGATCGCGGCCTTCGATCTTGCCGCGGCTCGACACGAAAGGTTCGCCGTCACGGATGAGCGCGACGTCGCACGACGTGCCGCCCATGTCGAAGGTGATGATGTTCCGGCAGCCGGTCATGCGGCACGCATAGGCGCCGGCCGTGACACCACCGGCCGGCCCGGACAAGACGGTCGTCACCGCCTTGCGCGCCGCCGCCGCGAAAGTCGACATGCCGCCGTTCGACTGCATGATGTACTTCTGGCGCGTCGCGATGCGCGCATTTTGCAGCCGCGCGTCGAGCTGCGCGATGTAGCGCGCGAGGATCGGCTGCAGGTAAGCGTTGATGACGGTCGTGCTCAGCCGGTAGTACTCGCGGATCTGCGGCAGCACGTCCGAGGAGAGCGAGATGCTGCAGCCCAGCAACTCTTCGGCGATGATCTCGCCGACGCGCGCTTCGTGCGCGGGATGCAGGAACGAGAACAGCAGGCAGACCGCGATCGACTCGATCTTTTCGGCCGCCAAGGCACGGATGGTCTCGCGCAGCGCCGCCTCGTCGAGGTCGCGCAGCACGCGTCCGCGAAAATCGACCCGCTCCTTGACCTCGCCGGTCCGGCTCTGGGGCACCAGCGGCGCCGGCTTGTCGAACATCACGTCGAAGATCGCCGGCCCGTAAGGCCGCGACTGCTCGCCCACTGGATAGATGCCGCGGAAGCCCTCCGTCACCAGCAGGCCGGTGCGTGCGCCCTTGCCTTCCAGCAGCGCATTGGTGCCTACCGTGGTGCCATGGCAGAAGAAGCCGATGTCCTGCGCCGCAATGCCCTTTTCCAGCAGCGTCTCGATGCCCTGGATGATGGCGCGCGAGGGATCGTCGGGCGTCGATGGGGCTTTTGAGATCGAGACTTCGCCGGTCTCCTCGTTGAGATAGACGAAATCGGAAAAGGTCCCTCCCGTATCGACCGTGACCCGGTAACGCGCCATTCGACTTCAAGTCCCGTCTTCTCGCGGCACTGCGCCCTTCACCTCTCCCCTTCCGGGAGAGGGAATGCATGTGCCGTGCAACATCAAAAGCCGGCACACCTATAGTGCCTCGCGTGCCGCCTTGCCATTCCGAACATGCGGACCTAAGCCTGTTCCGCAAAACCGGATGGACCCATGAAGCTCAAGGATCAAGTGGCGATCGTGACCGGCGCCGGCCGGAACATCGGCGAGGAAATATCGAAAATTCTGGCCGAGAACGGCGCCAAGGTCGCGGTCGTGGACATGGATCAGGGGCGCGGCGGCAAGGTCGCCGCCGGGATCACCAAAGCCGGCGGCGAAGCGGCGGCCTTCGTGACCGACATCTCGGTCGAAGCCGATATCGCCCGGCTGGTGCAGGACGTCGTGGCGAAATGGGGCCGCGTCGACATTCTAGTCAACAATGCCGCGATCTCCGACAACAAGGGCATTCTGGAGATCTCCAAGGCGGAGTGGGACAAGGTGCTGGCCGTAACCCTGACCGGCCCGTTCCTGATGAGCCAGCATGCGGCGCGCGCGATGGTCGCGGGCAGGCGCGGCGGCAAGATCGTCAATGTCGGCTCGACGTCCGGCTTCTTCGGGCGATCGCGCGCCATCGCCTATGCGGCCGCCAAGGGCGGCGTCGCCAATTTGACCCGCGCCATGGCGGTGCAGCTCGCGCCTCACAACATCCGCGTCAACGGCGTGGTGCCGAACAAGATCGGCTCCCCGGTCGGCAAGGACGAATTCGATCCCACCCGGCCCGTCGTCAATCTGCGTGGCCGCAACGGGGTGCCGCTCGACATGGCGCGCGCCGTGCTTTTTCTGGTCTCCGACGATTCCGACTTCATCGTCGGCGACCTCTTGTTCGTCGATGGCGGCGTGTCGGCGATCCTGGTCGGCGATGCGGCGGCTACCCGGGAGGTCCGGCCCGCCGGATGATCAGGTGGATCTCGCGCGAGTGATGTCATGAGTTCGCGCTACCGGCTCGGGGTCGACGTCGGCGGGACCCACACCGATCTCGTTCTGCTCGACGCGGCGAGCGGAACCTTGATGGTCGAGAAGGTCGCGAGCACGCCTAAGAATCCGGCGCTCGGCGTGCTCGACGGCGTCGCCAAGTTCATCGCGCGCGGGGTGAACGCGGCCGATATCGACTTCTTCGCCCACGGCACCACGATCACCACAAACGCGCTGCTCGAGATGCGCGGCGCCAAAGTTGGCCTGCTGATCACGCAAGGATTCCGCGCCGTGCAGGAAATCCAGAGCCAGGCGCGCGACGGCAATCTGTTCGATTATTTCTACGCCAAGCCCGCGCCGATCGCGCCGCAGAGCCTCACCAGGGAAATTCCCGGGCGATCTGACTACCAGGGCAATGTCCTCGTCCCACTCGACCGCGAGGCGGTGCGCCAAGCCGCGCGCGAGCTCAAGGCTGCCGGCGTGCAGTCGATCGCGGTCTGCTACCTGTTCTCCTACGCCAACCCGTCGCATGAAGCGGAAACTCGCGTACTCATCCGCGCGGAATTTCCCGAGGCGCATGTCTCGCTGTCGAGCGAAGTGCTGCCACGCATTCGCGAATGGCCGCGTCTCTCGACGACGCTCGTCAACGCCTATCTCGAGCCGGTGATGATCGGCTACGTCGATCATCTCAACAAAGGCCTCGACCGGACCGGCGTCGAGACGCAGCAACGCTTCCTGATGCAGTCGAACGGCGGCGTCATGCCGTTCGCCGCCGCGATCGCGGGCGGACGCACCGTGCACACGCTGCTCTCCGGGCCTGCCGCCGGCGCGCAGGCCAGCGCCTATCTGGCCGAACAGGACGCGAGCCGCGGCCTCGTCACGCTCGACATGGGCGGCACCAGCGCCGACATCGCTTTCATCGAAGGCGGCGTACCGCTCGAAGTCACCGAGGGCGTCATCGCGCGCCGTCAGGTCGACGTGCCGGCGCTGGATATGACCACGATCTCGGCGGGCGGCGGCTCGATCGCCTGGGTCGACGACGGCGGATTTCTGAATGTCGGCCCGCAGAGCGCGGGTGCCGATCCGGGGCCGGCCTGCTATGGCCGCGGCGGCGCGCGGCCGACCGTCACCGACGCCGATATCGTGTGCGGCGCGCTCAACCCGGATTACTTCCTTGGCGGCGCGCAAAAGCTCGATGTCGCCGCTGCGCACGCGGCGCTGAAGACCCATGTCGCCGACCCTTTGCGCATGAGCGTGCTCGACGCGGCCGCCGGCATCCGGCGCATCGTCGACATGCGCATGGCCGACGAGATCCGCGTCTTTGCGGCCAAGCGCGGCGTCGATCTCACGTCCTTCACCCTTCTTCCCTTCGGCGGCGCCGGCGCGGTGCACGCCGCCGCGGTCGCCGAAGAGCTTGGCATCCCACGCATCCTGGTGCCGCCGCGCCCCGGGGCGTTCTCGGCGCTCGGCCTCCTCTGCACCGACGTGGTGCATGACTACATCCGCTCCGAGCTGAGGCCGCTCGACGAGATATCGGCCGAGCACGCCGAAGCGATCTTCCGCGCGCTCGAAGCGAAAGCGCGCGAGGAGCTCGCGGCCGAAGGGCTCGATTCGTCCCGGGCGCATTTCACGCGCGAGCTTGACCTGCGCTACGCCGGCCAGGGCTATGAGCTGCGCACTTCGCTCGACGGGCTTTTCGCCGGCGCCTTGACGGCCGCCTCCCTCACCGCCGCGCGCGCGCGCTTCGACGAGCGCCACGCCCAGATCCACGGACATGCCGCCAAGGAGCGGCCGGTCGAGGTGGTGAGCTATCGCGTGCGCCTCACGGTCGAGGTGCCGAAATATCAGCCGCGTGACGAACGCTCGGCAGCGTCACCGCGGCGGCCAGAACCCAAGGGCCGGCGCACCCTGCATGTCGACGGCAAAAAATTCGAGGCGGCGCTCTACGAACGCGACCGTCTCGATGTCGGCGCGGTCATTTCCGGACCTGCGATTATCGAGCAGTTCGACGCTACCACCGTGATTCCGGTTGGCTGGAGCGGAGAAGTCGACCGCCGGCGCAATCTGGCCCTGCAACGGCGCGCGGAGTGAGCCATGGACGCGATCACGATTCAGATCCTGCGCAACAAGATCGCGAGCCTAGTCGACGAGATGCATTACCATTTCTATCGCTCAGGCTACTCCACCATCATCCGCGAGTCGCGCGATTTCAGCTGCGTCATCCTTGATCGCACCGGCCGCCTCATCGTGGCGCCGCCGATGTTCTTTCACGCGCCGGTCTACCGTCATCTGGTCGGGCGTATCCTGGATGTTCACGGCAAGGACATCCGCGAGGGCGATGTGTTCGTCTCCAACCACCCCTACGAGGGTGGCCTGCCGCATGTCTCCGACATGGCCTTCGTGGCGCCGGTGTTCGCGGACGGCGAGATCGTGGCCTTTGCCGGCTCAATCGCCCACAAGGCCGATGTCGGCGGCACGGTGGCGGGCTCGACGTCGGCCAACGCCACCGAGCTCTATCACGAGGGTTTGCTGATCCCGCCCATCAAGATCGTCGATGCCGGCCATGCGCTGCCCGACATCGAGCGGCTGATCCTGACCAACAGCCGCCAGCCCGCGCTGGTGCGGGGCGACATGCAGGCGCAGATTGCCGTGACCCGCATGGGCGCAGCGCGTGTGCACGAACTGTGCGTCCGCTTCGGGGCGGCCACGGTCACGGGCGCGTTCGCCGCGATCCTCAAGGGCGCAGCCGAGGAATTGCGTGCCGCGATCGCCAAATTGCCGCCCGGCGAGGCATCTGCCGACGGCTTGCTCGACAGCGACGGCGTCACCGTCGATAAGCCCATCAAGCTCGCGGTTAAGATCACGATCAGGGGCGGCAGCGCGACCTTCGATTTCTCCGCCAGCGATCCCCAGGCGCGCGGGCCGGTCAATCTTCGGCCCTCGATGGTCGAGGCCTGCGTGTTCTATTCGCTGATCGGCTGTCTCGGGCCGCGGCTCGCGTTCAACGATGGCATGCGCGATGTCGTGCGCCTTGTCTACGCGCCGCGCACCATCACCAACGCGGAGGCACCGGCGCCAGTTTCGAATTATCAGATGGTCAATCTCAAGCTGGTCGACGTCATTCTCGAGGCGCTGGCGACGTTCAATCCAGATCGCGCGATCGCGCATTCGGGCTCGTCGAGCGCGCTCAGCATCGCCTATGCGCGCGCCCGCCCCGGCCAGTCGAGCATGCAATACGAGATCATGGGGTCGGCCTATGGCGGCGGCATGGGCCACGACGGCGCTTCGGCGACCGCGACGCATTTGAGCAACCTGCACATCACGCCGATCGAGATCTTGGAATCGGAATATCCCTGCCGCATCGCGCGCTTCGACCTCGTGTCGGATTCGGGCGGCGCCGGCCGCTGGCGTGGCGGGCTCGCGCTGCGGCGCGAATACGAGCTGCTCGCAGACGCGACCGTCATCCGCCGCTTCGACAAGACCCGATTTCCGCCCTCGGGAATTGCAGGCGGCAAGGCCGGAGAACGGGCGCGCTTCGTCGTGCGGCTCGGCACGGGCGAAGAACACGAGACGCGCGCTTCAGCGCGCTACGAGATGAAGGCCGGCGAACGTTTTCTGCTGCAGAGCGCGGCCGGCGGCGGCTACGGCGATGCGCGGCGGCGCGAGCGCGCGGCGCTGCGGCGCGATCTCGCCGAGGGTTATGTCACGGGCGCGCAAGCCGCGAAGGATTACGGCGCGAGCGAATAGGAGGGAGCGATGGCCAACGATAAAAGCAAGGAGCGCGTCGGCATCATCGGCGTCGGTCGCATGGGCCTTGCCATGGCAAAGCATCTCGTCAAGCACGGCTACGCGCTCACTGTCTGCGACATCGACATCGGCAATGCGAAGAAGG
>Ga0075424_100004252_pt1 | contig 13477 bp, 11 predicted proteins | sample SoiMethybrSBSTD3_FD_75301 | JGI IMG/M metagenome (GOLD analysis project Ga0075424, IMG submission 75301) | Bulk soil microbial communities from a Populus tree surrounding site in Tennessee, USA - Soil MetaG P. TD hybrid SBSTD3 | ecosystem: Environmental > Terrestrial > Soil > Tree plantation... | reverse complement strand
GCGGAGCTCGGAACGCTGCTGTCGGAGGCCGAACATCTCGCCCGAATCTTCGGCGCCTCACATCGCGCGGCGGCGCGGCGAAGACGTCGCTGATCCGGATTCGAACGCACAGATCGTTTCCACATGCGCCGTGTTCGGAAAGAGGTCGACGGCGCTGATTTCGCTCATCGAATAGTCGCCATCCACCAGCACGCGCGCGTCGCGCGCCAGCGTCGCCACGTCGCACGACACATAGACAATCCGCTTCGGGTGCGCTCGAACAATCGCGCGCGCCGCTTCGGGCGACATCCCCGTCCGCGGCGGATCGACAATCACGCTGGCATCTGCGACGGCAACGCGCCGGCGTAGAAAATCCTCGACGCTCGTACGCTCGACGCGAGCGCGATCGGCGAAGGGGTGCGAGTTCGCCTCGAGGTCGAGCCCGCTGATCGGATCGCCTTCGACCAGCGTCACGTCCGCGCGCCCCGATGCCGCAAGCGACAGCCCGAAGAGACCGACCCCGGAGTACAGATCGACGAGGGGGCCGGCGGGCACCAGACTCGACACGCGCGCCACGAGCATTTCGAGAAGGAACCGGTTGCCCTGGAAGAATGCACGCGCATCGCGACGAAGGCGAAGGGAGCCGATGGCATCGGACACGACCGGGACGCCGGACAACGTCTCCACGCTTCGCCGATCCAGCACCTGTGCCGACAGTCCCGTGATGCCCTCCGTTGCCAGCGCCGCGAAGCGTTGCGCGTCGGTTCCTGGTACCAGCTCGAGATGGCAGGCGCGCTCGCTCGCGGGAATGTTCTCCGCGAGCTCGATGGATGTCAGGCCGGCGAGCTTCGCCGCACGAAGTGTCGCCTCCGCCCGTTCGATCCACGCGACCGTCGCCGGCAACATCTGGCCTGTCGGTCCGACGGCGCAGACCTCGTGACTGCCCTCGCGAACGAAGCCGATGCGGCCGCCGCGCACGTGCAGCCGCGCGCGCATCCGGTAGCCGCGTTCCGGGGATGCCGTGACCGGCGGCGGCGCATCGAGCGGCATCCGGCCGATGCGCGCGAACGCGTCGCGGATGATCTCGGATTTCAGCTGAAGCTGCCGATCGTACCGGACGTGCGCGAGGACGTTGCCGCCGCATCGCCAGTCGGCAACCGCGTCGCGTCGATCGGACGAAGGGGACACGACGTCGATCGCCTCGGCGAAGAGGACGCCTTTGCCGGAGCGCTCGATCCGCGCGCGCACGCGCTCGCCGGGGATGGCGCCCCAGACGAGCACGACCTGCCCGTTGTGGCGCGCCAGCATCCGCCCGCCGGCGGTCGGCTTTTCGACGTCCAACGTCAGTAACGAATCAGCCACTAAGGTCACGAAGACGACTTAGCCACAATGAACACGAAGGACCATTTTGCTGATCACAAAGAATCACAGAGAACAAAACATAGTGAACTTCGTGCCCTTTGTGGCTAATCGTCTTCGTGGCCTTCGGGCTACTCGTACGAGATCGTCGGCAGCCCCGCGCGTTCACGAAGCAGCCGATCGACGCACGCGCGACGGGAGTCCGCATACGCGCCGGGTGGCATCCGCGGCCTGAAGGCTTTCAGCTCCTCGTCGGCTTCCACCGCGAGCTGCTGCAGTGTCGCGTCGTCGGTTCGCTGCCGCAGCGCGTCGATCATCGATGCATCGATCTGCCGCAGGCGATCGATCAGCGCCTCGCGCGCCTGGCCGCGTACCGTCTTCGCCGTCGCGCGCGCCCCGTCCAGCTCGCGCACGGCATCGTCGAGAACCGGATCCAGCGATCGATCGCCGCCGCCGCGGCGCATCGTCAGCCGGGCGATGACGCGCTCCAGATGTGCGGGCAGACTGGCCCCACCCGCCTCACCAACCCTACCCGCCCTAGTCGCCTCACCCGCCCTGCTCGCCTCCCCCGCCTCACCCGTCACGGCGACACCCACCGCCCGTCTCCATTCGTCGAAGACATCGAGCACGTCGGCTTCACAGAACTCGATTCGCACAGGTCGACGCCTGGGTCCCTTCGAGTAGTACCGCTCGAAGTAGCGATCAATGCCGCGCATGGCGAGCGTCAGCGGAATGCCGCGTTCTGCCCAGCCGCAGACCTGCTCGAAGGCCGGGCCAACGATTCGAATCAGATGGCCGTCGTTCTTGCGGCACAAGTGTGCTTCGAGTTGCCGGCAATAATCTTCCGTCTCGGCCTCCATGCCCTGGGATTTGGGATTTGAAATCTGGGATTTGGGGTGTTCGTTCACAGCCAGCGGACTTCACCAGAGATTACACGAACGATCCGATCGTCCACGCGCACCAGCAGCGCGCCGGTTGGATCGATGTCGTGTGCGACGCCGCTGCGCACGCCACGCTCGGTGTCCCACTCGACCTGCCGGTTCATGTGCTGCGTGGCACGTACGCGCCAGGCTTCGATAACCTCGCGGCCCGCGCTGCGCTGCAGCATCTGATAACGACTGGCAAGCGCGGCCAGACATTCAGCGAGAACCAGACCTCGATCCGCCGATCGGCCGACCTCGGTTTCAACTGACGTTGCTCGCGCCGCAACGTCGGCAGGGAGGCCGGCGGACCGAACGTTGATGCCGAACCCGACCACGACGTGCTCTCCGGCGTCGGACGAACCCGACTCGGCGAGAATGCCGGCGAGCTTCCGCGCGCCGGCATACACGTCGTTCGGCCACTTGAGGCTCGTCTGCAGCCCCGTCGCGGCTTCGATGCCTTCGGCGACTGCCACGCCGGCCGCGATCGTGACGAGCGGCAGCGCTGCGCGAGGTGGATGCAGAACGACGGACACGTACAATCCCGCGCCGGGCGGCGACGCCCAGCTGCGGCCGAGCCGTCCGCGTCCGGATGACTGCGCGTTGGCGGCAACGACACACCCCTCGGGTGCACCTCTCGTTGCCGCGGCCATCGCTACGTCGTTGGTCGAGCCGACGTCCTCGAACCAGGAGAGGCGTCCCCCAAACACACCAAGACGTGCGCCCGCGCGCGCGAGCGCGTCGGCAATGTCTTCCGGCAGCGCCTGTCCTCGAAAAATGACCTCCGACCCCATTTAGAGGGGTTCGATCTCGAAGCTCAAATCGACGGCGGGCGCGGAGTGCGTGAGTGCGCCAACCGATACGCAGTCGGCGCCCGTTGCCGCCAGCTCGCGCATCCTCTGCAGCGTCACGCCTCCGGAGATTTCCGTCTTGGCGCGGCCGCGGCACCGCTTCACGGCCTCGATGATTTCGTCGGTTGACATGTTGTCGAGCAGGACAATCTCGGCCCCTGCTTCGAGCGCCTCGTCCACCTGAGCGAGGCTTTGCGCCTCGACTTCGGTCGGCATCTCGCGATTGGCTTTTTTCATCGACGTAACCGCGCGGCCAACGCCTCCGGCGAGGCGGATGTGATTGTCCTTGATCAGGATTCCGTCATCGAGGCCGCTGCGATGGTTGACGCCGCCTCCCGCCCGCACGGCGTACTTTTCGAGCGCACGCAGAATCGGGGTGGTCTTCCGCGTGTCGAGCACGGAGATCCGCCCGTCGGCGAGATCGACGAACTGACGCGTCAGCGTCGCGATGCCGCACAAACGCTGCAGGAAATTCAGCGCCGTTCGTTCCGCCGTCAGCAGCGCCATTGCGTGGGCGCGAATCTCCGCGACCTCCGTTCCCCGCTCGCAGACGTGGCCGTCGGCACAGTGGATCGTGATCTGCGCGGCCGGGTCGAGCTGCCGGAAGGCTTCGGCGGCGATGTCGATGCCGGCCATCACGCACGTGCTTTTCGCGACGATGAGCCCGCGGGCCTTCTGCTCGCGGTCGACGATGGCCTCGGTCGTGACGTCGCCCCACCCGAAGTCCTCGGCAAGCGCGCGGCGCACCAGCTCGCGGTACATCCCGGGATCGAGCGGCTCGAGCGACACTGCCTTCAAGCGGCCGGTTCCTCGGCGAACTCGAGCTGCGGCTCGGCGACATCGCCGAAGTGCAATTCGCGGATGTGCGTGGCAGCCTGGAAGTCTCGAGCGGCCGGCGCAAGTCCCGCGAACGCCGCAGGAAGAACCGCCCGTGTAATGACGGCCTTGGTCGGCTTCTTGAGCAGCGATTTGATGCGGCGAACTTCCGCGAGAGCGCCCTGGGTGGCCTCGCGCACCGCAAGTGCCCGCTCGTCAGCGCCTCCCATCGGCGCAACCACTTCTGCGCCGGTCGGCCAACTCGCCGTGTGCACTGAACCCGGCCGCCACCACGACCACACTTCTTCGGTGACGAACGGGAGATAGGGTGCAAACAGTCTGAGCAGAGTCGACAGCGCGACGAGCATCGCACTGTTGGCCGACGCGGCAGCTTCGCCGCCGAAATCGCCGTAGCGCCGGCTCTTCACAAGCTCGAGATAATCGTCGCAGAACGCCCAGAAGAACGTTTCGGTGTTCTGAAGTACCCGCGCGTAGTCGTAGTCCTCGAGATCCTGCGTCGACTCGGCGACAAGCGATGCCAGCGCGGTCAGCATTCCGCGATCGAGCGGCTCGGTGATCGGGCCGCGCGGCTCCGCCTGCAACAGGGCGAACCGGGCAGCGTTGAGAATCTTGATTGCAAGCCGGCGGCCGACTTTCATCTGCGCCGGATCGAACGCCGTGTCGGTGCCCGGCCGCGCGCTCGTGGACCAGTACCGCACGCCATCGGACCCGTGCTCCTGCAGCAGTCCCATGGGCGTGACGACGTTGCCCTTCGACTTCGACATCTTCTTGCGATCGGGGTCGAGGATCCACCCCGACAGCGCGGCATGCCGCCAGGGCAGCGCGTTGTGCTCGAGGTGCGAGCGGAGCACCGTGGTGAACAGCCACGTGCGGATGATGTCGTGGGCCTGGGGGCGCAGGTCCATCGGAAAGACCCGCGCGAACAAATCCGGATCGGCCAGCCACCCGCCCGCCACCTGCGGAGTCAGCGACGAGGTCGCCCACGTATCCATGACGTTCGGATCGCCGGCAAACCCGTTTGGCTGGTCGCGCTGATCCGCGCGGTAGCCGTCCGGCACGTCTTCGAGCGGGTCGATGGGCAACCGCGACTCGTCGGGCACGATCGGATGGTCGTAGTCGAAACTGCCGTCGCCCCGAACCGGGTACCAGACGGGAAACGGCACGCCGGCGAACCGCTGGCGGCTGATGCACCAGTCGCCGGCGAGACCGTTCACCCAGTTCTCGTATCGATGCCGCATGTACTCGGGATGCCACTGGAGCTCGCGGCCGCGCGCCAGCAGCCCGTCGCGGAATTCAACGGTCCTGATGAACCACTGCCGGCTCGTGATGATCTCCAGCGGCCGATCGCCCTTCTCGTAGAACTTGACCGGATGCGTGATTGGCCGCGGCTCGCCAATGAGCTCGCCCGAGTGGCGCAGCTGCTCGACGATCACGGCGCGCGCCTTTGCAGCCGAGAGATTCACGAGCTGGTCGTACATCTGCTGCGCGCGCGCAGGATCGTTTGCTTCCCAACCGGGCGCGCCCCACGTGATCGGACGAAATGCTCCGTTCGCCTGGATGACGGCACGCACCGGCAGCGAGAGTTCCCGCCACCAGATCACGTCCGTCAGATCGCCGAAGGTGCAAATCATCGCGATGCCGCTTCCCTTCTCCGGATCGGCGAGCGCGTGCGATCTGACCGGCACTTCGACGCCGAAGAGCGGCGTGACTACGTTCCTGCCGAAGAGCGGCTTGTACCGCTCGTCATCCGGATGGGCCACGAGCGCCACGCACGCCGGAATCAGCTCCGGACGAGTGGTCTCGATTTCAACAACCCCACCGTCCGTTCGCCGGAACGCAATGCGATGGTACGCGCCAGGCTGCTCGCGATCCTCGAGCTCCGCCTGGGCGACCGCGGTCCGGAAGTCGATATCCCAGAGCGTCGGCGCTTCGAGCTGGTATGCGATCGCGCGGTGCAGCAGTCGCAGAAAACTCGTCTGTGAAACACGCTGCGAGCGCTTGTCGATCGTCGCGTAGGTCAGCGACCAGTCCACCGAGAGACCAAGATGACGCCACAGATGCTCGAACGCCTTCTCATCCTCTCCCGCCAGTCGATTGCACAGCTCGATGAAGTTCGGACGCGATACCGCGATCGGCTGCTTGGGCGGCTTCTCAGGCGGCGCGAACGACGGATCGTATGGCAGCGACGGATCGCACCGCACCCCGTAGAAATTCTGCACGCGCCGCTCCGTCGGCAAGCCGTTGTCATCCCACCCCATCGGATAGAACACCGCCTTGCCACGCATCCGTTGAAAGCGCGCGATGACATCGGTGTGCGTAAAGGAGAAGACGTGCCCGACGTGGAGCGAGCCGCTGACGGTCGGCGGCGGCGTGTCGATCGCGAAGACCTCGGCGCGCGAACGGGTGCGGTCGAAGCGGTAGGTGCCCGCGTCCCGCCATCGCGCGTTCCACTTTTCCTCGAGTCCCTCGAGCGCGGGCTTTTCGGGGAGTGTTATCGGATAGGAATCGTCAGCTCCGTGGGACATCCCTACGGATTCTATCGATTTCTTCGCGGACGAGCCGTTCGGCGACGCTCGAGACGACTTCCCGCACCATCGCCTGCATCTGATCGGAGGAGCCCAGCGCGAGCCGCTGGATGACGCGCCTGGCGACTTCGTCAATCATCGAATCGGTGACAACGGGTGCCGACCCGTTGCCGGGCAGCCGCGGGAACGCGGCGCCAGGTTCGCCCTGTTCGGCGGCAAGCAGCGCGCTGAACGCATCGGCGATGATGCTGCGCCCTGAATCAGATTCGTGCGATGGAGGCGAGGGCGCGAGCGTCGGCGTCACGTCAGGCGGCTCGATTGGCGGCCCTTCGACCCTGCTCGGAGCGAGGGGCGCAACCGGGATCGATGGCGGCACTGGAGCCGGCGGTGGCGGGAAATCGATGACCGGCGCGGGTTCGAAAGCCGCGGGCATATCGGCGAGCAGATCGTCGAGCGTGGGAACGCGCGCCGCGTCATCGACTTGAATCGCATCAAACCCCGCAAACGGATCGGCATGCTCCGGGTGCGCGGATGACGCGGCAAGCGCCGGTGGCGCGTCGAATGACTCGAGATCGCGATCGAGCACCGGCCCATCCGGTCGCGGCGCGCGCGATTCAGGGTGTGTCGCAGAAGGCGTTGCGGCCGAATTGATCGTCGCAAATGCTTCGTCAAGCTTGTCGAAGTAGTCGTCGAGGGAATTGTCGAGGATCATCGGCTGCGATGCGGCCTCGGACGCGTCTTCAAACTGCGGCAAAAGATCTTCGCGCGGCAGCAGGTCCGAATCACCGAGGTGCATCAGGTCTTCTGGTGTCGCCGGAAGGTCCTCGTGCACAGGGAGCTCCACCGGGCTTGGCGGTGGCGATGCAATCACGTTCGCGGGCTGAGGGATATCGGCAACGGCCTGAGTCGCTGCCCCCTTCGCACCAGCCAGCAGCTCGCGCACGCGAGCAATGACATGCTGCGGGTCGAGCGGCTTGACGAGCACGCCGTCGCAGTTCGCCTCTTTCGCTTTCGCCTCATCGACCGGTTCGAATGCACCCGCCAGCAGCAGTACAGGAATCGTCCTGAGCTCGGGGTTGTTTTTGACGAAGGCCGACACCTCATAACCGCTTCGTTTGGGCATCCCGATGTCGGCAAAGATGATGTCGGGCCTTTCGGCCGCTATGCGCGCGATGGCCTCCTCACCGTCGCTGACGGCAACGACCTGCACGTCCTCACCCGAGAACGTGAGCTCGATGACGCGTTGGACCGTGACACTGTCGTCGGCGAGGAGAAGCTTTTTCGGCATCGACTTCAGGCTTCGACGCGCGACCGCGTGTTGCGGGCGATGAAATCGACGATGTCCTGCATCGGCGTGCCGGGAAGGAACACGCCCTTGATGCCGATCTCGTTCAGCTTCGGGATGTCGACGTCGGGAATGATGCCGCCCACGACGACCAGCACGTCCTGCAGCCCCTTTTCACGCAGCAGCTCCATCACCCGCGGGCAGATGTGCATATGCGCGCCCGACAGAATCGACAGGCCGATCGCATCCGCGTCCTCCTGAAGCGCCGCGGCCACGATCTGCTCCGGGGTCTGCCTGAGGCCCGTATAAATCACTTCCATGCCGGCATCCCGAAGCGCGCGGGCGATCACCTTCGCGCCGCGGTCATGGCCGTCGAGTCCGGGTTTGGCGATGACTACGCGGATTTTCTGCACCTGAAGCCTGTCAAATTATCGGCGTTTCCTCGTATTCGCCCCAGACCTGACGCAGCGCATCGCACATTTCGCCGACCGTCGCATAGGCCCGGACCGCCTCGATGAGCAGCGGCATCGTGTTCGCCGAGCCCCGCGCCCCGTCTTTCAAGGCGTCGAGCGCCTTCCGGACGCGATCGTTGTCGCGCGTTCTCCGAAGCTCGTTGAGGCGCGCCAGCTGCCGTTCGGCGGCCGATTCGTCGATGTAGAGGGTACCGATCGGCCCCTCCTCTTCGGACACGAACTCGTTGACGCCCACGACGATCTTGTCCCGCTGCTCCACGGCCTGCTGGAATTTGTACGCGCTCTCGGCGATCTCGCGCTGGGGATATCCCTTCTCGATGGCCGCCACCATGCCCCCCATTCGGTCGATCGTGTCGAAATAGGCGAGCGCTTCTTCCTCGAGGTCGGAGGTGAGCTTCTCGACGAAGTACGATCCGCCAAGCGGATCGACGATGTTGGCGACGCCGGTTTCGTGGGCAATGATCTGCTGCGTGCGAAGGGCCAGCGTCGCGGCCGCCTCCGTAGGAAGGGCAAGCGCCTCGTCCAGCGAATTGGTGTGAAGCGACTGCGTGCCGCCAAGCACGGCGGCCATCGCCTGCAGTGCCGTCCGCACGACGTTGTTATAGGGCTGTTGCGCGGTGAGCGACACTCCTGCGGTTTGCGTGTGGAACCGCAGCTGCCACGAGCGAGGGTTCTTCGCCTTGAAACGGTCGCGCATCACATGCGCCCAGATTCGGCGGGCGGCGCGATACTTCGCGATCTCCTCGAAGAAGTCGCTGTGCGAGTTGAAGAAGAACGACAGCCGCGGCGCGAACACGTCGACGTCGAGGCCGGCGTCCACGCCGTACTGCACGTACTCGACGCCGTCCCTCAGCGTGAAGGCGAGTTCCTGCGCGGCCGTCGCCCCGGCTTCGCGGATGTGATAACCGCTGATCGAAATCGTGTTCCAGCGCGGCACGCGCTGGGCGCAAAAGGCAAACACGTCCGTGATGAGCCGCATCGATGGTCGCGGCGGGTAGATGTATTCCTTCTGCGCGATGAACTCTTTCAGGATGTCGTTCTGGATCGTCCCCGACAGAACATCCCAGCTGGCGCCCTGCTTCTGGGCCACGACGAGATACATCGCGAAGATCATCGGCGCCGGCGAGTTGATCGTCATCGACGTCGTGATGGCCGCCAGGTCGATGCCGTCGAACAGCGTCTCCATGTCGGCCAGCGACGCCACGTTCACGCCGCACTTTCCGACCTCGCCGAGCGACAGTTCGTGGTCGGGGTCGCGCCCCATCAATGTCGGCAGGTCAAAGGCGACGCTCAAACCCGTACCGCCGGCCTTCAGCAACTGTTTGTACCGCTGGTTCGTTTCCTCGGGCGTCCCAAACCCCGCGAACTGGCGCATCGTCCAGAGCTTCCCGCGGTAGCCGGTCGGGTGAATGCCTCGCGTATACGGAAACGTGGCGGGGTCCGCAAGATCGCGCTCGTAGTCGAGCGAGGCGACGTCTTCCGGGGTGTACAGCTGATTGATGGGCCGGCCCGAAATGGTGGTGAAGCTCCCACGCCTCTCCTTCGAGGCAGTCGCACCGGGCGCAGCCGTTTTCATGATCAGTTCATTGTAAGGCCGGCGTGACAGAATAACGGGCCATGGCAGAGCACGGAGCGATCTTCGGGGCGATGCTTCAGGAATTCAACGTCGCCGCGCGCATCATCAACCTCGAACCCGGCATCTGGAACATCCTCACCCATCCCAAGCGTCAGATCATCGTGTCGTGTCCGGTGCAGATGGACGACGGCGAGATCGAGGTTTTCACCGGCTACCGGGTCCAATACAACATCACGCTCGGTCCGGCGAAAGGCGGCATCCGCTATCACCCGGACGTGTCGCTCGACGAAGTCACCGCGCTGGCCGCCTGGATGACGTGGAAATGCGCGGTGGCGCATATCCCGTTCGGCGGCGCCAAAGGCGGCATCGTCTGCGACCCGACGAAGATGTCACGCCGGGAGCTCGAGGCGCTCACACGTCGCTACGTCGCGGAGATCATCGACCTGATCGGTCCCGAGAAGGATGTACCGGCGCCCGACGTCAATACGAACGACCAGGTCATGGCATGGGTGATGGACACCTACAGCATGCATGTCGGTCATACCGCGACCGCGGTTGTCACCGGCAAGCCGATCGAGATGGGCGGATCGCTGGGGCGGCGGGAAGCGACAGGCCGCGGGGTGATGATCGCGACGCGCGAGGCCGCCAAGCATCTGGGGCTCGACGTCACCAACCTGACCGTTGCGGTTCAGGGGTTCGGCAACGTCGGTTCGGTGTCGGCGGATCTGCTCGCGAACGCGGGAGCGAAGATCGTCGCGGTCACCGACTGGAAAGGCGGCGTCTACAACGCGCGGGGGCTCGACATTGCGAAACTGCTCGAGTACGCCGCCACGCATGAGAAGACCGTACACGGCTTTCCCGGCGGCGAGCCGCTGCCGCACGACAGGTTCTGGGGCCTTGATGTCGATGTGCTGATCCCTGCCGCGCTCGAGAACCAGATCACCATCGAGAACGCGCCGCTGATCAAGGCGAAGATCATCACGGAAGGTGCGAACGGGCCGACCACGCCCGACGCACACAAGTTCCTGCACGACAAAGGCGTCTTCATCATCCCTGACATCCTCGCGAATTCCGGCGGCGTGACGACGTCGTACTTCGAGTGGGTGCAGGACCGCTACGGCTACTTCTGGGAAGAGAAGGACGTCAACGAGCGGCTCGAGAAGAAGATGTGCGAGGCCTTCGACGCGGTGGTCAAAACGTCGATCCGGTACAAGGTGGACATGCGCACCGCGGCCTATATCGTTGCGATACAGCGTGTCGGCACCGTGACGAAGATGCGCGGAATGTACGCCTGACTATCGTGTTCCGCTGAGCGGCTTCAGTTCCGGCTGCGTGCCGTCGAGAACGGGATACCGATCGACGTTCAGCATCATCGACACGATGTTGTACCAGCCGGTAACCGCGATGATGTCCACGACCCCGCGTTCGCCGAATGCGGCCTTGGCCGCGGCAAACGTCGCGTCGCTCACCTGCCTGGTGTTGAGCAGCTCGGACACGAAGTTGTAGACCGCCTCCTCGTCCTTCTGCATCGAGGCGGGACGCCGCCCCTGGGCGATGGCGTCGGCAATCGCGGGACTGAGACCGGCCTGCAGCGCGGAACGGTGGTGCGCCTGCCATTCGTACTGAGCGGTCCAGTACCGCGCTGTGACCAGAATCGCGAGCTCGTACAGCTTCTGCGGAAGCGACGACTTGAAGCGCGTTGATGCGCCGAACTCCTGACCGAGATCGCCGATCTCGGGGCTGCGCAGCAGCACGTTGAACGGCCCGTTCACGCCGCCGCGCGGCCCGGCGATCAGATGCTCGACCATCGCCTTCTGCGCCGGCGTCATTTCGTCGTACTTCAGAGGCTTGAACCGGTTGCCGCGGAGCTGGATGTTGCGCGGGTCAGGCCGTTGCGCGGGCGGCGCCTGAGCTACGACGCTTCCTGCGAACGCAACCGCGACAGCACAGACGGCGAGCAGTCGAATCATGGTGCCTCTCCTTGGCGCGCATGATACCGCTCCTGCTAATCGAGGGCTTTCACTTTCTCGTCCAGGAAGCGCGCCCAGTTGGTCCGCGAATCCGCAGGCAGCTCGAGGAGGAGCTTCTTCAGGTCGCCGTCGCGTGGCTTCACGTAAAACTGATACGCGTAACGCTCGCGCAGCGACGCATCCGGCGGCAGCGTAGCGCCATGCGCCGCCTTTGAATTCACGAACGCGAACAGCGTGTTGGGGCGAAACGGCACGGTGCGCGCGAGCTCCACCGGCAGGCCTTCATCCTCCGGGTAGAACTTCCCCATCGTGCTGGAGGTGAACGGTTTGCCGACGCGAAACAGCTGTGTGCCGTACGCTTCGCTGTCGCCTGGACGCGCGAAGTACACCAGGCCCGTGATGACGACGCGCTTCGGATCCAGATGCGGCTTCAGATGGTACCCGGGCCGGCGCAGGTGCAACCGGCCGGCGAAGCCACGGTGCGGAATGGCCGCCGCCCGGAGGCCGAAATCGCCGCCGGCGGTCTCCGCGTAGTGGTCCACCACGGCTGCATGAAACCGCTGATGCAGCGCCGGCGCAAGAATGCCGGCGACGATGTCCTCGTCGAAGAAGCGCCAGACGCGCTGCGTCAGCGAGGGCGCCGTTGCAAGGTGCTCGTCGAGATGAAAGTCCTGCTTGACCGGATCGCGGGACGGGAACAGTTCCGCAGGCGGAATCGCCGCGTTGACGAGATCGTAGAACTCCGCCGGAAGAACGTTCTCGACGACGGTGTATGTCGTCGGATCGGTCGAGACCGCCGCGCGATCCACAGCATTCAGAATGTGTGCGCGAATCGGCTCAATCCGAAGCCGCTCATCAATGGTCGCCAGCAGCGGCTCGCGGCTCTGAAGCCATTCCTTGACGGCGAGCGCGTCGTGAGCCTGTCTCAAGGAGGAGAGCTCCGCCTGCATCTGCGACAGCTCGCGCTGCAGGGTCTTGACCGACGCGTCTACGTCTTTCGACCAGGCGCGGCGGAAATCCGGAAGGAGCGCACTTCTGAGACGTGAATAGACAAAACCAAACACGTCGGCAGCTTAACGCGGAAATCCCAAATCCCAAACGAAGGCGGACCTGAAGGTCCGCCTCTACAGCTCGTTACTACAGCTAGTTGCTCGTTGCGTATCTAGCTGATGACGCGGAATGCGACGAGTTCCTTGGCCGTTTCGCCGGACGCGCCCTTCGTCGTGATCTCGATGACGTACTCGCCGGCCGGAATCGTCGCGAGGCTCATGTCGATCTGATGCGTGCCGCCGGCCGTCGCGGCGCTCACGGGCACGTCGGTGAACTTCTGTCCGTTGCTGTTGAGGAGCGCAGCCGTCGGCACCGGCACTTCATTGCCAGGACCGTAGCTGTCGAACCGGATCAGCAGCCGCATCGTCCGCGAGAACTCGCGGTTGGCAGGCGGCACGGCGGCGGCGTTGCCCGCAATCGCCTGGAATTCGCGTGGCGTGCGCGCCGCGTAGACGCGTGGCGTGCTCAGCGCCGGACGTGCGGCCGTGAGATCCGGGATCGTGACGTTGCGAATCTCCTGATCGAGCACGCCGCCCCCGGCGCCCTCGACCGTCATCCGCAGCTCGATCTTCCCCGGCGGCGCTTCAAATGTGAGCGACTGCGGGGTGGCGGTCGTCGCCGTGCTCGCCGCCGACGCGGGGAGCGATGCGCT